>SXGS01033040.1_pt1 | contig 11657 bp, 9 predicted proteins | sample 3174681 | NCBI WGS metagenome assembly SXGS01 (sample SAMN11356861, study PRJNA531348) | freshwater metagenome | isolation source: freshwater sample F1-80 | place: China: Fuxian Lake, Yuxi | collected 2017-12-25 | reverse complement strand
TGGGCTGGACGAAGGCCTCGATCACTCGATCCGCCACGGCATCTGCATCGTCGGCCGTGTTCAGTGACTCCAGCAGGATCGTGAATTCGTCACCCGCATGCCGCGCCACGGTTGTGCGGGATTCGCAGCGAGCCACGACGTCAGATGAGCGGATGCAGGTCTCAAGTCGCCGGGCGACTTCGATCAGCAGTCGATCACCTGACTGGTGACCAAAGCTGTCATTGATCAGCTTGAAGTTGTCCAGGTCCAGAAACAGCACGGCAAACAGCCCCTGCTGAAGTCGGCTGGCGCGCTCGATCGTTCGCTCCAGCCGGTCCACGAACAGCAGGCGATTGGGCAGCGCCGTCAGGGCATCGCCCACCTTTCCCTCCGTAATATCAGTGAGCGATCCGGCCATGCGGCAGATTCGTCCGTCATCACCACGCACATAGACACCGCGACAGAGCATCCAGCGATAGGAGCCATCGCGATGCAGCATCCGCAGTTCGCATTCCAGATGCGTGACGGCGGCATCGAAGTGACCGCTCATCGCACCGCAGAACCGTGCCCGATCATCCGGATGAATGCGGTCAACCCATTCCTCGGGCAGATGACCGAAGGCCTCGTTCTCAAACCCCAGCATCGCCTTCCAGCGAGGTGAATAGTAGACCTCTTTGGCCTTCACGTCCCAGTCCCAGAGTCCGTCGTTGGAACCCTGGGCGGCCAGAGCATATCGCTCTTCGCTCGCCCGGAGAGCCCGCAGCGTCTGCCGCAGCTGCGCATGCGCCGTGATGCGTGCCAGCGTGACGTCACGGTCGATGGGCTTCGTGACATAGTCGTTGGCCCCGGCACGAAAGGCCGCCACGATCCGTTCCCGGTCCGCCTCGGCTGTGACGATGACGACGGGCAGTTCGCTGACCGAATGCTGCTGACGAATCCGGCGAAGGCACTCAAACCCGTCCATTTCCGGCATCACCACGTCCAGCAGGACGGTATCGAACGTCTCAGACGCCAGCCGCTGCAGGGCCTCCGAACCACTGGCGACGGCCACGACCGTGTAACCGTTGCGCAGCAGCAGCCGCGACAGAATCTCGCGATTCGTCCGCTCATCGTCCACCACCAGCACCCGCGGCGGATCCGGCTGCGGGACTTCGACGGCATGCAGAGACTGAGGCGATGTAGACATGACTCTGCCGGAACGCGCCGATTTGGCGCAGGCGGAACTGGGAAACCGGCCGACGGCACGCCGCCCTCGGAACCAGACACGGGCAAGCCTAGTTCACCCAGCCCAGGCGGGGAGGTTTGTCAGCCGCTTCAACCGGGCTTTCCCCCGCGGAGCCGGGAAGGATGGCGCTGAAAACTCTGCCGGAACGGATTGCAGCGCCCGCAGCCGCTCTGCGGATTGCCTCAGCCGGAGCGACTGAGCATTGCCGACACCGCCCGCGATAACTCACAACTGCGGGAAACTCCCCCCGCAGCGGCCACTCCGAAGTCAACAGGCGGAATCCGAGAGCGCATCGTCTGACAGCCGCTCAGCCGCTGGATCGAGGATTCCACCCTGGGCACGATCCAGTACGGCCCCGCCGCGGACGATGCATGTGCCGCGGACGATGCACGCGCCGCGGACGATGCAGGCGCCGCGGGGTCCACGTGCCGGGATCTCAGCGTCGCCGCCGAATCAGACGTTGAACAGGAAGTGGCAGATATCCCCATCCTGCATCACATATGTCTTGCCCTCGACGCGCAGCCTGCCGGCGGCGCGAATCTCCTTTTCCGTGTGATAGGTCTCCAGGTCCTGCAGAGAATAGACTTCGCAGCGAATAAAGCCTCGCTCAAAATCGCTGTGAATCACACCGGCTGCCTGAGGCGCCGTGGCCCCGATCGGTATGGTCCATGCGCGGACTTCCTTCTCACCGGCCGTGAAATAGCTCTGGAGACCCAGGGTGCGGTAAGTTTCGCGGGCCACGACGCCCAGTGCCGGCTCGCTCAGGCCGACCGACAGCAGCATCTCCTGGCGATCGGCTTCGTCCAGTTCCGCCAGCTCGGCCTCCAGCCGCGCGCAGACGGGCACCACGGAGGCGCTGACCCCGGCAGCATAGTCGCGCACCTGACTGACCAGTGGACTGCGCCCCTCGAGATCGTTTTCGTCCACGTTCGCCACATACAACACTGGTTTGGCAGTCATCATCCCGAGATTTCGCACGATGCGAAGTTCTTCTTCGGAGACCTTCAGACCCCGCAGCGGCAGACCCTGATTCACGTGGGCCGTGCATTTCTCAATCACTTCGGACCGCAGCTTCGCCTCCTTGTCGCCACTCCGCGCGGCACGGATCGCCTTTGGCAGTGAGTTCTCCAGGGTCTGCAGGTCGGCCAGCATCAGCTCGGTTTCGATCACTTCGATATCCGCGAGGGGATTGACACCACCGCTGACATGGATCACATCCGGGTCGTGAAAACATCGCACGACCTGCAGGATGGCGTCCACCTCGCGGATATGGCTCAGAAACTTGTTGCCCAGCCCTTCACCTTCGCTGGCGCCCTTCACGATACCCGCAATGTCCACCAGCTTGAGCATCGCCGGGATCACCTTCTGCGGCGGGATGAAACGTGTGATCCGTTCCAGCCGATCATCCGGAACACTGACAATTCCTTCATTGGGCTCGATCGTGCAGAACGGGTAATTGGCGCTCTGAGCCAGAGTGGAGCAGGTCAGAGCATTGAACAGAGTACTCTTGCCGACATTGGGCAGGCCGACAATTCCGGCTTCCATGTGCGTTTTCCAGCTGAAATGAACCAAAGTCCGCTGCGACTCGGATCAGTCGGCAGACCGGAAAAAAATCTCCTGCGTCGCCCCCTCGGCAACAGCGCGACGTACAGTATGCCCTCAGATCACAGAAGGCAACGTGCCGCACACGGTCCGGCCGACGGTCCGGAAAAAATGGCTTCAGGCCACGACGAAGTCCCCGCGAATCCGGAATTCACTCCACCTGACGCATGCTGTCCGCTATCGTGAGGGATCCGGGAGTTCCAGACCGTCTCGGGGTGGCTGAACTGAACCACTGACCTTCCGATTTTCCGGGGATTGACCTCATGCAGTTGCCTGTGTCCTGGCCGGCTGAGCAGCGGTCTTCGCGCCGCCAGCAGTTCTCGCGCCGCGAGCAGTTCTCGCGCTGCCAGCGGTTTTCGCGTCGCCAGCTGCTGAGTGCCGGGATCCCGGCACTGGCCGGGGTGCTGAATTTTCCCGCTGACTCCGCGGCAGCTGCTGCTGAGTCACTGAAACCGCGAGCTGAGCACTGCATCGTATTGTTTCTGAATGGCGGTCCCAGCCATCTGGATATGTGGGATATGAAACCGGATGCTCCGGCTGAGATCCGGGGCGAGTTTCAGCCGATCTCCAGTACCGTGCCGGGCGTACCGCTGTGCGAACATCTGCCCCGTCTGGCGCGTGAGCTGCATCGTACGACGCTGATCCGGTCGATGAATCACAGTGTGAACAATTCCCATGCGGCGGCTGTCTATGCGGCGCTGACGGGCCATGATCGGGGCGAGCAGGGTGGAGGTGCCAGGCCGTCGGATCATCCGTCACCGGGTTCCGTCATGGCGCGGCTGCGCCCGGGCCAGAACCGAATGCTGCCTTATGTGAGTCTGCCGTACAAGACGAAGGAGGGTGCCGGGGGACCGCTGCAGCCGGGATTTCTGGGTGGATTCATGGGGCCGACGTTCGATCCGTTCTGGGTGCTGAATAATCCGGATGCGGCGGATTTTCACGTGGAGAATCTCCAGCTGCCGGAGCGTGTGACGGCGGATCGCATGTCGGCACGTTCCGAGTTGCTGACGAGTCTGGGAAACGGTCTCAGCATCCGCAACGAGCCCATGCTGGCGGCCATCGGCGATTTTCAGACGCGGGCCTTCGAGTTGCTGACGTCGGATGCGGCGCGCCGCGCTTTTCGGCTCGACGAAGAAACTCCGGAAATGCGGGCGCGCTATGGCCGGAACATCTATGGTCAGAGCACATTGCTGGCTCGGCGGCTGGTCGAGTCGGGTACGCGGTTCATCACCTTATCGTGGGCGCCGGATGCGAATGCCACCTGGGATACCCATGGGAACAACTTCAGCCGGCTGAAGAAAACTCTGCTGCCGGAGTTTGACGCCGCCTGCAGCAGTCTCCTGCAGGATCTGGATGACCGTGGTCTGCTGGACCGGACGATCGTGGCGGTGCTGGGTGACTTCGGACGGACTCCTCGAATCAACGCCAGTGCCGGGCGGGACCACTGGAACTCCTGTTACACGGTGCTCCTGGCCGGTGCCGGGATTCGCAAAGGGTTCGTGCTGGGAGCGAGTGATCGTATCGGCGCGGTTCCGACGGCGGCACCGGTCAGCCCGGGAGATGTGATGGCCACGATTTACCGAATACTTGGCGTTCAGTCGACCACGCAGATCCACGATTCTCTGGGACGCCCCCACGAAGTTGTGCCGCGGGGCCGGATCATCACGGAAATACTGGGGACGTGATCAGCCGAAATACAGGGACGTGCCGAACTGTTCCGCCTCCACATCCTGTTGACGTAACTGGCGAAACAGGTGGGCCGGCGGAATCGGGCTGTGGACTGCATCCGGCCGCACCATGATGTCACGAGGTGCCAGGGGCACAAAGCCGTAGCGAATCTCGTTGACGGTGGCGGGCCCGCGGTTTTCAGTCGGCGGGGCGGATTCCGGCAGGGAAATTCCACTGCCGAAGTCATCGTCGTTCTGGATCAGCATCTGAGTATCCCTTCCGAATCAGCGCCGCGACGGGCGCAGCAGCCGGGCACCGTGCTGCCTGACGCGGGCGCCTCGGCAGTTGCTGTTTCGGCTGCACTCTGTGCTGAGCATCAGAGAAATCCGGCAGAAAAGCCTGATGGGTCTGGCCAGCCGGCAGATCCTGCCGATCCGTCGGGCGACATGCGGGATCTTCCTCAGTCGCGTTCGCCGGGACGGCACGAGCGAATTTTTTTCCCGGGAGCAAAAATCTTCTCTTGCCTCAGCCGACCATTCTGCAAAAATCTCACGGGCCTTGTAGCGGGCTACCGCAGCCCGCAGCTTTGATGACCCGTTTGAGTACATGTCCTGCAGATTACTCATCCGGGATACTCTATTGAGAAAGGAGGTGGTCCGGTGCACTTGAGATGCAGTCCAGAACGAGGTGGTAGCGCCACGTGACAGTCGGCGGGCTGTCCCAGCTGGCAGCCACCGTCTCGAATCGGATCACCAAATCTGATTGCGAGAACGTCGGGCTCGGAGCTTCAGGCAACTGAGGTTCCGGGCCTTTTTCCTGCGCGTCCCGCACGCCGTCGTTCCACCTCGTGATACAGGCTTGACAAGTTGACCCCTGTGCGGCATTCTGCCGCGTGTCATCACGTGTCGAACACAGGATACCCGTGATGCGACCAGCTCAGCCCGGAATGATCTGACCAGGGTCTACGGAAACACACACAACCTGACACACCAACATGATTGCTGTTTTCCGAGGAGATACTGCGCCATGCGTGCTCGTTTCCGGTGCGGATTCACGTTGATCGAATTGCTGGTTGTGATGGCCATCATCGCGATACTGGTCGGGCTGCTGTTGCCGGCCGTGCAGCAGGCGCGGGAAGCGGCCCGGCGAACGCAATGCGGGAACAATCTTCGTCAGATCGGTCTGGCCCTCCACAACTACCACGACAGAAGCGGAACATTTCCCTCGGGCTGGGATACTCTGGGCGCTGCCTGGACGGCTCACATTCTGCCGCAGCTGGAACAGGGGAATCTCTACAGCACGCTGGTTTTTCAGGAATCGGGACACGGCAACTGGGATGTCAATGGATCGGCCAACGAAGCGGCCTGCGGGACGTTTCTGAGCGTCCTGCGATGCCCCTCAATGCCGGTTCCGGAACATCTCGACAATCAGGGGATTCCGAGGCGGGTCCCCGTCAGTTACCGGGGCAATTCCGGGTCCCGGGCGAGTGCCGACGATGCCAGTGCGGCGCTGCCAGGCACGATTTCACTGGAGAGTCTCGATCAGGATGGCATCTTCTTTGCGTGCAGCAGCGTCAGAATTCAGCATATAACGGACGGGACTTCGAATACTCTGCTGACCTGCGAGTCCATGACGGATCCGGTCTTCATGAAAGACGGCCAGCTGATGGACTACTGGGCTGTCGGTTCGCGTCAGGTCGACACATGTCTCTGCGATGGTGGGAATGGCGGGACGGAGTTTTCAGAGTTCATCGGCTCGACATATGCCGGACTGAACCTGCGAAGAACGTCTCCGGCAACTCACGGAGTTGTGATGGATCTGAGTTTCGGCAGCTATCACATCGGAGGAGCGCAGTTTGCCTTTGCCGACGGTGCCGTCCGGTTCTTCTCTGAAACCATCGATCTCCGCGTGCTGCAGGGACTGTCGTCCCGGAATGGAGGTGAGGTACTGCCGGCGTACTGAACCGTTCCGCACGTGCGAGATTCCGTGGAAGTGCTGGCTCAGTGGAGAAATGGAACGATGGGGTGCGCGTGGATTCCGGCCCGCTGGCTGGCGCTGTTCTGCCTGGTATCGGGCTGCGACGGCAGGGCGGTCGACACGGATTACAGCCGCCTTGGCCTGGTGGCGGTTACCGGTACGGTGCGCCTCGACGGCACTCCGCTGGCCTCGGCAGTTATCACGTTCGAGGCTGCGGATCGGACACACTCGTGGGCTCGGACTGACTCGGATGGAAGGTACGTGCTGATGTTCAACAGCGAGCAACCGGGCGTGACCCCCGGTCGGAAGATGGTCAGAATCAGCCTGTTCGGCTCGCTCGGGGAATCAGAACTCACAGGCGAAGGCGACCAGGCGGCGGATGACCCGGCGCCCGGCCAGAGCGAATCGCCGGAAAGTGAAGTCGTGCCGGACTGCTATGGCTCCGAGTCCGGCATTGTCGTCGAGGTGACCGCCAGTTCCCGCACCCTGGATTTTGACCTGAATTCCGACTGTTCGACCACCGGCCCCGTGCCCTGATGGCCCTGCGTCGCGTGCGGTTCGCCAGCAGCCAGAAGGCAAAAAAACACCCGCGACCTGACCGATAATCGGTTTGGCGTTCGTACAGCGGGTCGTTATTATTGGCCTTGACTTGCGAGGTCTCAGGGCGATCCGGGCCATCAGCAGTGCGCTGTTCTGACCTCCGCAGGTGAGTGTTCCCGCGGATCGCGGCTCGTCTGCAAGTCCGATGTGATCAGAAATCAGGGTGATTTATGGCTTCTCGTCTGCCGGTTCCGTCGATCAGTGAGGCTCGCACGACGCTCAGGGCTGCGGGAATGCGGGCCACACCATGTCGCGTTGCCGTAATCCAGTTTCTGTCACGCCACAAGGCCCCGACAAGTCATCAGGAAGTTTGTCTCGAGCTGGAGGAGCGTGGGTTCGACAAATCCACGATCTTCAGAACTCTCAACGACCTGGCGGAATCCGGACTGGCCCATCGCATGGAACTCGGTGATCACGTCTGGCGGTACGAGCTGACGGCAGTCGGGGATCAGTCGGCACATGCTGCCGGACAGTTGCATCCGCACCTGCTGTGTACGGCGTGTGGTGGTATCACCTGCCTGTCCAGCCGTCAGGTGCAGGTGTCCATCCTGGAAACGATTGGTGAGATCAGTGAGATCCTGCTGAAAGGGCGTTGTCGCCACTGTCTTTCCAATTGAATCACTGCGGTGCCAGATGACGGAGTTTTTCTGACGGCTGCAATTTCCGCGAGAATCCGGCATGCATCCCGAATTGATTGGCCCATATCGCATCGACCGCAAGATCGGTGCCGGCGGCATGGGAAACGTCTATTGCGGGTTCCATACTGACACCGGTCAGGTGGCAGCGGTGAAGGTTCTGCCCGCATCCATGGCACGTGAAGAGGGGTTCGTGCATCGCTTCACCCGCGAGATCGAAGCGCTGCGAAAATTGTCGAACCGTCACATCGTGGAGTTCTACGAAAACGGCGAATGGGAAGACACCTATTACTACGCGATGGAGTACATCGACGGTGTCACTCTGACGCATGAAATCAACCGGCGGAAACGGCTGCCCTGGGAAGAGGTGATCGATCTGTCGCTCCAGATCGCTGCAGCGCTGAAGGCAGCGCACGACGCTGGGATTGTCCATCGTGACCTCAAGCCTTCCAACCTGATGATTACGTCCGCGGGCGTCGTCAAGCTGACAGACTTCGGCGTCGCGCATGTTTTCGCCACGACACGGCTGACGCGTACCGGGGGCGTTGTGGGGACCGCCGAATACATGTCCCCCGAGCAGGCGCAGGGAAAACGGGCCACCCGTCAGAGCGATCTGTATTCACTGGGCGCTGTCATGTACGCCATGCTGACCGGACGCCCGCCGTTCACAGGGCAGTCCGCCAACGAAATTCTGCAGAAGCATCAGTTCGCGAATTTCGACAAACCGACTCGCTTTGTCGCCGAAATTCCGCGGATGCTGGAGGACTTCGTCTGTCAGCTGCTCGAGAAGGATCCGGCAAAGCGAATGCCGGACGCACTGGTCGTCAATCGACGGCTGGAACAGATCCGGTCCCGGATTGCCTTTGCGGCAAAGCAGTCCGAATCGGAGACGGCCGAGCGACCTGCGCCCGTGGCCACCGCAGAAGTGCCCGAGGGCGACAGTTCCGGAGTTCGCCATCCGGGTCCGGCAACTCTGGTGCGTGACCTGCTGCGCGAAGAAGCTGCCGCGTCACTGCATAAATCACCGATTGCACGTTTTTTTGACAACACCTTCGTGCTGCTTCTCCTGCTGGGACTGATCATTGCAGGTGGCTTCTACTTTAACCGCAGAAATCAGACTGATCCCCGACAGCAGTTCGGCCGGGCTCGAGCGGTCCTCGAGGGAAAGCCGGGACCGGCCTGGCTGCGAGCGCGAGATGATCTGCTCCTGCCACTGGTCGACGATTCCCGGATGAAGGAACATCTGACGGAAATTCAGAGACTGCTGGATCAGGTCGACCAGTACGAATTCTGCCGCTCGCTGCAGTCCGCCGCTTCCTCCAGCGGATCAGTTCAGTCCGAGATTCAGCGGCTGATTCGGCGGACATTTGACGAGCATTCTGCCGGGGACCCGGTGCTGGCAGTGCGTCAGCTCGACGCGGTTCTCCAGCTGCTGCAAGGGAATTCTGAATACGGATATCTGCGAAAATTTCTGGAAGATTCCCGGCAAAGCTGGCGAACTGAGCAGGAAGTCGCCGGCCGCCGAGAACTGCTGCTCTCAGCCATGACCGCAGCCCGCAACGCCCGCGACGCGGCAGAAATCACCGCGGCTGGCCAGGCCCTGGGGGCGGTGCTCCTGCTGTACGCTCAGGATTCGTCCGTGGAGTCAGAGCTGGTGCAGTGCCGCGAGCTGCTGAAAACGATGTCCTCCGAGACAGCCAAGTTGACTCCGGAAAACTCCGCGTCAGCTCCTCTGGATGCCGAATCAGCGCCGAATGAAGACGAGCCCGCTGCCGGCCGCTGAACAGGGTGGCTTCGTGCCGCGAATTGTTCGTGATCTGCGGATCGGACTGGATTGCGCCGACAGTCGCGGTCGCTGGAACAGGCGGGCGAAAAACACACGGGCGAAAAACCGGCTGATTCTCAGCGCTGCTGCCGTTGTTGTGCCGGTGCGGAGTAGTCGATCCAGCCAGCCTGCTGGAGGACTTCGAACAGCCACGGCGGGCGCCACGGCCGATTCTGTGACCACCCGGCGGAAATACTGGAAGCCACCAGCAGCAGCAGGGCGGCGCTGAGGAATCGCCGACGGAGACGTATTCGCTCGATCGACGGCAGCAATGCCAGCCACCAGAACGGGCTGAGCCAGAGCATCCAGCGGAGCGCGGCTGAGTTGCCGCCATAGTTATAATTCTGGGTCCGACTGAGATAGAAGCCGAGTGTGGCGGCCGTGAGTATGACTCCCAGCCAGAGCACGGGACGCAGCACTTCGGGCCGCAGCTCGGGCGCGGTCAGCGATGCATCGGACGATGCATCGGATGATGCACCCGGGCGCCGCAGCAGGGACAGCCATCCCGTCAGTGTCAGCAGCAGGACCGGGGAGAGCGACAGGATGCCGTGATGTCCCAGCGTGCAGTGAAACAGGTACACGGGCAGAGTTTCGCGGCTGGCGTCCAGCCCCCTGGGCTGGCTCCAGTAGCTGGGAATTCCTTCGTGCACGTAGATGTATTTGTCTGTCCCATAGTACGCGTAGAATGGTTTCAGTCCGCCGGTACAGATCCAGTTTGTCACGAAGAAGGCGGTCAATGGCAGTGCCGCCGCCGGGAGGAACCAGCGAAGTGTCAGGCGAAGGTTGCGGCGAGCGGCGAGGATGAAGGCGATGGCGCCCAGCAGCGCAGCCGGCAGCTCAAAACAGCTGCACAGAGCTGAAAAGAATCCCATGAGCGCGAAATCCCGTGGCCGAGCGGGCATCATCGCGGATTCGGCCGTCAGGATGCGAATCAGAGCAGACAGGAAGAAGACGGCACAGACAACAGCCGGCGTGTGGTTGTTGAGTGTCGTGAGCCAGGGGTTCGCCATCGAGCCGAATCCTGCGGTGGCCAGGACAAACAGTCGGGAGGTCGGTGAAGCGCGCAGCAGGACCAGAGTGCGCCTCAGCGACAGCAGTGCCAGGCCCATGGGAAGGAGATTAATCGGCAGCAGCAGCAGGCGGGTGACGACAGCCGTATGCGCGAATAGTCCCAGTCCGATTGTCTGTCGCTGGACCCAGTAGAGTCCGGCAACCATCGTGGACAGCAGCGGGGGCTTGGACGAATAAAAGTGCCAGGGTTCCTGATCGCTGGTGCGATGGCGGACCTTGTCGATCGTGGAGAATCGGCGAACCTGGTCGATTTCATCGATCTGCCAGGTGCCACGTTCGACGAGTGACCAGACGGTACACCAGCGGGATCGATCATTGGCACTCTGCAGTGGTTCTGCGCGCAGGACCGCGGCGATCAGGACTGACAGAGCACAGGCCAGCAGCAACTGTTCCGGCCAGCCAGCCGAGACCGGATCCTCGGCGGCGGATGGTGGCAATGCGGGCATGAGCGGAGTCGGTCCTGCGCCGGATCAGATCAGTCGAGGAGACCTGGAGGGTCAGCGATGTTCCAGATTCTCCACGTCGAGTTCGGAGTCAGGAGAGACCTCGGCGTCAGTTTCGCCATCCACAGGAATCTCCTCGTCGACCGGGAGCATCGCGCTTTCCGGGATATCCACGAAACCTTTCAGGTGAATGGCACGGGTGTGGTGCTGCAATTTCTTCAGTGCCTTGCTTTCGATCTGGCGAATTCGTTCGCGGGTCACTTTGAAGATGCGTCCGGTTTCTTCCAGCGTATAGCTGTATCCGTCGCCCAGACCGTACCGCAGCTTGATGATTTCGCGTTCCCGATACGTCAGGCTCTTGAGGACGTGGTCAATCTTGTCCCGCAGCATCTGTTTGGCTGCGGATTCGGCCGGGCTGCTTTCGTGGGAATCTTCCAAGAATTCACCGAAGCTGCTGTCTTCGCTTTCGCCGACAGGAGTATCGAGGCTGATGGGATGCTTCCATGTCTTCATGATGCGTTCGGTTTCCTCGATGCTCATGCCGACCGCCTCAGCCAGCTCTTCGTTGCTGGGTTCCCGCCCGGTATTCTGGCGGATTTCTTCGGCCTCGGCTTTCAGCATCGAGATGCTCT
>SXGS01468834.1_pt1 | contig 11658 bp, 10 predicted proteins | sample 3174681 | NCBI WGS metagenome assembly SXGS01 (sample SAMN11356861, study PRJNA531348) | freshwater metagenome | isolation source: freshwater sample F1-80 | place: China: Fuxian Lake, Yuxi | collected 2017-12-25 | reverse complement strand
ATCTGTCGCAGGCCAACCTGCCGGGAAAATGATGTACCCGCTCGTCCGTGAGCTGGCCGCCATGGACGCCCCGCTGCGGGTGCCCGTGGCGGTGACGTGCCGGGTGCTCAACCTCGCTCGCCAGCCCTACTACCGCTGGCTGAAGTGCCCGGTCACCGATGCCGAACTGAGTGAGGCGTACCGCGCCAACGCCTTGTTCGACGCCCACAAGGACGACCCTGAATTCGGCTACCGGTTCCTGGCCGACGAAGCGAAGGAGGCTGGCGAGTCGATGGCCGAGCGGACGGCCTGGAGGATCTGCTCGGAGCTGGGTTGGTGGTCCTCGCACGGCAAGAAGCGCGGCAGCAACGGTAAGAAGCCAGGGCCGCCGGTCCACGACGACCTGTGCGCGGTGACCGACAAGCACGGCGTGACCCGGCATGAGTTCAAGGCCCAGGGCCCGAACGAGCTCTGGCTCAGCGACATCACCGAGCACTGGACCGGCGAAGGCAAGCTCTATGTCTGCGCGATCAAGGACGTCTACTCCAACCGGATCGTCGGCTACTCCATCGACTCACGGATGAAGTCGTCGCTGGCGGTCGCGGCGCTGGACAACGCTGTTGCTCGCCGCCGCATCGAAGGTGGTGATGTGGCCGGCTGTGTGGTCCACACCGACCGCGGGTCGCAGTTCCGAAGCAGGAAGTTCGTTCACGCGATCAACCGTCACTCGATGGTCGGCTCCATGGGCCGAGTCGGGGCCGCCGGCGACAACGCAGCCATGGAGTCGTTCTTCGCGCTGCTGCAGAAGAACGTCCTCAACCGACGGGCGTGGGCGACCCGGGAGGAGCTGCGGATCGCCATCGTGAGCTGGATCGAGAAGACCTACCACCGACGCCGTCGACAGGCCGCTCTCGGACGATTGACCCCCGTCGAGTACGAACTGATCATGAAGCCAGCCGCGATCCAGGCGGCCTAACCGAAACTGTCACCCGTTCGTGCAGCAGACCCGTTCTTCGGGACTGAGGAAGGCGACCTCGGGAGCGTTGGTCGGGCGAGCACGACCGCAGAAGTGCACGAGGGTATCGGCTTGGCCGGGATGGACGATCGGCCTCAGTTGCTGCACGCGCTCACCCTGCCGCACGGTGGTGGCTCGCCGCTCCAACCATGAGTGTCAACTGAGTGCCAACGCGCACATCGCTGTGACACCACCCCCTCCGCCAACGCGTTGGCGGCTCACTCAGCGTTCACGTCGCGTTCCTCGTCCTCGCCGCGTCGACGGTGCGCTCGTTCGGCGATCCCGCTGGACAGGCTGTCCTTCACCGATTTGGCCCGGCCGAGAGTCGCGTTACCGCGGCGCCTGGCGGCATCGACGCGCCCTGCTCCAGTCTCGAGCGCCTTGTCCCTGACCTCCGCGGCCGCTTCCGCCCATCGCCTCGCCTCCGATGACTGCCGAACGTTCTCGATCCCGAGACGCCCGTGGAAGTCGATGATGGCGGTCGAGACATGGTTGCCCGACTGCACCACCGCCGGCGACCTCCTCGGATGCAACAGGACCTTCGTATTGGCCATGCCGGTAGCCGCATCGATGCGGGCCATCAAGCGCTCGGTGCACCGAGCGATGGTGTCCATCCGCTGATGCCGCGCAGCCTTCAGTCCGAGGCGATGTCCGTCCAGATCGTCCGGAGTCGCGTCCAGCACTCGGTCGAGTTCAAGCACGGCGATCGCGTCCGTCAGTTGGAAGCAGCGAGCCAGAACAGCCAGCCAGTCCCGAACGCTGGACTCGGCTTCCTTGGCCGTCGGGGCGAGATCACGCATCTTGGTCTTGCGCTCCATCTTCTCCGCGAGTGCGTCGAGCTGACGCAGCGCGTACGCCTGGGTTTCTGCGATCGTCGCCGACGTGGCCTGCACCTTCGACCAGGTGACCTCGTTGACTCGGCCACCGTGCTCTCGGACGGTCATGGCCTCCTCGATGACGAAGCCCACTCCGATCATGCGCGCTAAGACGGCGTCCTTCTGGGCGCGGAGCACGTCGTCGACCTTCTCGTCGATCGTGGCGAGATAGTCGGTTATCTCATCCATGGTCTGCTGCATCGCAACCTGCGCCATGACCCCCGCAGCACCAGCCAGAAGTGCCGGGTTGGTCAGAAGCGACCCAGGAGTCTTCACGAATTCGACGAATCCCTTGACCTGGCCCTTGCTCCCCTTCACCACACCGGTACTGAGACCCGACTTCGAGCTCTTCCTCAGCCCGTGCTTCTTGACAAGCGTTGCTGACTCCTCCGTCAGCTTCACCCAGCGACCCGAGTTGGCCGCAATCTCGGAACCCGCTTGTGTGGCTGCGGCCCCAGTGCCGAGGACACCTCTGAGTCGGGGCAGTTCGAGGGCCTTCGACGTCAGCCCCTCAGAGACGAGGAAGCGCTCGACAGCCGTCGGATCCCCGATGACCGCCAGGCCGTCTCCGTCACTGATCAGCTGAATCTCGTTATCCATCGTCCGCTCCTGAAGCGTGGGCAAGGAGAGCCCCGAAGCCCCGCGAAGGATGGGCGTGTCCCCAAGCGATGCTATCCGCAGGCGACGGGAGTGTCCGGGACTCCGTAGCCCGGGCTGACCTGCTGACCGCGTGGCTGTCGAACCATGACTGCCACGCCAGGTTGTGCACTCCGATGGTCATGACTAGATCCTGCACCTGGCTCAAGTCCTGATCGGGTGATCGCACGGCTACGTCGAGCCGGGATCTTGTCGGAGCGAACCTCTGTGGATGTCGGTCGGCGTAACTACAGTCTGAGTCCAGCGAAGGGAAGTCCGATGATCGTGTCGAACAACGACATCCTGTGGTCGGCCAGTGACCTCACCAGGGCAGCGGAGTGCGAGTTCGCACTGCTCCGTCAGCTCGACGTGAAGCTCGGACGGATCCCCGCACCCGAAGTTGCCGCCGACCCCCTCATGGACCGCATCGCCGAGATCGGCCTCGAGCACGAAGCCCGCGAGCTGACCCGGCTCAGCACGGGTCTGGCGCCGTATGACGTGGCGACGGGCCGCGGCGTCTGCCTCATCGACTACCCCAAGCCCTACACGGCCGCGATCTTGGCCGAGCGCCGCGACCAGACCCTCGCGGCGCTTGAGGCCGGCGCCGACCTGGTCTGCCAGGCGGCGTTCTTCGACGGCAGCTTCCACGGGTTCGCCGACTTCCTCATCCGCGACGACGACGCCTACCGCGTCTGCGACGCCAAGCTCTCCCGGAACGAGCGGCCGAAGGCCCTTCTCCAGCTCGCGGCATACGCCGATCAGCTCACGGCAGCCGGGATCCCGCTGACCGACGACGTCGAGCTGCTGCTCGGCAACGGCCGCCACGTCAGGTTCCCCCTGAGCGACCTGGCCCCGGTATTCCGGGAGCGCCGTCGGCGGCTGCTGGAACTCCTGCACGGACACCAGGCCGCTGAGTCGCCGGTCGAGTGGGGGATGCCGGGCGTGCTCGCCTGCGGCCGCTGCGACGTCTGCAGCGAGGAGGTCGCCGCCGCCAACGACGTGCTGCTCGTCGCCGGGATGCGAATGACGCAACGCCGCAAGCTGATGGACGCCGGCATCACCAGCATCGACCAGTTGGCCGCGGCCCCATCGGGCGTCAACGGCATGTCCGCCTCGACGTTCACCACGCTCCGTGCGCAGGCAGCGCTCCAGGTCGCTGGTGGCACCGAGGACGCGCCGGTCACCGCCGACGTCTTCTGCCCCGATCACCTCGCTGTGGTCCCGAACCCGTCTCCAGGCGACCTGTTCTTCGACTTCGAGGGTGACCCGATGTGGAACGACGGGAACACCGACTGGTGGGGCTTGGAGTACCTCTTCGGCGTCGCCGAGGTGCCCGAGCCCGGCGCCGAGTCACCGTTCACGCCGTTCTGGGCCCACGACCGGGCGCAGGAGAAGCAGGCGCTCGAGGACTTCATCGATTTCGTCCGAGTCCGCCGCGAGAAGCATCCCGACCTGCACATCTACCACTACGCGGCGTACGAGAGGTCCGCGCTGCTGCGGCTTGCGGCCAAGCACGCGACCTGCGAGGCCGCCGTCGACGAGCTGCTCTCCGCGGGCGTACTGGTCGACCTGTACGCCGTCGTGCGCGGCGCGATTCGGGTCTCAGCGCCGTCCTACAGCATCAAGAAGCTCGAGCCCCTCTACATGGGCGACGACCTGCGTGAGGGTGAGGTGACTGACGCGGCGGCATCGATCGTCGAGTACCACGCCTACTGCGAGGCCCGGGACAGCGGCGACGCCGAGGGTGCCGCGCAGCTCCTGGACGAGATCCGCGACTACAACCGCTACGACTGCGAGAGCACCCGCCGGCTCCGTGACTGGCTGCTCGAGCGGGCCGTTGAGCACGGCGTGGCGCCGCGCGCCGCGGCGCCGGAAGAGACGAAGCCATCCGAGCTCGAGCTGACACCGCTCGAGGTCCAGCTGCGCGAGGGCCTGCCCGAGACCGGGCGCACCCCGGACGAGCAGGCGAGGGCCATGCTGGCCGCGGCGATCGGCTACAACCGGCGCGAGCACAAGCCGTTCTGGTGGGCCCACTTCGATCGACTGTCCTCGGCGCTGACCGACTGGCGCGACGAGCGCGACGTCTTCGTCGTGGAGTCGGCCGACGTGATCAAGGACTGGGAGAAGCCGACACCGCGATCGAGTCCCCACCGCCACGCGCGGTTGCTCGGGCACTGGGGTGCGGGCAGCGTGGTGCGCGACGGCAACCAGGTGAGCACCGTCTACGCGAACCCCGTGGACGGAGCGCACGACGTACCCGCCAACGCATCCCTGGGCTGCTCGCGCAGCGGTGTCGTGGTCGTCTCCAGTGGGCACGACCTCGACGGCCGCGACGTCCTGGTGGTCGACGAGACATTGACGAAGGACTGTGCGCCTTACGACCAGCTTCCTGACGCCATCGTTCCCGGTCCGCCGCCGGGCACGGGTGGCATCGACGCGGCTGTCCAGGAACTGGCCGAGGCGGTGCTCGCGCGCGGACTACACCCGCAGCCCGGACTCGACGTCCTGCGCCGCACTCCACCCCGCCTGAGTGGGGGAGGACTGCCGCGTGGTGGTGACTCGGTCGACGACATCTTCGAGGCTGTGCGCACTGTCGACCGCTCGTACGTCGCCATCTAGGGGCCGCCGGGCGCCGGCAAGACGTACGTCGGGTCTCACGTCGTGGCCCGGCTGGTGCGCGACCATGGCTGGAAGGTCGGGGTGGTCGCCCAGGGCCACGCGGTTGTGGAACACATGCTCGACGCGATCGTGCAGGCCGGGCTGCCCGGCTCGGTGGTCGCCAAGAAGGTCGGGGACATCGGCGCGTCCCGCGCCTGGACCGGGATCAAGGACAGCGGCTCCGCGAAGTTCCTCGAGGAGAACAGCACCGGCTGCGTGGTGGGTGGCACCGCGTGGGACTTCGTCAACGCCAGGCGGATCGACCGGGAATCGCTGGACCTCCTGGTCATCGACGAGGCCGGTCAGTTCTCGCTCGCGCACACGCTCGCCGTCTCGGTGGCAGCGCAGAGGCTGCTCCTGCTCGGCGACCCCCAGCAGCTGCCGCAGGTCAGCCAGGGCATCCACCCCGAGCCCGTCAACGACTCGGCTCTGGGCTGGCTCATCGGTGAGCACGCCACGCTGCCCGAGGACCTCGGCTACTTCCTCGACCTCACCTGGCGCATGCACCCCGACCTGGCCGCGAAGGACTCGAAGCTCTCCTACGAAGGCCGGCTCCGAGCGCACCCGCGCACGGCCGAACGCGAACTGGCAGGCGTAGAGCCCGGCCTGCACGTCGTTCACCTCGACCACCAGGACTGCTCGGTCGAGTCCATCGCGGAAGCCGACGAGGTGCTCCGCCAGGTCGAGAGCCTGGTCGGTACGCCGTGGACCGCGCCCGACCTCTTCGAAGGCACACGCCCGCTGATCGCCGAGGACTTCCTCGTCGTCGCGCCCTACAACGCCCAGGTGCACGCGGTCCGCCGGGCCCTGGACGAGCGTGGCTTCGCAGACGTGCTGGTCGGCACGGTCGACAAGTTCCAGGGCCGAGAAGCAGCCGTCGTCATCGTGTCGATGACCGCATCGTCGGTCGCCGACGTACCGCGTGGCATTGACTTCCTACTCGACCGCAATCGTGTCAACGTCGCGATCTCGCGGGGGCAGTGGCTGGCTGTCCTCATCCGCAGCGGTCGCTTGACCCAGTTCATGCCGACATCCACCACTGGGCTGCTCCAGCTAGGGGCGTTCGTCGGGCTCTGCGAGGAGGCAGCGAGGTGATCAGCCACCGAGAGGGCAAGCGCCTTGTCAATGAGCGACTGCGCGCAGAGGGCCGGGCCGAGGTCGCGAGCCGCGCGACGCGCGACCAGCGCTACGGCGTGTGGGTCGTTTCCTTCCACGACCCGGCCAGACCCGGCGAGTGGCTATGCGGCGACGGCCCCTACGTTGTGACCGACGACGGCGACGTCCACGGCCTCGGCTCGGCCCCCGGCGAGTTGGAACGGCTGATGCTGGACCTCGGCTGGATGCCTGGGGCGCCGCAGCCGGCGACCGACACCGACAGCGAGGCCTTGGCGCTCATGGCCGACATGGACCCCGACGAGGCCGAGGGTCTGGCCGCCTGGGCTCGGGCCCGACGCCAGGAGCGCGGCGAGGACGCCTAGCCCCGACGCCTGCCCGCGCGGACAAGGTAGATCCGCGCGGTAGGCATCGCGTCGAGCTCGGCGAGCGATTCGCTTATGTGCTCGTCCTAGTTGGCGCCTTGCCTGTCATCCGCCAGCGCTGTCACTTTCCAGAAGCGCGCCGTTCTGACTTGGGCAAACGACTCCCGTTGATAGCCGATAAGTTACCTTATGTTAACTAGTGCCCTGAACCCCACTAGATAACTGATAGGGACATGCTAGCATGAGGCATGGCTCGATACCGTGAGATCGCCGAGGACCTCCGACACCGGATCGGCGCCGGCGAGTTCTCCCCCGGGCAACAGCTGCCCTCGATCGCAGCCTTGCAGGAGCACTACGACGTGCCCGGGCTCAACACCATCCGACAGGCACAGCAACTCCTCGTCGAGGACGGTCTGGTGGAGACTCGTCAGGGTGTCGGCGCCTTCGTGCTGCGCGCCGATCCCCAGCCCCGCGCCGTCGACGTGCTCGCCGAGCTGCGCGACGCACGAACTGCGATCAATCGTGCGATCACTGCTCTTGAGCGCGCCGAGGCCGCAGGCCGCGGGCGCTCCTAGGGACGCGTGCAACGTGCGCTACCGCTGCGACAGCGACACCTGCCGGACAGGGCGGCACTGGACCCGTGCCTCTGTTGAGGCCTGCTACCGCCGGTTCCTGACAAGCCGGCCGACCGTCTCTGCATCAGTGCCTCAACCCGCCGTCGACCCCGATGAGCAGATCGGCCGCCGCATGATGGAAGCGCAGGAGCGACGGGGACCAGCTGCCCTGTGGAAACCGGCTTCCGTGTCGGAGCCATGCGGCAGACTGCAGAGGAGCTCATGACAAGGAGACGACGATGAGCAGCACCCCCGACGAGACCGCGACGCCGGCGCAGGACTACCACGCCGCCTACCAGGCAAAGCTCACCGACGCGATCAGGGTGCTGACTGGCGCTGCCCGTCTCCCCCGGCCCCGTTTGCGCCGCACCGACGAGGGCACCTGGGTCGAGGACACCACCGCTGCGCCGGAGCAGATGGACTGGGCCGAGTTCGTCACCCTCGCACTCGCCGGCGCCGCCGCGAACCTCGGCGGGATCGACGCCGTCCTGGCAGGCCGGTCCGGCTCGTGGGAGGCCGAGGGCGTCCGCCAGCTGCTCTACTCCACCGTCGGCGCCGAGGAAGCCCAGCTATGGGGGCACCGCACCGACCCGATCGAGATCACCCTGTACGTCGACGAGCTCCTCGTCGACCGCGCCGACGCCCCGATGGCGTACGACGACGCGCAGCGGGAGATCGACCGCCTCTACGAGGAAGCCAAGGCCGCTGAGCCCGCGATCGACTACAGCCGCTACGTGTGGGAGTACGACCGCAACGACGCCGGCGAGTGGATCCCGCGCGACCCGGCCGCACCCACCTGGACCATTGACGCCTGGCGTGCGGCCTACGCCGCCGAGACGGGCGGCACCGAGCAGGACCGCAGCTTCTTCGAGGCCATGGTCTTGGGTGAGCGCCCCGGCCTCGGCGAGCAGCCTGTCACGACCACCCACCTGCCGAAGTCCCCTGAGGCTCTGGCCGAGCTCGCCCGCCTCGAGGCCGATCGAGTCGCCCGGCTCGACGTCTACGGCGACCTCGAGGAGCAGCTGGAGGAGCAGCGACTGCGTGAGTGGGCCGCCTACGGGCAGGCCCTCAAAGCCCGCATCGAGGCCCTGGCGGCCGCGACCCCCGGCCTCGATGTGCCCGTGCGCGTGATTGTCGCCGTTGAGACCGTCCGTCGCGACGTGGCGCAACGCGAGGGATTCTGGAACTCCCTGGAGGCCCGCCTGGTCGACGCCGCGGTGCTGGACACCCCGACCCCGGCAGACCTCCCCGGCACGCCGCTCGAGCGCCTCGAGCAGCGGTGACCGCGACAGCTGGCGGCCTAAGGGTCCTCAGGCTCTACGCCACGCAAGTCGCGAGATTTAGAGGATTGAAAGACCGCTAAAACCGAGGTTGGTCGCGGGTGCCGACACGCCGGACCACGTTCCCCACTTCGCTATAAGCGCCTATAAACTACCCCGAGTTATAGGGAGTTATAGGGAGGCGTTGTGGACAGTCCGTACCACCCGGGATTCGGTGCGCGGCCGGCCGTCTTGGTCGGCCGCGACCAGCAGCTGGCCCGCGCGGCCGCGAACCTCACCCGGGTCGCGAACTCCCGCGCGGCCGCACCCTCGGCGATGGTGCTCACTGGCGCCCGTGGCCTAGGCAAGACCGTCACCCTCGCAGTGATCGGCGACGCCGCCGCTGAGCGCGGGTTCGTCACTGTAAGCATCGCCTTCGACAGCGTCTCTGACAACGTTCAGCTTCTGGCCGGTCGGGTCGCAGAGGCGATCGCGCCGCTGGAGAACCGGCGCGCAGCCGACACGTGGGCCCGCTTCCGACAGCGACTGGCCAGCCTTGAGATCGAGGTCAACGCCGGCGTCGTGAAGATCTCCTCCCCCACCGCGCCGCGGGCCGACGACGCGCAGACCACGGTGCAGCGGCAGGTCCTCGCCGACCTCCTGGCCGGCGGTGCGCAGATCGCCGCCGCACATGACCGCGCCGGGCTCGCGATCTTCCTCGATGAGCTCCAGGAGGCTCCCCGCCCGCAGCTGGTGGTGATCGCCAACGCCATCCAGGACGCGTTGGCCGCTGCTGGTGACATCCCGCTCGCCGTCTTCGCCGCCGGACTCCCCCAGACCCCGGAGAGGGTCATGGCCGCGGTTTCGTTCACCGAGCGATTCGACTTCCGCGTCCTCGACCGCCTCGACCAAGCGGCCGCCGAACGAGCCCTCGTCGAGCCAGCCCTGAGCCTGGGCGTCACCTGGGAGCCTCCCGCGGCCGCGGCCGCGCTCGAGGCCGCCGGCGGCTCGCCGTACCTGATCCAGCTGCTCGGAAACGAAGCCTGGACGCTGGCCAACCCGGACCGCGGCGGTGTCATCACCCAAACGCACGCAGCCGCCGCCACCGAAGAGGTACAGCAGAGCCTCGCTGCCGGCATGTTCCGCGGCCGCTGGGGCAAGGCGACCGACGCCGAGCGGGATCTCATGGTGGCGATCGCGCAGGTCGTCGGCGAAGACGGGATCGCGCTGACCCGGCACATCACCGCGCTGCTCGACAAGACCACCCCGCAGCTGAGCACCGCCCGCAAGGCGCTCATCGACAAAGGCCTGATCGAGTCCGCCGGCACCGGAAGGCTGCGGTTCACCATGCCCGGCTTCGCCGACTTCGTCCGCCGGCACGTCGACGCGCCCTGGTACGGCCCCCAGATCGCCGCAGGCCAGGACCTGGAGGGCGAGGCCCTCCCCGCTCCCCCGCCCGAGCAGATCCAGGCACGACGGCGCCCACGCGAACTGCCGAGCGGAGACCAGGGACGACCCGGATCTGGCCCCCGCCGCTGACGCCGGGACCACCCGCCGCTGGTCTACTACCGCTGGCCGGGGGGAAGTCGAACTACCGGAGCGAGCGTCGCTGAGAGGCCCGCGGCCGCTGTGGACAACGAACGGAGTGTCGGCCCCATGGGCGAGACTGCAGAAGAACTCACTGCGAGGGAGAACACGATGAGCAGCAGACTCGGGAGTCACCGATGACCACCTCGCCCGCAACGGGCGACGACCTGGTGGCCCTGGCGACCTTCCCGCTGACCCGGCCGGGTGAGAACACCGTCCCGGTCCGGATGCAGACCGAGCACCTGGCGGTCGTCGAGAACGACCTCGAACAGCGCGGCGTTCCGGCCGAGATCGTCGAGAAGTACTTCCTCGGGCTCCACCGCTGTGACGAGCTCCCCCTCGAGCTGTGGATCGGCATGATCACCGACGCATACAACCTCGCCGTCGCGACCGCCGAGGCCCCCTCCTACGTCGCGTCCCTAGCAATCGAGTGGGCCGCCAGCAACCCTTTGGAGCGCTGGGTCAACGCGGCACCCGATGGCCCCGCTCCGCTCGGGGACACCATCCGCGAGTACCTCGGGGACCACAACCCGTTCCCCGACGAGTCCCGCGTCGACGTCCTCGGCCGGGACGCCGAGGGATGGGTGCCGGCAACGATCGTCGAGCGCACCGCAGCCGACGAGTGGACTGTCGAGTATGACGACGGCGAGCAGGCCTGGCGCGACCACCAGGAGCTGCGCCCCCACTCCCCCCAGGCCGGCTGACGGGTGGCTGCGCGATCCTGGCGCGAGAAGCGCATCGACGACCTTCTGGCAGCCGTCTCCGAGCTCGGCATGACGATGTCCCGCGCGGCCGCCGGCGACCTCCTCGATGAGCGGGTGCAGTTTGTCGCGAACCAGATGTCCGTCACCCCAGCCACCGCGCGCACCTACCTCACCGAAGACGCCCTGGCCGGCATGGCCCGCCAGATCGTCTTCGGCTTCGTCGAGGAAACCCCCGGTGCAGACCTGATGAGCGCACCGCGGACCGCCGCCGTGCCGGTGAGATTCCTCGGCCGCGTTGTCGCGGGCTTGGGCGAGGTTCAGCGCATCCTCATGGTGGAGCGCGACGACCTCGAGCACACGCGCGACCGGGTGGCTCAGATCGCCCACACGCAGAGCCACCTCGGCCTCCTGCTCACCGACCAGGTGGCCGCCATCGGCTTCTACGACGAGCCTTCGGTCCAGATGCCACCCGCCCTCCTGCTGCGCGTGGCACGCTCCCTCGAGACCGCGGCCGACCTGGTGGAGGCTGGCCTGGTCGGCTACGAGGCGGACCCTCAGGAGAGTGCGGGCCTGCCGACCGCCTTCCGGCGCGACGTCGACCTGCTGCGCAGCATGGCCGGTCAGGAGCAGAGCCCGTGACCGAGACCGCTGGGCAACCCCTGACCCTGTACGCCACGGTGCAGGAGCTCCCGCCCGACCACCGCGGCGGCTACACCCTCGGCCGAGACGAGTTGGTCGTCGAGGACGTCGACTCCGACCAGGCGCTCACGGCCGCGCAGCGCCGCGTCCCTGAGGGGTGGCGGATCATCGCGCTGCGGGTCGAGCGCGATTTAGTCGCCACGGGTTGATCGCT
>SXGS01710081.1_pt1 | contig 11661 bp, 3 predicted proteins | sample 3174681 | NCBI WGS metagenome assembly SXGS01 (sample SAMN11356861, study PRJNA531348) | freshwater metagenome | isolation source: freshwater sample F1-80 | place: China: Fuxian Lake, Yuxi | collected 2017-12-25 | reverse complement strand
CTCATCCGAACGACGGGGCCGAGCGTAGTCGAGGTCCGTTCGAAGTGCAACAGCGCGCCGGAGCGCGAGTCCAAGTCGCCGTTACGCTTATGAAAAACCGTTCGTCGTTGCGGGTCGGCCGACGGCGAGGGCGGCATCGGTCGACGCCGTTCGTCACAATCGCGGCAACGACAGCCGGTTAGCTCGAGCGGCGCCGCAAGGACGCCGCACCGAAGACCCCGTAGGCGCCGTCGACGGCGAAGTCTCCCTTCGCCCCCTCGCGCGCGCCGACGCGGACGTGCGCGACGCGAAGTCAGCCGACGCCGACTTCGCGCTCCAAGGCCTGCATGAACTTCGGCGCCTCGACGAAAAGATCGCCCACGATCGGGTGGACCTTCGGCCGCGGGCGCGAGCGGTTCAATGTCATGAGCGGGGCTTCCGGATCTTTGTTGAAAGCGAAGATGACCGCGCGTTCGCCGATGTAATTGAGATGCTGCGGAGCGCCCGAAACGCCGAGCGCGATGATGATCCGCGGATTCACGGCGACTCCCGTTTGGCCGATCTGCATCGCATCCGGCAAGAGGCCGAGATCCTGCGTCACTTTGCGGGAGGCGCCGAGCGAAACCTTTTTGACCCCGAGCCGCTCTAGGGCCAGCCGCATCGGCTCCACCACTTCTTCGAGTCCGTCGCGCGATCCGACGCCGTAGCCGACATCCAAGATGAACTCGGCGTCCGCCAACGAAGCGACCCCGACTTCCGCCGCCGCGGCGCGGAGGGCCCGCGCCAACTCGTCATCGACCGCACCCGGAGCCCAAGGCGGCTTGAGCCGTGCGACGCGGGTCGGCGCCTCCGAGGGGACGGCCTCCTCGCCCGAATGCGTCACGGCCACCTCGGCGCGGACCACAAGATGGGCCGGCGCCGATCGCGGTCGCGTTACGAAGTAGCGGGCGCGCCCGTCCAATCGCGCGCCGGAGTACGCAACCTCGTGGGCGCAGAACTCCATGCGGTCGACGCCGTCGATCAAGACCGCGCCGTCGCCCGCGGCGATGCGGCCTTCGGCGGCCGTCAGCGCCGCCCCGCGGAGTTCCGGGGCATAGATCGCCGCGGCCTTGGTCCGCGCAAGGATCGCCTCCAAGGCGCGTCCGAGTCGCGCGTCCGACAACGACAAAAGGCCGTCGTCGGCGACGAGGAACACCGAAGCGCCGAGATGCACCGCCGCCCCGGCCGCTAGACGAAGACCTGCGTCGTCGCCGTCGGAAGCGATGATCACGACGGCCGAAGCCTTCGCGCCCGCCAGCGCGCGCCCGGCGGCGACGGCGGAGATCGCGGAGGACGGCAGCCCGTCGGCGTCGGCACGCACGAAGACGACGACCCCGAAGGACGCCAAGTCTTCCGGAGAAGCCTCCCCGATCGGGCCCGCGTAGGGCGCGCCTCCGACGGCTCCGCCGCCGGTCAGTCCCGCTTCGGTCGCGAACGTCCCGGCGAGCGCGGCCGCATCGCGCGGTCCGACGGATTCCGCGACGACGACCGCCGACCGGCGGTTCTCCGCGCGGAGGATCCCCTCCGGCGCTTCCCGCGGCTCGTATTGAAGCTCCCGCACGCCCGACTCGGTCGCGCGGCGGAATCCTGCGATCGTCGCCGAGAACTCATGCGGCTCGGCTTCCGCGGTCGCAAGGAGGACGACCGGACCGCGGACGACGACCGTCGCCGCGGAATGCGCGAGGCGGAGCGGGAACGCCGCCCCGGCGTCGCCGACGTCAGCGCCGAAAGCGGCGACGCCCTGCACGGCTTCCACCTCGAGTCGGCGTGCCAGCGGCAACAGCAATCCGGCATGTGCTTCCGCCCCGAGGACGAGGTCGAACGCGCCTTGCAGGTCCTCGTCGACGCGGATCCACTCGGCCGTAAAGGCGGCGACGTCGGCCGCCAGGAGGGCGCGCCGTCCGATGTTGACGAGCACGGCATGGTCGACGCCGAGAGCGGCCGCCTCTTTAAGCGACGCACCGGCGAGCGGACCGCCGACACCGAGCGCGGTCACTTCGACTTCGCCCGAGGTCTTGAGCTTGAGTGCGTCGCGCAACGCGGCGCGGTCGCCCGCGGAGAGTTCGTACCACGTCTCGGCCTGCCGACCGTCCGCGAGCCGAGGCACAGGCGCCGTGGCCGGGCTGGGATCGACCACCACGAGCACCCGGAGCTTCCGCGTGATTTCGACCGGCGGCGCCGGAAGCGGCGCGTCCGTCCGCTCGGCGTGCGCCAAGAGCGCGCGATCCGCCATGGCGCGGTCCGCAGGATCGCGACCGGCGAGGATCCGCGCACCTTCGCGGTCGAACTCCGCGAGCCGGCCCTGCGTCAGCTCGGTCGCAGCCTTCGCCATCAGCTTCAGCGCGCGCTCGAGGTATTCCAAACGGGGGCGTCCGCGGTCGTCCTGCACTAAGCGCTGCGCCGCCGCCGTCCGGCGGATCGTCGCCGACAGGACCGCGGCCGCGGTGTAGGACTCGACCAAGCGGAACATCCACGACTGCAGCGAAACGTCCTGCCACGCTTTGGATCCGAGGCGTCCGCGGACTTCCGCGGCGCGACGGAGGACCTCCGTCCGGGTCGTTTCGAGCGCACGAAGGCCGACGGCGATCCCTTCGCCCGAAGTCTCCGGGGGGAGCAGCGCGGGCGGCGTCGTCTGGACGACGTCCGCGAGATCCTTCAAGACCAAGAAGCGCTGGATCTCGTTCGTGCCTTCGTAAATGGTGAGGACGCGCGCGTCGCGGCGCCGCTTTTCGAGCAGGCTTTCCGCCAGCAAGGTGGCGGCGCCCGTGATGCGCTCGGCGCGAGTGATGAACCGGTGCAGAGCCTCCGACGTCTCGGCCTTGCCGATCGCGGACTCGATGCGGATCGACTTCGTTCCCTTGTGGTCGAAGCGGCCGACCAACTGGTACGCCAACGATTCCGAGCCCGCGAGATCCACGGCGGCCTTACCGAGATCAAGGAGGTCGGCCTGCGACGGCTCGCGACCGTCGCGCAAGAGCGCCTCGCGTATGTCGCCGAGCGTTTCATGCATGAGACCGACGCTCGTCGCCGCGAGCCCGGCCCGGCCGACGTTCAACGTCTCGAGCGCGTTCTCCTGACCGCGGCCTTCGATGCCGATCACGGCGTCGATCGGGATGCGCACGTCCTTCAACGCGAGTTCGTTCGTCGCCGAGCCGCGCTGACCCATTTTCTCCTCGTCCTTGCCGACGACGAGACCTTCCTGATGCGCGTCGAGCATGAACCCCGTGGGTCCGCGCGACGTCCGAGCGTAAAGCGACATGACGCCCGCGATCGAGCCGTTCGTGATCCACATCTTCTGCCCGTTCACCCGGAAGTAGGGATAGAACGAGCGTCCGTCGCGAACGACGACGCGGCCGAAGTCGTGGACGTCGATCCGCCTGCCGCCGAGGACGACGTAACGGAATTTCGCCGGACCGTCTTCGCCGTGATCTTTGAAGTCGCTGGTCTCGACGACGGCGACCGTTCCGTCGGCCGCGCGGAAGACGAGCCGCCCGCCCTCGAACGCAAGGCGGTCCAACGGGAAGAGGTTCCGCGGTTCGGTTGCGCCTTGGGGCACGAACGTGAAATAACCCTGCGGTTCCGGCTCGGCCGGGACCTCGACCGGTTCGGCTTTGGTGCGGACGCGGGCCGTATCGGATCCGGCGCTCGGTTCGGTCAACGCGAACGCGCTGATGCGGCCCGCGCAGATCTGCCGCAGATAGAACTCGTGCATCGCCGTCCGATGGGGCAAGGTCGCCCGCTCGGCTTCGAGCGGCGCCCGCCAACCTTCGAGCGCCGCCAACGCGCGGTCGAGGCCGCTCCGGAAGCCGGAGAGATCCTTCTTCATCCCGGCTCGTGCGGCGTCGGTCAATGCGTCGCCGAAACGTTGGAAGACGAGACGCAGCAGCTTGTCGGAGAGCAACGACTTCTTCGCCGTCGCCATCAGTTTCTCGAACGGCTCCTTGGCCTTCGCGGCAAGCGGTCCGTCCAACAGCCGACGAACGGCCGAAGTCTCGGCGACCACGACGGCGACGCGCTCAGGGTTCGCCAAGAGCTCCGCGACGGCTTTCTCCGCAGCCGGGAGATCCTGTTCGAGCCCGATGAGGACGGGAGTCGTCCCGATCGACGTACTGCCCATGACGATGAGCGGCTGAGCCGGATCGCCGTGCCGCATCATCGCGACGCAATCGATGTAGTACTTGGCCTTCTTCCAGCCTTGGCCTCCCAAGCGCTCCGGGATCACCCGGCGGAAAGCGCCGTCGGCGAGGAGCAGTCGGATGTCCTCGAGCGGCACGTGGTGGTGCTTCTCGACATGCCGCGGATAGGGCAGGCCGTCGAACGAGCGATCCCGCCAGCGTTCGCGGTACACGGCGGTCGTGTCTCCGTGAAACTTCGAAAGGAGCGGATCCGCCTCCATCAACTCCGGCGACCAGCAGAGCCTTCCCGCAGGTCCCGGCGCCGCGACGAGGTCGCCGCTTTGGAACGTGTCCGCCGCGCCTAAGAAGGCGCCGTAGTCGACGCCCGCCGCGGGGGTCGCGAACGCGCGGCCTTCGACCACGCCTTCCCTGAGCATGAGCCGTCCGAGCGCGACGAGATCCGGAACGTCGCCCATCCGCCGAACCAAACGCAGGGCGCGGCCCGCAGTGCGTTCCGCCAGACGTTCGACGGCCGCTTCGAGCCGCGGATCGGGATGCGACCGTGCTCGCTCTTCGCGCGCCGCGTCGAGCAGCAATGCAAAGCCGCCGGCCAGGAGCACGAAGCGGCCGAGATCGACCGCAGCGGCGTCGGCCGAAGCGACGTCGAGCAGATCCGATGCGCGGTTCAATTCCGTCATCGCGAGCCGGACGCGTTCGAGCAGCGGTCGCCATTCGGGCGGATCGACGGGCGATGCGGCGAACGACAACGGACGCAGATCAAGCCCGATGCAGAGTTCGCCGTCCTTCCCCGCCCCGCCGCGCACGAGCTTCAATTGACGCCGACCGTGGCGACGCGCGACGGCGCGGGCGTCGAAAGGCCGGCGGCCGAGGCACGCCGCATCGCGGAAATGCCGGCAGATGGGATCCTCTTCCGAATACGCCGTTCCCCCGAGCACTTGGCCCGCGAGATAGACGACGGATCGCGGCCCGGGACCGAGCAGCTCGGTCGCGAGCGCCGCGCCGGTCGCGCCGTGGATCGACCGGCCGCGCATCGCGTCCAACACGAGCCGGGAGGTTTCGATCCCCGCCAACATGGACTGCACCGCGCCGAACTTCGCGATGCCGTCGCGTCCGCGGACGTCGCGGAAGAGTCCCGGGAATTGGACGCGCGATTCGGCATGATCGAGCGCACGTTCGGCCGCGTAGTCGGCGACGCCGCGCGCGATCGCGACGACGTCCCGCGCAGAGAACACGGCGACGTGCGCCGACGCATCGACTCCGCCGAACGCCGCGCGCGGCTTGACGCCGACGCACCGCAGCCGACCGAGGCCGGCGCCGACGAGTCCGAGGGCGCCCGGACGATCGATCACGACGCCGGCGTCGTTCGGACCGATGACGGCGATTCCGCCCGCAACGGGCAACACGAGAAGCGCTGCGCCGGCGACCGCGCCGATCGCTTCGCCGCCGAGCAGACCTTCGGCGTCGACCGTAAATGCGCCGTCGACGAACGCCGTCAGCGGCGTGACGCGAAGCAATGCGGAACGGAGTTCGAACAGGTCTTCGGCGTCGCCCGTCGCGGACGGAAGCGCCGCGACGTCGGCCGCCGCGAGATGCGCATGTGCGGCGACCGCCAGCGAAGGCGACAGCCGCGCGAGTTCCTCCAACAACAGTTCGCGTGCGGGACGTCCGGGCGACCGTCCGTCGACCGGGTGAGACCGCAGCACCTCTCGCAGCGAGGATTTCAGGACGTCGAGCGCGGCGTCGACGGGGCGTCCCGCCCGCTCCGAAGCGCGGATAGCCTCTTTCCCGAGTCCGGCTTCGAGCACGGTCCGCAGGGTCTTCCGCGCGCGACGCAGATCGACCGCCGGCGGAGCGGGCGGACCGGCCGCGACGCCGAGCCGGAGTTCGAGATCGGGAAGATGCACCGTCTCGAGCAGATCGAAATCCGTCTCGAGGTCGAAGAAGCGTCGCGCCTCACGGCGGGGCGCCGCGAGTTCGCGGAAAGACTTCAGGGCGTCGAGCCTCGACCAAAGTCCGACGTCCGCGGCGGGCCGGACCAAGACGTCGAGCGACGTCAACGCCTCGAAGGCGTCGTCGACGACGCGGGACAAGAGCTCCTGATCCGCGCCGAGCAGGACGGGCGGCAGTCCGTCATGGAGCGGCCGGAAGCCGCGCACCGCGCGATGCACGCGTTCGAGCAACAGGGCGGCCTCCGCGCGTCGAGCGTCGTCGAGCGCGATCGGCGCGGGCGTCGGCGGGTCGTTACGGCGCGTCCGGATCTCCGGCGTACGCCCGAGTTCGGCGAGCGCCGCGGCCTCCAAAGACTCGCGCAGCCACGCGTCGGCCGGAGAATAGGACTCGAAGACGAGCCGCTGCGTCCGCGTGCGGCCCCAATCCACGTGCAAGGGATCGGCGCGCCAACAGGTCTCGCACTTGATGCAGTTCTCGTGCAACACGGTGACCGAGGTCGCCAGCGATTGATCGCGTTCGTCCCGATACACGCGCGCCGGGCAGACGTGAAAAACGGGAGACGCGACGTCCGGCAAACCGGTCTTCGCATCGTAGGCGACGTGGAAACGGATGTGTCCGCGCTCCTCGCCGCGATAGGTGATGTTCGCGAGCTTGTCGTCGTGCGTGACGAGCACGGGCGACAGGGCGAGTTCGGACGCGCGACGATCTTCTTCCTTCAAGCGATAGAAGGGCGTCGCGAGGATGCGGTCGAGCTTCGGCTTGAAGACCGCGACCCACGCCATGAACCCGAGACGATGGACGTAGCCGATCGCATAGTTCAGCGCGATAAAGAACGGCAGCAGGAGGAGGTCGAGCAGCGAAAGTCGATGCAGGACCGCGTCGCGCGCCGCAGCGACTTTCACCGCGACCGGCGCCGGATCGTTGCGATAGACGTGGTGCAGTGCGTCGGCCAATGCTCCGCGAAAGCGCGCGCGAAGGATCCGCACGGACCACGGCGCAGCGCGGCGGAGCGGGTCCGGATCGGCGAGAAACACGGGCTCGAACGTCGCGCCGGATTTCGATCGCGCAGGCAGCCAGCCGAACACGCAGTTGATCAAGAGCCGCGGCAGCGCGCGGACGACCGCGCCGGGAAGCCCGCGCGAGAAGCCGAGCGCGTCCCCCGCCGCTTGCATCTCGGTCACGAAAGCGCCCGCCTTCTTAAGAGGCAGGAGCTCGACCAAGCGGCGGGCGATGATGAGATGACGCTCGAACACGCCGAATTCGGCCGCCGTCGCGACGTGGGCCGTTCCGGCGACGAGATCGACTTGACGGCCGAAGAACTCGCGCGCCGTCGAGACGAAGTGCGGCCAGTCTTTCAGATGCTCGGAATCAGCGACGTAGTGCGACGCCCGCAGCGGCTTCTCATAGAATTCGGTCAAAGCGGCGGCGTCGAAAGCCCGATTCTCGCCCCGGATCTTCGCGACCGCCTCGGAGACGAGGAAGCCGCAGTAGGTGGCTGGGCCGGTGTAGTTCGGACACGGGAAGTCGACGCCGAGCCCCGCCGCAGCGCCGCCGACGACGAGTCCGTCGAGCACGAGCTTCGGCATTTCGCGATAGCCGCCGCCGCGAATGAGCTTCGCGCCGAAGGATCGCGGCGTAGCGCCCTTCACCAACTCACGGATCGCGGGCAGGTTCTTGAGCCGCTCCATCAAGCGGTTGTGATCGGTCTCGAGCGCGCTCAGGTTCGCGAGGGGAGCGACCAATCCGATGCTGACGGAATCGCGGTTCGTGTAGAGGAACGCGCCGGCGTTCAGCGGAAACGGCTTGCCGTCGAACGTGCCGTTCTTGAGCAGGATTTCGTAGCAGGCGCCTTCGCCCGCACCGACGCCGAAGCGCCGCTCGATCTCGCGCGCATCGAGCGCCAAGACTTCCCCGATCCCTTGCAGGAACTCCGGCTCGACGATGCGGCCGGCGGCCGCAGGTTTGGTCTCGAGCCCTTCGCGGGTGACGATCCGACTGGCGTCCCCTTCCGCGAGGAAGACGAGGTCCGCATAGATCGGGCCGCGATCGGTCATGACGCCGAGGACGCGGTTCTGTTCGCGGATGAGGCCCAAGGCGGTCGTGCCGGAAAGGATTTCGGCGCCGAAAAGACGAGCCTTGGCGGCGAGGTCGTGGTCGAAGACCGGCCGGAGGACCGTGTAACAATCGCGGAATGTTTCGCGGGAACGGACGGCCCCGCCGACGGCCGTCCGGCCGTCGCATAGGAGCAGGCCGCGCTTAACAACCCGGCGCTCGACTGCGGCGGTCTCCAACGCTCCCGGCCCTAGGATTTCCGGCCGGACGAGGTTCTCGCAAAAATAGACCGCGCCCGACCAGTTTTCGGCCCCCGGAAACGGCGCGCCTTCGACGACGATGACCGGGATTTTGCGCTTCGCGAGGCCGATCGCCGCGGTGATACCCGCCGCACCGGCACCCACCACGACGACGACCGTGTCCTTCGACCGCATGGAGCCTCGTGCGGCGCCGAACTCGACCGGCCCTCGGCGCACGCAAAGGACGTTACGAACAAGCCCGCCCCCGGTCATCCGTTCCGGGGAATCAGGCACGGCCGCGGTCTGGTACCTTTATTGCTCCGGAGGAACGGCGTTCCGCCCCCCGGCCGCATCGCATCGCCTCGAAGGAGGCCGCCATGGTTCGCAATCCTCGGGTTCTCGTGCTCGCCGTATCGCTCGCCGTTTCGGCGTTCGCCCCCGCCCAGAAAAATGCGGAACGGATCGTGCTGTCCTCCGGCGAGGTCCACGAAGCGCGCCGTTCGACCACGGAAGAGGGCGTTCTGTTGACGACCGCTCTCGGCCAGCTGACGGTCAAGGCGGCCGACATCGCCGCTGCAGAGGACGCCGCCGTCGCGCGGAAAGCGTTCGCGGCCGAAGTCGAGGGGCTGCATCCCGCCAACGTGCGCGGCCAAGCCGCGGCGGCGAAGTCCGCCGCCAAGCAGGGACTCTGGACGGCCGTACGAACGCACGCGAATCTCGCACTCGAAGTCGACCCGGAGGACGCCGAAACGCGGACGCTCTTGGCGCAACTCGCCAAGACCTTTCGCCAAAACGCTTTCGAAGGCCAAGACGGCCATCGGCGGCAGAAGGCGGTGGACGATTGGTTGGAGCAATCGGGCAAGGACGCGACGGCGGCAGTCCTCGCCGTAGAAAAGGCCCGCGGAACACCCGCGTCGTTACTGCTCCGGCCAGCACTCAAAGCCCTCAAGTCCCGCGAACCGTGGTCGCGCTATGCGGCGGCGCGCCTGTTGACCGATCTGCGGTTCGAGCCCGAGCGCATCAAGCCGCTCTATCGAATGTCGTTGGTCGATCGCGATGCGCGCGTCCGAAAGGCCGCCGTTCAAGCGCTGAAGGCGACGAACGACCCGGTCTTCGTCGGCCTCTACGCCCGCAACCTCAGCCGGTCGGAACAGTCGATCCGCATGACCGCCGGCGAAGCCCTCGGCGAACTCGGCATGAAGGAGGCCTTGGAGCCGCTCGTCCAAGCGGCCGCCGGCGACGGTTCCCGCCCGCCGCACTCCTACATCGCCGTGACGAACCAACGTGCGTACGTGAAGGACTTCGACGTCGAAGTCGCGCAAGGCGCCGTCATCGCCGACCCGATCGTCGACGTCGTCCAAGACGGAACGGTGCTCGACGTCGCGGTCGTGCAGATCACGATCGAACGGCACGTCTACTACACGTCGCTCCGCCGCCTGACCGGCCTGAAGCACGCCGACGACCCGAAGCTCTGGCGCACTGCACTTGCCGTGAAGAAATGAACCGGAACGAGCGCTCAGGCTCGGCGATTTCCGTACGCGGATCGGTCCTTCCGAACGCCCGGGGCGTGCTGCTTTCCGTCGTTCTTTTCACCGCGGCCGGGAGCGTGTTTCCGCAATCGAACGGCGACGAAGACAGGACGGCGACCCGATCCGGGGCGGCCGCGGCTCCGGCCGCCGAATTGCAGGATCGCTTCGACCGCTTCCTTTTCGCACCGGACGCGGAAGCGGCGATCTTGGCGGAGACGCTGATCCACGAACCGCCTGCGATTCTTGCTCGACTTGCCGTCCGACCGCCGACCGAAACGCGTCGAACGGCGATCGTACGAGTGGACGGCTCCGACCCGCCGCTCGCATGCGTCGTCGTGCTGCCGACCGCTCCGCCGCCGCCGAACGGCTACCCGACTTACTTCGTGTTCGCGGGACCGATGTTCGGGCCGGAGGAATTCGTGCTCAGATCGCGGATGTCGGCCGTCCTAAGCGCCGGTTTCGCGGTGCTCTCGCCGGTCGAGCCGACGATTTGGCTCCGTGCTCCGGTACCTTCGGCGACCGTAGAAGGCCGCGACTCCTGGCGGCTCGCAGCCCTCGCGGCCGGAGCCGAACGCATCCTGCCGCTCGATCCTTCGCGGCGCATACTGATGATCGGCTTCCCGCCGAGCCGTGCGCAGGACATGGTGTTCGATCATGCGGGGTCGGCCTTCGCCGCCGTCCATCGCGTCCTTCCCGGCGACGGCGAGCAATTCCGCGAAGACCGTTGGCTCGATCAAGGTCCGAGGCGTTTCGTCTTCCACTGCGGTCCGAGACGCGGCGAAACCGCGGCCCGGGCGATCCGGCGACTGACGCTCGCCGCGACGGCGATCGGGGCCGAGGTCCTGTCTCCGCTCGATCCTCTGATCGAGCATGCGCCGACGGCGCGGTTCGGAGGATCGGCTGCGGTCCTAGCCGCGCGAGATCTCGCCCCGAACCGTCCTCCGACATCGGCGGCCCGGGTCGCGGCGGCGACGACCGGACCGAGCGGCGGCGCCGGCATCATTTGCGGCGTTTCGAGCGGTCGGGGATCCGTGGCCATCGACGGTTTCGCCTCGGACCAACCGTCGATCCGCGCCTTGTCCCTCGAAAGCGACGAACCGCTGCAACTTGAGCTCCCGATCGGAGGTCCGGCGGTCGACTGGACCCGGCCGGAAGCTTGGACCGCTTCGGAGCGCCGGAACCAGCCTCTTTTCGCCGCATGCGACGGCAGGCTCCTGCCGCCGGATCGCGCCCGGGAAAAGCTCTTCGCATTCCGTCTTTCGTTGCTCTCCGGTGTCCCTTTTCAGGACGCCATGAGAGTGAGAATCCAACGCCGACCGTAGTCCGGCGACGAAAGCGTTGTCCCCGCCGGGGGACGACCGGCCGATTGCAAGGCGAAAACCCGCTTCCGTCGCCCGCCGGAAGGCCGATAGTGAAGACCATTGGCCTTCCGGCATGGCAGGTGCTTAAATCGGTCAGAACTTCTTCGGGAAACGGCATGGCCGCGCCCCGACGGAGGAGGCAGCATGTCACAACGCATTCAGAAGCTCGCCCTCGGACTCACGGCGGGCTGGCTCGTGTTCTCGGCGCCGCTCGCGGCGCAAAAGCCGGAAGAAACCGATCCGAAAGGCCGCCCGTCCACGGGTGGTCGCGGCGGTGCGCCCGCCGGGCGGCCGAGTCCGGCTCCTGCTCCGGCACCATCCGGTCGGCCCGCGCCGGCACCGTCCGGGCGGCCCTCCCCGACGCCTTCCGGTCGGG
>SXGS01519901.1_pt1 | contig 11662 bp, 9 predicted proteins | sample 3174681 | NCBI WGS metagenome assembly SXGS01 (sample SAMN11356861, study PRJNA531348) | freshwater metagenome | isolation source: freshwater sample F1-80 | place: China: Fuxian Lake, Yuxi | collected 2017-12-25 | reverse complement strand
GAGCACCGCGTCGGCCGCGGCGCGGCGGGTCGCGATCTCGGCGGCAACCGCCTGTTCGCGCGTGGCGGCGTTGGCGGCGCTCGCGGCCGTGGCGCTGGTGCCCAGTTCGGCCGTTCGCGCGGCCAGCGTCGCGACCTCGGCTTCGAGCGCGCGAACCTGCTTCTCGACTTCGGCCGGGTCCGGTGCGCCGGGCTTCGGCTTGCCCGCGAAGAGGCGGCCCAAGAAGCCCGGCTTGCGGCTCAGCTCCGCGTGCAGCTCCTTCGCCTTCGCCAGTGCCGTTACTTGTGCCGCGTGAGCGGCGGTCGCGGTCCGAAGCTCGGCCGTGAGCCGGGCGGCCGTGTCGTCGTGGTCGGCTTTCAACTTCACCAGCGCCGCGGCGAAAGGCGTGTCGATCTCGGCCTCCACCTCGGCCCCAACGCGGTCGCGGCGGGCGGTGCGGTCGGCGGCGTCCTCGTCGAGTTGTTCCAACAGGTCGTTGACTTCGTTCAGCCGGGCCACGACCTTCGAGACGACGGCGAACGCCCCGATCCGCTTTTCGGCGACAGCGAGCACGGCGGCGGTCTCGCGCTTGGCCTGCTCCGCGCGGGCGGCCCCGAGCGCGGCCGACGTGACCTTGCTCACGGCCGATGACGGGCGCACCGGGTTCTCGTCGTCAGAGAGCGCGCGCAACACCGGGACGCCGCACTTGAGCAACCGCTCGGCCACGCGGTCGGCCGCGGTCGGGTTCGGCGAGAGGATCAACACGCGATCGGGGACGGCGCGGGCCAGGTCGACAATGGCCCGCTCACCGGCGACCGGGTCGGCGTGGAGTACGAACAGGTCGCGGCACCCGGCGGCGCGGGAGAGGGCGTCGTGTTCGGTACCGGACCGCTCCTCGGCGGGCAGCGGCACGGCGGTGATCGCGGGGAAGGTGAACTCGCCGGCGAACAGGCGCGCGAGCCAGGCGCGCCCGCGGTCGTCCGGGGCCGGGACCGGCAGGTGGTGCAACGGCGGGCGCGTGAGGAGCGCGGACATCAGCGAGCCGTTACCTTCGTGGTGCGGTTCAGGGTGCGCGGTGGTCGGAGCGGTCGTGCGGACCGGCAAAGGGGCAGTCGCGGAGAGCGGTTCGTGGTCGGTCATTCCGACACCAATGCAGACACCGGCGCAATCATCGGCGGTCGCTCGCGGCGTCGCGGGGTCGGGGAGGAGCTTGCCAAGAGTATAGACGCCCGTTCCTGGGGAAGCTATCGGTTGCTTGCGGAAGTTCCGAGTTCCGAGTTCCCCGTTATCTTCTTCTCTTCAACTCAGAACGCGCAACTCGGAACTCGCAACTCCGCCTACTCCACCTTCCCCACGGTGACGGCGGGCTTCGCGCTCAGTACGCGGAGCACCGGCAGCAGCGGGGCGAAGGTCTTTTCCTCGAACCAACTGTGGTCGGCAATCTTCAGGTGCCCCGGCCCGACACCGCCGCGGCCCAGCGTCGCGTCCAGGGGCAGCCACTGGCCCTCCGCGAACACCTCGAACCACATGTGGTAAGCGAGGTACGGCTTGCCGTCGCGTGCCGGAGCGTACACGAGGCCCAGCACGGTTCGCGAGGGCACGCCCACCGCCCGGCACATCGCGGCCGAGAGCATCGCGTACTCGGTGCAGTCGCCGCTCAGCGTCTTCGCCACGTTGTCCGCGGTCGCCATCGCCTGCGAGAACTCGAACGCCCGCATGTTGGCCTTCACCCACTTCTCGACGGCGACGGCCTTGTCCCAGTCGGTCGCCGTCGCCGGCAGCAACTTCAGCGCGCCGGCCGCGTGTTTCTTCACCCCGTCGTCGTCCCAGTTGATGAAGTAGTTGCTCTCGGTGAACTCCTTGCCCGGCGCGGGGAGCGGGTTCGCCACCCTCACCGGCCCGCGGCTCGCAGTCACATGCAACTCGAACGTCTTGGCCTTCGCGTCGAGGTTCTTCACCTGCTGCCGGTCGTCGGCCGGGAACAGGCTCGCGGGGTCGTCGTCCTTGGCGGCCGTTACCTTGTAGACGACACTGCGCCCCGCATGTATTCCGACAATCTCGCGATCCAGCCGGATTGATTGGGCGTTGAACAGCTCCAGCGGGCGGGCCACGGCGACCGTCGCGGCGTCCTTCGTGGTGCGCAGGAAACACACTTTCCCGCCGAACCCGGGGAAGTCAAACTCCATCTTCAGCGGCTCGAACGTCTCCGCGTCCACCCAGGTCGTCGCCGGCGGCAGCTTGAACTGGCCCACCGGTTCCATCTTGGTCGTGTAGCGGAGCAACTTGCGAGCCGGCTCTTTTGCCCACAGCGCCAGGGTGTCTTCGCCCTCGAAGGTCACGGTCATCTTCACGACCCGGTTCACGACGCCGATGTACGCGGGGTAGCCGAACGACTCGCCGGCCTTCATCCCCTTCTTCTCTTTGAAGAGGGCCGGTTCGCGCACGCACCCGACGACGCCCTCCGGCCAGGGCGTGTTGCTCGCGCCCTTCGCGGCCCCGTCGCCCGTGACCTTCAGCATCTTGCCCTCGACCACGCCACTCAGAACGAGCGCCTGATCCTTGCCGATGCCCTGGCGCATCCCGTTGACGAGCACCGCCCCTTCGGGCGTTTCGACGTTGGACTCCTCACCCCACTGACTCACCACCTGCCCGAACCGCGACACGGTGAAGTTCTGGTATTTCACACCGACCAGCAGTTCCTGGTTGTTCTTCTTGGCCCGCTTCGCGCCCCACTGGACGTAGCCGATGCGCTGGCCGTCCACACTGGCGGCGAACCAGTAGTCGAACACCACGTCCGCGTCGAGCTTCGGGCTGCCGGGCGCGGGCACCGCGAGGCCGTTGTTGCTCACCAGCGTCGGCTGGCTACCAGTGCTCGGCGGTTGTGTGGGTTGCGTGCCGGTGGGCGTGGGGTAGATCGGCCCCTTGCCGCCGGGCCGGATCACGATGAAGTCGGACTTGTTGGGCAGGTCCGGTAGGCCGCCCGGCGTACCGGGCTTCTTCGGCGAGATGACGATCTTGTTGGGGTCGTCGATCCGCGGCGGCTGGGCCGCCAGCACTCCGAGCGCGGCGGCGAACAAACCAAAGGCGACCACGACGCGGCCCACACGAAACAGACGCCTCAGGGCCTGACTCCTCGTTGCACTCGGCCGCGCCAGAAACCAGGGGTTGAAACCCCTGGCTATTATCGGTGACCCCTTCGGGGTCGCAATACACCGATCTCGCGACCTCATCTTCGGACCCCGAAGGGGTCACCGTTCAATAGCCAGGGGTTTCAACCCCTGGTTTCTGGACCCGCAACAGGTCTTCACCGGTTTAACGGAAACCGGCGGCCCGGCGTTGGTTGCGGGCCGGCGCGCCGGTGCCGTTGGTTCAGTGCCCCCGATCATACACCGGCCTACCAACCCGAACACCCGGCTTTCGCGACAGTTTCGCATCGGCCGGACACCGGCGCGCGTATAATTCGGCCGGCACGGACGCCAGCGACGCAAATAGGGACTATGTTGGAGTGCCCAGGGGTTCCCACCCAGACGCCGCCCGCCACGACGCGACACCACCGATTCAGTCTCCCCTGGGCCGAACGAACCGTTGTCGCGCGAGGTGTCCCCGTGACTCCTGACAGGCTGGCTGCGCATCTAGCGATCAATTCTTACGGCTCCTTCACACTGACCGACGCCGTTCGGCCCGGTGCTGCGCTACCGGTACGCCCGCGTCAGGGCTACCGGACGGACATCTTCCGAGACCCTCGCGCGAAACTCCGGCTGCCGATGCTCTCCGCGGCCGTGAGCGCCGAGAACCTGTTCGACACGTTCCTCGCGCTGCTGGAACCGCTGGGCGACGAGGTCCATGCTGTGCTGGAGAGCAGCCACGACGCGAACGGCGACGCCCACACCGACTTGCGCCGCAACGACATTGACCGCCCGGTTCTCGCGAGCCACTTCTGCGAGTTCGAGGAGTTGCTGACGCACGACGGCTGCACGGGCGTCGCGGTCATGTCGGATCGCGGGCCGATGGAGGTGCAGTTCGACGAGCACAAGCTGCTGCACGTCTACGCGCCGAACCTGAAGCCGTTCCGCCGCATCTTGCGCGCCCACGGCGTTCGCCGCCGCAAGGTGATGCCGCTGATCTCGGAAGCGGAACACCTACACCACACGACGGACGACTTCGCGGACGAGTTCCGGCAACTGGCCCTGCGCGTCGGCGTCGGCGACTTCGACCGCGTCTTTAGTGACGAAGGGTGAGGTGACCGGCCGGTGTCAGCCGGCCGGTTCTTTTGCATTGCCCTCACCGGCGGGTGTCAACCGGCCGGTCGCCCTACGGCAGCGGGATGTCCTTGAACGCGAACTCCACCTCGTGGGTGATCGTCAGCCACTCGTTCAGTTGCAGCTTCTTCGGCGGGCCGAACTTGACCGCGCCGGGGCGGCCGGTGCGGCGGTCCTCGGTGCCGAACACGACCACCATCTTCACCGTGCCGCCGTTGTTGTCGTGGACGTTCGGCCCGTAGCAGTAGTACTTGTTCCCCTTGTCGTCGTGCAGTTCGAGCCGCTGCCACAGGTTCTGGCTCCAGGCGTAGTCGTCGCCGCGCTCCGGGTCGGCCGGGGCCAGTTTCTTCGCGGTGAAGCTCGCGAGGTAGGTGCCCTTCTGGTTCGCGTCCTCCTCGAACGATTCCAGTTCCATCTGCACGTTGCGCCCGACCGCGACGTGCTTCTTCGCTTTCAGCGGGTCGGCGATGGCGAGCTCTTGCACCGACCCGGACAGCAGCACGATCCCGACACGGCCCTTCAACGACTTGATCGTGGTCGCGGCCTTGTCGCCGCGAGTGAGGTTCACGTTCATGTACGAGTTGTGGCCCCGGTAGCCGCCGTTGTAGTAGCCGGAGCGGTACGTGCCGTTGCGCCCGTCGTTCGCCGGCGGCAGGAGCGAGCCGCCGAGGTCGTCTTTCGCTTCCGTCAGCACCGGCTGCGTGATGCCGAGCATCGGGTTCTTCGGCTCCGACTGCACCTGGAAGCTGAGCGTCATGTACTCGTTGTTGCGCTGCTGCCCGCCGCGCCGGGGGATGCCGGAGAGCTGCACGTTGCGGCTGGTCTGGATGTTGGTGGCGACGAACCGGAACGGCCCGGCGTAGGCCATGTGCGGGTTCGTGCTCTCGTTGTTGTAAATGCGGATGCTGTCGTCGTCGTACTCGGCGTAGATGGTGAACCCGACGGCGGTGGCGACCGCGTCCGCGGCCTGCCAGAACGGGGTGTTGTTGAACTCGAAACTGTACTTGGTTTCGGGGCCACCGTTGAAGTCGATCTTGTAGCCGGTCTGCTTGGCGATCTCGGCGAAGATCTCCTTTGCGGTCTTGTTCTTCGCGCTGTAGGTGATGCGCTTCGGTTCGATGAGCCGCTCGCGGTCCAGCTTGCGAACCAGCACCGCGAGCCGCCGCTGCACTTCGGGGTTGTCGGTCGCGAGCAGCGCGGCGCGCATGTGCGGGAGCGCCTTCTCGCCCTTCTGGGCGAGGTCGCGCCCGGCCTTTTCGCGGGCGCGCCAGTCGTCGGAACCCAGGTCGTCGATCATCCGCTTCACGTCGGGATCGGCGGCCGTGATCGCGACCTTCGCCGGCACCGCGGGCGGCGCGGCCGGGACGATCTCGATCTCATCCTTTCCGCCGGCGGCGAAGGTGGCGGCGATCAACAGCCCGAATATGGCCGAAGCCGTGGCGCGCATGAGAAGCCCTTTGAGGCCGGTCGAAGAGGATGCTCGGATTCCGACGCGAACACGGGTTCTAGCCTACCAGCGGATTGGAGCGCCCTCAAGGACGCCGATACCGGGTTGTTACGCGATTTTGTAAAGAAGTGCTCAAGCTCGTCGCAAGCCGCAAGCCCGACCGGTTAAAGCGACATTTCCAACCAGCGCCGATGGACTATTTGTAACACCTGAAATAATCTTGCTGAATGCACTTGACCTGCGGGGGGGGGGCGCTCGTTACAGTGATTCTCGTTGTCGGTTACAGAGCAACGAGGTAGCCCATGTCACTTCGCTTCGTCAAATACATCGGCCGCCTCTTCCAACGGCGACCGAACACGAGCCGGCGGGCAGAACCCGCGAGCCGTGCCCGCCTCGAACTAACCCTTCTGGAAGCGCGCGAAGTGCCCGCCGTGAACACGTTCACGGGTGCCGCCCCGAACGACCTGTGGTCGATAGCGGCCAACTGGAGCCTGAACCGCATACCAAATGCCACGGACAACGTCGTCATCGCTGCGAATCCGCATCAAGGGCGACGATGGACGGCGACTTCACCGTCCTCTCGCTTGAGTTGCTTCCTGCCGATTCGGAACTCGAACTACAAGGCGTGCTCTCGGTTACGGGTGGCATGTACTGGGACAACCAGCACATCAGGGGCGGTACAATCCTGCTGAAAACGGGATCGCACAGCGTTTGGGCAGGCGGGATCCTCTTGAGCAACGGTGTCGGTCCAGGCGAACTGGAAGTCGAACCCGGTGCCGACCTCACCATCGAGGTCGATCTTCAGTCGGGGGTGCGGATGATCGAGTCCGAAATCCGCAACCGGGGCGTGATCGACTTCGATGCCAGCGACACCAACCCGAACATCATGTTCTACGCCTTCTCCATGACGGACGCGCAAATCTGGAACGCGCCCGGTGCCTCACTGAACTTCGACGGTATCAACAACGCGGTGTTGAATCTCACCGGTGCGGGCGCGTCGGGCGTCTTCAACTCCTTCGGAACAGTTACCGTCGACGATAGGCTCACCGTCGACCTCAACGCGCTATTTCAGAGCGCGGGACACATCGCCGTGTTGGAAAACGCCGTTCTGCACCTGCGTGGCGGAGCTACGTTGGACGGAACCGCTGCAGTCGGCCTGAACGCGGAACTAGGCATCTTCGCGGAACTCGCCGAAGATCATGTCGTCATCAACACGCTGACGGTGAGCGGGCTCGGCCATCTCGGGTTGTTCAGCTCCGGGCCAGACCTGTTGAGCATTCAATACGACCTGAACCTCAACCTGAACGCGACCCTCTCCGGCTACCTCGACGGGAGCGGCAACGGGGCGGTCGTTACGGTCGCGGCAGATTGTCAGTTTCTCGTTGTCGGGGACGTGAGCGGCATCTTGAACGGGTTGACCATCGACGTTCGGCCCAACGCCACGTTCGTCGTGAACTGCGACGAGTTCTACATCATGTCCGACGCGGGCATCGTGAACTGGGGCACGCTGGTTTGGTTGAGCGGCAACATCCACGCCGGCTTCACGGCGGCTAACCTCGACGGCGTGCCTATCGCCAACAAGACCGGGAGCACGATGGAGGTCAAAGGTGACTTTTCGTTCGTTGGAATCGGTGGCCCCACGCGGATGCTCAACAACGGCAACCTGTTGAAGTCGGGCGGTGTGGGAAACGCAGATTTCAGCGATCTCCTCCTCAGCGGCAACGGGACCGTGACCATCAACGCCGGATGCGGTACCATCGAGACGATGCTGCAAACGTTCGAGGTGGGTGTCACCCAACTGTAACTCGGGGCGAGGCAATGACTGCTATCGTTCTTGTCGTTTGGATAGCGACCACAGTCGCTGACGAAGGACGCCCCCCGCACCCACCCCCGGCGGAGCGGTGCTTCGCGATCGACTTCGCCCCGGTCACGAACCTGCGGAAGTCCGCCATTTCGCACTGGGTCATCTTTCTGGGGAAGAGCGCCGATGGTAAGCCCATCGAATTTCAGGCGCGCTTCCGCCCCGATAAAACTCCCACCGAAATTCGCGACGCAGTGTTCGAGGTCGTTCGTGGGACCAAACTCAATGTGAAGAAAGTTGGGGACACGAAGCTCATGATTTCCGATTGCCAGTCGCTGCGAATTCTCACAGAAATGCCACCCAAGCGTGAGTTCCCCGTCGACGCACGCCCCACACTCGATTCGTTCAAGAATGAAGAGGAGGCCCTCAAGCAGAACAAGGGCTGACACCCCGACGGTCCCAAAATAAGACCGGCAGCGGTCACCCTCTGGGGGTGAGTGCTTCGATCTGCTGTGCGAAGCCGGGCCACTTCGCCGTCAGCTCCGCGCGGGTCGCGCCGGTGTAATCGGCGTAGTCGAAGCCGGGCGCGACGGTGCAGCCGAGCAGCGCGAAGCCGGCGTCGCCCAGCAATCGCGTGCCCTGCCACACACCACCTGGCACGACCGCCTGCGGCACCTCGCCCGCGGTCAGGTCCGCGCCGAGAGTCACTTCGCGCCCGCTGCCGTCGGGCCACAGTTGGAGCATCCGCACCGGGCTTCCCAGATAGAAGTGGAACACCTCGTCGCCGGGCAGGACGTGCAGTTCCGAGACGTGGCCGGACTTGAGCAGGTAGTAGATCGCGGTGCTGACGCTGCGGCTCGCGCCGTGCGCCGGGAGAGCCGCGGCACTGCGGTAGGTCTCGCGGAAGTACCCGCCCTCGACCGGGTGCGGTTGAAGCGCGAGCAGGCGGATCACCTCGTCAGCGGTCATGCGGTTGTCGCCCTACTTCCCCTCTTCGCGCCGCTTCTGCGCCTCTTCGATTTCCTTCTGCTTCACGTAGCGCAGGTACTCGTCTTTCGTGAGCAGGCCGTCGCCGTCGAGGTCCATTTCGCGGAACAGGTTCGGGGCGCGGCCGGCGTCGCGCCACTCGAACAGCGAAATCTGCTTGTCCTTGTCAGTGTCCAGTTTGGCGAACCAGTCCGGCAGGCCGTTGCCCGCAACGGGCTTGGGAGCCGGCTTTCCGTCGCGGTCGCGGTCGCGCTCGGCCGCCTTCGCGGTCAGCGTTTCGACCTTTGCCACCACCTTGCGGTTGAAGTAGTCGCGGTACTCGACCTTGTTGATGCGGCCGTTGCCGTCGGCGTCGGCCAGCACGCGCTGTTCTTTCAGGGCCGCGGTGTACTCTTCGCGGTCCAGATCGCCGTCGGCGTTCTTGTCGAGGATGCGGAACCTCTGGTCGGCGTCAGTGTTCTGGTCCGGCACCGGTTCGGCCTGGCGCTCGGCGTCGCGCATCAGAACGCGGCGGGCGTACTTCATGAACTCGTCGCGCTTGATCGTGGGCACCGGCCCCAGTTCCATCCGGTTCGTGACCTTGTCGAACAGGGCGGTGATCTGCGGATTGGGAGCGTTGTCGCGCTTCCACTCGTCGTGCTTGCCGATGACCAGGTCGTACCACGCCCCGTAGTCGTCTTCGGTGGTGGGGTTCGTGACCTTGCCGGGGTACGTCGCTTCCAGGTCTTTCGCCCACTGCGCGCGGTCGTTCTTCGCGGCGCGCGCGGCCTTCTCCATCGCCCGCTCCGCGGCGCGGTGAACACACTTTTCTTCGTGCTGGTCGAGATCGACGGGATCGGCGGCGGGCGCGGGCGGGCTGATCGCGAGTGCGAATAGTACGGTACAGCCGCGGGCGGCGAGGCGCATGAATCGGACCTCGGAGAGCGGACATCAGGCGGGAGATCGCTACAGGCGGGACGTTCGGCGGGTCGCGGACTGGTAGAAGTGTACCCCGCTCTCACGGCTTTGTCACTATCGAGCTACTGAACTTCCGGGCCGCGGCCTCACGGCCGCCCGGATTCGCGCTTCTTCTCCTCGGTTTCCGTGTCTTTCTGTTTCGTGTAGCGCAGGTATTCTTCTTTGGTCAGCAGTCCGTCGTTGTTGAGGTCCATTTCCATGAACTGCGAGGTCGGCTTGCCGCCCTCGCGCCACTCGAACAGCGAGATCTGCTTGTCCTTATCGGTGTCGAGTGAGGTGAACCACTCCGGCACGCCGCCGACGCGCGGGACCACGCCCCCGCCGTACAGGTTGCGCATGAGTTTGTCGTTGGTCTTGTACGCGGTCGCCAGCGCCTCGACTTTCGTCTCGACGCGGCGCTTGAAATAGTCGCGGTACTCTTCCTTCGAGATGCGCCCGTTGCCGTCGGCGTCGGCCCGACCTTTGTCTTCGCGCAAGCCGGGAGTCAGTTCCGTGCCGGTCAACTCACCGTCGGCGCTCAAGTCGAGGATGCGAAACACCTTGTCGGCATCGGCGTCGGTATCGGGTTCGGCTCCGCCCGCGGGCATCATGTTGCGACCGAGCGACTTGGCGTAGCGGAGGAACTCCTCCTTCTTGATGGTGGGAACGGGGCCGAGTTCCATGCGCTGCACGACGCGATCGAACAGAACGCCGACGCCCGCGGCGGTTGCGTCGACCTTGCGCCAGTCGTCGCCGGCACCGGCGAGCAGCCCGAACCAGACGGTCGGCTCGTCGGCGGCCGCGACCTTGCCGGGGAACGCGGCTTCCATGTCGCGCACCCACATGGCGCGCTCACCGCGCTCGTTGCGCATGGACCGTTCGACCCGCATGTTCGCGGCGCGCATCGCGGCCTGTTCTTCGTAACGGTCCTGTTCGTCACCGGCGCGCACCGGGGCGCAGGCGAGCGCGGCACACAAAATGGTGGCGGCGTGGCGCATGGGCAACCCCTGGGGCGCACCGACAAGCGAATCGAAACGCGGCGCGCGCGAGTACAACCCAATAGGACGAGCGACCGGCCCGCGCCTAACACCGCGGCCCGGTGAATTGTGAGAGCGGTCGCACGAGGTTCCCGGCGCGGGTGCCGCGCGAACCGACAACGAAAGTCGCTTCGGTTGCCGTCAGCCCGGCGGGGCAGCGGGGGGGGAAGTGTCTTGCGCGGGGAGCGGGCCGGGGTTCGCGAGCGGGAGCGAACCGGGCGGCATGATGATGGAACCGGTGCCGTCGTCCAGCGCGGCGCTGGGCGCGTGTGGGACCGAACCGGACGCCTTGACCGGCACGATGATCGGCTTGATCTCGCCCGTCAGCAGGTCGAGGACGATACACGTCTTCGGGTTCGCGCGGAACAGCGCGCCGGGGTTCGCCACCAGCGTGCGCCCGGTGCGGTGCTGCTCGCGCACGTGCGTGTGGCCGTAGAACACGTAGTCGAAGTAGTCCGCGTTCTCCAACTGCCGCAACTGGTGCCGCTCGTGGCTGTGGACCCACGCGATCCGCTTGTCGGCCAGCGTGAGCGCGCCGAACGAGTCGTAGTGCGTGCCGCCGATGTCCTTGATCACGGCCGAGAGCTTCGCCTTGTCCTTGTCCCAGTTGCCGTAAACGAAGTGCGTGGGCACGGGCTTGAATGCCCGCACCGTGTCCGGCGATTCGATGTCGCCGCAGTGGAGAATCAGCTCGACGTGCTGCTCCATGAGGAGGCGAACGGCTTCCGCGACCGCCTCTTGGCGGTCGTGGGTGTCGCTGACGACCCCGATCCGCATGGTTCCCCCGCTCGCGCCCCGGTGCCGAAATCGCCCCACACTACTCTACCTTAACAAACCGCACGGCCCGTGGGCAGTGGGCAGCGGGACCGAGGATAGCAGAGCGCCGACCGCGAAGACAGGTCGAACGCGGGCCCCGCGCGCGCGGGTTGTCGCGGTCGCGCCGGCCGCGCGCGTTTGTGAGCTTGAGATAAGGAACGCGAGCCGGGCAACCTGTGCCGGTTCCGGTGTATCGTTCGGGTGACTTCACCGAGGACCGGGAACCATGGCGCGCGCGTTGATAGTACTGGCGACTCTGGGCTTCGCGCTGCCTGTGCGAGCGAGTGACACCGCGGTGTCACTGTCGCAGCCGCAGACGATGGACGACCTGGTGCGGATGCCCGCGGCCGACCTGCGCGCGCTGTTCGCGGCGTCGCCGGCCGGGGCCGTGCCGAGCGGG
>SXGS01563979.1_pt1 | contig 11663 bp, 13 predicted proteins | sample 3174681 | NCBI WGS metagenome assembly SXGS01 (sample SAMN11356861, study PRJNA531348) | freshwater metagenome | isolation source: freshwater sample F1-80 | place: China: Fuxian Lake, Yuxi | collected 2017-12-25 | reverse complement strand
GCGCGCCTGAGTGGCGCCATCGCCGATGTGATCAAATTGCCCGATGTCGCCAAACGCCTGGCCGATTTGAGCGCGGATCCAGTGGCCAACACGCCTGCGCAAATGGCCGCATTCATGAAAGAAGACGCGGCGCGCTGGCGCACGGTGATACGCTCGGCCAACGTGAGGCTTGATTGATGCGAAACTTTTACCAGTGCATTTTAATGGGGCTGCTGATAGCGGCTCCGGGTAGCACCATTGCGCAAACGGCTTCGACCGGTGCGGGACAAACTTACCCCGCCAAGCCTGTGCGCGTGGTCGTGCCGTTCACCGCTGGCGGCCCCAACGATGCGGTGTTGCGGCCGCTCACGCAAAAATTTCACGAGCTGCTTGGCCAGCCGTTTGTGTTCGATTACCGTCCCGGCGCTGGCGCCATTATCGGTACCGATTACGTGGCGAAAGCGCCACCCGATGGCTACACGCTGCTGGTGACCTCGGCGACCTTCACCATCAACTCAGCCACTTATGCGAAGCTGCCCTACGACATCGTGCGCGATTTTGCGCCGATCAGCACCATCGCCACCGGCAACATTCTGTTCCTCGTCAACCTGGTGGTGCCGGCACGCACGGTGGGCGAGTTTGCCGCACTGGCACGCGCGCAGCCGGGCAAGATCACTTACGGCTCGTCGGGTGTCGGCGGTTCGCTGCATCTGGCCGGTGAATTGCTGTCGGTTACTGCGGGTATAAAAATGATGCATATCCCCTACAAGGGTGCGGTGCAGGCGATTACCGACGTCATCGGCGGCCACGTCGACAGCATGTTTTTGGCCTCGTCGGCGGCACTGCCCCAGGTCAAAGCGGGCAAGGTACGTGCGCTGGGCGTGGCAAGCCCGCGCCGCGCTGCCGCGCTGCCGGATGTTCCGACGTTTGCCGAATCAGGTTATGCCGGCGTTGAGGTTGATTCGCGCTTCGGCTTGGTGGCGCCCGCCGCCACGCCACGCGAAATGATTGCGCGGCTGCATGCCGCCATGGTCAAAGGGCTGGCCGCACCGGACGTGCGCGAGCGCTATCTGGCAATGGGCATGGAAGCCGTCACCATCACGCCGCAGGAATTCGCCGACCTGCTGCGCAACGAAGTTGTAAAACAATGCAAAGTGGTGGCGGCGGCGAAACTGCCGCTGTTGTGAGCCACGGCATTACAATGTCACAAGCCGACTCCAGACTGGCGATGAAAATATCAATAAAAACAAATGCTTAGATATACCGGCTGAATGCAGGACATTTGCACGAGTCAGTGATTTCTTCAACGAAGTTTTTTCCTCAGGAGACGCTGCGATGACCCAGACTTACGAGTTCACTACCGAAGACCACGAATACCTGCACCACGGTTCACGCGCGATGAAATTGCGGCTCTACAAGCCGCGCGGCGCCGGGCCGTTTCCGGCGGTAATCGATCTGCATGGCGGCGCCTGGGGCAAAGGCAGCCTTGAGGAATGCCAGGGCCGCGACGAAGTGTTGGCGAAATCCGGCCTGCTCGCGGTGGCGATTGATTTTCGCGACGGTAACGATGGCTACCCCACGGCGCTACAGGATATCAACTACGCCATACGCTGGGTGAAGGCTCGCGCCACGCAATTGAACACGCGCGCCGATCGGGTGGGCATCTGCGGCGCTTCCAGCGGCGGCCATCTCGCCCTGCTGGCGGCGATGCGCCCGCACGATGTGCGCTATGCGTCGATCCCGCTGCCTGCCGGTTCCCCCGCAGTGGATGCCAGCGTGCGCGCGGTAGCGATGGCATGGCCGGTGATCAACCCGCTGTCGCGTTATCGCAATGCCGTACGCGGCCGCGCGCAAGGTGAAAAATGGGTCGGCGATATTCCCGAAAGGCAAGGTTCGTTCTGGAAAAACGATGACAACATGCGTGATGGCAACCCGATGCTGATGCTCGAGCGCGGCGAAAAGCCCGTCATGCCGCCCGCGCTGTGGGTGCAAGGCCGGCCCGATCAGGTGCACGATTACCGCGACCCGGAATCGCCCGTGCCGCAGAACGAACCGGAACGCTTCGTGGCGAACTACCGCAAGGCGGGCGGCGCAATTGAAATTCTGTATATCGATCAGGCGGTGCGCACCACGCTGGTGGCCTATGATCCGATAGCGGCGTTTTTTCGGCACGAAATGGCGGTGGGCGTTGCGGTGAAGGCGGCGGCGTAACCGTTGATTTTCCGGTTGTTGCTGCGCTGTCTCGAAGGCAAGCGCAAATAAATAGCCCACCACGTCGTTCCCGCGTAGAGCCTGCCCTCGAATGCTTTAGTCGGGGACGGGAACCCATAACACAGTGCCACTTTAGACGGACTTATGGGTTCCCGCCCGCGCGGGAACGACGGCGTTTGTTGTGATCCGTTCCATGAAAAGATACATCGTAAAAAAAATACTTAGGGAGACCAATTATCATGACCCAACCCCACGGCCCCCTCCACGGCGTCAAAGTCGTTGCCTGCTCCACCGCGCAGGCCGGCACCGTGCCGTACATGCTGATGGCTGACCTCGGCGCGGAGGTGATCAAAATCGAAGTACCCGGCAAGGGTGACAACTCGCGCACTTCCAGCGTGTTTCCGGGTCTGCCCAGCACGTACTTCGAGACCAATAATCGCGGCGTGAAAAGTTTTACGCTGAACATGAAGTCGCCGGAGTCACGCGCGATACTCCACAAACTGGTGGAACGCGCCGATATATTCGGGCAGAACTTCCGCCCTGGCGCCGCCGAGAAAAACGGTTTCGGCTATGAGGAATTAAAAAAGATTAATCCGAAACTCGTCTACGTTTCGATTTCCGGTTACGGCCCCAAGGGGCCGAACGCTGCGTTGCCCGGCACAGACTCCATGGCACAGGCGCTGGGGGGCATCGCGCAAGCGTATTCCTCGCCGGGCCTGCCGCTGAAAACCGGCATTGTCTCAGTGGCCGATGAAACCTGCGCCATCCTGGCGTTTGGCGGCATGCTGGCGGCACTGCATTGTGCACGCACGCAGGGCATCGGGCAAAAGGTCGAGTGTTCGCTGCTCGGCGGACAGATTCGACTGATGGGCTGGACGTTGACCACGGCCATGTGGCGCAACAAAGACCCTGTGACGGGCCAGGCACGCGTCAACGGCACGCCGGAGCGGCCGGGGCTGTCCGCGAGCTTTAACGACATCGACGGCAAACCGCTGGTGTTTCAATTGAATGGGGCCGCCAAGTGGAAACAGGCGATGACCGCGCTGGGCTTTTACGATGCGCTCTCTCACGCCGGGTTTGCCGAGCTGGGCGTGGTCATCGGCAATGATGAAAAACGCGAAACGCTGCTGCGAACACTCGACGGCCTGTTCGCCACCGGCCCACGCGACAAGTGGGTGAAAATCCTTCGCGACGCGGATATCGTCTCAGCGCCGATCAACACGCTGCTCGAAGCGGCCAGCGACCCCGATGTGCTCGCTAACGGTTACATCACCGAAGTCGATTATCCGAAACACGGCAAGAAGCTCAAGGTGCACGGTTCGCCGTGGCAGTTCTCGGAAACGCCAGCAAAAATCGGTGTCGCGCCGGAACTGGGCCAACATAACGACGCCATACTGAAAGACATCGGTTTCAGCGTGGCGGATATTCAAGGCTTGCGCGAACGCAAGGTCATCTGAGTTCCCGGGCCAACCGCCAGCCGCGCGGCTACCCCGCGAACGCGAAGCGCGTATCCTGCACCGTTACGATACGCGCGCCCCTCTCACCCGCAACCAGACCGTGCGGCACGCCCGGCGGTACATGCATAACGAAACGTTCGCGCACGCAGTAGGCGCTGCCCGCGATGGTTGCGTCGACATCGCCTTGAGCCACCAGCGTGAATTGTTCGTTGTCGTGCGTGTGAACGGGCAGCGTTGCGCCGGGCGCCAGATTCAGCACCGCGACTTGCAGTTTTTCGCTGATTAGCAAGCCGCCGTGCGCGCCAGCGGCAGGCTTGACTCCCGGTTGCACCCGCGCGCTGGTGACCCGCCCCGTCTTTTCAGAAAGATCATTAAAATCATATATATAGCGCGTCTTCCCGCCATGTGGCTCGGTGCTCGCGCTGGCCATCATTTGCGCGGTGGTCAGTCTCGGCTCATGCGCGCGCTTACCAAATCCGGGCAAATAAAACGGCCCGTCGTACTTGCCGTCCACTGGCGGGCCGACGATGCCGTGGCGCGTATCTTTCATCGCGAAAAAATACAGGTCCTCGTCGGGACACGCTTGCCCCGTGTGCACCGACATCGATGGCGTATGCACAATCATGCCTTTGCCACCAAAGGTCTGCTTTTCAGCGGCAATATCCGACACCATCACGCCCTGCAAAATGTAATTGAACTGCTCGTTCGGATGCGTGTGCGCCTTGGCACCGGAGCCTGCCGCCTGCATCGCCAGGGCCACCGCGATATGCTCGCCGTAGAGCACCGCGCCGATGGTAGACGACTTCCCTGTGGCGAGCGTCGGCCCCGACAACACGCGCCGGGGCTCGACGCGGGCGCTGGTGGGATTGTCCGGCGCGATAGTTAACTCTTCGTAACCGTATAGGTATTGCATTAAGCGGTCTCTTTCGCATACGCTGTGAAACTTCATCATTATAGCCGCGCACCTGACGGCGCCACCACGTGAGGACGACCATGAATCCCAGAACCCATTTGCCATTGGCCTCTATCACGGCAATTTTCGCCACGCTTGGCGCTCATGCCGCTGAGGTTTTCCCCACGCGTCCCATCCGCATGGTCCTGTCCAACGGTCCCGGCTCGGCGGGCGATATTCTCGGGCGCATTGCCTTTCTGCGCGCGGCAGACACGCTCGGTCAGGCCATCGTCGTTGATAACCGCCCCGGCGCGGGCGGTACCATCGGTGTGGAAATCGCCGCGCGCGCCACGCCCGATGGCTACACGCTGCTTGCGACGTCCTTCGCTACACTCGCGGTGGCGCCGCACACCTATAAGAATGTGCCCTATCATCCGGTGAATGATTTCGCGTCGGTGTCGTTGTTCGCCATCACGCAGGCGGGGCTGTGCGTCGCCGGCGCAGTGCCGGCGAAAACCACGCGCGAGCTGATCGACCTTGCCCGCGCGCGGCCGGGCAAACTGTTGATGGCATCAGCGGGCATCGGCTCGACCAGCCATCTTGCCGGATTGATGTTCGCCACCGCTGCCGGCATCGAAGTCACCCATGTACCCTACAAGGGCGGCGGCCCGTCTGCTGCCGCCATCGGCTCAGGCGAAGCGCAATGGGCGCTGGGGCCGCTGTCGGCGTACCTTCCGCCATGGAAAGCCGGCCGCGCACGCTGCATTGCCGTCAGCGGCGAAAAACGCTCGACGATTTTCCCGGAGTTGCCCACCATCGCCGAAGCGGGTGTGCCCGGCTTTAAATTCCTCGGTTGGAACGGCGTACTCGCACCCAAGGCCACGCCGCGTGGGCTGGTCGACCGCCTGAACAGCGCACTGGTGCAGGCGCTGAAAACGCCCGAAGTGCGCCAGCTCTACGCCGCGCAAGGGGAAGAACCCGCTTGGACCACACCCGACGAGTACGCAAAAATCGTCCGCGAGGATTACGAGCGCTATGGCAAGGTGGTGAAGCTCGCTGGCGTGAAAGCGGAGTAGCGGCATCGCGTAGCACACTTGACCAGTCGTGCATCACAAAGGCATGATCGACAGCAAACCCTTACAGCCCGGTAAACGGAGAACACCATGCGTGAAAAACTGACCACACTCGAACAGGCCGCCGCGAAGGTAAAAAGCGGCGCACATCTGGTGATGACCTGCAAAATGCAGCATCCACCGATGGCATTTTTACGCGAAGTGGTGAAGCAGGGGGCACGCAATCTGCGCGTGATCGGCGTGGTCGGCGGCGCGGTGAATATTGATTTGCTGGTGGGCGCGGGCGCGGTGGGCGTGGTGGATACCGCCAGTGTGTCGCTCGGTGAATTTGCGCGCACGGGGCCGAACTTTTCGCGCTACGTCACCGGCGGTCGCCTGAAATCGATGGACAATACTTGAGGGGTGCTTTATGCACAGGCCCAGGCTGGGTCTATGGGAGTACCTTACGTGCCCGTCGTCGGTTTGATCGGTACTGATCTGTTGACGCGGCGTGACGACATGGTGGTGGCGGTGGATCCGTTTGATGGCAAAACCAAGTCCGTGGTCGCCAGGGCGATGACGCCGGATGTCGCGGTGTTTCATGCAGTGGCAGCGGACCGGCACGGCAATGTGTCGTGCGGCTACGACTGCGAATCCGTGGTGCTGGCCGAGGCGTCCAGGCACGTGGTGGTGACGGCCGAGCGCATTGTCGATCACCTTCCCGAGAAAGACGCACAAGGCACTTTCATTCCCGGCATTCATGTGGACAGCGTGGTGCATGCGCCGTTCGGTGCGCATCCGGGTGGCTGCACCGGTTTTTACGGGCAGGACAAAATTCACATGCGCGATTACGTGATCGCTTCAAAGGACGATGATTCGTTCGCCGAGTACATCCGCGCCCATGTGTTTGAGGTGAAGCATCACGCGGATTACATCGAGCGTTTCGTGCCGCTCGATTGGCGGCAGCCGGCTCGCGCAATGGGCGGTTGATGACCGCGATGAACTACTCCGACGACGAATTGATGGCAATTCTGCTGTCGCGCGAGGTGCGCGACGGTGAAGTCTCCGCATGCGGCGCGCTGTCGCACATCCCGGCAGCCGCCCTTTTGTTGGCGCAGGCGACCCATGCGCCGAATGCGCAACTGATTATTCTGGATTCCATTTTTTATCCGTTTCGCACCAGCAAACAGTTTCACTTCCTGGCGCAGCGCGGCGAACTGGGTCTGTTTTTTGTCAGTGGCGTGCAGATCGACCGCCACGGCAATTACAACCTGCATCAGCTCGGCCCTGATCACGACCAGCCGACAATGCGCTTCCCCGGCGGGTACGGCGGCGGCATGATTTACTACGGCGCGCAGCGCACGGTGGTGTTTCGCACTGAACACACGAAACGCACTTTCGTCGACAAGGTGGATTACATTTCCGCCGCCGCCAGCACACCGCCCGATGTGCTTCGGCGCGGCAGCCCCAGCAAGGCAATTTCCACCAAGGCGAGTTTTCGTTTTGATCAGGGCGACGGTCTGCTGCATCTGGAGTCCATCCATCCTGGCTACGACTTTGATGATATCCGTGACAGCACCGGGTTTGATATCGGCACGGCAACGCCCGCCGCCACACCCGCACCGAGCGAGGAAGAACTTCACACGCTGCGGCACGCAGTGCGCACCAAAATGATCGACACTGGCACCTATATCGCGTGGGCTACACGAGCGTTGGGTGGAACTGTCATAAGGGCGGCCTAGTTCGCCAAGCTTACGCGCAGCCATCCACGCCGTTCCGGCGACATCTATAAATTATTCAATAAAAACAAATACTTACAGATATTCCGATTGACGGTAACCCAGAAAATCGACGCCCCATGCGCGCATTCATGCTGCTGCTGTTATGTGCCCCGCTCGCCGCGCAGGCGCAGCCTGCCAAAACCAAAAGTGGCGAGTATCCCAATAAACCCGTGCGCCTGATCGTGCCCTTCTCGCCCGGCGGTACCAACGACGTGCTGGCACGCATGATTGCGCAGCACTTATCGCAAACCTGGGGCGAGAGTTTCATCGTCGATAATCGCACTGGTGCGGAGGGCCTGATCGGCACTGAGATCGCGGTCAAGGCCAAACCTGACGGCTATACGCTGCTTTTGGTGTCGTCCGCCTATGTCATGAACCCGGCCGTGCGCAAGATGCCGTACAACTCGCTCAAGGCCATGGATTTTGTCGCCAAACTGGGCGCAACCTTTACCGTACTGAGCGCAGGGCCGTCGTTGCCCGCCACCAGCATGAAGGATTTGCTCGCTGCCGCGAAAGCCAAACCCGGCGAGCTGGTGCTCACCACCTCCGGCGGCTTTCAGTATTTTGCCTCCGCCCTGTTCACCAGCCTGTCGAAGCACGATTTCAACATCGTGCTCTACAAGGGAGCAGTGCCCGCGATGATCGATGTCCTCGGCGGGCAGGCACATGTCACCTTCGCGGTGAGCGTGCCGGCACTGCCGCATCTGCGTTCCGGCAAACTGAAGGGGTTGGCAGTCGGCGCCTTGAAACGCGCCGAGTTATTGCCCGATATTCCGACGCTCGACGAGACCGGTATCAAGGGTTACGACGCTTCGAACTGGTATTCCATCGCCACGCCCGCCGGCACGCCGCCTGCGGTGGTGATGAAGCTGCACAACGAAATCGCGCGTTACTTCAATCTGCCTGAAACACAAAAGCAGTTGACCACCATGGGCGCCGTCATCGATCTTAAAACGCCGGCGGAAATGCGCAAGTTTATTCCGGCTGAAATCGCCAAGTGGACCAAGGTGGCCATCGACACGCGCATGCCGAGGTCCATGGATTAACGCCGGGGGAATTCTGCGTGACTAACTGCATTCGGTTATTTCGTTCGTTCTGCTGTTCGTTTTTCTGTGTGCTTGCCGCGCTCGCCGCAAGCACAAACGCCTTGGCGCAAGCCGCCGCTGCTCAACCCTGGCCCGTCCGCCCGATACGCCTCATCATGCCCTTTCCGCCGGGTGGCGCCACCGACGTCAACGCCCGCGCGCTGGCCAGGGAAATGGAAGGCTCGCTCGGCCAGCCGATTGTGGTCGACAACCGCGGTGGTGCCAATGGCATTATCGGCAGCGACATCGTCGCCAAATCCGCACCGGATGGTTACACGCTGATGCACATCTCGGTGGCGTTCGCCATCAATCCCAGCACGTATAAAAAGCTGCCGTTTGATCCGATCCGCGACTTCACGCCGATTACCAACCCCGTAGTCGGCAACGGCGCGCTGTTGATGGTGCATCCGGCCGTGCCGGCGCGCACGCTTCGCGAACTCATTGCCGTGGCGAAAAAACAGCAGCTGGTGTTCAGTTCGCCCGGCATCGGCAACGTGCTGCATCTGATCAACGAAGCGTTCAACGCGCGCGCTGGCATCCGCATGCTGCACGTGCCGTACAAAGGCTCCAACCCCGCATTGGTGGCGCTGCTCGGCGCGGAATCGCAGGTGATGGTGGTGCCACCGCTCACCGCTACACCCTACGTCAAATCCGAACGGTTGCGCGCGCTGGCCTACAGCGGCGCCAAGCGGCTCGACACGCTACCGGATATCCCCACCATCAGCGAGGCCGCGCTGTCCGGCTTTCAGATCGACACTGGGTGGCACGCCTGGTTCGGTCCGGCGAAAATGCCCGAGCGCATGGTCACGCAGATTTACGATGCCATTCGCACAGCCTTGCATTCGCCGCGCATGCGCGACTTATTCATCGCGGCGGGCTACCAGCCAGTGGCTGACCCGCCGGCGGTGTTTCAGAAAAACGTCCCACTGGACATCAAACGCTGGGGCGAAATTGTCAAATCGGCAGGTATCACGCCAGAGTGATGCTCGCAGCACACTTAAGCACATAGGAATCAACCCATGAAAGCACTGGTCATCGGCGGCACCGGCCCCTCCGGCCCGCACATCGTCAATGGGCTGCTCAAGCGCGGGCATGAGGTCACCATCCTTCACGGCGGCCAGCACGAGGTCGAGTTTGACCAGCCGGTCGAGCACATACACACCGATCCGCATTTCGCCGAGACACTGGCGCCCGCGCTCGAAGGGCGGCGCTTTGACATCGTGCTTGCCACCTATGGCCGCATGCGCATCATCGCTGATCTGTTGAAGGGCAAAACGAGCCGCTTTATTGGCGCGGGTGGCTCACGCGTCTACGCGCCGCGCAACGATCCGCGCTGGGGGCCGCTGGGCCAGCCCATGCAGTTGCCGGAGGACGGCCCGCGCAGCGACGACCCCGCCGGACCAAAATTCAACCACCTGATGTGGGTGACCGAAGAAGCCGTAATGCAGGCGCATCGTGAAGGCCATTACAACGCGACCTACTTTCGATATCCGTTACTTTACGGTCCGCATGCGCCCGGCAATGCCGACTGGAGTTTCGTGCGGCGAATTCTCGATGGCCGCAAACAGGTCGTCATCGCCGCCAACGGTCTGATAAAGCGCCGTGGCTACGCGCAAAACGTCGCCCACGCGCTGCTGCTGGCGGTGGACAATCCGCAGGCCTCGCGCGGGCAGATTTACAACATCCGCGACGAGCAACAATACACACAGCGGCAGTACGTCGAATTCATCGCACACCATTTGCGCCACAAGTGGGAGATCGTTGAAGTGCCGCCGGAACTGGCTCACCGCGTCTACAAAGGCATTGCCGCCGCGCCACGCGACAGCGTGATCGAATTCGACATCAGCAAGATCAAGGCGCAGCTCGGCTATCACGATATCGTCAGTCCCGCCGAGGCACTGGCAAAAGCCGTGGATTGGCTGGTGGCGAACCCTCTGCCCGCTGGTGGAGAAATCGAACGGCAACTCGGTGATCCGTTTGCCTACGCCGCCGAGGATGAACTCATCGCCGCATGCAAGACCGGGTACGCCGCCGCCGCAGGGGTGAAGTTTCCTGAAGTGCAACAAGGTCATGTCTACCGGCATCCGAAAAAGCCCGGCGAAGCGTGGTCGGCACCTGCGCTGAGGCAGTGAGATGACTGTCCTTCCATCAAAACAACAGGCCGCATTCTGCGCACTGTTTTTAGTGGCGCTCACGTGGCACGCCGGCACGTACGCGCAAAGCGATTTCCCCGCCAGTCCGGTCCGCCTCATCAACCCGTACTCGCCCGGCGGCTCGGTTGATCTGGTGGGCCGTGCCGTCGCCACCGGCTTGTCGCAAATCTGGGGACAGCAGGTCATCGTCGACAACCGGCCCGGTGCGGGCACACAAATCGGCACCGAGATGGTCGCGCGCGCCGATGGCGATGGCTACACCATGCTGTGTAACAGTTCGGCGATTGCCATCATGCCGGCGATTTACCGCAACATGCGCTTTGACACCGTGCGCGATCTGACGCCGATCATTCACGCCGCATACAGCGCGCCGATGTTGGGCGTGCACCCGTCCGTGCCGGCAAAATCGGTGAAGGAACTGATCGCGCTGGCGAAAGCGTAGCCGGGCAAGATCTCCGCCGCAGCGTCGGGCATTGGCAGCACCAATCACCTCACCGCCGAGATGTTTCAATCGATGGCCGGCATCAAGCTGCTGATCGTGCCCTACAAGGGTGGCGCGCCCGCGATTGCTGATCTCATCGGCGGGCAGGTCAATATGTTCTTTAATTCAGCTGCGGTGTTTCTGCCGCTGATCCCCAGCGGGCGTTTGCGGGTTCTCGCCACCGGCAGCGCCAACCGCGCCGACTACGCGCCCGACATACCCACTGTCGCCGAAGCCGGCGTGCCCGGCTTCGAAGCCTCCTCGTGGTTTGGGTTTTATGGCCCGCGCACGCTGACGCCACAACTTGCACAGCGCTGGAACGACGCCATCAATCAGTACCTGAAATCACCGCAGGCACAGGCCTACTTCACCAAGCAACACATTACCCCGGTCGGCGGCACGCGCGCTGCCTTTGCCAGTTACCACCTGTCTGAGACAACACGCTGGAGCAAGCTGGTTGCCATCGTAGGGGTGCAGCCGCAGTAAAGAAAATATTCAATAAAAACAAATAGTTATAAAATTCATATCGCATGTCAGCCTGACCAGCACCCCACCAGTTGCGATGAAGCTGG
>SXGS01077429.1_pt1 | contig 11663 bp, 11 predicted proteins | sample 3174681 | NCBI WGS metagenome assembly SXGS01 (sample SAMN11356861, study PRJNA531348) | freshwater metagenome | isolation source: freshwater sample F1-80 | place: China: Fuxian Lake, Yuxi | collected 2017-12-25 | reverse complement strand
GTCACCTGGGCCGAGCTAGAACGCGTCGCAAATCTTCTGAATAACCGCCCGCGCCGCTGCCTCGGCTACAGAACCCCCAACGAAGTCTTCCTCAAATAATCTGCAACCTCAAATTGCATTTGAGATGACGCAGCGCCCCCAGCAGTCCGCACATCAAGGCTCTTGAGTAAAGTCCTTCAGATAGCATTTCATTCTTGACCGCGTCGGACCATTCCTTGCGCGATGGGTAGTCACGGATGACTTTTTTTGTATTCATTAGCACGCCATTGGCCACCGACCACATACCTTGGCCATAGCCGATCACTCCCCAGAGTGCTGCGTTGAGAACTATGGCGACCAGAAGGCGCGTGGGTGCGGAGGGCGTGTTCATTTCGGTGATCGTGTTGGAGCCCAACAGCTAATTGGGCGAATGCTCGTTTGCGGATCGTTGACCTGTCTGCAGCCAGACCACTTTCAATTGACCGATTTACGGTCAGTCGGCTGCGGTCATTTATCAAATAGCGATTGGGCAATCGATAATAGGGTCATCGTGAATTCGATATTTGTCTTGAGTTCTTGTTTTGCTGTTTCGAGGTCACTTAAGTCACGCTTTGTTGCAATCACGAGTTTCAAGAGATCCTCGCACTCAATTTGCAGATCGCGATCTTCGGGTGCAAGGGTAATGGCAGATTTCAGGTCGTTGACCGCGTACTTTAGATCAATGTCGTCGCGAAGAGCGAACCCACGATTTGCATATGCAAGCGCACGTGTCATGTAAACGCGTGCATTATTTGCAGTCTCCGCAAGTTGACGCGTGCAACGGCCAATCGCGATCGTAAATCGCTTCTTGTCGATGTCATCGTGGATTGCCACAAGCTCCTCTGCAACTTTTAGACGCAGCTCCAAAGCGGCTAATTGTTGGTCACGAGTAGTCGTTGCAGGTGCCTCAGCATGTGTAACGGGTTTGGTAGAATCAGCGGTCGATGGTGGCTGCGTGAAAGTCCGCTCTGTTACGGGGCGATCTTCATTTGGCCGGAAAGTGTGGTTCGACGGCTGAAGGCCAATAGGTTGGTTTTCACTTGTCTGAGGCGTGGGAGAATCGCAGCCTGGAAGGAGCGCCATCGCTACGATGAGGCACAGCGATTGAATTACGGCGTTCATGGATGGTTCCTGAATGTGACGTTGTTCTTAGAGTCGAATTTCAGCGTAGACAAGGTTCTGATTCGGTTCAGCGACGTTAGCGACTAGGGTTCCTCGTGATGTTGAGATGTGGATTCTCAGGATTGGCCGGATTGTCGGAAGCTGATCGCATTCAAGGATGTAGTCACCGCCGCCAAAGAGGCCTGCACGGGTCACTCGCTCGCACTCATGGTTGCCGTATTCTGTTTCAAATGAGGCCGACAGAATTCCCATGCCGCTGCTTCTGACGAGTTTGATGGTGCGAGTGTTCTCCGGCATGGCGCCTCTCCGAACATCGGTTCGCAGCCTGATGCGGCTGTCGATGATCGATTAACTCAAACAGTGACGGTGTGCTCACCAGGACAATGAGCTGTTTCGCGCGTTGTTCCTTGGACGATGATTTTCGCCTGCCCGACGCTTGCGTGTTCGATGCGAGCGAGACCATAGCTGTCCGTTATTTCGGTATCGGTGACCCCACCGATGCCACCGGTGAAACTGAGTGAGACTCGGTATCCGGGAGCGGGTTTTCCACTTGACCCATATTGGACGCGAACAGTGGTAACTGCCATTTGGCCCTCCAAGGATTTGTATTTGTCTGGCGCTTCACGACGCAATCATTCGCGAGCGAGCGCGGGACACGGAATTGAACGGAGCTGACGCGCCGCCGACGCGAGAGACTTGTGGTTCATTGCGGTTGATCGCCCAACGTCCAAGGTAACCGGGCGGCGGCCAGAAACCTTGGAAGACAGAAAACGCGCCAACCGCCGCTCCGGTTGACCGACTTGTTGGCCGATTGCTCGGTTGCGGTTCAATTAACCTTTCGGACGCCGGAAGACTTTCAATTCGCCGACTGACCGTCAGCCGGCAGTTGTGTTTGGCTTTGTTGGGTGGGGAACCGCGCGAGGTAGTCGAGGCATATTCCATTGATGCGGGTGAACCTGGAATCGATCTGATTCGCCTTGATGACATCCGGTGCGAAGTTAAGCCCGATAACTGCACCAATTGGCGTGAAAATGATCGCAACAAATGGCGACGGCACATGCCCGACAAGAACTCCGTGAGCAATGAATGCAATCGCAAAGACTGTGATCGCACCAATCGAGGCCCCAAGCATTCTCCGGAATTTGCGTTGTGACGAATGCTCGCGGCAAAACGAAACCCGATGTTTTGCCTTTCGCGTGATCATGTTTGCGAGCACAACGGCAGTGATGGTGACAAGCGATACAGGAAATTGGCTCCGCAGGAACCAGCCCTCAATCACGAATGCTGCAAGGATTGCAAATGAAAAGAAAATGCGAGCTGGCAGCGACACCCAGTAGAAAGAAACCAACTTTTGTGGATCAGTGCATGGGGAGTTGCACTTAACGCAATACAAGGGCAGGTCGGCACCGTTGCCAACAAGCAGAATTGTATCTTGGCGATAAATGCCTTGCTCGACGGCAACCTCAGCGAGTTTGTCAAAACCCCGGAGACGCTCTGCAGAATTCAAAGCGTATGTGGCTTCCTGTGTTCCGGCTGCTTGGTTAGCAATGGATTCGTAGAGCGCAATTGCTTCGGTTCGCTCGCCTCGTTTTTCCATTTTCCCGGCGCGAATGAGCAGATCGTCAATGTTCTGGTTGGACATGATTTTGCTCTAGCGGCAGGATGCCGTGTTTTCCGTCCGACGTCCAAGTTGGGGCGGCATGCATTCATTGGGCGTTGTGTTAACGAACCTTTCCGGCACCGGGTACGCCGGTGCCGGGAGGCGTATACGGATCAGGGAGGTCAAGAACACCGCCCCCTGGCAGGATTTCTGTCGGCGCAGTCGGTCCCGCCCCTTTCGGCTGGTCCAAAGGATCTCCGTCGAGCGAGTGGAACCCTTTCATCTCGCCGATCCCCGTGTTGACCGTGTCCGTGGCATCTAATATTTGCTTTGCAGCGGACTTCAATTGCGTAAGTCTCACAACTTCTGCAAGGTCGTTCACGCGAGCGAAGAGGGCTTGCGTGTCCGTCACGTGCTTCCTTTGCTGCTCGCGCAGTATGTCATTGCTGAGGCGCGAACCGACCGCGATGCCGCATCCAAGCCCAAGACCGAAGATTAGTAAAACGAAAAGCTCTCGTTTCATCAGCAACTCCTGTCAGTAATCAAACGCCCAAGAATAAATGAACCGGGTACCTAGCGCTTCACCGATTGGCTTTCTCAGGCAAGCGCGCGACACGGCATCGAATAGTGACAACGTATCGAGCGTGGGGTGGACTTGTGGTTGATTGCGGTTTGCGGTTGATCGGCCAACGTCCAAGGTAACCGGGCGGCGGCCAGAAACCTTGGAAGACAGAAAACGCGCCAACCGCCGCTCCGGTTGACCGACTTGTTGGCCGATTGTTCGGTTGCGGTTCATTGACCTTTCGGTCGCCAAATCGCGCTCAATTCACCGACTCACCATCAGACGGCAGTTGTTTAGTGTTCATTTTTCGGAGATTGAAACTAGAAAAACCGCCTTGCCCTTGAAACTCGCCACCTTTTTGAGCCGCTTCATAGCCGGCGTTGGCATATTTTTTTTCTTTCAGATTGAAGTAGAGCAACTTAGCGTATGGGACTCGATACTCGTCCCAAGGGCTAAACTGGCCGTAAAATGCCACTTGATAGCTCAAAGACATTTTCCCATCATTCAACAAAGTCCATGGTTTACCGTCTGTCCATTTGAGTTCACCAACGACGGCGAATTGCACTGTCTCCCCACCAAACTTAGCAGTCTCGCTCCAATTTGTGGCTGCAAACTCGATGTCCTGCTGTGCGACAAATTCAAATTTCTTTCCATTTACCGAACCACTGAGTACGACCTCTTTGTCAAAAAATGTGCGTAGCCATTCCTTCTCTTCATCGATCTTCCTCGTACGCTCAGCCTTCTCCCGGACAATCCGTTCTGCCTCAGCCCTTAGGCGTGCTGCTTCCGCTTTGATCCTTTTCTGTTCGGACTCTTGGCTAGCGATCCTTGCTGCTTCATCGAAGCGAGCAAGCGCGTCGGCATTCAGGTAACGGGCACCGGACTTTCCACCGGTTTTAACTTCCCGAATGGCATCGGGTTCGATGTCATAGTAATGAACTAAACCGTTGCCGAAAATGTTGGCGACAATTCGCAGCTTCTCACCCTGTTTGGAGTAGTCACCCACAAATGTTGCGCCTGATTCTTCAATCTCGCATTGTGTCGCGGTAACGAGCGAGATTCGAAATCCGTTTCGAGGATTCGTAAAGACTTGACGTTGAAACGAATTTACGTTCGGCAAGTCAGGCGTGTTTGCCGTCGCAGCTTGGGTTTGACGTCCGGGATCGGGCTGAGCGTCTTTGGAGTTGAGCCAAGCTGCGTGTGACTCGTTGATTTCACGCTGAATGTCGTATCCAGGTTCAGGGGTTTCCCGTGATTTCTTGAGGCGGTCGCCGAAAAAGAAAAGGCCAATCCCAATACAGCCCACAATGAACATCGTGAAACTCAAGCCATTCCATGACCGTTGGGTCGAATCCATGATCTTGTCTCCGAACCTATTGCATCGGACGTTTGAATCTCAAAGTCGTGGTGACGCCTGTTGGTGCTGGTGCTGGCGCTCCGATGGCAGCAAGTGCGAAACTATTTTGGGACGTTGCGGCAACTAATTCCCAACGATTGTGTCCGAAATAATCCAATAGGATTCCAAGGTAGGCAAACCTCTCTTTTTGATTGAGTTCTTTCTTCAATTGTTTTTCAAGGTTTGTGAATGGGTCGGAGAAATCATTCTTCGCAGACCAAATAGCGTAGGTAATTTCGCCACCGCGAATTGGTTCAGCATACGAGAGAGTGGCATATTCCCATTTCAGGCCCGCTTTGGGTGAATCGGTATCCGCATGCATCGACGGCGGAATTGCATTCCACACAATGAGAGTTGCAAAGATCGCGAGAAACATGGCGAGGGTTCTTGAGCGGGACATTGTGGATTCCCTTACAAGGTGAGGTGATTAGTTCGCGGGTCGGGCAATTTTTGCTTTCCGAGCGCTTCACCGACTGTCATTCGCAGGCGAGCGCGCGACACGGCATCAGGTTGTGACAACGCATCGAGCGCGCGGTTGACTTGCGGTGAATTGCGGTTCTGTGGTTGATCGGCCAACAGTCTTATTGAGCAGCGTGCAGCTTAACTCGGTTTCGTGCTGCCTGCTGCTCAGTCTTGTGGACGAGCAGAATGCCAAGGGAAATGCATTTCGTCAATCAAAATCCGTTGAGAGCCATTCAGGCTTCGATACCGTGTTAAGCAGCGTGCAGCTTAACTCCGTTATCCCTGCACGCTGCTTAACTCTGTTAGCACCCCAGTTGAAATGAGATCACGAACCGGCCACGTCGATGCCGTAAACTTGGCGAAGTCGAGCGGTCGTGGTGGCGACTTCGGAGTCGATCTGGTCTGGGTGGAACACTCCTTCGTCGGCCAAGAGCGTGGCCAATTCTCGCAAGCGCGGTTGGTCAAGACGTGGGTCGAAGATCAGCAGCAAGCGGCGTTCAACGAGGTCGCTCAGCGTGCGGACCCACTCGTGGCGGATGATGTCGATGGCGAGCGGGGGGTGTGAACCCCCCGAAGAATTCGGTGAGTGAAGAAGACTCGGGGGATTGACATCCCCCGCTCGCCGGGCGCGGGGATCACGAATTGATCGCTCTTTTGAACTCGCGATTCGTGGCAATCGCAGTCGAGAAAGCACTCGATCCGCGACCTCTTCGCCGAGCGCTCGGCAGGTGGTCAGCTTGCCGCCGATGAGCGTCAGGATTGGGTTTGGGCCGTTTGTGTTCTCTTCGATCCAGTGGCCGCGCGGAATCGAACTGGGGGAGTCGGCTCGGCCGAAGGGGAGGGGGCGGACGCCGGAGTAGCTCATCACAACCTCTTCGCGAGTCAGCGTCACAGACGGGACGACCTCATTGACCAAATCGATCAGGTAGTCGATCTCGCGCGGCTCGGCGACGGCAGTTTCAGGCCGAGCGTCAAACGGTTCGTCCGTCGTGCCGACGAGCGTTTGATCCTCGCCGAGCGGCAGTACGAAGACCATGCGGCCGTCGCCCGCTTCGGCGTAGATGCCGGCGTCGCCGAGCGCTGCTCTCAGTTCGTGATTCGCGGTGACGAAGTGGCTCCCCTTCGTGCCGCCGAAGAGTTTTGGGGAACCGACTCGCCAATCGGCCAACGTCGCATCGCCCCAGGCTCCGGTCGCGTTGATGATGACGTCGGGCCGAAGCGTGATCGGGGCGTTGCAGTTCAGACGGTCGATCAAGCGAACTTCGTGGTCGTGGAACTCGACAAGCGTGTGCGTGTGGACGTCGAAGGTCAGGCGCTGGTCTCGCGCGAGTTGCCTTGCATCGTCGAGCAGTGCGACGGTGAAGCATTCGGGGGAGAGAATTTGGGCGTCGAAGTATTCGCAGGAGAAGGGGTAGCGGGGGTCAATCGTTGATTGGCCCTCACCCGGCCTTCGGCCACCCTCTCCCGAGGGGAGAGGGGACGAGTTTGCGAGTCGGTCGTACATCCAGAGGCCGAGGCGGATGAGCCAGAGGCCGCGTTCGCGAGCGTTTGGAAAACAGCGCAGCCAGAATCGGCCGAGGCATGAACGATCCCAGCCGAGGAATGTCAGTACGCTCCAGATCAGACCGCCGAAGCGCCGGCGCACGGGGATTCGCAGACGCAGCGGTTTGACGAATTGCGGAGCGGTCTTCAGCAGGATCGCTCGCTCGCGCAGCGATTCGCGGACGAGGGCGAAGTCGCCTCGTTCGAGGTATCGCAGTCCGCCGTGAATCAGTCGCGAAGATCGCGAGGTCGCTCCGAACGCGATGTCATTCGCATCCACGACGACGGCCGAGACGCCGTTGAGCGTCAGCTCGCGGGCCACGGCGGCACCGTTGATCCCCGCTCCGACGACGAGGACGACAGGTCGAGAGACAATCTGTTCCGAGTCCGTTCGCATGGCGTCAGAGCATGACAAACGGACGTCCGCTCGGTCTACTGCCTGACCGTGACAACTTCCGACCTTTGAATTCTCAACGTGCGTCATGCGCTGGCCGATTCAGCGACAACTGCTTGTTCCGATGCTGCTGGTGATCGTGCTGGCCAGCACGCTTTCCAGCGGCGTGAGCGCGTGGGTTGGCAGTCGTTGGGCACGGCGCGAGGAATCAGATCGGCTGGCTCGCGTGGTGGCGACGTTGGCGGATGCGAACTTTCCGTTGCAGGAGTCGGTCTTGCAGAAGCTCGCGGGGCTGTCGGGGGCCGAGTTCGTCGTCTGGGATGCTCAGCAGCAAGCTCAGGCAGCGACGTTGACGCTGGATGCGGACGTGCGTGATCGGCTCAAAGCGGTTCCCGAAACCGGGCCGCTCTCTGACTTGTCGAGCAATCCGCTGGTCGAAATTCAGGGACGCCGTTTTCTGACGGCGAAGGTGCCGCTACGGAGAACGGCGACACGGCCGCTATCGTTGCTGGTGCTGTATCCGGAAGATCGCTGGTGGACGGCGACTCGTGGAGCGGTCCTGCCTCCACTGATCGCCGGCGGCGTGACGGCGTTGGCCGCACTCTTGCTGACAGCGTTGTGGGCGCGTCGGTTCACTCGGCCGATTGCGCGGATGAGCCAACAGAGCGAGAGCATCGCGAGCGGTGACTTCCAGCCGATGCCGCTGCCGGTTCGTGACGACGAGCTGCGCGACCTGACACTGTCGATCAATCGCATGGTCGAACAACTGACTCGGTACGAACAGCAAGTCCGTCGCAACGAGCGGCTCAAGACGCTCGGACAGCTCGGGGCGGGATTGGCTCATCAACTTCGCAACTGGCTGACGGGCGCACGCATGGCATTGCAAGTCCACGCGCGCGAATGTCCACTCGGCGACCAGGCGGAATCGACCGAGATGGCTCTGCGGCAGCTCGGCCTAATGGAGTCGTATCTTCAACGCTTCCTGACGCTCGGCGCTCGGCGCGACGAGGCCGTGCGTCCTGCGGAGCGCCGCGAATTGTCGCTCACGCAGTTGGTCGAAGATGTCCTGTCGCTGGTCCGTCCGCGCAGCGGGCATGTTGGAGTGGAGTTGCAGTGGTCAGCGCCGTCGTCGCCGATCAGGATGCTCGGCGATCACGACGAGTTGCAAGAACTGCTCGTGAACTTGCTGCTCAACGGCATCGACGCGGCGACGCCGCGCGAAGCCGAGTCACTCGCCGCGTGGGTTCGAGTCGAATTGAATGACATGCCACCGGACTGTGTCCGATTACGAGTCCTCGACTCCGGCCCCGGCCCGTCTGTCGCGATCGCGAATCAGCTCTTCGAGCCTTTCGTCACCGACAAGCCCGAAGGGACTGGCTTGGGATTGGCTGTCGCAAAGCAGATCGCCGAATCACACGGCGGCACACTGCGTTGGTCTCGCGAAGGGCTAGCGACCTGCTTTGAAGTTGCGCTGCCGCGCGGCAGTTCGGCCGATTGAACGGATGACGTGGGGCACGTTTCCAACGTGCCCGCATTGCGGGAAATCCGCACGATGGAATCGTTTGCCCGCAACGTAATTCTGAGAAAAGGTTACGACGAATTGAGGGAGACGACGAATGTGGTCACCGGCAAATTCGTCGTCTCCCTCAATTCGTCGTACCCTTCCTCTGCCAGACGTCCGCCTGTTCTGAATCGGCCAAAAACATTTGTCGCACCCCATGCGCCACGAATAGAGAGACAGGCTTAGCGCCGCAGGGAGTCCGCGGCTACATTGGTCCCACCCACCAAGTTCGTTCCCATTTTTCGCCTGCCAAGGGAACTTCGATGCCGACCATCCGTACTCAGGTTCTGCCTGCAATCACGACCGCTCTTCTCGCGATCACTCAGACTGCATTCTCGGCGGATGCACTGACGGTCCAGCCGGAATCGGTGACATTGTCCGACCCGTTTGCTCGGCGGCAGTTGTTGGTCGAGGCGAACGGACAAGATGCGACTCGCTCGGCCAAGTTTGTCAGCTCGCAGCCCAACGTCGCGACAGTCGATGAATCGGGCTATGTGCTGCCGATTGCGGACGGGGCCGCCGAGATCAGCATCACGATCAACGGACAATCCGCGAAAGTGCCGGTCACGGTGAAAGGAATGGCGAATGCTCGCGCGGTGGATTTCTCGACCGAGATCGTGCCACTGCTGAGCCGCTTCGGTTGCAACGCGGGTGGCTGTCACGGCAAACAAGGCGGCCAGAACGGATTTCAGTTGTCGCTGTTCGGCTTCGACACCGAGTTCGATTACTCGGCGCTCGTGAAAGAGGCTCGCGGTCGGCGCGTCAACGTGTCGAATGCGAGCGGATCGTTGCTGCTTCGCAAAGCGGTCGGCTCGGTGCCTCACGGCGGCGGTCGCCGCATCGAAGTCGGCAGCGAACCGTATCGGCTGCTGCTGAGCTGGATCGAATCGAGCGCACCGGCTTCGTCGCCGGAAGTGCCGCGCGTCGTCAAATTGCATGTGCTGCCGAAGGAGCGCGTGCTGAAGGCGGCATCCGGAATGGGAGGGCGAGGCTCCCGCCGAGCCGTCGATGTGGAGACGACGTTGAATCCCCAAACCGGCTCGGCAGGAGCCTCGCCCTCCCAACAACTCGCGGTTATCGCCGAGTACAGCGACGGATCGCAGCGCGACGTGACTCGGCAGACGGATTATTCCAGCAACCTTGATGTCGTCGCGTCGGTCTCACCGGACGGACTCGTGAAGACCACCGGTCAATCGGGCGAAGCGGCGATCATGACTCGCTACATGGGTCAGGTCGCGGTGTTTCTCGCGCTCGTGCCGCACGGTGAGCCGCTCAAGGAGATCGCCAACTTCACGCCCAAGAGCGAGATCGACCGGCTGGTCGTCGAGAAGTGGAAGAAGCTGGGACTCAAGCCGTCACCGCTCGTCGATGACGCGACGTTCTTGCGGCGAGTGACGCTCGATCTGTGCGGACGCTTGCCGACCTCGGACGAAGTGCGAGCGTTCTTGAACGACGCGACTCCGACGAAACGCGAGGCGGCGGTCGATCGGTTGCTCGAATCGCCCGACTATCCGGCGTTCTTCGCGTTGCGATGGGGTTCGATCCTGCGAAACTCGAATCTTGCCGGAGCCGACAGGGCCTCGTATGCGTTCAACAATTGGATCAAGGACCAAGTTGCTCGCAACGTGCCGTACGACGAGTTCGCTCGCGGCGTGATCGCAGCGTCGGGCGAGTGGCAGGATGCTCCACCGATCAACCGCTACTGGCAGATGCGCGACGACTTGTTGCACCAATCGACCGCCGACACCGCTCAAGTTTTCCTCGGCCTGCGGCTGCAATGCGCGAAGTGTCATCACCACCCGTATGAACGGTACTCGCAAGAGGATTACTACGGCCTGTCCGGCTTCTTCACGCGGCTCGGCCAAAAATCCTTCGGCGAACCGCCGCCGTATTTCAATGCTCCGAACGTGACTCGCGGCGATCAGAACCCGCTGACGAAGCAGTCGCCAAAACCGAAGTTCCTCGACGGCGACTACGCCGAGTTTTCCTCCGAGCAAGACCCGCGACATGCACTGGTCGATTGGATGGCCAAGCCAGAGAACCCGTACTTCGCTCGCACGCTGGTCAACCGGCTGTGGGGGCACTTCTTCGGCCGAGGCATCGTTCACGAAGTCGATGACCTGCGCGAGACGAACCCTCCGTCGAATCCCGAACTGCTGAAGTTCTTGGCGGAGGATTTCCTCGCTCACAAGTTCGACATCAAGCACGCGATCCGGCAGATGGTCACAAGTCAGGTCTATCAGTTGTCCTCGCAGCCGATGCCCGACAACGAACACGACCGGCAGAACTACGCCCGCTTTTACGCTCGCCGCCTGATCGCTGAAGTGTTTCTGGATTCGGTCAATCAGGCGACCGGAGTACGAGACCGCTTCAGCGGTGTCGGAGCTTCCGCGCGAGCGATCGACTTGCCGCACGAGAATTTCGGCTCGTACTTCCTCGACGCGTTCGACCGCCCGAAGCGAGTCACCGCCTGCGAGTGCGAACGCTCACCCGGCGCGACGCTCGCTCAAGTGCTGCTGCTGTCGAATTCGGATGAGATCGAAAACAAGCTCGCCAGCGGCGAAGGCAAGGTCGGCAAGTTCTTCGCCGTGTTGGAGAAAGACCGACGTCCGTTGAAGGAGTTGATCGAGGAGCTGTATCTCGGCTCGCTGTCGCGGCTGCCCAGCAGCGATGAACTCAACACGGCGACGAAGTATCTCGACGGCGAGTCGGACAAACGGCAAGCAGTCGAAGACTTGCTCTGGACGCTGCTGAACTCGAAGGAGTTCATGTTCAATCATTGAGCGAATCGCGGACTCGATGCGTTCCAGTAGACCGGTCACTCCGTGACCGGAAAATTCGAGTCACGGAGTGACTCGTCTACTTTTAGGGTTCCTCAGCAGAATCTGTGAGTGATTTGTTTTTCAGGGAGGTTTCCAAGTTGGTGGAGGAGTGCGAGTTCGGCGACTCGCGAGGTGCGGAAGCCGTGGGATTTTCTCGACACCAGTTTGGCTTGGTTGTTCAAGC
>SXGS01595121.1_pt1 | contig 11665 bp, 12 predicted proteins | sample 3174681 | NCBI WGS metagenome assembly SXGS01 (sample SAMN11356861, study PRJNA531348) | freshwater metagenome | isolation source: freshwater sample F1-80 | place: China: Fuxian Lake, Yuxi | collected 2017-12-25 | reverse complement strand
GGCATCAACCAGGGATGCGGATAGGACGAAACCCCGCGTCCCTCCACCTCCTGACGGAAATGGTCCAGTTGCTCCCCGGTCAGGCGGCCCAGGAGAAACGCACGGGCGTAGATGCCGGGCGCCGTGTGACCCTGAAAGTAGACCAGATCCCCGCCGTGTTGCTCGGTGGGAGCGCGCCAGAAGTGGTTGAACCCGACGTCGAGCAGCGTGGCGGAAGACGCAAAGCTGGCGATATGGCCGCCGACATTCGAGTCCTTGTTCGCGCGGAGCACCATCGCCATCGCGTTCCAGCGCACCGCCCGCCTGATCCGCGTCTCCAGGTCAAAATCGCCCTGAAAGTGAGCCTGCGTTTCAACGGGGATGGTGTTGACGTACGCGGTGTTCGCGGAAAACGGCAGATACGCGCCCGAACGCCGCGCCCGTGCGATCAGTTGCTCGATCAGAAAATGGGCGCGCTCCGGTCCCTCGTGGGCAAGCACGCCGTCGAGGGCGTCGAGCCACTCCCGGGTTTCCTGGGGATCGGCGTCGGGCAGGATCATTTCCATAGATGTAAGTGAGGCGGTACCGGTGAGGCATGCGGCAGCGGGGAAGCCAACCCTGTACTTTATCTCCGGTCCGGCGAGAAAGCGTGATATCACTCAGGCGGCATGCACATCACCATCAGTGCAAAACCCATGGACGAAAGCAGGGCTCCCCCCCCGCTGCACAGCCGACCACAGAACACCACCGCAGGCTCCGACGATCAGGGTACGGGCGCGACCTGCTGTCCGAGTAGCGAGTAACATCACATGTCCGCAGTCAACGTGCTCGTCCTCGTACATGGAATCACGCCGATTCGGGAGGCAAGTTCCCACTCCCGGCAATACGAAGACTTTGTCGCGCGGTTGTGCGCCCGATCCGCTGCCGTGAGAGACCGTCTGCTTTCGACAAATCACGCACAAATCCTGGGGGTGGAATGGGGACACGAGCTACCGCTTTCGGGGCCGGACACACCGGACCAGTTCCTGACCCGCGCAGAAAATCGGCTGGTGGATTGTGTCAGCCACATCGCAGTACGGGAAGACTCGAGTCCGGACAATCACTTGCTGCGTCCGGGAAGCGAGTTCCTTTCCGGGTTCACACGCGGCGTCACCAATCAGATCAAGGACGACCTCTTTCTCCTGGGATTTACGGACATCGCCTACTACTGCTCCCCGGATGGGGAACAGGCGGTGCGCCGCCGCGTCTACACTCAGGTGCTGGAACTGCTGCGGCCCTTCAAGAACGCGGAACAGGTGCGCCTGCATGTGGTCGCCCATAGCCTCGGGATGACCGTCGCGTTCGACTTCCTGTTCGGGCTGTTCGCACCGAACGACCACTACGGGAATAGGCCGCCGGACTTCATCCATGAGAACCGGAACGCACCCGAGCTTGAGGCAGCGGTCGAGGACTATCAATTCTGGCGGGATGCAGCCAACCCGGACCCACCTGCGGCAGACGCGGCGCCGAAGCGATTGGTACTGGGATCGACGACGAGCTTTGGAGGACAGTTGGCGCTGCTGGTGATGCGGAAACAGGCGCTCGTAGAACGACTGGCGCGGCAGGAACCGCTGGACCCGACCGTGATCGGCATCCCAATGAATGGCCCCCCGCGGTGGAAGAACTTCTACGATGTGGACGATGTGCTGGGGTTCCCGGTGCGTCGCCTGTTCGCGGCGACCGGCACGATCCAGGAATACCAGGTGGACTGCGGCGGAGCGTCCAGAGCGCACAGCGGCTACTGGTCCCACGGCGGGGTGCTGAGTGAAATTGCGTCCCTGATCGAAGACAACCTCGGGAATTAGCTCCTCGCGCTGCAATCCGCTGCGCTCTGAATCGACCACACCGCGAGTGGACGATCTCGTCTCTGCCGGCGCCGCGAGATCAAAGGAGTGCGAAAGCATTCCGCGCCCGGCGTGACCCGGCACGGAGCAGGCGTGACACGTCCTCGCCTGCCCCCGGTCTCCGCCGCCGAAGCGAGACCCCTACCGCCCGAGAAGATCTCCCCAGGTCTGGACATCCAGAACGCGCAGGGCCAGTTGCCGCAGCACTTTCTCGTCTCGGATCTCTTCCAGCGTGCGCGCCACCGCGGCATCCGGCGTCCCGAACCGCCTGGCTCCCAGGCCCAGCAGTACTTCGCGTGCTGCCTCCACGCGCCCTTCCTTGTGCCCTTCCACGCGCCCTTCATCTTTCCAACTCTCCACCAGCGCCGATCGCATCTCGTTCCACCCTTTCAGCCCCGCCGCCCAGGCCCGCCGGTTCTTCGCCAACTCTGCGAACACCAGTGCCAGGTCTCGGTAGTTTGCCCGCATCTCGGCGGAACGCTCCGTTGCCGCGACCTGCTTCGATCGAAGACCAGCTTTGGGGGACAACGAGCGCCGCCGAAGCGCGGCGCCTACCGCCCGAGAAGATCTCCCCAGGTCTGCACATCCAGTACGCGCAGGGCCAGTTGCCGCAGCACGCGCTCGTCCCGAATCTCTCCCAACGTGCGCGCCACCGCCGCTTCCGGATTCCCGAACCGCCGGGCTCCGAGGCTCAGCAGCAATTCGCGCGCTTCTTCCACGCGCCCTTCCACGCGCCCCTCCACGCGCCCTTCCACGCGCCCTTCCTTGTGCCCTTCCACGCGCCCTTCGTCTTTCCAACTCTCCACCAGCGCCGATCGCATCTCGTTCCACCCTTTCAGCCCCGCCGCCCACGCCCGTCGGTTCTTCGCCAACTCTGCGAACACCAGTGCCAGGTCTCGGTAGTTTGCCCGCATCTCGGCGGAACGCTCCGTTGCCGCGACCTGCTTCCATTCTTCTATGATAGCCGGGTCGCTCCCTCCTCGCATGAGCGGCACGAACCCGAGCAACGGCAGCGTCACCACCCCGGCCCGGATGTCCTTCAGCGTGGCCGCCGCATCCTCTTCCGCCAGGTTGCGCACCGCTACGCCGAACCGGTGGGTGACCCGCGGCACGCCCGGTAGCTGAAACGTCAGTTCCTGGGGCTGGCTCCGTCCCGTCAGGTTTACCACGGCGGCGCCGACCTCCCAGGGCGGGGAAGGGCCGCGCCCCACGTGCAGCGCCTGGAGGAGGCGCGCGACGTATTCCAGGAGGCGATAGAGCATGTGGCGGTCCGGGCGGGCCTGAAACTCCACCACGAACGCGGCGCGCCACCGCGAACGGCGGAGTTCGCGGAGGTCCGCGACGGTATCGCAGGTGCGCTCCGGGTCGCCGGGGAACGGCACGGCGCGGGTGTCCAGCCAGCCGGCGAAACGGAAAGCGGGCCGTACCACCGCCAGGAGCCAGCAGAGGAACCCGATCGGATCGAGGCGGAAGAGAAAGCGCGCGGCCTGATCGTAGGGATTGGGCGGGGGCTTGGCTGGAGGAGTAGACATGGGGTGATTCTCGGCCAGCTCATCCACCGGGTCACACTCATCGCCTTCAGGACTGCTGTAGGGGCGCAACGTTCCGTGATCTCCGGTGTCTGATAGGTGATCCCCATCCTGGCCCCCTCTCTTCCCATGCCCAACACGCGCATGTCCCGCCGTACCCTGCTCGCCGCCACACCCGCTGCTACCCTCGCAGCGGAGGCGGCCGGCACTCCCCGTCGCCCCCGCATCGCTGCCGTGGTGACCGAGTACCGCAAGTACTCACACGCCCAGAACATCGTGGACCGCTTCCTCGAGGGCTACGGCTGGGACGGCGCCCACCACCGGCCGGCGATGGACGTGGTGTCGCTCTACGTGGACCAGCTCCGAGACTCGGATCTCAGCCGGGAGCGCGCCGCCCGGTTTCCCGGAATGCGCCTGTACCCCACCATCGCTGGGGCGCTGACGCAAGGAGGCGACCAGCTCGCCGTGGACGGAGTGCTCCTGATCGGGGAGCACGGGGAATACCCGCGAAACGACCGGGGGCAGACGTTGTACCCGCGCTACGAGTTCTTTCGCGCGATCACGGACGTGTTCCGCCGGAGCGGGCGCACCGCGCCGGTCTTCAACGACAAGCACCTCTCCTGGAAATGGGAGTGGGCGAAGGAGATGGCAGACACGGCACAGCAACTCGGGTTCGGCTTTATGGCAGGATCTTCGCTCCCGGTGACCTGGAGAATCCCCTCGCTGGATCTGCCATGGGGGGCCGAAGTCGTCGAGGCGTTCGCGCTGGGACCGGGCGGGCCCGACAGCTATGACTTCCACGCACTTGAAGCGGCGCAGTGCCTGCTCGAACGGCGCCGGGGAGGGGAGACCGGAGTGCGACACATCCAGGCGCGACGTGGGCCGGCGGCCTGGCAGGCGCTGGAAGCACCTTCCTGGGCCGCCGGCGGGTGTGACCCCGAGCTGCTGCAGGCGTGTCTGTGCCGGAGTTTCATGCTGAAGCCCCTGCGCGAGGGCTTCAGCCATGCCCTACCTGATGAGAAACAGCTCCGGGACCTGGAGAAGAATCCCGTGCTGTATCGCTACGAGCACCGGGATGGCGTGCGGGTGACCATGATGCTCGCCGAAGCCCTGGTGCAGGACATCACCGTGGCCGTCCGCGTGCGGGGCGAAGCAGCGCCGTTCTCACTCCAGATGTACCTGGGCGCGGGGCATCAGATGCAACCGAACTTCTTCAATCCCCTGGTCCGCCACGTCGAAACCCTGTTTGAGACCGGAGCGTCACCCATCCCGATCGGGCGCACTCTCCTCACCACCGGCCTGGTCGCCGCCGGCATAGAGTCGCTGGCCCGAGGCGAAGTGCGGGTGGAAACGCCGCATCTCGACATCCGCTATCGCGCGCCCCGGCGCTCTCTCTTCCGCCAGTCCTGAAACACCCAACATGCCCACATCCGATGCACCCCGGCGGGTTGCGATCGTCACCACGGTCTGGCGCTACCTCTCGCACGCACAGCATATGGGAGACCGCTTCCTGATCGGCTATCCCCACGAAGGCCGCTGGCATCGTCCGCCGCTCCAGGTCGTCTCGCTCTTCGCAGACCAGCGGGGAGCCGACGATCAGAGCGAGGCGCGGGCGCGGGAATTCGGATTCCGCATCTATCCAACCATCGCCGAGGCTCTGCGCTGCGGGTCTGACCGGGTGGCAGTGGACGGCGTGGTGGTCATCGGCGAACACGGTGACTATCCACGCAACGGCAAGGGCCAGATCCTCTACCCCCGTTTCGAGTTCTTCCAGCAGATCGCGGCGGTGTTCGAGCGGGACGGCCGGTCGGCGCCGGTGTTCAACGACAAGCATCTCTCATGGAGCTTCGAGAAAGCGCGCACGATGGTGGAGACGGCGCGCCGTCTCGGCTTCCCCCTGATGGCGGGATCGAGCCTGCCGGTCACGTGGCGTCTGCCGCCGGTGGAGATCCCGCTGGGGGCGGAGATCGAAGACGCCCTGATGGTAGGGGTGGGCTCCTCCGACGCGATGGACTTTCACGCGCTCGAGGCGCTGCAATGTCTGGTCGAACGGCGCCGGGGAGGGGAGACCGGCGTGCGCGCCGTGCAGATGCTCACCGGCGCTGAGGTGTGGGCTGCCGGCGACGCCGGACGCTGGTCGTGGAACCTTCTGGCAAGCGCCCTCTCCCGCTCCGACTCACGGGTCGGTGAAGGCGAGAAGGACGGGCGTCCGGTAGAGCTGGTGCAGAGCCGCGAGGTCCGGCGGCTGGCAGCGGAGCCCGCCGCCTACCTGATCGAATACCGCGACGGACTTCGCGCCACCCTCCTCATGCTGAATGGAGCCACGCGAGACTTCACCGCCGCGGTGCGTCTCCGCGGCCGCAAGGAACCCCTCTCCACTCAGTTCCTGCTGCCGCCGACACCGAACGTCACCTACTCCGCGCGCCTGATGCAGGGGGTCGAGGAGATGATCCTCACCGGTCGCGCCCCGTACCCGGTCGAGCGCACGCTCCTCGTCTGCGGTATCCTGGAACGCTGCCTCACCAGCCGGGTCGAAGGAAACCAACGCCTGAAAACGCCGGAACTGGATGTCCGGTACTCCAGACGCACCACGCGGGGGAAGGTTGCATAACTCCGCCTCGCCGCCGGGCTCGGCAGCGTCGGACCACTACGAGCAACCGCCGCCAGCGACCGATCCGGACCGCGATCGCCGTCCAACGGCGGCGAACGATCCCTACCAATCCTCGGTGGGGCTGATCCCGAGTCCCTGCATCACCTGCGGGTGCAGCGGAATGGGACGTCCCAACTGCTGCTCGAAATCTTTCAATTGCTTCCGGAGGATGATCGCCATCACCTTGGCATGCTCCGGGCTCAAGCGGATGTCCGCCACGACTTTGGGCGGCAGATTGCCTCGGTTCGGGGGATTCGAAACCGTGAACATCAGGGTGACCGTGAACGGGGCGCAGCCGACCGAAAGGCCGTCGCTGTACACGGGATCGGGATCGTCGTTCATCATTCCAGCAGACTCCGGGGTCAGGGCAAATAGCGGTCGTAGAACAGGGTGTCGAAGAGGAGTTTTCCGGTGGCGATTACCGTGGCGACGGCCACCAGCACATCACGGAACGGGAGCCAGTTTTCGACGACGGGAAGTGGGATTCGATACCCGATCCAGGCCAGGCCCGCCACCATCATCAGTCGAGTGAGCAGACGCGACAGGCGATCCTGCCAGTCGCGTCCTGTACCGGCGGTGGATTCGTCTTCCGGTTCGTCCACTTCAACGTGCATCGGTTCAAGGCTCCCGCACCGGTTTCATCTCCTGCCCACAGCAGACACAGGGGCCCCAATCCTGGGTGTCAATGGTGCAGACGGCACAGTGAAACTTCCTCAGTACCGCCCCGGCCGGCAGCGGCCGACACGACAGCACTTCGAGCACGTGAGACCGAGGAAACCGGCGCGCCCGGACCTCCACCGCCTGATCCACCAGATTCGCGAGCGCCAGGCGCCGATAGCCCTCCGCATCGAGAAACGTAAAGACCTCGCCTTCCGGACCTGCAAGCGCCAGGTGGCGTTCGGCATTGCCGCCGACGACCCGGGCGCCGTACTTCCGGGCCAGGACATCACCGAGGGAGAGCAACGTCCCCTGAAACGCCCCTTCCGTCAGGTCTCCGTACGGGAACCCCTCCGGGCGCTTTTGTGTCGCCACGGCTGGAGCCGGCGACCGGCTGCTGCCATCTCCGGCGTTTGCCGCCGCGGGCGACTGCTCGGACGCCGGTTCCGCGGCCGCCCCGATCGCCGGGAGCGCGAGCGCCAACGCCGGACCGGCGAGCAACTTGCGGCGATCCATCACGCTTTGTCCGTTTCGACCTGAAGCTGAATCTGGCGCAGCACCCCGGCGACCCGTTCGCACTCCTCCAGCGTTCCGCTGTACGCGATGGCGCGCCCGGAGGTGTGTGCCTCCATCGTGATCCAGGTGGCCTTCTCCAGGTTGTAGCCGGTCGCCTTCTGCACCTGATGCACCACCTGGTCAATCGGATGCCAGTCGTCGTTGTAGAGAATCACCACCCAGGGCGTGTCTACACGATCATCCAGTTGATGCAGAATCCCGGGCGAGATCTCGATGGTCGGCTCGGCAATGATCGGCATGCGTCCCCGTCTCCCCACCCAACCGGGGGCACTGCACCCCCGCACCAGACAGAACTACGCAAGTATTCTACCCTATCCCGGGTTGGAAGAAAGAGTCCGGGCGCTACCGCGCTACCGAGTGGGCGCAGCATCATGAGCCCGGCGCCGACCCGCTGCACGGCACAACAGGACCGTGACTGGCTCTGGACTCCAGTGTGACGCTCCGGTTCCGCAGGACAACGGGTTGCGGCGTGCGCCGAGTTCACTGTGGAGCGCCGCAAGAAGCCGTTTCACCGGCAGTGTCACACACAGGCAGGCGCCTTCACCGGTTGCGCGCAGCACCCGGTCGGCAATTGGCCCTGCGGATGCCTGGACCGCTGCGCCGGCATGGCGAAGAGAGTCCAACGCGGCGAACCCGAACACACGCTCCGACCCGCGAGTGCGCGCCGGGAGAACACCCCGGCTCGAGTGCCCGCGAAGGCGGCGAGAAGCCGGCAGCGGCTATCCGACGGACCGGGCCATCAATTCGCCGACCGGTTTCCCGGTCGCGATCTTCCAGGGGCGGCTCTGCTGATCCACGAACTCGCGCTCCAGATCCAGGCCGAGCAGCGTATAGATGGTCGCTACCATCTGCTCGGGAGAGTAGGCCGCCCCTTCCGGATACGCGGCCTCGGCATCGGAAGCCCCGAGCACCTGTCCCGCGCGGATGCCGGCCCCTGCAAACAACACCACATTGCACGGGGCCCAGTGGTCCCGGCCCGCATCCTTGTTCACCTTCGGCGTCCGCCCGAATTCGCTCATGATCACGAGCAGCGTCCGCGACAGCGCCTCGTTCCGCTCGAAATCCTCCAGCAGCGCCGAGAGCGCCGCGTCCAGCCGGGGCGCAAACGAGTCCTTCAGGGTCTTGAAGTTGTTGGAGTGCGTGTCCCAGTCCATGTGGTACCAGGTGTCCACCGTCACAAAACGGACCCCCTGCTCCAACAGGCGCCGCGCCATCAGCGTGCTCTGTCCGAGCACATTCCGGCCGTAGCGGTCCCGTACCTCGTTCGACTCTTTGCGGATGTCGAACGCATCGCGCGCGCGGGCCGCCCCCACCAGGTCGTAGGCCCGCGCGAAGTTCGCATTCCACGCATCCAGCGAGGCGACCGTGCGCTCGAAATCACGAAAACGACCGGGGGTTCCGTCCAGGAGCCGCCGCCGGCGGTCGAGCCGGTCCGGGCTGCCTGCGGCGATCCGGCCGAGGTCGCGCACCTCAAAGTCCGGCTTGTTCGGATCCCCCTTCACGCAGAACGGCGCCGTCCCGGGCGGCAGAAACGACTGCCATTGCCCGTTGCAGTCCGCATTCGGCACGCAGACATAGGGAGGCAAGTGGGTGCGGGGTCCCAGTTCCTGGGTGACGACCGATCCCATAGACGGCTGATCCTGGCTCGGGTCCAGCAGCGCAAACTGACCGCGCGTCGGCTTGTAGCCGGTCATCTGCCAGACCTGCGCCCCCTGATGGTCGCCGCGGGCGTGGGTCAGGCCGCGCACGAGCGCCATCTGGTGCATCCGCTTCGCGACGCGCGGGAGCAGCTCCGACACCTCGAGCCCGGGAACACTGGTGGGGATGGGACGGAACTCACCCCGCACCTCGGCGGGCGCCGCCGGTTTCATGTCCCAGAGATCCTGGTGGCTGGGTCCGCCGGAGAGCCACATCAACAGCACCGAGTCCACCGGCGCAGTCCGTCCGGCCGCCTGCGCCGCCTCGGCCTGGAATAACTCCGTCAGGCCGAAGCCGAAAGCGGACAGAGCGCCGGCCTGCACGACCCCCCGGCGGGGAAGGCGGAGCAACTGGGAGCAAGGGCGATGGGCGGACATCGGAAACGCCTCCGAACCTGCGGGCGAGAGCGCCGGCAGCGTCACATGGGTGGGGGAATTATGTCACGATACGGACGTCGTGGGCGGCTAAAATCGCCGCAGGTAGAATTCTTCATCGCCATCCGGGCGCTGCCGGTCCAGCCACCGGGCAAGATGCTCCACCGGCACCGCATACGCGCGCAAGGAAATGTCCCCGTCCTCCGGCTGATCGCGGCGGATGAGGACGCCGATCACCCGGCCATCGCGCACGCGGGCCACCGGGCTCCCGCTGTCGCCCCGGCGGACCGACCCAGCCATCGCCAGCACCTCTTCCGGACGCCCGCCTGCGCCGGCGACGACGCGCCGTTCCTCGAAGCGCGCCAGCAGTGAGATCCGGTCGTCCGGTTCGCCGCGTGCGTTGGCAGGCTGCGACGGCCCGGTGAGAATCACCAACGGCTCGTCCCGCCGCAGGTCCCCTGCCGTGGGAGCGAGATCGGCCGGCTTCAGATAAAGGGAGGGGGCGTCCAGAGAGAGCAGCGCCAGGTCATGCGAAGGGTGCATCTCCTTCAAGCGCGCCCGGTACCCGACACCGTTCAGCCACGCCACAATAGCGGCATTGTCCCGCACAAAGTGACCGGCGGTCACCACCAGCCCGGGCCGGGCCAGGAAACCGGTCGCATTGCCGCGCACGTCCCCCACCCGCGATTTCAGCACCACTACCTTGGTGCGCAGCCGATCGGCGGCCTCCGCCGCATCCAGCGCCCAGGCGGGACTCTCCCCCACCCCGGCCGCCCCGAGCACCAAACCCAGGCCGGTGCGCAGGACGCACCGGCGCCGGACGGGAGTGTGGTCCGCACCATGCGCAACGGAGGGATCAAGAGGAAACATCAGGTGGCTGCCGTGAATCTGCGACGGAGGCGGTTCAGCGTGAGGGTACGTCCCTCCGGTGATTCTGTTTGACACTCCACCGATCGTGGAGGTTTCATTCCTGTCAAGAGGCAATCGAAGCGAGTAGCCTCCGCACCCACTCCTCGCTACTCCGTTCCTCAGCCGGCGCTCACGTCGGAAGTCTCGCCGGAGAACCCGCGGATCGAGCACCGCACCTCCCGCGCCTCGCCCTCGGCCGAACAGCCAAGCTCGGTCATGACGGCGCGGGGCATCGTCGCCGGCCCGCACCGGATCAAGAACCACGGTGCTACTGCCAGGAAAACCGGTTCAAACCGGTTGCGGCCCCGTGCGCGTGCCGCCGCGCCGACCGATGTGGAGTCAGACAACTCCGATTGCCGGTGTTTCTCCCAGGCGGCATCGCGTCCGCCCGCCCGCACCAGGTGGGTCGCACCGGGGGTGGGTCGCACCGGGGGTGGGTCGCACCGGGGGTGGGTCGCACCGGGGGTGGGGTCGCACCGAGGGGTGGGGTCGCACCGGGGTGAACCCACGGTGCTACGGCAAGGAAACCCCTTCGGGCTGGCGGCGTACGAGCCTGAAACGGGGTTTTCTGGCCGGGGAATTGGGTGCAAGTGATTCTGCTCAGACCGTGGCCCGGTGGGCGGTTCGGCGATCCCCGGCCTGTGGCAGGGGCCTGTGCGGCATCCGGCCGGCCGAGGCGTTCCGCGCCGTTTCGCTGCTTGGGATGTCCTCCGTAGAGGAGCGGTACTGGGGCGGCTCTTGAGAAGTTTCCGCCCCCAACGCACTGAAAGCGAGCATTCTGGGGCGGGTTTTTTGCATCCTCATTTCGGAGCCCGCAATCGGAGTTGTGGGACGTCAGACCTCGGAGCCGACTTCCGAGGACCCCGCAAACGGAGTTGCGGGACTCCACATCTTTTAATATGTCGCGCGGCTGCCGCTCGCGTCGTAACACCAGCCGGTGACGACACTGGCGCCGTCCGAGGCCGGGAGCGCGATCACGGCGACCACCTCCTCCGGGTGGCCGGCGCGGCCCATCGGGACGCAGGACCCGCCGCACGGCACGGTCAACGATCCCCACATCGGAGAGCCCCCACGCACGGATGCTGTCCCTCCGCCTCCCACACCCTGTGCGCTGCGGTCGCTGCGGTGCCACTGGGCGAGCCCGTCGCTCCGGTGGAGTTCCGGCACGCCCGGGGGTGGACACCTGGCAGGCCGATGCCGGGGTTCTCCCCTCCGGGCGGGTCTAGACGCTAGTCCGCGTGGACGACGGGGCAAACTCTCCCTGCCAGCATGAACCGCGAAGACGGGCGAGCCAGGTCGGAGCCAGCCCCGACTGATGGGCCTCCCTCTTCAGGGCCGGTCGTCTCCGACGACGGAGGCGCTTCGCACGAAAACCTCAATCCGGTGATCGCCGGAGATCGCGCTTCGAAG
>SXGS01392889.1_pt1 | contig 11666 bp, 13 predicted proteins | sample 3174681 | NCBI WGS metagenome assembly SXGS01 (sample SAMN11356861, study PRJNA531348) | freshwater metagenome | isolation source: freshwater sample F1-80 | place: China: Fuxian Lake, Yuxi | collected 2017-12-25 | reverse complement strand
CGGCGCATCGTGTTCGGTATCGGCGTGACCTACGAGATATCGAAGCAGCAGGTGGCGGCCATTCCCGGCATCCTGCGCGAGATCGTGCAGGCGCAGGAGAAGGTGAGCTTCGACCGCGCGCACTTCAAGTCGTACGGCCCGTCTTCGCTCGATTTCGAGGTTGTTTATATCGTCAACACGCCGGACTACAATTTCTACATGGATGTGCAGCAGGCCATCAATCCCGCCGAGTTCAACGAACGCGCCGTAATCTGTGATGTTCTTCACCGTTCCTTCGATGACGACACCCTCTTCTAGCAATTTGAGGGTCTCATCACGGAGAGAGTGCTGCTCGTCCTCAAGGATGGCACGCCGCGACACCACCACATTGGCGCGTGCGCGGTTGTACTTGAGCACAGCAAAGTGCCCGCGTTTGCCTACGTAGCGATCGAGGTCGCGCACGGGGCGAAGATCGACATGCGAGCCGGGAAGAAACGCGGCCACGCCTATATCGACTTTGAGGCCGCCTTTGACTTTGCCAACGATATGGCCCTCGATGGGGGTTTTGTTGGTGTAGGCGTTTTCGATATCCCGCCACACGCGCAGTTGTTCGGCTTTCGCTCTGGACAGGACAATGCCTTCTTGCTCCGTGTCCGCCGCATCGAAATACACTTCGATCTCGTCGCCTTCGGCCACTGTGATCCGGCCATCGCGGGTGCGAAATTCTCCGAGCGGAATATGTCCTTCGGACTTATAGCCAATATCGACAGTGACGACTTCTTGACCGATCTTGACGACACGGCCGCGCACGATCTCCCCAGGTTTGACGGTTCGTTCGCTCTCTTCGAGCATTTGCATGAAATCTTCTTCCATGCCTCCGTCCTGGGATGGTTGTGTTGTTTGAGAAAAATCTACCTTGTCCTGTTCCATTCTCCGGTATACCCCCTAGCGTTCTCCCTGAGCATCGCCTTTCCATAGCCTCCTCACCTTCAGGTTGCAAGAGCTACGGCTCTCTCCTTTTTCCTTACCCCATCAGCACTTGCGCGTAGCCTGGACTGCACGCAGCATCGTGTCCACTACTTCGGGCAGCGAAAGCGACGTGGTATCAATCACAATCGCGTCTGCCGCCGGGTGGAGCGGCGCATGGGTGCGCGTACTATCGCGTTGGTCTCGCTCTGCCATTTCCTGAATCGTCTTCTGTAGGTCGGTGGACACTCCTTGGTCTTGTAATTCCGCGTAGCGTCTCTGACCTCGCACCTCCGGCGAAGCATCAAGGTAAAATTTGACATCGGCTGCGGGAAACACCGCCGTGCCGATATCGCGCCCTTCCATCACCACATTACCAGCCGCACCCCATTCACGTTGCACGCCCAACAGACGGCGACGCACGATGGGCTGTGCCGAGACCTTCGACGCCATCTGGCTGACTTCGGGCTGGCGGATCGCTGCTGTGATCTCGCGCGCTCCGAGCAGAATGCGCACCCCGCCATTCTCAGGCAGAAACCGGAGTGGCAGGTCGTCGCATAAAGCGGCTAAGCGTTCGGGATCGTCGGCTGAGACGCCGTGTTCTACGGCCAGGAGTCCGATCACGCGATACAGAGCACCGGTATCGACGTATCGGTAGTCCAGACGTTGCGCCAATGAGCGGCTCGACGAGCTTTTTCCCGCGCCAGACGGTCCGTCGATGGCGATAATCAGGCCAGCATTCATGGGAGTTTGGTGATTGGTCCGGTGAGATCTCGTAACCCCTTATAGAAACCGGGAAACGAGATATCCACGCACGACACTCCTTCTAGCACTATCTCCCCGGTTCCGGCTAGTCCGGCGATGGTGAAGGCCATAGCGATACGGTGGTCGTCAAAACTTTGCACTCGTCCTGCCTGAAATGTGCCACCTTCGATGATGAGTCCATCCGGCAATTCTGAGACCTGGATGCCGAGTGCGGCTAGTCCCAGCGCCAGTGCCTGCAAGCGATCACTTTCTTTGACGCGCAGCTCCCGTGCCCCGCGAATGGTGGTCACGCCACGGGCAACAGCGGCGGCAATGGCAACGATAGGAATCTCATCAATAGCACGCACGACCAGCGCTTCATCGAGTTCGACACCGACCAAGGAACCCGAGCGCACCAGCACATCGCCGACCGGCTCGCCACACACTTCGCGCTCGTTCAGAACAGTGATGGTGCCGCCCATAGCACGGAAAATATCGAGCACGCCGGTGCGAGTAGGGTTGAGGCCAACGCCACGCACGTAGAGTTCCGAACCAGGAATCATCAGTGCTGCACCGATAAAGAAAGCGGCAGAAGAGAGATCTCCCGGCACTTCCACGTCACACGCTTGCAGCTCTTGCCCCCCCGCTATCGTCACTTCCAAATCGTTCACAGTAAGGGTGGCACCAAAGGCTGGCAGCATGCGTTCGGTGTGATCGCGAGAACGGATCGGTTCCGAGACGGTCGTTCGACCCTCGGCTTGGAGACCAGCGAGGAGGATAGCAGATTTGACCTGAGCGCTAGCGACTTGGCTGCGATAGGGTATGCCGTGCAGTGCGTGGCCGCTAATGCGCAACGGTGCACGATGTTCTCCGCCTTCGCTGACAATGTCTGCCTCCATCTCGCGGAGCGGTGTGATGACCCGCGCCATCGGTCGGCTACGTAACGAAGCATCGCCATCCAGACGAGACACGAACGGACGGCCAGCCAGCAAGCCAGAGAGCAGACGCATGGTCGTTCCGGAATTGCCGCAATCGAGAGTTGCTTGCGGCGGACACAGGCCACCCCAGCCGCGCCCTGTGACCAGCACTTCGGTTCCCGTCTGGGTCATCTCCACGCCGAGCGCTTGAAAAACGCGCATCGTGCTGCGATTGTCGCCGCCGCCGGAGAAATTACGGATGCGGCTCACTCCTTGGGCGATAGCAGAGAACATGACCGCCCGATGGCTAATAGATTTGTCGCCAGGCAGGATAATTTCTCCGCGCAAGCCGGACGAGGCCGGGCCGATGATACCAGTGTCGTTCATGATGATTCACGTAGTTTAGTCAGTCGCTGTCGTTCCGTGCGCGCCCGCTCGATGGCGGCTTCCAGCCCGGCGCTGTCGCCAGTAGCGACGCAGGCTTTCATGCTGGCGAGGGCCTGTTCAAATTCGCTGATCGCAGCAAGCAAGGCGTCGCGGTTCGAGGTGCAGATGTCGCGCCACATTTCGACGGGACTGGCAGCCACGCGAGTTAACCCATCAAAGGAGCTCCCGGCATAGGTGAGGAAGTCCACCCCAGGTTGCTGCGCATTTTGGATAGCGTTCATGACGCTGAAAGCAATCAGGTGCGGCAGATGACTCACACGCGCCAACACCCGGTCGTGCGTCACGCTGTCCATCTCCTGCACCCGCATGCCCACGCCTTCCCACAGCGCCCGCACCCGTGCGAGCGCGTCGCGGTCGGTGTGTTCCGTTGGCGTCAGCACGCACAGGCGTTTCTCGAATAGCTCTTTGAACGCGGCGGCTGCACCAGAATGTTCGGTGCCGGCGATGGGGTGAGCACCCACGAAAGGCAACGTCGCTGGTAGCAAGCGTTCCAGCAAGTTGACCACTTGCTCTTTGGTGCTGCCGGCATCGGTAATAACACAGCCAGCAGAAAGGAAAGGAAGAAACTTTTCTACTGTGGCTTGCGTCGCCTCAACCGGCACGGCCAGGAGCAGCAGATCGGCACCACACGCAGCTTCGGCGGGGTCGAAGGTGTATGAGTCGATAATGCCACGTTCGCGCGCGACTTTCAGGTTCGCTTCCGTGCGGCCAAACCCGACCACTTCGCCAATGAGACCGCGTGCCCGCGCGGCCAGTCCCAGCGAGCCGCCAATAAGACCGACGCCAGCGATGATAAGACGATTAAATAATAGAGGCATAGAAAATAGATGGAAGACAGGCAAGGCGGAACCGCCCGCCGTTTTCAAATGCGTCCTTTCACATTCATTCGCAAGCCGCAAGCAAGCGGCGATCAGGTACGATGGCCGAGTGAGGCGGCCAGTTTCCTGCAGCTTATGGCTGGGAGCTTCCCTTCAGGGCGCTTAATTCCTTGATGATATGTTTTGCCAGTCCCTCTTTGATTTCTCGGTGCCGTGGGATCGGTTGAGAGACACCCGTGAGAGGGTTGCGGTACCAGTCGTGTTTACCTCCATGCCGCACGAAGACACAACCAAACCCTTCAATCGCTCGGATTAAATCTACCCGTTTCATGACACAGTGAGTTCATCTACCCTACGGATTCCTGACACGGTGCCACTGGTCAAGTCTTGATGCAGATCTCGTAAATGGTCTTTGAGATCGTCAAGCGTCTCTCCTTGGGTCCAATAATCGGGGTAGTCCTGCAAATAGCCAAGCCACGCGTTATCTTCTTCCCAGTAGACAAATTTGATTGTTTGCATCGCCGGTGCCTTCTTCTGTTTGAGAGCAATATTTCAATAACGCAATTCTCTCAGCAGTGTTTTTTCCTCTCGCAAATCTTTCGTGTCGAATCGGCTTCGCCTTGGGCAACGGGCATTAAGGATCAGGGGTTGGTCATTCTTCCCCGTTGCCCGATGCCTGTTCCCTGATGGCTTTCATTCACACATTTCGCAGGAGTTTCTCCATCGCTGCAATGAACCGTTGGTTCTCCGCAGGCAATCCCACGCTCACCCGTGCGTATTCAGGAAAACCGTACCCACCCATGGGGCGGATGATGACGCCTTCGGGCAAGAGTCGTTGATAGGTGCCAGCTCCGACCCTCACCAACAGGAAATTCGCCCAACTCGGTGCGTACTCCAGCCCGAGGCGGTCAAGTTCTTTGCGCAGATAGGCCAAGCCCTGGCGATTGTTCTCTTGCGTGCGGCGGATGTGGTCTTCGTCATCCAGCGCTGCGAGTGCGCCAATCTGCGCCAGCGAATTGACGTTGAAGGGCTGACGAATGCGGTTGAGTGCGTCGATGATTTCTGGCGAGGAGATGCCGTAGCCCACTCGTACTCCTGCCAGGCCGCAGATTTTCGAGAAGGTGCGTAGCGTCACTAACAAGCGCTGGCCATCCTGGTACGCCAAAGAGTCGGGATACTCAGGATCATCGACAAACTCGAAGTAGGCATCGTCAACCACGACCAGCACATTGGCCGGCACCGCCTGCAGAAAAGCTTCCCACTCGCTACGCGTATAGATTGTTCCCGTCGGGTTGTTGGGGTTGTCGAGGAACACAATCCGGGTCTCTCGTGTGATGGCTTTGAGCATGGCAGCCAGATCGAACTTGAACCCTTGGTGTGGTACAGCAATGGTGCGTCCGCCAGCGGCTTGCGCCACTAGATGATAGATGGCGAAGGCATGTTCGCCAACGACAATCGCCTCGCCCACGCGCAGAAAGGTGCGCACGATCATCTCGATCAACTCGTTCGAGCCGTTGCCCAGAATGAGCCGCGTGCGATCCACATCAAGTTTCTCGGCCAGCCGCCGTTTGAGATAAAAGCAGTCGCCATCGGGATAGCGATGCAGCTCGGGCAGAGCCGCAGTAATGGCCGCGACCGCTTTCGGTGAGGGGCCGAGCGGGTTTTCGTTCGAGGCGATTTTGATGGAGTCGTGAACGCCGTACTCGCGCTCCAGCTCTTCGATTGGCTTGCCGGGTTGGTAGGGGGTTAAGGTGCGGACCCATTCTGGAACGAGTGTACTGATATCCATACGTCACCGTGTCATGTGATTAGCAGAAACATAGGAGCCGAGGACTTTGACCAACGGGCAAAGCGGGCGGATTTGTTCAAGTGCGCGGGCAATCGGTTCGTCGTGGAGGTGTCCTTCCACGTCAATGAAAAACAGGTACTCCCACGGTCGGCCTTTCAGCGGGCGCGACTCGATGCGGTGCAAATTGATGGCGTTATCCGCGAAGGGCTTGAGCGAGTGATAGAGTGCGCCGACCTCGTCACGCACCGACAGCAGCATCGACGTTTTGTCGTTCCCGGTTGGCTGGCCAGGTGCTTGGGTCCGTCCTAGGACGGCGAAGCGTGTGAAGTTGGCAGCTTGATCCTGAATGCCAGCAGCTAAGACGTTGAGCTTGTAATGGTCTGCCGCCATGCGCCCCGCAATAGCAGCGACGTGAACATCTGCCGTTGCCAACTCAGCAGCACGGGCGTTGCTGGCGACTTCTTCGACTGTTGCCCCGGGAAGATTCGTTGCCAGCCAGCGACGACATTGTGCCAGCGCCTGCGGGTGAGCCATGACGCGTGTCAGTTGGTCGAGCCGCGTTGCGCGGCTGAGCAAACAATGGTGGATCTCCAGAGAAATCTCGGCAATGATATGCAGCGGCGAGTCCACGAAGGTGTCCAACGTAATAGCGACCGAGCCTTCGCTGGAATTCTCAATAGGTACGACACCATAATCCGCCTGCGCCTGCTCCACTTCAGCGAAGACCTGGGGAATTGTTGGCAGCGGCTGAAACCGCGCTTGTGAGCCGAACTGCTCGCGCGCGGCCATGTGGGTGTAGGTGGCCTCTGGACCGAAATAGGCGACGCGCAGCGGCTCTTCGAGAGCACGCGACGCCGAAATGATCTCGCGGTAGATCGCACGAATTGCCTCGTTCGACAGCGGACCGGTGTTGAGTGCGAGTACTTGCGCCAACACTTGGCGCTCGCGGCTCGGTACATACACGGTGGCTCGGTCGCGACTTTTCAACTGGCCAATTTGCATGGCGAGGCGTGCGCGGCGATTGAGAAGGGTGACGACTTGCGCATCAATGCGGTCGATCTGTTCGCGAAACGACGAAAGCGATGGGGGATTCTGTTTCCGTGGCACGAGCGTCTCTTACTATGATTCTTCTGTGGCGTCTACGCGCTGGCGATCTCTGCGCGTGGGTCTTCGGTTGGCGCGACGATAACGGCTTCGCCCATGCGGCGAAACTTGGTGTAACGTTGCGCTAACAACTCGTCGGTCGAGAGTTGCAAGAGCGCGTCTAACTGCTGAGCGATAGCCTCTCCCACCAAAGGAAAGGTCTCTTCGGGATGGCGATGCGCACCGCCTGGCGGTTCGGGAATGATGGCGTCGATGACTTGCAACGCGAGCAAATCTGTTGCCGTGACCTTCAGTGCATCTGCCGCCCACGCAACCCGCTCCGGTGTGCGTTCACCATATAAAATAGCCGCGCAGCCTTCGGGGGTAATGACCGAGTAGCAGGCATTCTCTTGCATGAGGACACGGTCGCCGACGCCGAGTGCCAACGCTCCACCACTCCCGCCTTCGCCGATAACCACGACGATGATCGGCGTGCGCAGGCGGCTCATTTCTCGGATGTTACGGGCGATGGCTTCGGCTTGCCCGCGTTCTTCGGCATCAATGCCGGGGTAGGCACCTTGGGTGTCGATAAACGCGAGCACCGGGCGGCGAAACCGCTCAGCCATGTGAAATAAGCGCAGTGCTTTGCGATAACCTTCTGGCCGTGGCATGCCAAAGTTGCGACGCACTTTTTCGGCAGTCGTGCGTCCGCGTTGATGTCCTACGACGACCACCGGACGGCCACGAAAACGTGCGAGACCGCCAACGATAGCAGGATCATCGCCAAAGACGCGGTCGCCGTGCAGCTCCACAAACTCTGAACACAGCTGCTCGATGTAATCCAAGGTGTAAGGGCGGTCGGTGTGGCGCGACAGTTGCACCCGCTGCCACGGCGATAACGCGCTGTAGAGATCAGCCTCTTGTTGGCGACACTGTGCCTCCAGGGCGTCACACTCGGTCTGTTCTTCTTCAGAGTGGATCGTGATCTGGCGCAATGTTTCCAGACGTTTGTCTAGCTCCACAAAAGACTTCTCGAATTCGAGGTAGGTTGTCGGCATGGTTGCTCTCTCCTTCAGGCGGCGTGACCTTCCCAGAACTTGACGATGGTATCTTCAATATCCTGGACTTGCGTAGGCGGGAACCACCGCACCTCGGGGTCGGCACGCAGCCACGTCATCTGCCGCTTGGCCAAGCGCCGCGTTTCCAGTGTCATGCGCGTCAACGCCTCTTCCGTATCATAACGCCCGTGCAACATGTCCCCGATCTGCGCGTAGCCAATCGTGCGCATCGCAGACAATTCCGGTCCATACCCCATCGCCCAGAGGCAGCGCACCTCATCGACCAATCCTGCCTGCACCATATCGCGGCAGCGCTGCTCAATGCGGTGGGCGAGGGTCGTGCGCTCCATCGCCAAGCCAATCGTCAGCGTTGCGAACGGACGCTCGCTGAATGCATGTTCCCGCTGCCACTGGCTGATCGGCTTTTCCGTCAACAGAAAGACCTCGAGTGCTCGGATAAGACGGACACTGTCATGCGGATGGAGACGCCGCGCGGCGTCAGGGTCCACACGCTGCAACCAGCGATGGAGAAATCCTGCACCTTCCTCGTGTTCCTGTTGTTGGAGTCGCTGGCGGAGTGCCTGGTCAGCCGGCGGTCCGGCAAATAATCCTTGGGTCAGCGCGCGCAGATATAATCCAGTGCCACCCACGACAAAGACTCGCTTGCCGCGAGCAAGCGCTCCCTGGATGGCCAGCAGTGCTGAAGCACGAAAGCAGGCTCCATCGAAATGTTCATCAGGCTCTACCACGTCAATCATGTGATGAGGAACACTCGCACGCTCGGCGGCGGTCGGTTTGGCAGTACCGATATCGAGATAGCGGTAGACCTGACGAGAATCTGCGCCGACGATTTCCGCACCGTGGTGGGTGGCGAGGGTAACGGCAAGCGCAGTTTTACCGGTCGCCGTCGGTCCGGCAATGATGACAAGCTGCGGGCGATTCATAAGCAGGGAGCAAGGATAGGAGATGCCTCCGCGAAAGTACAGGGGTGAGGAATAGGTACTGGTCCAACCTCCCATGCTGACTATGCTGGCTGTCCACCGAACCGTTGACAGCCCCAAGGGCGAAGCATAGAGCAGAGAGGCCACGTTGGTATGGCGTGGGACCAAGGCTTTATGAAACCTCCTTTTCGTCGCCGTTCGCCCCGCTTGCGCTTAGTGCAGAGCCAAGATCAGCCGCACCCGGTCTCACTTGCCCGAGCAAGTATGTTTGGCATGTGGGTGTTTCTCGGTTCGTTGTCTATCCTGTTTGCCACGAGCTTGTTCGCCTGTCTTTTGGTCACCATCCGTGCCGGCGCGTGGCACACGGACGCTCACCCGGGGCTGCCCGGCAAGTTGTGGGCGAGCACGTTATTCCTCTTGGTGGTCAGCTTAGCGTTTGAAATCGGACGCTGGCAAATTCGCCTGAACCGCCAACAGGTGCTTGCCGCCATGCTGTTGTTGGCCAATATGTTCGGCATAGGGTTTCTGTTGAATCAAATCCAAGTCTGGCGGCTAGTGGCGGAGATTGCGCTTCCTGCCACCGCGAAAAGTCTCTATCAATTTTCCTTCGGTGTTTTGACCGGGCTGCACGCCGTCCACGTGCTGGGCGGGTTCGTGCCGCTCATCATTTGCACGGTCAAGGCCGCGCGCGGGCGCTATTCCAGCTTCGATCACGCTGCGGTGATCTACTGCACCATGTACTGGCATTTTTTAGGGCTGATGTGGGTGATGATTGTTTCGGCGCTGTTGCTGCTCTGATGCGAAGGAAAATAGGGAGACAGGAATAAAGGAAAGAATGTCTCAGGTGCCGTCATTCCCGCGCAGGCGGGACTCCAGGTTTTTTCCTGGATTCCGGGTCTCGCTCCGCTCGCCCGGAATGACGAGGGAAGCGCCTGGGGGCAAGTTTTGCTTCTGAACAGTGGAAGGTTCAGGAACGGATACTACGCGGCCTTCTTCTTGCCGCCTTTAGCCGCCGTTACTGGAGCAGCGACTTTCTTCTTCTGCTTGGCTTTGTCTACCATTGCCTGCACCGCACGCCAGTCGAGGATACCAGCGAACCCGCCTTTGCCATCGTGAAACGCCACCGGGCCATAGACGTTGGCCAGATAGACCGTGTCCATCGGGTGCGTGGTTGCTTCGTGTACCGTACCCGCCGCTTCGTATACCCAATCGCCTGCTCGCGCCGAGCCGCCACGATAATCGAAACCACCGGAGAGCACGTAGAAATCTGCCGGGCCGATGTGCGTGTGGGGAGCGTTGACTTGACCAGCCGGAGCTTTGACCAGTGCACTCCACGCGCCGGTCTCCTTGCTAATCCGTAACACCAAGAATTGGTTGCCGTCGCCGGCGTTGATCCACTCTTTCTTGCCCGTGCGTACAAGCGCAGAGCCGATTGAGTCGTAGCCGGGTGCTGCTTTTGCCATATGGAGTCCCTCCTTACAAAATAGCGAAAATGCTTGTCACCGTTATTGCCTTGGAGCGCAAAGAAGCGCAAGGGCAGCTGCTTGGTGCATCCTAGGACTACGCTCGTAAATGCAAACTTTCTCCGTCATAGACAACTGCGAGGGGTTCGATCACGACTTGTTTCTTGCCAGCTTCTACGTGTCCAGCACGGTAGGCATGTAGTCCGCAGCCAGCGACGACTTCGACCACCTTTTGCGCATCGCGGTCTGGCACGAACACGGCGAATCCTGCGCCCATATTCAGGCTTCCGTAAGCCTCTCCAGCATCAAGCCCGGCTTGCTCTACCAGAAATTGTAGAACGGGAGGGACGGGCGGCACTGTAGTGATGCTATAGGTCAACGAAGCTGGATGTCGCATGAGTTTGCGCCAGCCGTGGCCGGTGATATTGGCCAAGTAATGCATCTCTACACCAGCAGCGAACAGGGCCTCGGTCACGCCGGAATAAATGATCGTCGGGTCGAGCAGGGCATCGCCGTACAAGCGACCGTCAGAAAGCTGGCTGCGATAGCCTGCGGGCAAGCGCTCGGCCACGGTTCGAGCCAAGGAGATACCGTTGGCGTGAATACCGCTGCTTTCTAACAGAATGATCGCGTCGCCGGGCTGCAAGCGTCGTCCCACCGTCAACCGTTCTTTTGGCTTGATGATGCCGACGCACGAAGCTGCAAGGTCGATGGCACCAGCAGCCACTACTCCCGCAAGGCTCGGGGTCTCGCCGCCACCCCAGGCGACTCCGGCCAGGTTGCAGGTACGTTGCCAACCTGCGACGAGGTCTTTCATCCGTTGCTCGTCAGCAAACCAGTCGGAACCGCCAGTCGCCCAATACGCATGCACACTCAGCGGACGCGCACCCACGGTAATAATATCGTTGATTGCCATCGCCAACGTGTCTTGCGCGATGTAGTCGTAGTAGGTCTTGCCGGTAATCTGGCGCATGGCATCGGCGACCAGCGCCTTGGTACCGAGGCATTCGGTGATCGACGCCAGATAGAACTCGCCAACGTCCACCACATAGGCAGACTCGCCGCGGCTCTCCTCCACCTCGCTGACGCCAGCCGACAGTAAATTATGCGCGGTGGCTTTGGCGGCGTGCTGGGCGAGAATTTTCAGCGGGTCGATCTTGGCGTAATCGACACCAGATTGTTCGTAGGTAATTTTCATGACGAAAAAGAAAGCGTGTGCGCCAGAGCTGTATCGTTACACGGCCCACGGGCTTCATACCACGTCACCACACACAAGTCAGCTCTTGTTAGCTCTTGCCCGTCTTGACACTCTGACCCCGCGCTGTCTAATCTGCCTCGCAACACTTTTGACTGTCAGTAGATACTATCGTGCGATATCGACACTCGTTTATCCCGACGTTGCGCCAGGACCCCACCGAAGCTGAAGTCGTCAGTCATCGCCTGCTAATGCGCGCTGGCATG
>SXGS01308323.1_pt1 | contig 11666 bp, 10 predicted proteins | sample 3174681 | NCBI WGS metagenome assembly SXGS01 (sample SAMN11356861, study PRJNA531348) | freshwater metagenome | isolation source: freshwater sample F1-80 | place: China: Fuxian Lake, Yuxi | collected 2017-12-25 | reverse complement strand
TCGCGTTCAACTCGCAAACTACATTGTTTTGATAGCAAATACTATTCGCCTGCCTCCCAAAACCAAGGAATTCCCACATCGATTTTGGGCTTGACAAACCGAACTGTCGCGGCATGGTCAACGCAAAATGGGAATGCACCCTCTTGTCTCGTAACACATGCCCGCCCTTAGCAAATTGTAAGTAGCCGCTATGCGAAATACTCGACGCGAAATGTTGCGCAATATCATGGCCATTGGCGCCTGCGCTGGAACAACTGGATCCTGGACGACCAATTTGGCTGCTCGCATGCGTGCGACTGGCACAAGCAAACATCTAATTGTTTTGTGGATGCCCGGCGGACCATCACAGTTGGATACATTCGATCTAAAACCTGGCCATGCCAATGGTGGGCAATTTAAGGATATCGCGACCAATGTACCCGGAATGCGCATTAGTGAGCACTTGGCCAGCATATCCCAGATGGCTCAGCATTTGGCGATCGTGCGCAGCATGCAAACCAAAGAAGGCGATCACAGTCGCGGGACATTCCTGGTTCGCACCGGCCAGCGTCCAGGAGTACCTTTGCGATATCCAGCGTTTCCGGCGTCGCTAGCCAAGGAATTATCGCCGGGCGCTTCGGCACGACCAGACTATGTGAGTATTCTTTCAAGTCCATTTATCAATCCGGCAGCATTTGGTGCCGGATTCTTGGGTGCCTCGCGCGAGCCGCTGACCGTTGGCAGCTCGCGACCGGCCAATGGGAATGGTGTTCCAGAAAATCGCACCGACGCAATACCTGAGAATCCTGTCGATCTGCGCGTCGACAACTTGTCCCCCTCGACCGAATTGAGCGGCCAGCGACTGGTGCGTCGCCAACAGTTCTGGAGTATGCTCCAAAACAGTTATGGCGCAGCGACACGCGGTGGTGCGCCGGCTACTCACGACACCGTTCTGCGGCGAGCGATGCAGTTGGCTGAAAGCGAGTTAGTTGCGGCGTTCGATCTTCGAAAAGAATCCGATGAAACCCGCCGATCGTACGGTAATAGCGAGTTTGGGCAAGGATGTTTGATGGCTCGCAGATTGATCGAGCATGGTGTCCCCGTCGTCGAGGTTGCGCTGAGCGATGGACCGGGCGGTTTGGCCTGGGATACGCACGCTGATAACTTCGCGTCGGTGAAGCGATTGAGCACCCAACTGGATCGAGCTTGGGCTCGGCTGATGGTTGAACTGGACGAACGAGGCTTGCTTGCATCGACCACGATTGCATGGATGGGCGAATTCGGCAGAACTCCCGTGATCAATCCTCAGGGTGGGCGGGACCACTTTCCCGATGCATGGACTTGTGTATTGGCGGGCGCTGGAGTTCAGGGTGGAGCCATCGTTGGAAAAACCAGCCCCGATGGCCGCGAGATCGCTGATCGCCCGGTCGCGGTTCCCGATTTTTTGGCGACAATCTGCCAAGCCGTGGGCGTCGCTCCTTCGACCGAAAATATTTCGGATGATCGCAGGCCAGTAAAGCTGACCGAAGGGCAACCCATCGCTGAGTTGCTTTCTTGAGTTGGTCGCCAATGGTATCTCGTATTTGCCGACTCAGGAATCAATGTTCGCGAAGCCACACCACTATGTCGAGCGCAGGTACCGCCAAACCTGTTCGACGAAGCATATTCAGCAGTTGAGCGCGATGGTGAGTGCCATGACCTCCCAATTGCAAGAGGGATTCGACGACCGGGATTTCTAACGGAGGGCCACCAAACTGCACCGTTACAATGCGTCGTGATGAGGGCCCGTCCAGCGAGTTTAGAAATTCGTTTCTACGCATACGATGGGGAATCCAGGCATCACACAAGTCGTTGATCGCGGTCGATTTATCGCTGTGCGCGTACATGGTTGTGCCTTCGGTCCAGTTGCGCAGCCACCAGTGTTCGGCATCATAAATGTGCAAAGCGTTTTTGCGAATCGTGCCCAGTCCCATTTGTAAGTCGAGATCGAGCGCGGTGCTGTCTAAGGTTCCGATTAACTTCAGCAATCGGTCATTTGCCCAATCACTGTAGGAAAAGTACATTTGCGTCAAATCTCGGGACCAATCTAATGCCGGACTATTGCCGCTCTCAAGCTCGAGGCCATAGGTGCGCAAGGCATCTACCGCAGCCGGTTTCTGTTTCACGTGCGGCTTCGCCAAGCGGAAAAATAAATAATCCAATCCGCCGGGCACGGTTATGCCAAACTGCTTAAGAAAATTGAGCGCCTGGGCTCGATGATGAGTTCCATGATTGGCAACATGAAGTGCTAAGTCACTCAGGCGATTTTGAAACTCTTCCCCTTTCGCATTCTTGTATAGCACAATCCGCTGCCAGCCAGCGGAGCGTTCGCGGGACAGCATTTCGTTGCGAGCATGCTCGACTCGTCCAAGTCGATTCTGGATATCCGCCAGGCACAAACCATTCGGTTGGGTTTCAAACGGGCGCCATGGTTTGCCTTCCCATCGTTCCAGCCAGATTTCTTCTGCGGCGAGAATGTGGAACAGCGTGCTGCGCAACGATCCGAATCCCATTTCACGCGGTGTGTCCAACTGAGCATCCGACAACTCTGCGCTCAGCGAGAATATTCTCTGGTTCGCCCAAGCATTGTATCGGAACAAGTCCTCCAACATCGTAGCTTCGGTCATGGCAGATAAGCCTCTAGCAATTGTCACATGGTATTACGTTGCAAGTCGACGAGCGATCGCCGCCGCCGGTAGTGGAGTGACCTTGGGACTGGCAATCAAATCGGTGCGCAATATGTCTGACGGCGAAACAGCTTCACCAGATGCCGCGTATTGAACAATGTACGCACCTACGTGCAAGTAATCTGCTTGATAAACGGGTGGCCAAAACATTTCGCCTTGATTGGCCAATGTGCGAGCCAGCAGGCGCGTCGCTCGGCCGCTGAATCCACTGAGCACCATTTCCAATCGGCCAAGCGACTCGCGGTAGATGTAGAACACCAGTGCGGTGTCTTGTCCACCAGCATATGCCCAGCTTCCATCGTCTTGTTCGTAGTAAATGCCAGGTTGATCCGCTGGCTCGGATTTGCTCAATCGCATTCCAGCGGTTGCGCAACTGGGGTGCGGATCTCGATCACGATATCGCAGCAGAAAGGGACAGCGACGATTTTTTGCACTGGCTACATTATCTTCAGTTTCGAAGGGCGTTGCGCCAAACGATTCAGCCAATACAAGTTCAACCACGGGATTGCTCTTGACGCTTCCCAGGCAGATAAGTGCTTTATCACCGGACGCGGCGAGGTATCCGGAATAGACTTCTTGCGCACGTTCGATCGATTCGGCCTGCGGTACGACACCTGGACTCCAGACGAGAGTCTGCTTGAGTAGTTCAGGATGAGTTGGTAGATCACGTTGTCGTTGTTGTGAGCGTGACAATTTATCGGTTCCGCCCAACGTGGTTACTCCGTTAAGCACTTCACCGAGCAGCACTGCGTCCGACGCAACAACCCAAGCTGCTTCCGGCGTATCGTCTTTGTCCGCACGTCGTACACCCAGACAAATCTCCAGCCTTCTGCGGCGCGCGAGCAATTCCCAAAAATGCTCCGGCTTCACCGCAAACAGAGCTCCCGGCAGATCATCGGCTGCTGCATAGCCATGTTCTACCAAGTAGTCGCACAGGCGAGACAGTGCTTCCAGTGGTATATACTTGGCCTCATTCTTAAGCAGCGACGCTACCTGGTGCCGATCCAATCCCGTGTACTCGACGATGCTCTTAATGGTCCCTGGACGCTTACGTCGATCAGGTGTGTGGCCAAGCAATTCCGCGAGTCGAAATTCGTATCGCATTTTGTTTCTTCTGCAAATAGAGGGCAAGCGATCCCTTAAAATCACTTCGGTCCCGTATCGAGCCTCGGCCCTAATGCAAGAATACGCTCCCTTGACATGCGTAGCTAGGCCCCTAGCAAAGGAAAAGCCGCCAAATGCCTTTTTCAGCACTACTGCACTTCGGCCGGGTCCTTGGCTGGATTCTTTGGCAACATCAGCCAAGCAACCATGATTCCAGCTCCAATGAAAAGGGCGCAAGTGAGAAAGCTGAGCCGAAATCCGGTCGTCTCAGGTGTCATTCCCCAAATCGACCATTGATGTTGTTTAGCAGCATCGACAATCGAGCCAAACAGGTAGCCGGCCGGCGCAGCCGGGGCCATCAAGAGAGTTAGAAACGCTGCATTGCGGCGTAAGTCTGATTTGCGCGAGGCCGACACAATATAGTTCGGCGCATACACTCCAATTAGTTCTCCTGCTCCATAAATACCAAACGCAACTAAGTACCAAGTCCCGGTCGCAAACATCGCCCAGACCTGCGCAGTGAGAAAGACACAAGCGGTCGCTATCAAACCCGCACGAGGATTGGTCTTCATCAGCAACCAGCCCAAGAAAAGCCCTGCGACAACTTTAAAGCTGAACCTCAACGTATTCTGTAGACCCGCGTATTTTTCTGGTGCTGCCCCCAGAGCTTCTGCGGAATACAGATTCATATTGGACGGGATCATGTTACCCGCGTACACGAGAATTGTCACAATGGTTGCCACTAGTAGGACACGGTCGGATAGAAGAATGCGAAAATGGTATACGAATCCCGCGACACATCCGCCGACCGCCATATAGGCCAACCATCGCAGCCAAGATTGCTGGTATTGATCCGCCAACTGCATCAGCGCAATTGAAAATAGCATCAGCGGCAGTCCGACAAGTAACCCCACGACAGCACTGAGCGGTTCACGAGGCGTTTCCTGATCAACTGGCGGCACGACAAAGAACTGCGCCACCAGCGAAGTGCCCAAGAGAATGGGAGCTCCCAAGGCAAACAGAGTGATGAAATTGCCGGGATATCGTGTTCCCGTGAAATCAATGCCGAACAAACTCCCACCGAGTAGCGCTGTTTGTCCGAGCGAACCGATCACCGCTAAGATTGGCCCAAAGCCAAACCCTAGCGCAAGCGCCAAACCTCGTTTCGATTGATCGGAACCTCGGCTGACGATTTCCCACAAGAAAGCAATGGCTGCCGGCATCAATGCACCTGTCAATGCACCCTGAAGTGCCACGACGGCTAATTTTGTACGGTCGGAAATTGGCAGTGCCAGCGTGATCGCGATAAAACCCAACATGACTCCTGACATGCCGTAGCACAAAGCCAGATTTCGTCGCAGTGACCGAACCTGAGGCGACAGCCACGCCAACAACACCGGAGTTGCCGTCATTGCAAAATACAAAGTGGCAGGAAGATTGGAGACTCTGGCGTTTGCCCCAAGTTTCTCGCACAGAGCCGACTGTGTGATCCCAACGTACAACACCGGTGCGGCGAGGTATTGCATCCCCGTACAAACAGCAAACAGAATGAGATTTCGCTGTTGATGCTGCCAGCTTAACGGACAAACTTCCTCTGACTGCTTGGATTCCATCGACTTGCAACCTTTCGCTTCTCGGCAATGTCGAGCGACAGAGATCCCGCGAAATCACCTCGCAATTTTCCATGAGCATAAGCATCATCGGTGCGCGTGGTGGTAGAATCTCTATCAATCTTCGAACAAAGGTCAGCGGATTCTTGGGGTAGGTAGTATCGGCCAAATGCAGTTTGTACTATTGCAAAGTTGCGGTCAGCCATTTTGGAAACTTACGCATTGTAATGGTGATTCATGGAACATATCAGCATGAAGATGAAATTATCGTTTCGATCAATCCGATACGGAGGAATCAGCGCCGCGATTTTTGGGTGTTTCACGGGCCTCTCGCTGGTGTTAGGTCAGGAGAAAGTGCCGACAGTATTTGAGCCAGGAGCGGAACTGGAAGTTGTCTCAGCCGAGGGACGCGGCGGTGAAGGACCAGCTTGGGATTCGGAACTTGGCATCCTCTCGAGCGGCAATGGCAATATCAATCGGCTTGACCAAGCCGGCGTGGCTAGCGTCTTTCGGTCAGCGGCAGGAACCAACGGATTGTTGTTCGATCGCGATGGCAGTTTGCTGGCTTGCGAGCCAGTCGCTCGGCGAGTGACTCGAACGGGCCGCGACGGAACGCTGCGCGTGTTGACAGATAACTACGGCGGCAAGCGGTACAATACGCCCAACGATTTGACACTCGACTCCAAAGGCAGACTGTATTTCTCCGATCCTCGATACGGAAACCGCGACGACATGCAGATTCTGGACGCGACAGGCAAGACCGTCGAAGGAGTCTACCGCATCGATCCCGATGGTTCCGTCGTGCGCGTGATTGGTCGAGAAGTCCAGCGCGCCAACGGCGTTCTTGTTTCGGCAGGTGACAAGTATCTCTATGTCGCCGACAATGCCAACGACATTCTCGACGGAGCTCGCAAACTCTGGCGTTTCGACCTACGGTCTGATGGTTCGGCCAACTTGGCAACCCAGCGGCTGATTCACGATTGGGGACAAAGTCGCGGGCCAGACGGATTGAAACAAGACGTACAAGGCAATCTCTATGTCGCCGGTGGCACGAGCAAAGCGGTGCCACCATTCGAACCAGACAATTCCAAAAAGGGAGGCATCTATGTGTTCAGCCCGGAAGGCAAATTAATTACCTTCCTGCACGTGCCACGCGACGAAGTTACCAATTGCGCGTTTGGCGGCCAGGATTCGCGTACACTTTACATTACCGCCGGAGGAACTTTGTATCGTATTCGCACAATACAGCCAGGTCGAGTCGCTTGGCCGGCGACGCGTAGATCGCAATAGGCAGTAAAGTTATTTTCGACTGAGAACGGTTGCCGCGATTGCTTTATTCACAACTATATCAGGCGTCTTAGTTTTTCGGCCGCATCGACGATCCAGTCGGCAGCTTGGTCGATTTCAGTTGGCGTGTTAAATCTTCCGACCCCAAAACGAAGACAACTGCGAGCTTGGTCCTCCGAGTGACCGATCGATAGCAGCACGTGGCTGGGGCTTGGATTGGCGGAGGTACACGCGCTGCCGCTGCTGACGGCAAGTTCGGGGCACGCGAGCATCAGGCTTTGGCCTTCCAGCGGATAAAATGAACAGTTCAAGTTACCGAATAATCGCTCGCTTGGATTGTCAAGCGATGGACCGTTGAGGCGAACGAATTCGAGTCCACTGACCAAACGCTCGAAAAGTGCATCGCGCAACAGACGAATTCTCTCGTTTCCAAAGCGACCGACATTCGCGGCAAGACCTTGAACCGAGTTTGTCATATCCTCCAAACAATATCGCAGAGCCCAATCCATGGCGATGATGCCGATGGAATTCAAGGTACCCGAACGGCGATTCTCTTGCTGACCTCCACCAACGATTTGCGGCACCAAGCGAATTCTTCGTGGCTGGGAGCGCACGTACAACCCGCCAACTCCTTTAGGGCCGTAAAATTTGTGTGCTGAAAAACTCAACATGTCCACGTCCAACTCGTTCACATCGACGCGCATGTGTCCGACAGCTTGCGTCGCGTCGGTATGCAGCATGGCACCGTGCTTGTGGCAAATGGCAGCGATTTTCGCGATCGGCTGAATGACTCCGATCTCATTGTTGGCAAGCATGATTGTGACCAAGGCAGTATTTGCGTCCAATGCCGATTCCAAACGTTGCAGATCGATCAGACCAGGACCAAGAGAATGCTGGTTGCCCACCGGCAAAAAATCGACAGCGAATCCCAAACCTTGCAATCGCAACAATGGATCAAGTGTCGCTTTGTGTTCCGTAACGACACTAACAATTTTGCGGCGATGCTGGCGTGGGTGAAGGCAGAACCCAGACAGCGCCAAGTTGTTGCTCTCAGTTGCCCCGCTGGTGAGTACCAATTCTTCCATGTTGGCACCCAGATTCGCGGCTAGCGAAAACACGCTGGCAGCCACGCGATCCGCAATTTCGCGACCGGCCGAGTGCGTTACGCTACCTGGGTTCGCGTAATTCTCACGCATTAACTGGGTCATCATATCGATGACACGTGGATCCACTGGCGTGGTTGCATGGTTGTCCAGGTAGATCAAGGCCGACCCCAACGAACGTGAAATCGAATGACGAAATTTGCGATTACGGCACAGCGAGCTGCCAATTTAGGCGAGCGGCAGATTGGAATTTACCAATACAAGCCCGACGCGCAAGCGAGTGAGTGCCTGGGTTGACACATTCCTCGATTGACGCACTCGCTTGCGCGTCGGGCTTGTATGGGTAAATTCCAATCTGCCGCTCGTCTTAATTGGCAACGTTGGATGTAGATTGTAATCTGTGTCATTCAGTTTCATTCGCTTGAACCAAGTTTAACGGGCACGCGAATTCGGTTCTCGCTGCGAACTATGTCCAGCCAAACGGTGTCTCCAGGCAGTTTGTTCTCGATACCGCCCAACAGGTCATCGACGTCGTCGACAGGAACTCCGTCGATCGCTTCGATCAAGTCCGCTGTGGCTGGGTTGACGGTCGCCTGATCGAAACCGAAGGCACCGCGCAGCACGCGTTTGGTCGTAATGCTAAATCCCTTCAAACCTGCTTTTTCGGCTGGACCATCTTTCGTCAACGTCACGATCAATAACCCTTGCCCGCTATCGTAAACACGGGTAATTCCGATGGTGGGCCGTATAACTTTTCCATCGCGAATTAATTGAGGAACGATGCGTCGAATTGTGCTTACTGGTATTGCAAATCCGACACCTGCACTATCGCCATTGCTGCTGACGATCGCGGTGTTCATTCCAATTAACTGGCCTCGCGTGTTGATCAGCGGCCCGCCGGAATTGCCTTGATTCAATGCAGCATCAATTTGAATCAGCCACCGCATTTTCATTCCGCGTTTGGATTGGAATTGTCGATTCAAACTAGAGATGATGCCCGTCGACATGGTGCGTTCCAGACCAAACGGATTTCCGATCGCAAAGATTTTCTGCCCAACTCGGAGGTTTTTGGAATCTCCCCATTCTATTGGAACCAGCTCTGCTTCCGGCGCATCAATTTTCAGCACGGCGATATCGGAATCAGGATCTTGACCAACGAGCATAGCCGGATAAGAAACTCCATTGGCCAATCCCACGCTGATTTCTCGCGCACTTTCAATCACGTGGTGATTAGTAAGAATGTACCCCTGATGATCGATGACTGAACCACTGCCGGTCCCAGAGAATTTCGTCGAAGTGAGAAAGGCGGCTGGCCGAACTCCCTGGGTGTTGATGTGTACGACACTGCGATTGCATCGATCGTAAACTGCGATGTTGGTCCGCTCCTCTGGAGTTAACCATTCATCGCTGGATTCCAGGACTTCGCTTGCTTGGTTGCCGCTGACCGGCCCACCGGCATTGGAATTTGTACCGAAAACTGCCACCGGCTTTTGACTGTGCGCAACCTGTGTGATGCATCCTACTGCTACAACCAACAGCGCTGCACAGAGCAGGGCGTGGCGCGGTCGAATCAATTGCCAGCATCCGACGGATTGGTAGTTGATTAGGCGAACGGCAGGCGGGTTCTTACCAATACAAGCCCGACGCGCGAGCGGGTGGGAGCCTGGATTGAGGCACTCGCTTGCGCGTCGGGCTTGTATTCGCTCATGCCTTGGTAAATTCCCAACTGCCGCTCGCCTAATATCTGTGTCAATTGAAATTACAGCGCGTCGGCGATGACCCCACAAACCAAGAAGCATCGTCAAATTCACCGTCGATTCCTTTCCATCGATGACTGATGTGTAAGTGAGCGATTCTTTCGATCCCACCGCTGCCGCGAGATGGCCGCCGTTCCGTCAGTGAACGACACATATCGCACGAGATCATCTTTGGCGCAGATGGTAGTGTTTCTGCAACTCCAAATGCAAGACTGGTGCGACCATACTTTCAGCAAGGTCGTCAAGTTTGGACCAGTTGGCACGGTTGCTACACGCGTGAGAGATCAACAGAATCGTCCGTGAATTGGCAAAGAAAAATCAATCGTGAAAAAATAGTAGCGATGCGCAAGCTGTGCGGAATCGATAAAAGCTCCTGTTGATAGCATTTCGCCTTAAGTGGGTTGGTGCCAAATAGTGCTCCATCATTATTTTGCTCCCTTGGCTTCGGCGAATCCATTTTTGTGAAATGCGTCGACAGAAGAACTGACGCGAAGCATTTTCCGCGAACCGAATAGAGTCGAACCAGTGGCGTTTGCGTGGCCCGGCCAGCTCGCTGTATGGCTCGTCGCTATCTGCGGTAACTGTCTCCGGTCCGTTCGATAACTTCCCAACCAATTACAACAATAACCATGTCGCTAAACTGGCGATTGGCAGCTCGGAAACAATCGTACTACAGGCAACTTGCCCAAGTAGCATCAATGCCTTACGGCAATTGGCGATACATCGAATGTTTCCACTTCCGCCGTCGTCATGGGACGTGCATTCTTCCATACTGGTCAGTCAGTTTTATGCGACCAGAGATATGGACAGGAGGAGACACGGATGAAAACAACATTTCGCAGACTCGCTTTTGCACTGGCATTGATCGCCGGTGCTTGCAGTAGTCTAACCGATAAGTCGTATGCTCATGACCTTCCCGCAGATCGATTTGTTTGCCCATTTGTCGATTCCGAGTGGATAGACTCGCCGGCCAACTGCTTTGCGACCGTCCCTTTCGCCCCCGCCGAAATCGAAACCAATGCAATTTCAGCGAAGCCCAATCTAATCAAAAATTGCATACGCAATTTTGGTCTAAATCTCGACAACATGCGTCGAAAAGCCGGAACTTGGTGGACCATCTCCACGCAAGCTATCTCTCAGTTCTCGCAGGCACTGCCGACGTGGCAGCATTACACAGATCCATGCGAGTTGGAACAGGTTGCCTACTCGCAATCCCGTGTGGCTTTGCCTGACGAAGGACTTCCACCAAATCCACGCTCAGTCTGGCAGGGTGTCATCGACGTAGCACAGGCAGAAATTGCCACCGACGATATTGGAAATCCGTTCGTGCTAGTTTTCGAATTCTCAGGACACGACCCGGCAGCGCAATTGTTAGTCGCACCGCCCGCAGATGGTTGTCCACCCCAGGCGCTTCGCTACGGCGGTAGCGATGAGCGGACAATCCGTTCCGAAGAAATTGGTCCGTTGCAACCATGCACACCAGCGGGACACTATGTCTCTTTGGCCAACCGTACCCACGATGAACTAGAATGTGAGGAGTACCGTCCTTACGACCTCGAAAATCACGATTCCCATTGGCTGTCCGGAATCGGTCAAGCATGGAATTGGCGAAAACGATTGTCGGCACCGATTTCGAAGTACTTGCCGTCAACGATACCCATGGATTCTTCGCTTCATCCAACCGATTGTTTCAACGACCGCGATCCAGAATTTGCATGCGAGGAAGAATTTGCCAAAGCCCTGCCAACCTTGGCAACTGTGGACAAGTCTGAGGCCGCTCAGTGGACCTGCCCTGATGAACAATTTATTTCATCGGTGCAAGCAGTCGAAGAAAAATCGATTGAACACGCATCCAGCGATGCAACTGCATACCTCGCGATGACCTGCGACCTGGTGGAGAATGTCACGTGTGTCTGTCAGGCCGAGTGCTGTGACATGCAATTTATGTATGCCGCGGGAGAGCGGCTAGCGAACGCAATCAGTCAATCGAATCAGCAAACTCGAGCTTGGTTGGATTTCGTAACCTCGAAGATTCTTGAGTTCCAGCCGTCGCAACCCACTCAATTTCTGTTGCCTATGTTTGCGATGGTTTCCACCAGC
>SXGS01184825.1_pt1 | contig 11666 bp, 10 predicted proteins | sample 3174681 | NCBI WGS metagenome assembly SXGS01 (sample SAMN11356861, study PRJNA531348) | freshwater metagenome | isolation source: freshwater sample F1-80 | place: China: Fuxian Lake, Yuxi | collected 2017-12-25 | reverse complement strand
CGATCAACTCTTGTCGCTTCCGCTGTGAAATCACCACGACGCACCCCTCCAAGTCCGGCCGAGGATGGCAGGATGGATTCAGATTCTACATGCGGTGGTGAATCGACCTCCGAACTGCCCAACTCTTGCATCGCACCCCCAGGAATGGGGCCACCGTCATCGCCAGAACGGTGTTGCCGTTGTTCTGGTTGCGGAAGACGTAGACGTCCAGAATGTCGGCAGCGGGATCTTCGATAATAGTGGGGCCATCCCGATGATCGGCGGTCCGCGCGGGTGTGGCCGGCACCAGGAGCGTTCCGAGGGCGGCGAGCCCTACCAGAGAGAAGAGCTTCCAGCGGTTGTTCATGAGGTGTTCCCAACCTGTTCTTGAGACCGTGCGTGTGCGCCGGTCACAATCGAACGTTTTCACCATAAACATGCCAATGTTTCAAGGAGATTACAATTCCATCTTGAGATTGAATCTGCCGGTTTCGCCACACTCTTCCGGAGACTGGGCCGAAAACTCGGCGCATCCACTCTGGCAGAATGGCCTCCAACGACGGCGGCGGTGTGAACTCGTGCCGTCGTCGGAGAATTCCCCTATGAACCCGATCCATCAGGCCCTGCCGACCGAGTGCATTTTTCAACATTCGATCCACACTCGATTGAGCGAGGACTACGAGCGATTCCGGGAGCAACTGCCGGCACAAGTGGGCGCTTACGTGCTGGATGCCTATGGGCTTAATCTCTCCGCGGTCTATGGCGGCGCTCCAATCCCCCACCCCTTCGGCAAGGCATCGGGCCAGCTTTCTCTGAATTCGGGCCAGGTGCGGCGTGATGTGGAAGGCGGGCTGGCGTTCGTCGTCCTGAAGACCGTGATCGCTGAAGACGAGGCCGGATCCCAGTCGATGGGAGCCTGGGCGATTCCCGAGACGCATATGCGGGTCGATCGGGTGACCGGTTCCCTGGGGGAGCCGGGTTGGTCCATCACATGGAAAGGACGTGGCTGGCACGAGAGTTTTGAGCGCTATCTGGCGCTGTGCCGGGAGGCGTTGTCCCTCGGCTCACAGGGAGCCGAAGGTCCCGTACCCATCGCCGCGTCGGTGAAGTACCATCTGCCCGCCTTCGGCGAGGGCGCCTATCGAGAAGATGAGTATCGGCACACCACCCGAGCGCTAGAGCAGGTGTGGCGCGATGCCGGAGCCGGATCGCTCTTGCTGGAGAAGGACTTCAGTCCAACGCTTGCCGGCGACGATCGCAGCCGGGAACGAACTCAAATCCTGGACTGGCTGGCCCGGGTTCCCGGACTGATCCGTGGTTCTGCGGAGGGACCGGTGCAACTCGGCATCAAGCTGATGAATGCCCGGTTCGACCTTGAGTTTCAGGTCGAACTCTTTCGAGCCTTGCTGGAGACGCCGGGAGCGCGTCCCGACTTCATCGTGTACGCCAATCGCCTCTTCGATCCGGACCTGGAGTATGAAGGCGTGCGGGGCGCGGCCTACGGTGGACCCGATCTGAGCCGCCGCAACCTGGAGGCTCTGGATCTGATGGGGCGGGCCGTGGCGGCGGGCCGGCTCCCGGCGCCGCCGCCCCTCTCGGCGACCGGTGACATCCTGACCGGACGCACCGCCGCGCTGTACGGGCTGCTCGGCGCCTCAAGCTGCCAGATGCACACCGTGTTTCAGTTGACCGACACGGAATTTGCCGCTCGCATGCGAAACAAGAGCGCGGCGGTGCTGCACCATCTGTTGTTCCATCCCACCTCGGGCCTCGTGGCCTGTCTGCTCCATCTGAGCGATCAGTGGGGCCGTCCGGTGCACTGGGCGGATCTACCGGAAGTCGGGCGAGCGCGGATCGCCGATACCGCACCGCAGAACTGAGCTCACACCATGTCACTGGACTCCGTGCCGATTCACTTTCGAGCCTGGGGATCAACGGGTCCCCGGGTCATCCTGCTCCACGCGATCGGGCTGGACCATCACTCATGGGATGCCGTGGGCCCCACATTGGCGAACCACTGCCAGGCCGTTGCGGCCGACCTTCCCGGCCATGGCGAGAGCGGCAAGCCGGCGGGTGCGGATTACTCGCTGCCGTCCATGGCGCGACGCATGATCCAGTTGCTCGATGAACTGGGTTGGGATAACGCGGTGTTTATCGGAAACAGCATCGGCGGAGGAGTCTCTCTCGCGTCGGCGATCCTTGCGCCACGGCGGGTACGGGCGCTTTCGCTGGTGAACAGCATTGCTTTTCGGGACGGCCTGCCCCTGTTAGGCAGAACGGGCTTCCTGCCGATTGCGCCTCTCATCGCCCGCATGAGCCCCGTGCCGCTCACCCGCATTGGCCTGTCGGTCGCGCGGGGGGGCTTCCGAGCGGCTCCGGTGGATCAGGCCGCGCGCGTGAGCGGGGTGCTGCGGCAGCCGGACGGCAATGCAGCGTTCTTCAACGCGCTTCGTCGACTTTACGGGCCAGACCTGGACCGACTCTCCCAGCGTTACCCTGAGATCACCGTTCCCACGCTTGTCATGCACGGGCGAAGCGACCCCCTCATCCGCTTCCCGCACGCCGAACGATTGGTGCGCACGCTGCCGAGCGCGGAACTCGTGCCCGTCTCCGGGTGCGGACACTTCCCACAGGAGGAGCGACCGCCGGTCGTGGCTGAGGCGCTTCTTCACTTCTTGAAAAAGGTAGGGTAATCGAGTGCTGGATGTTTTCACGTTTGGGGAGACGATGATCCGTTTCACGCCGCCGGGTTACTCCCGGCTGGAAGAGGCGGTGCAGCTCGATCTCCGCATCGGCGGAACAGAGTCCAATGTGGCCGTGGCCCTGGCGCGGCTCGGCCTGAGAGTGGGGTGGGCGAGCAAGCTGCCTCGAAATCCACTCGGAGAGCTGGTGGCGCGGCGCATTCGGGGGTTCGATGTCGACGTCTCTGAAACGTGCTGGGTGGAGAGCGGCCGCATTGGTCTTTACTTCATCGAACCGGGAGCGGCGCCGCGCTCGTCGCTGGTGCTCTACGATCGCGCCGGCTCCGCCGCCAGCACCATGCGACCGGACGACTTCGATTGGACGGTGCTGGATCGCGCGGGACACCTGCACGTTACCGGGATCACGGCCGCCCTGGGCGCCGACCCGACGGCAACACTCGCCCGGGCTCTGGCGGAAGCGCGATCGCGAGGTCGCACAGTCTCGCTGGACGTCAACTATCGGGCGCGCCTGTGGTCTGCCGAGGCAGCTCGCGAGACGCTGCTCCCGCTGATCCGCCCGGTAGATCTACTCATCGCGACGCTGGATGACGCGGTCGGCGTGTTCGGGGCGCCGGCCGCGCCGGAAGAGGCGGCTCGGGCGTTGGGGGAACTCACCGACGCTCCGCTGGTGGCGCTGACCCTCGGTGGCGGTGGAGCGCTCCTCTGGGATCGCTCTGAATTCCATCGGGCTGAGCCGTTTCCGGTGCAGGCCATCGACCGTGTCGGAGCGGGAGATGCCTTCGATGCGGGCCTGCTCTGGGGCTACTTGCGAGGGGAGCCGGTGAAGGGGCTGCAATATGGCATGGCCATGGCGGCCCTCAAGCACACCATGCCGGGCGATGAATTCATCTCATCTCTGGCGGAGGTGGAGACGCTCCTTCACGCCGGACACCGCGACATTCAGCGCTGACGGGCCTCGCTGCGACTGCCGCCCGGGAGCGGGATGGCACGAGCCTTCCACCGGGTCGGCAGTCGCAGCCAGCATCGGATCGCACTATTCCACTGGATGGCGATGAGCAGCGCCACCGAGATCGGGTGGGCCATCACCCAGAACCGGGGAAGCCGGAATCGACGTCGAAGCGACGACGCGATGGTGAGAAGCATGGCCGACTGGATCGCCCCGAACAACAGAGGCTCCACCCAACCCATTGCGAGCCCGACGGCGAACTGCAGGTAGGGAAACAGGAACAGCACGAACTCGATGCCGGTAACCAGGATCAGCACGGCCGGAGACTCGAGCGCCTGATAGGCATTCCGGCTGAAGCCGGTCCAGCTTTCGCCGAAGCCCCGGTACATCCTGCAGGCGATCCAGTCCGACAGATCGCACAGCCCCACCTTCAGACCACACACCTTGAACCTGCGGGCCAGGTGAAGCCCGTCATGCAGGGAGTCCGGGCGGTGTGCATGGCCTCCCGCAGCTTCATACGCCGCTCTCCGCACCAGCAAGAATTGTCCGCAGGCAGCCGCAAAGCGAGGGTCCGGACTTTCCCAGACCTGACGAAGCGGCAGCAGCGTGAAGAGCACCCAGAAGATCATAGGAACCGTGAGCGCTTCCCCGATCGACCCGATCTCCTGGTGTGGAACGGTGCTCAACAGGTCGAGATGAAGCGACTCCGCATCCGCAACGGCGATGCGCGCCAGTTGCGGTTGGGTTCGGGTGTCGGCATCCACGAACATCAGCCAATCGGTTTCAACCCCAAGAGCCCCTTGGTGACAGGCATGAGCCTTCCCCGCCCAACCGTCGGGTTTGGCGGGCGGCGTCACAACGGTGAGGCGAGGGAACTTGCACACCAGGCGATCCAGAATCTCACCGGTGCGATCGGTTGAGGCGTCATTCACCACCCGAACAGTGAGCCCCTGGTACTCCTGCGCCATCAGCCCCTCGATGCAGGCTTCGATGTTGGCCTCTTCATTGCGGGCCGGAACGATGACGGTGAGACTGGGACGGGTAGAGGTGGGACCGGTCTCTCGGGGACGCATCCAACGGTCACTCGTGTAGTCACGGATGTTCCGGTTCATGAAGTCCGCCAGTCCGATGAAGACGGCGGTGAGCAGCGTATCGAGAGCCAGCCCGATCAATCAGAACCTCCCGCGCCCGCTGGAAGGCGGATCCTGGCGAGGTGGAGTGACTACGGCACCGTGGGACAAATCAATCTGCTGCCCTCGTGATCGGGCTGCAATTCTTCGGCCGAAGTCGTAAACCGGATGGGTCTCGGCGGCGCCCTGCATCAGCACATGGAAACGGGCGGCATCCCGGCTGCGCCGGGCCACGTCGAGAAGGTCCGCAGTTTCCTCCAGACGCTTCTCAAGGAGCAGCGTCAGTTCCTTGCGGCCGATCTCCAGATCCGGTTTGAGGGATTCGCCGAAGGCGACGAGCGCCTCCGGCTTTCTTTCACTCCAGAACTCGTACTGAAACGCTACCGGCAGAATTCGACAGTCCGGCAGCAGTCGCGCCAGAGCGGCTATGCCGCCATAGAGGCGAATGGGGCGCGCATCGCTCGCCAGCATCGCCCCCTGCGCCGTCAGCCAGAGCGCGCGCTTCTGACCCGCAAGAACGGCGACGCCCCGCTGCAGGAACTTTCTGGCCCCGAGCGCGCTCGCGCGATCCACCCCGATCACGCCGAGATGCCGCATGAACTCGTAGCGACGAAGCTGGCGCTCATCCATGGCGGCGTAGCTGTCCCATTGCAGCACCTCGGAGGAGAGCCACTCTCCGAGCATGAGGTCCCACCAGCTCGAGTGCGTGAGACACACCAGAACCGGACCCTCCAACGGACCCGGCAGCCCCTCGGGCGCCAGCGCTAGAACCCGGTGGAAGTCGCGCTGAAGAGCTCCGCGCACAATTGCGTGGAACCCTCGTGCCAGGAACTGATTCTTGCGGAGCCGGTTCAACGCGTCACGCCGCCGATGAAATCACGGAGGAGCGGGCCGCACCGAGGTCCTCCAGAATGCAGTCGGCGGCTACCTGACCACTCATGAGCACCATCGGTACCCCCGCGCCCGGGTTGACGCTTCCGCCTGCGAAGTAAAGCCCGGGGAACTCCCGGCATCGATTACCCGGCTTGAAGGCGGCAGTGAGCCCTCGCCGCGTGAGGAGCCCGTAGATGCTTCCTCGCTCGCTGGCGTAGAGCTGTTCGATGTCTCGTGGAGTGAGCATGCGAGACACCTGAATGCTTTCCCGGAGTCCTTCCAGGCCCCGTTCCTCCATCCGATCCAAAATCGCCTCCCGGTAGCGCGGGGCAATCTCATCCCAGTTGGCGGTGTCGCGTCGATACGGCGTGTGTACGAGCGCGTAGAGAGAGGTGTGTCCCTCGGGCGCCATGGAGGGATCCGTGAGGGAGGGGGCGGCGAGGTACACGGTCATATCCGGAGCCGGTTCGCCTCGCTCGTAGATGCGATGGAACTCATCGTCCGGATCTCTGCTGAACATGAAGACGTGATGTCGAAGTGACTCCCAGGTGCGGTTGCAGCCCAGGTAGAGCACGACGCCTGAACAGGCCGGCTCCAATCGCTTTCTCTCCTTGCGGAGGAATTGCGCCGCCCTCGGGTGCTGAATCAGGTCTCGATAGGTGCGGATCACATCACGGTTCGAAACGACGGCGCGGGCGGGAAGCGTCTCGCCGCCTTCCAGCACCACCCCCGAGACCCGGCCCCCTTCGATGCCGATCCGCTCGACGCCTTGCCCCAGCCGTAGATCCACTCCAAGCTCAACGGCAAGCCGGTGGAGCGCTCGAGCGATGGCGCCGGTTCCACCCATGGGATACCACACCCCGAGTTCGATCTGAGCCCATGCGATGAGCGTAAGGATTGCCGGCGCCATAAACGGGGAAGATCCCACGTACTGCGTGAAGTGATCGAAGAGTTGAACCAATCTAGGATCAGTGAAGTGACGCCGAACGGCGCTATGGAAGGAGGTGAACGGGTGAATGCGCGATCCCATTCGCAGGCCGTCCAGACTGCCGACCCGATACTCCTTGAAGACATCGGAGATGCCCCCCCACGACCGCCAGAAGAAGAACTCATCGGAGATGTCAAACATCTCACGGCTGTAGCGGAGGAACGCTTCATACTGACGGGCGTCGGAGGGGGAGAGGCGTTCGATCTCTGCGCGCATCTTTTGAGGGTCTTGCCACAGATCGAGCACGGCTCCGTCGGCGTAGCTGCAGCGCCACTGAGGGTCGAGCCGCCGCAGGTCGAGGTAGTGCGACATCCGGCGGCCGGCGGACTCAAAGAGCCGTTCGAGCACTCCGGGCATGGTGATGATGGTGGGCCCCATGTCGAAGCGATAGCCGCTTTGCTCCCACACATTCATCTTGCCGCCCACGTGATGGTTCGCATCCACGAGCGTCACCGGCACGCCGGCGGCTGCCAGACGCACGGCCGCCGCCGTTCCCGCCAGGCCCGCCCCAACAACGATCACCCGATCGCCCGCCGCCCGATCCGTACTTCCTCGGCTGCTCATCGCTCCACTCCCCTTACCGCCTGGCCCGTTCGGCCCGTCACGTCACAGTGGTCCGTTCCTGCGGCGCCCCAGCGGCCCGCGAGTGCCCGGAGGATCCGGAGCACGGTCGCGTCGGGTGCTCGCAGGTGCAGATCCCAGTTCGGTCGGCCGCCGCTCATCGAAATCACCCGGGGCCGCGCCAGAGAGCGCAGACCCTCTTCACCGCCGACCACCCCGTAACCGCTTCGCCCCACGCCGCCGAACGGAGCACGGGGATCCGCCACCGGAAAGATCAATTCATTCACCATGCCGATGCCGCCGGGCAGGCTCCGAACCAGCTCGAGGCCCCGGCGGCGACTGCGGGTCCAGACTGACGCCGTCAGACCACCCCCAAACCTGTGCACCCGTCGACAGGCATCTTCGACGCCGGCGAACCGGCCAATCGTGAGAATCGGTGCAAAGACGTCTTCGGTGAACACCTGCATCTCGTTGCTGCAGCCGGTGAGAAGCGTCGGCTGGAAGTACAGCCCTGTGCCCGGCAGGCGGCGCCCGCCCACCCGCACGCGGGCTCCCATTGCCGCGGAACGTTCGACGATGCCGGTGGCTCGGTCGACCGCAGCAGCCGTTCGCAGCGGCCCGACTTCCGTTCCCGGGAGGCGCGGATCGCCGAGGCGCAGCTCTCGCACTCGGTGTTCCACCAACGACTCGAATCGCTCGGCAACGGCCTCAGCCACGAGGATCCGTCGGGGCGCCATGCACGTTTGGCCCGAGGCCAGCATTCGGGCCCAGACCGCCGACCGGGCTGCCCGATCGAGATCCGCGTCTTCGAGCACCAACATCGGATCGCTGCCCGAGAGTTCTGCGACGGCGGGACTCGGATGGGCGGCGAGTCTCGCAAGCACCTCTCGGCCCATCTCGGGTCCACCGGTGAGCAGATAGAAGTCGCATCCGGCGTCGGCCACCGCACGCCCCGCCCCGGGCCCACCGACAACCATCCGAACCCGCTCTCCCAGGCCCGCTTCTTGCAGCAACTCCAGAATGAGGTGCGAGGTCGCAAGCGCCAGTTCCGAGGGCTTCCAGAGCACCGAATTACCCGCCAGGAGCGCGGCGGCGATGCTGGGAAGCGTCAGGAACAGCGGGTAGTTCCAGGGCGAGAGCATCCCCACAACCCCGTGGGGTTGCCACTCCCGCCGGCGGCCCCAGCCGATGCGACGGGGGGAGAGGATCCTCGGCCCCTGCCGCGACAGCCATCCGAGGGCACGGCGAGTGGGAAGGATCTCCGACGCAAAGGCCTGCACGATCGGCTTGCCGCTCTCTCGCACGAGCATGTCGGCCACCTCGTCCGCACGTCTCGCCAGCACACGATCCAGGGCAACACCATGAGCCGCGCGTGACCGAGTCGACGAGGAGCAACCGCGGTCGACCTTGCTCCTGAGATCGGACTCCCATCGCTGGACTTCGTGCTCCGGGGTCTCTGAGTAGACACCGAGGAGCGAGCCATCTATAGGACTGCGCGACTCCAGACCGGGCTCATCCGGGTGGAGTGCGCCCGATCCGGCGGTCGGCGCCAGACGAGGGATCCCAGAAGCGACCACGCGACTTCCTACCCTCCGACTCCGCCGTGGACGGACTGACGGTTCTCCGACACGGTTTGGGGCGCGGAATGGGGTGCGGTCCAGCCGCGCCGGCGCTTGCGGACCGCCGCGTCCGCCACCACGGTATCGGCCACCAGGCGGGCCGAAGTCAGCACAATCGGGACCCCGCCACCCGGATGAGTGCTCGCGCCGACGAGGTAGAGGCCGGGAATGTCCTCCGACCGGTTGTGGGGACGAAAGTAGGCGCTCTGCATGAAGCTGCAGGCCAGGCCGAAGGCCGATCCCCGGAAGAGCCCGAACTTTTCCTGGAAAGTCTCCGGGTTCCAGGAGCGCTCGAAGACAATGTCGTCTCGAATGCCGTGCCATCCTGCCGTCTCCAGGGCATCCAGGCACCGCTCCCTGAACACGGGCGCTTCGGTGGACCAATCCACACTCGGATTGAGGTGCGGCACGGGCGCCAGCACATAGAGCACGTGCCGGCCTTCCGGGGCGAGTGTGGGATCGGTGCGGGAGGGCACACAGGCGTATACGGCGGGCTTTTGCGGCAGCCGGCCCTGCCGGAACATGTCGTCCAGGGTACCGGCATAGTCAGCGGGCAGCGCCACGGTGTGGTGCCCCCAATCGTCCGGAACCCGTTTCACTCCCAGATAGAGGAGGTAACCGGAGCACCCGCTCTGCTTTGCGGCGATTCGGGAATCGGAGTTTACCCGACGGCGCTGTTTGCCGAGCAGGCGGGTGTACGTCGTCTGCACATCACAGTTCGACACCACGACATCGGCGTGCTCCACTCGCCCGTCACCCAGCACGACTCCGTCGGCCCGACCGCCGTTGACCCGGATCTCCCGAACGTCGCTCCCGCACTCGATGCGGCCGCCGAGTTCCTGAAACAGCCGTGTGAGCGCCTGGGCGACGGCATACATGCCGCCTTCCGGAAACCACACTCCGAACTCCATCTCTATGAGCGGGAGAAACCCGTACATCGAGGGGCACTGATAGGGACTGGTGCCGAGATAGAGAGTCTGGAAGGTGAGGGCCTGACGAAGCCGCTCATCCCGGACGTAACCGGAGATGTAGTTCCAGACGCTGTGGATCGGCATGGCCTGAGCAAAACCGGTGAGCGAGGTGGGGTGGAGCAGGTCTCCCAGCGTGTTGAATGGGCGCTCGATGAACTTGTGCCGTGCCAGCTTGTAGCGTCGGCGCATGTCCTCCAGCAGCTCCGGCAAGCGCCGCGCATCCTCGGCATTGAATGCCTCAAAGTGCCGGGCCGCATCCTCGGGCCGGCCCATCGGGAGTCGGGAGCCATCGCCGAAGCGGATTTCGTAGCTTGGATCCAGGCGGCGAATCTTGAGGTAGTCCTCCATCCGTCGACCGCAGTCGGTAAAGAGCCGTTCGATCACCTCCGGCATCATCAGAAGCGTGGGGCCGGTATCGATCTGATAGCCCTCCTCCGAGATCCGGTGCATCCTTCCGCCCGGAATCGGATTGCGCTCGTGCAGCGTGACGCTCCAACCCTGGCGGAGCAAGTGAATTCCGGCGCCCAGACCCCCTAAACCGCCCCCAACAATGACCGCGCGTCCCACGCCCGTCTCCTCGTCGCCAGCCTCTTGCGACGAAATATATTACACAAGTGTGTTGTATTCCGTGACACACGACTCAAACATCGCTTCAGGGAGCGGAAGAGTAGTCACCATGTCCACCCGCCGCCAAACTCGGCAGGATGGGACCCGTAACGACTCGAACAGGGCGCGGGAGATCATCTGTGAACTTCGAGATCGCGCTCCGTCGGCTCACTTCGAAAGACCTCTCGGAAGCCCAGACCGCATTTGATTGGCTGCAGGAACACAGCCGAGAGCGGGCGGGCCGAACACTGCGCCGCGACGTGACGAATTCGCACGAGCGTGAAGATGTGCTGCAGGAAGCATTTGTGCGCTGCTGGCTCAACCGAAGCGGTTTCGCGCCCCGTGGGGAGGCCGCCTGGTTCGGCTATCTCAACCTGCTCGGCCGCAGAATCTGGCTCGACCGAATTCGAGGCGCACAGCGGGAGCGCCTTTCTGTGAATTCCGAAGGTGACGACGGGTCCCAGGAGTGGGAGGTTCCCGACACCGAGCGAACCACCGTGGAGCAAGTGCTCGAGGCGCTGGAGGCGGAACGCCTCGACGCGCTGGCCGATGTCGTTTTGCTAAGGATGCCGAGGGAACTGAGCCCGGAACAGGTGAACCGTCGGCTCCTCGCGGCACAGCTCTATTACCTGGACCGCGTGCCGCTGGAGGAGATCCCGGCATGTCTCACGTGTCCCCCAGTGGGGGAAAGCCCGCTGACGGATGACACCATGCAGGAGTGGCTGCTGGATCCGCCCATCTTGCTGAAGCTCTTTTACACCGAACTATATCGAGACGGTAGGAGCCTCGCTGCGGAGATACTGGGTCTGGGCGGAGAGGTATCGAGCGCTGCTCTTACAGACCTGGAGCGAAACATCTGTTCGACCGGCCCAATCTCAGGGTGGTCCGCGGACGAGATTCGCTTCGTGCTCTGGCGATACCGATGGGGGCTTTCGGTGCACGAGATTCAACTCCGCAAAGATTGCAATCTTTCAGCGCCGGAAATCGAGGCCCTGGGTGTCAGATGCGCGGCTCGAGTTCCGTTTGAATCAGTGATGGGCATCTTGTTGGAGCGGTTCGGCCGGCAGCGGAAACGGGTGCGGGAAACGATCCGACTTGCGCTGGAAGAGGCTGACCTGTGGCAGCGGCTGGCCTTCACGTACTCCTATCGAGACCACGGCGATTTGATTGTCGCTCCGGACAGATTCCATTCGGAAGTATGCTGAAAATGTCGTTTAGCTCTGACTGAGGTCGAAGTTGGGTAGACGTGGAAGAGTCTCCTGAAAACTTCACTCCACAGGAGCACCTCCAT
>SXGS01069928.1_pt1 | contig 11666 bp, 8 predicted proteins | sample 3174681 | NCBI WGS metagenome assembly SXGS01 (sample SAMN11356861, study PRJNA531348) | freshwater metagenome | isolation source: freshwater sample F1-80 | place: China: Fuxian Lake, Yuxi | collected 2017-12-25 | reverse complement strand
GTAATAATGTCTTGAAGGAAGAGAACTTCACTCTGCCGGGAGATAAAAATAACGGCCTTCTGGGTGCCAACGCGGCGGGTAAATCCACCCTGTTGCGCCTGCTTGGCGGCATGGATATGCCAAGCCGGGGCAAGATCACCCGCCACAGTCGGGTCTCCTGGCCGCTGGCGCTGAGCGGTGGATTTCAGGGCAGCATGACGGGTCGTGAAAATACCCGTTTTATCTGCCGGATCCATGGCATTCACGACACGCGCCGGGTCGAGGAGTGGGTCAAGGGCTTTTCCGAGATAGGCCAGCACTTCGAATTGCCTATCCGGGGTTACTCGAGCGGGATGAAATCCAAATTCTCGTTTGCGGTCAGTATGGCGTTTGATTTTGATATCTATCTGACCGACGAGATCACCTCGGTAGGGGATGCCAGGTTCAAGCAAAAGTGCATCGATGTCTTCAACCAGAAGCGAGAAACGGCGAGCCTCATCATGGTCTCCCACGATATGAATACCCTGCGCAAGCAGTGTGACATGGGGATTGTCCTGAACAATGCCAGCCTGACCCTCTACCCAGATATAGAAGAGGCCATCGCGGTCTATAAAAACCTGTAATTACAGCTCTCACATTTATTTTTCAATCACTTGCCACGATGCCATTTCGGTTCGCGCGATGCGGGCCGATTGCCATCATCACTCCGGATAGTCATGAACACCAGCACCCTTAAGACGCATATCGGTCGCAAGCTGCGCAAATTCAGGCGCGACCCCAAACGCTTCCTTATCGATTCAAAGGGATATCGGGCTGCCCGTTTCTCATGGAAAAAGGCCATCAGGCTGGGCAGCTTTCTCTGGGTCTTGCTCTGCTTTGGCGTGGCGACCCTCTATTACGTTGCCGTCGCCAGTGATCGCTATGTCAGCGAAGCGAGCATCATCGTCAAGCAGGCCGATCAGCTCAAGATGATGCCGGATGCCCTCTCCATGCTGGGGCTGGGGGGTAGCAATCATCAGGATGTGCAGGTGCTGCATGCCTATCTGGGCTCATGGGACATGCTGCAGCGGCTCGACAAGGCGCTCGACCTCAAGGGGCACTATCAGAGTGGTCACGCTGATTGGCTTTCACGACTCCCGCGGGATGCCAGCAATGAAGAGTTTCTCGCCTACTACCGTGACCATCTCACCCTCACTCTCGACGAGCTGTCGGGGATCCTGACCATCCGGCTACAGGCATTCGAGCCAGAGTATGCCCGCGAGGTGGTGGCCCTGATGCTGAAAGAGGGGGAGGGCTTTATCAATCGGCTGGGTCATCAGGTCGCCCTTGAACAGCTCACCTTTGTAGAAAGCGAGGTAGCCCGTTCCCACGAACGGTTACAGGCCGAGCGGGACAAGATGCTGGCGTTCCAGAATCGCCACAAGCTGATGAGCCCGGAGGCAACCAGCAGCGCCATGCTGGGGTTGGTGTCCGAGCTGGAGGCCGAGTTGGTGCGTCAGGATACCGAGCTCAAACGGCTGCAAATCTACATGAACCCCAAGGCACCTGATGTGGTGGCGGCCAAAGACCGGGTGGAAGCACTGACCCGCCAGTTGGCACAAGAGAAGCGGCGGCTGACCAGCAACGACGAACAGTCGCTTAACGAGGTCAATGCAGATTATCAGGCGGTGCAGGTGCAGACCCAGCTGGCGGCCGACATCTACAAAACTGGGCTGGTCAGTCTGGAGCAGGCTCGGGTCGAAGCCTATCGCAAGCTCAAGCACCTGCTGGTGGTAAGCACGCCAAGTGCCGCACAGGAGGCGCAATACCCGCGTCGCCTCTACAGCCTCGCCACCATTGGCGTGTTGCTCTGCCTCTTCTACGGCCTGGTGGTGATGGGGCTCGCCACCCTGCGCGAACATCAGGATTGATGCCCAGTGCCACCCGCCAGTGCGGGTGGCTACACCAATTGATACTCATCCTTTTCAATACCCGATGGCGCAATGTATAAACTTGCGCCCGCAGGAGTTTACCTTGATTTCAACCTTGCTCTCTCGAACCCGTTACCCCGGCCGCAACCGGCGGTTAACGTCCATCCACTTTACTATCCGCGCCGCCTCGCTGGCGCTCGTCACTGCGCTGATTATCCCTCCTGCTTACGGGTTGGGCGTCGCCCAAGAGGCAGCGCCGGTGCGCAAGGTGGTGAGCGACACCCAAACCCGCGATCCCGTCTTTGGCAACTGGCTGTTTCGCGGCGAGTTTGCCCGTGAATCATTCAACGGGTTCAACCCCGATTACCGCATCGCCATCGGCGACAAGCTGCAGGTGCAACTGTGGGGCGGGGTCGAGTTTGATCAGAGCCTGCTGGTCGATCACCAGGGCAATATCTTTCTGCCCAAGGTCGGGCCGGTCAAGGTGGCCGGGGTGCGCAACGAGCAGCTCAATGACACCTTGCTTGGCGCCATCACCCGCGTCTATCAGAAGAACGTCAGCGTCTACGCCACCCTCGATGTAAGCCAACCGGTCAAGATCTTCGTCACCGGCTTTGTCAATCAACCCGGCCTCTATGCCGGTCAATCGGGGGATTCCATCCTCTATTTTCTCGACAAGGCGGGTGGCATCTCCCCCGAGCGGGGCAGCTATCTGGATGTAGCGCTCAAGCGCGGTGGCAAGACCCTGCGCAATTTCAACCTCTACCAGTTTTTGCTAAACGGCAATCTGCAGCCGACCCAGCTGCGCGATGGCGATACCCTGGTGGTGGCGCCGCTGCGCTATCAGAGCACGGTGCGCGGCAAGGTGGCCAATGCCAACAAGTTTGAGATGGCCACTCCCCATATGACCCTGGCCGAGCTGCTGCAACTGGCCAGACCCGATGCCGATGCCACCCATATCCGGGTCAGCCGCAATCAGGGGGAAGATATCCGGATGGATAACTATCCCCTCAGCGATGCAGCTACTCTGGCCAGGGTAATGGTCAGCAGCGGCGATACAGTAGAGGCTATCGCCGACAAGCGCTATGCCTCCATCGCGGTGCGCATTGAGGGGGAGCACGATAGCGAACAGGAGGTGGTGCTGCGCTACGGCGCGCGGTTGGGCGAAGTGCTCAACGGCCTGAAGTTGACCCGCGATGCCGATATCAGCGCCATCCAGCTCTATCGCGATTCGGTCAAGGTACGCCAGAAAGAGATGCTGGGCTCCTCCCTCAAGGCCTTTGAAGCGAGCATTCTTACCGCCCGCTCTGCCTCCGATGGTGAAGCGAGCTTGCGCAAGAGCGAGGCGGATCTGCTGATGCAGTGGGTTGCGCGGGCCAAAGAGATCGAGCCGAGCGGTCAGGTGGTGCTGGCCAACGCCCCCAACCTGGAAGAGGTACGTCTTGAGCCCGGCGACATCATCCGCATTCCGCGCCAGACCAATCTGGTGATGGTGCACGGAGATGTAATGTTCCCGAACGCCATTCTGGCGGATCAGAAACGCACCGTTGCTGACTATATCAATTTGGCCGGCGGCTTTACCCAGAAGGCGAGCAACTCGCGTATCCTGTTGCTGCATCGCGACGGCACCTTTAGCCAGATAGAGAAGGGGGAACTGGACGATAGCGATATTCGCGTCACCCCGGGCGACGAGATCTTTGTCTTGCCGCAAGTCGAAACCAAATCGCTGCAAATTACTAAAGACTTTACCAGCGTGCTTTACCAGATCGCCGTGTCGGCGGGTGTGCTGGTAGCTCTGTGATGGCTGAGGGAAAACAGAAGTTATTCAATAAAGAGCTAAAAACCTCATTTGAGGTAGACGGTGATAGTGTTTATGTTTGCCAAGCCAATGTTTATAACACTGAGTTATACAGCTCACTGCAATTAATTGCGGATTCAAATTCTGGAAAAAAAATATTTAAGAGGAATATAGTTGAGAACGGACTATTGAAAACGGTTTTTTTTACAGAAAGAAATGACTCGGTTGTGAATTTATCTGTGGTTTTAAAGAGTCGAAATGCAGGAGTCCACTTAGCAGAAGTTATTCGTGACTTGGATGTGGTTAGAGTGGGAATGCAGCGAAGCGATAAGTTAAAAACAGTTGGAAATAGTATTTGTGTATCTATTGCAACGTATCCTGCTCGAAAGAAGTCGTTAATGGATACAATAGAATCTTTAATTAGGCAGGTAGATTATCTCTTGCTGTATTTAAATGAGTATACCTGCATTCCTGATGAAATCAGTAATCATGCATTTAGAGAAAAGATTGTATGTATTATTGATGAAGATGGTGCTAGGCGAGCTGAAGGCAAGTTTCATTGGATGCATCGGATTGATGGTTTTTATTTGCCGTGTGATGATGACATTATATATCCCGCTGACTATATCGTAAAGACTATACAGGCTATTGAGTTATCTGGCAGAAAGGCCGTCGTTGGCTATCATGGGGTCGTATTTAATGACTCTGTAGCAAGTTTTAAAGGGGATAGAAAGTTTTTCTATAAATTTACAGAAGAACTCAGAGGGAATAAAAAATGTCATTTGTTGGGCACAGGTGTGCTGGGGTTTCATACTGAACTTTTTAAAGAGATAGATACTCACCTTTTACATAAATATCCATTTGCGGTAGATCCTGCTTTCGCGGTTATATGTAAAAGTAACAATATAGACATGCTTTGCATAGGTCATGATGAAAACTGGCTGAGATCATCACCATATATGAATTATGGTTTGCATGAAGAAAAACAAGCATTCCCAGAAAAAAAGAAGGCTGTGGACCAATTATTGCAAAAAAACAATCCTTGGGGCGGTGGATTTTGTTCAGTTTTAATAGCAATAATAAAGCGACATCCTAAGTTAAGAAAGTTAATAAACAATCCTATTGAATTTATAAGAGACTCAATTTTTTTGAGGCTTTTTCATTAAAGAAAGAGAGTGAGTGATAATATGTTTGACATGAAAAATACAAAAATAGCAGTCATCGGTCTTGGTTATGTTGGCTTGCCTCTAGCCGTAGAGTTTGGAAAAAAAATATCAACAGTCGGGTTTGATATTAATGCTAAAAGAGTGAGTGAGTTACAGGAGTTCATTGACCATACATTAGAGGTCACCACTGAGGAACTAAAAAACTCAGAGTATTTAGATGTCACTAATGTTCTAGATGATATTCGAGATTGTAATGTATACATAGTAACTGTACCTACACCAGTAACAGAATATAAAACACCAGATATGGAGCCGGTGAAGGCTGCTAGCCGTATGCTGGGAAAAGTAGTTAAGAAAGGTGACATAATTATCTATGAAAGCACCGTTTACCCTGGTGCAACTGAAGAAGATGCACTTCCTGAAGTTGAGGCTGTTTCGGGCTTGAAATTTAATAAAGACTTCTTCGCTGGTTACAGTCCCGAGCGAATCAATCCTGGTGATAAAATTAACACAGTTACTACCATTCAGAAGATCACTTCAGGTTCTACACCTGAGGTCGCACAGTTTGTTGATGACCTTTATAACTTGATCATTACGGCTGGAACGCATAAAGCCTCATCAATCAAAGTAGCAGAAGCCGCAAAAGTTATAGAGAATACACAAAGAGATGTGAACATTGCATTGGTCAATGAGCTCGCTCTTATCTTCGATCGTTTGGGTATTGACACCAAGGATGTGATTGAGGCTGCAGGAACAAAATGGAATTTTATTAAAATGCAACCTGGTCTTGTTGGTGGGCATTGTATTGGTGTAGATCCATATTATCTTGCACATAAAGCAGAACAGAATGGCTATTACCCCCAAGTCATCCTGTCAGGTCGCAGAATTAATGAGGGGATGTCCTCCCATATTGCTAATAAAGTCGTCCGCTTGATGAATGGAAAGCACATTCATGTCGTGGGGTCTCGAATTTTGGTTATGGGGTTTACCTTTAAAGAAAATTGTCCCGATGTGAGAAATACGCAAGTAGAAAAACTAATTAAAGAACTGGAAGCGCATAATGCAACCGTGGATGTATATGATCCATGGGCCAACACTCATGAGTGTTGGGAGGAATATGGTCGGGAAATTGTCAAGACACCAGCAGTTAATGCATATGATGCGATTATTTTCGCCGTAGGCCATGATCGTTTTGTTCAAGGCTATGATAAAAAAGTAGATATGTTTGCCAAACAAAATAGGGTGATCTTTGATGTAAAGGGTGTCTTGCCAATACATCAAATTGATGGTCGCCTATAATATAAATATCAAGCCCCTTTATCTAGGGGCTCTTAAATCATAATGGCAATTTAAGTGAAACGTAATTTTTTAGCTAATTTTAAATCATTAAGGCAGGCAAGCCGATTAAAAAATAATATTGTAAGCGAAGGTGTCAAAGGGAATTACCAATTAGTACATGGTTTAATCCAAGAGATAGGAAAAAATGACCTTCATGCTAATGAGGCTATACGCTCAGTACTTTATTCGGTTGCCGTTGTACGAGTACTCAATGAGGCCCGGGATTATTTTCATCAACAAGGTGAAAGTGATAAAGCTTATAAATGTTTTATCTACTCGCTTGGGTTGAGAAATAGACAAAGAGAAAATATTGATTCAGAAATTTCTAGGTGTATTGATAAATGGCAGCCCGAGAAGATTTTATTCCTTGCGGAGAAAGGGTATGATGCATATAAACATACACGTTATCTAGCAATACAGGCATTAATGCACCTGTATCAGCAGAGTGAGCCTTTTGAAAAATTATCTGAAACCAATAAAAAACTAGTCAATTATTATCTGCAGACAGGGAGGTTAAAAGGTCTTTACCTTTTCTATTTAAAGGAAAAACTGTACCATAGTCACGATTCTTACGGAATTATTTTCATAGCTCTAATAAAAGGATTGAAAGATCCATTGCTTAATAGTTTGATTGTCAAGTTTTTGCATCAATACTATTCTAAGAATAGGTTTTTATCAACCAGTTATGTTGGTTTATACCTCGCAACTTTGGTGGAGGGTGGGCGTTCATCGGATGACATGCTAGCAGTAAGCTATTTATTCAAAGTGATTGCTAGTTTGCCAGAGGGAGATGAGAAGGCGTTATTAATAGCACTAAAGGATGCAAATTCAGGTGCTACATTAGATGAAATTTCAAAAAGCTTCTTCAAGCTTAAAAAAGCATCAAGTAGATATTACTTTATTCGATTGATGTCTGGAGTCAACAAAGATAATATTGTTCGGCATTTCGCTAAAAATGCATGCACATGGAAAGGCCCCGCTTTTATTGCCAAGCTATTCAAGCTGTTATTTGACTGCCAATACTATGGGCTGATTATTGAAGTTTTTCATAAACTACAAGAAGATAATCGCCAACATCCTCAAGTTTTTATATTTTATGTTAGCTCGCTTAGAAATACAGGAAAATACAAGCAGGCTAAAGAATTACTCCAGTCTGCACCTTCTCAAATACCTGAGTTGATGGTTTTATCTCAGGAGTATTATCTCAGTAAAAAGGAAAAAGACTTGAGAAAAGCATTGCAGCTTGCCTGCAAAGTATATGATCTTCAGTCTGAGAAAAATAAGCCGCGCTGGGCATTTTCAATTGTAGAGCTTATGTGTGCAGAAGGTGACTTTGAATCGGCATATAAATATGTTACTAGTCACCCGAAATATGCTAAAGAACTTATGCCACTGATCCATTTTAAAGAGGGAACTCTTACAGTTATTGAAAATGAAATAATTTCAAGACTGACGGCTGGAGAGCAATGTGACGATCTTTACTACTATCTTTCCTATCTTTACTGTGAGCGGAAAAATTATTATAGAGCAGTTGAATATATTAATGAAGCTGTGAAGCTAAAAGTTAGTCGCCGAAATTCCTTGCATTATATTCTATTGAAATCTGTGGTGGAAAAAGATTATCAAGCTTGTTTGTCATTTATCCGCAATAACCAACTAGATTCTGATATTTTATTTGCCAAGTATTATGCGTACTCTTTAATCCAGCTTGGTGCTTTCGTGGAGGCTGATAATTATCTTAGCTTGAGAGAAGGTGTATTTAATAATACACAAAAAAATGCTATTGAGAGAAAGCTGTTGCTGGCAAATTCTGCTCGCTTAGCTGGTAATCATAAAGTTTCATTTGAACTATTTTCTAGTATCTTTCCTGAAGATCAACGTTGCTTTACCTGTGCTGACAATACTAATTATTCATATGCTGTGATGAACCTGAGGTCAACTGCATCTATCATCTATGATGATTTACAACCTATGATCTCGGTGATCATGACAAATTATGGATGGTCTAACTATACATCGGTGGCTATACAGTCAATATTAGACCAAACACACAGTAATTTTGAATTGATCATTGTGGATGATCATAGTGAAAAAAATGCGTATAGAAAGTTGGCTAAGTTTATAAGGGGAAAAAAAGACAAAAGAATTAAAATTGTCAGATTGAAAAAAAATTCAGGTACATATAGAGCTAAAAATACTGGAATATCTATTTCACGAGGAAAGTATATTACTTTTCAGGATTCTGATGATTGGTCGCATCCCATGCGTCTACAAGTACAATTAGAAAAATTATTATCTGTAAACGCTCTTGCTTTAGTTGTAAATTGTTGCCGAATTGATAGTGGCAGTCTGGTTAGTTTACATAAAATAAACCTTCTGCGCGAAGGACCCATTACACTGTTTTACAAGAGACTTGTGCTTGATTCTCTTGGGTACTTTGATTCAGTTAGAACCTCCGCGGATAGTGAATTTATTTCACGTATTGAAAGTTATTATGGGCCGGATTCAATATATCATATTGAAACCCCATATTACATTGCTAGCTTTCATGATCGCTCATTGACTTCTTATGGTCCTTTAAGTTTAGACCCTATATTGGGGGTAGTGGGCGCAAGGAAAGAATACTCCTTAAAGTATAAGGAGTGGCACAAAAATAATTGTAATGGTGATCTATACATGGACTTTCCACTGAATGAGAGGAAATTTCCAACTCCTCTACAACTATCACTATAATCATATTTCATATAATGAAAGTAATTAGTATTTAGGTGGTGTGATTTTGCTTTCAGTTACATTTGATAATTTAACTAGTGGTCATAATAATGCAGTAATTTGCGAAAATATTGAAGGGGTTACGTTTGAGGCATATTTTGTAAAGAAAGATAGCAATAAGCTTGTTATATTTTCCCCAGGCGCAATAGATCGCACAAAGATATCACCACCAATTTATCATCGATGGTCATGGCATGACAAAATACATGCAAATACTTTGTTTGTGAATGATCCGACTTTATATTTGTCAGATGAATTAAGAATTGGGTGGCTGTTAGGTGAAAAAAACATTAACTATACAGAACTGATGTGCTCATTCATTAATGCGTGTATATCAAGAATGTTTATAGGGGTCGATGAGGTTGTTTTTTATGGTTCCAGTGCCGGTGGATTTATGGCTTTGCAGGTTGCTGCAAATTTCCCCAATGCTAAAGTTTTAGTAAATAATTGTCAGACTAACGTTCTTAAATACTATAAATCTCACGTTGATGATCTGATTCAGACATGTTTTTCAGATATGTCTGAATCAGATATTGAAAGTTTACATGGTGAAAGAGTTGATTTAGTTAAAAGATTTAAAAATAAAAAGATTCCTCGAAAAATAATTTATATGCAAAATACAGCAGATGTTTTTCATATGATTAATCATTGCCTACCATTCATAAGTGCATTAAAAAATGAGCAGTTAGATGTTGAGTCATCATTTATTTTAGACTTGTACCGTAATGATGAAAATGGACATGGGCCTATCTCGCAAGAGTTAACTATTTCTAAGTTGAATGCTTTTTTACAGGAATAGTAATTTATATTAACCATATTGAATGTTGCTTGTGTGGAATATTTTTCATCTAATGAAATGTTATATGATCTCATAAGGACTTTTGTTTTTAATATATGTCTAGGATAGAGGGGTTAATATGTTTGTGATACTTGAAAAGTGAATGAGGTTCGTCTTGTCATTCCATTTCATCTCCAAAATAGAGTAAATTGTTGGGGGGCTGGGGGGCTTATTAGATTAGAGTCCTGTTTATTACACATATCATTTTCTTTGGGTTTGGAAACTTATGTTGTAGCAAATGAAAAATATTTTTTATCAAAAAAAATTGACGCAATAGTAATTAATAGTTCTCAAATGTGCTCAACCTATTCACCCGGATTAGATCGTAATTGTGCTGTTGCTCATAGTTCTGTACGGACAATTTTCTTTATTGACGCTGACTTATTGATAGCCCCAATTTTAAGAGATCAGCTAGTTATACGTAGCGGCCATTTACCAACGCGCTGCGCTTTTGAAATGTATCCCTGCCTCTATCTGACCAAGGAAGAGACGGAACGTTTTAATGGGGATTTTCAGGGCTGTCTAGAGTCGTTTCTGCGCGGTGAAAACCACCGGGTTGAGGGGATTGCCCTGGCCAGCAGTTGCTTGCTGATAAACCGTGAGTGGTTTTTGCAACTGGGGGGATTTGATGAACAGTTTGTCGGCCACGGCGGCGAAGATTTGGAACTGATAGACCGGCTCACCCGCCATTACCCCATTGGGCCAAGGCCGGATGACTATGCCCTCAATATCAAGGCCCAGCATCCGGGGGATTATCAGGGATTTCGCCGCTATTTCAGCTATTACGCATTGCCCCATCTCTTTGCTGGCCGATTTCTGGTGCATCAATGGCATCCGCGTCCGTTAACTCACCCTTACCATCGGCGACGGGCCGGTAACGATCAGTTATTGGAACAGATGCTGTCTCGCACGGAAGCCGAGCGGGGACCACTAAAAGGGCCAGTGGTGCCCTGCAACGATCTTGGCGGAGAGCTTCCGGATTTTCGGGAGTGGATGATCCGCTTGCAGGAGGAGGCGGGTTATCCGGTGAGTGAATATCCGGGGCTCTTACGTTGGCAAGAGGGTGTGCAGCGCAAGCGACCACTGTGGCGCAAGCTGCGCAAACTCTATCTCAATCCCCGGGCCTTTTTTGCTGATATGCGTTAAGCCGACTCTTCATCTCTATTCAACATTCAGAGGCTGTTTGCCTCGTCAGCTTGGACTTCCCATGAAACCTGTTCTTGTTGTGAATTTGAAAGCGACCTATTCCGCTGGTCGTCATCCTGAAAGCTGTTCCCGCTCTTCGTGGCGAGTGGCCGCAGCTCGGGTGCCTGATATTGATACCGTGGTCGGTGTCTATGAGGGCATGGTGGTGGCGGTGATCCGTGGATGCTCTCTGGTGCCGAGTACACCCGAGGTGGTGGGTGCGGATTGGGATGAGGGCTGTCTTGGTCGTTACTATGCGTTGGGCGGTGTGGCTTTTACCGATCGGGATGTGTCCGTCTGGTCGCTGACCCGTTGTCCACAGTTGCTGGCGCCCTTGTCGAGCGTACAGGGGATCCGTTATCTCTCGCGCGACGAGTTCGACAGGATCCCGATGGGAAATGTGCAGTTGAAGTGATCCGGATTGGCAAGCCCCTTGGTATTCGATTTAACCGATATTTTTAAACCATCCCTCTTTTATCCCCCTTACTGAAACCCGAGATTTTTCATGACTCTATGGACACAATCCAGCGGCATTCTGGCGCGCAGGCGGCAGATCTCTGCCTGTCTCGGTCAGCCATTGGCCCGACTTGAGCCCTCTTCCGAGTGCGTGCCACAAGCGGGCGATGTGCTGGTCGGCTGGGGCCAGAAGGCCAATACAGGTCAGATTAAACAGAAGGCGC
>SXGS01173429.1_pt1 | contig 11667 bp, 10 predicted proteins | sample 3174681 | NCBI WGS metagenome assembly SXGS01 (sample SAMN11356861, study PRJNA531348) | freshwater metagenome | isolation source: freshwater sample F1-80 | place: China: Fuxian Lake, Yuxi | collected 2017-12-25 | reverse complement strand
CGGGTGTCTCATTTTTTTGAAGGCCGCCAGCGGGCGGCCGAGATGGGTTTCTCCGTATGTTTTAGTTTCTGTTCGCTGGGAAAATCATTGCGTCGGCGCTGCGAATTCGCAATCTCTTTTTATAACAATGTAGAATTAGGTAGCCATGCTTTCCGTGATCAGGATGACGACATCGGCGCCATAGTTCGTGCGTAACGTCAGGACGCTGTCGAGTTGGCCGTCTCCTGAAGCCTGTAGACGTGTCAGATCCGTGCTGGCGCTACCTGATTCTGTGTAGGTGACTTCACTTCGATGGACTAGACGTAACTCGACATCGACGCCGCTATTGGCATAGATATTTGATTCGGCGACCGCGAGATCGATGAGAGTCTGCATTGCAGTTGTGCCACCGGCGCCGATTCTGGCGGCGGCGGTGTAGACCACCATGAGATCGATGACCGCCTCGCCGTCACCGGCGGTTCGCGGTACAAAGCTTCCAGTCGGTACAGCTCCGGGAACCAGAACCGCTTCGCCAGCGCACCGGGGAGAAGTCGCTGGATCGATTTCCGCAATCGTGTGTACGCCATCACCCGCATAAATGATTCGAGTCGTTTCGTGGCCATGAGCAAACACTGAACCTGAAAGAACATCGTCTTTTGCCACCAGGATGACCTGGCTTGCAATGGCGTTCATCACCTTGCCATAGGTAGTCGTCGTACCATTGTCACCGTGAACGACACGTGAAATCCGAACTGGAAACTCCTTACCATTGAACAGGTTCAACCAGATGTCGGGATCGCGCGCATCTTGAAACTGAGTCTTGGTACGGTTCAATTGACTCAGCGCCCGCGCATTGAGTTTCGCGGCACGGGTCCGCTTGTATCAAATGGGCGGGGCATCATCAGCACCTTGACGCGCAACGGCACTCGGCGCGGAGAACAATCGTTCGGCTGCCTCCATTGGCAGGGCGAGTAGCAGTGCGAGGCCCCAGAGGGCGCCGCCAAGGGATTGGCGGAATACGTCACTGACTTTCGGCACGATGTTCAACATAGGGGGCCTTCAACGAATGGATTCAGTCAGTTGAAGCGCAGAATGCACCCAACCAACCTTTGGGATTCTCATCGGCATTCGCTTAGTCATTCTTGATATCCCTTTTTGAAGTACCCCGAGGTCGCAAAGGCTCTGGAATTGGACAAATCGCGCGCTGTTTGTAGTTAAACATCGCGCAACGGTTGTTCCTGCACTCGTTGGCAGACTATGGTGTGGTCTGGTGGCTACCCTGAAGTTAAGTACATTGCCGGATTCGTTCACGAGTTGGCCGACCAAGAGGTATTGGCGAAAGGCGACTCCGGGAAATCCACGACTTCACAAGTCAAACCATAACCCGTAAACTGGCTATGTGAGAGTTCACTCGATCTTAAGAAATGCAGGCTGGATTTTTGCGCTGAGATCGATGCTAACTGAAGCAACAGCGGACGGCATCGCCACGATTACCGAAGTCCGCCTTTCTGGGGATCAAATCACTCTCCGATGGAAGACGGATACCCAAGGGGTTCCCCAGACCGTTGAAACTCGGGATTCTCTCACTACCGGCACGTGGAAACCCATATCAGGAATTCAATGGCCTCAAGTCTTGAGTGAGTTCACGGATCCGAATTCTGTCACGGAAGGGTCACGCTACTATCGCGTGGTAGCTCCCTCCCCCTTGCAGGAACGTGGACGCATTCTTTCGGTGAACTTCCACCAACGCCTGACTCGATCGTCGATTCAGCTCGTTTTGGCACTCGCCGGTGTTGAATTATTCATATCGAACGACGTGAATTTCTATAAGGTCGAATACCAAACCGTAGGCCCTTCTGGCGAGCCAGCTACTGCCTCGGGTGGAATGGCGGTTCCCGTAGGCGTGTTAGGGCCTCTGCCACTGGTCAGTTACCAGCACGGAACCGAGTTGGAGCGTGCAGAAGTTCCTTCGTCGTTAAACACTGAAGCATTAATCGCCGTGGCTATGGCTGGGACAGGGTACCTCAGCTTGGCTCCAGATTACCTCGGCCTGGGAACGTCTTCGTTTCCGTTCCATCCCTTTCACCACGCCAAAACCGAGGCGACCGCCGTCGTTGATCTGCTGAGAGCCGCTCGCCTATTTGCGTCTCGTAGCAATATTGTACTGAGTGGCAGCGTCTTTCTTTTTGGATACTCCCAAGGTGGCCATGCGACGCTCGCCGCCCATCGCGAGATAGAACAATTTCATGCCGCCGAGTTTCAATTAAAGGCATCCGCACCAGGAGCCGGAGCATACGATTTGTCCGGCGTCACAACGGACGATGTGTTGTCCGGGCGCCCACAGCCAAACCCGTACTACTTTGCCTATCTGATCGCAGCATACCAAAAAATTTACGGCATTGCCGAATCGTTGCCGGCGGCATTTAAGGCCCCATACCACGTTGACCTTCCACCCTTATTGGATGGTTTCCATTCTGGAAGTGCTGTGAATGCCAAAATGCCCAGTGTGCCAACAGAGGTGTTAAATCCAGAATACTTAACGGCGTTCAAAACCAATCCCGACCATCCGCTTCGCCAGGCGCTGAAAGCAAATAATCTGCTGGATTGGGTTCCTGTCGCTCCGGTGCGCCTATTCCACTGCCAAGACGATCAGGACGTTCTTTTCGCTAATTCGCAAAAAGCTTGGGAACGCTTGAAGGCGAATGGTGCCGTTTCGGTTGAACTGCGAAACGGTGGTGCCTTTGACCATGGCGGGTGTGTGCCGTTTTCTCTGTTGGGAGCTAAGTCTTGGTTCGACAGCATGAAATGAGTCCTATTCAGACCACCATGGGTCAGGGCCTCGGTTTGAGTTGTGCCACTTTCTTAAGCAATTCGTCGCCCAGGTCTTCTTGGTGGAAATAGGCGTCTCGGGAGCCATCGGCTCCCCAAGAATGGATAAAGAGCATCTTCTGAAAAGCTGTCCACGAGGCGGAACCATCCATAGTGAGTTGATTGCCACCCGCGGGCAGTAGCCCTGACTTGTGCGGGGGCATTCCCTTGAACGCAGTGTCCCGTCCACCCCCCCACTTTCCGTCGATCTTCATGTTCGCGTCGGCCGCCAAGACCCAGCCGGGCTGAGCCAGAGAAGCTTTCACTGGACTGCGAGATGGGTAAGTGCCGGCTGGGTTAATCCAATTGGTAATGCCACCGTAATACTGGAATCCGATGATCCATTGATCGAATTCGGGTTCAAACGTCGGGAAGGTGGGACGATTCGGGCAAGTCCAAACATTCGCGGTGGAATTGGTTTGAATAATCAAGCCAACCGTCTGCGCTGCCTTTCGTTCTGGTGGGTTCAAGGCGATTTGAACCACCCCACCACGTGCCACCAATACACGTTCCAAATTTTCATCAGCATAGACTGTAACACCAATTCCAACTTGGCGCAGATTGTTGAGGCATTTGACCCGCTTACCCTTTTCCTTGGCTCTCGAAAGGGCTGGCAAGAGCATGCTGGCCAGAATGGCAATAATGGCGATTACCACCAGCAGCTCGATCAGCGTAAACGCCCAGCCAACAGTTCGAGTCCGGCGGAAGGATGACTGATATTTCATACGTCAAAGTTTGGCTGGGGAAACAAATGAGTCGGTGACTCCAGCTTTTTTATACTAAGAAGGGACCTCACGGCAAGCTCGCTCAACTCCGAGCAGGACAATTGGCAGGAAGCCGTTCAAGAGACTCGATCGGATTGGCTGGCGTTTGATTCAGTCCTCAGGGCCGCAACCATTTTACGAACCAGTCGATGGCTCGCTGTTCGGAAACCGGTTGGATGGCGTGACCTGTCCGTGGTTGAATCAGTAGCTCGAAACGATTCAGTGCAGCGGCGGCAGAATAGGCGTCCGCGGCTGCGGCGGCGCAGATCTGTACCCCCGCTAAAGGAGTTCTCTCATCGGAATCACCATTGATTACCAGTAATGGCCGTGGGGCAATCAGGGGCAGCAACGAAGGCCCATCAAATGGCCCATCAATTCCAGGAACCACTCTCGCGTAGAAGCGTCGAACAAACGCCGCGTTTAACGGAGCACTGACATCGTCTGCGGCTGCGTTCACGGCATTTTGGATAGTCCCAATCCGAGACTGCCAGGCGCCATGCTCCAATGCCCAGCTGAAGCTTTGAACACCGATAAACGGAATGGCCACCGCGATGCGCTTATCCACGGCGGACGCAAGGTATGTCTCCATTCCGCCCTTGGAGATGCCAGTGAGGCCGATGCGGACAGTGTCCACACCGTTCAATGTTTCCACGTAATCCAATAAGCGCAGTACATCCCAGACAGTGTCATACAAGAAAGGAAATCCAATTCCCGTGCGCCAAGTGGATAAAATGGCGGACTCGTAGGCCTGGTTCCCGCCTCCCCCCATCGGCATTCGTTCGCCAAAATGTCGGCCGTCAATGCTAATACCCACGAAACCAAGGCGAGCCAAACGTTCCAGAAAAGGTCGCTGACTTTCCTTATTCGATCCGGTCCCATGCAGTGAAATGACCAACGGTCGGTTCCCATCGGCAATCGGCCTCACAAGAATTCCCGGGACTCGTACTCCACTCTCTGAATAGAACGAGAATCGAAACCGACGTATCCCAGCTGCCGCCTCGATCTCGATAAGCTCGCTCTGCAATGGGACACGCGTTCGATCGATCAATTTTAGGAATCGATCAGCAGCACCTTGCCCTTCCGGAATGGTTCGCGGAGGGAACTTTTCGCCGGCTAATACGGTCACTCCTTCGGAAAAGACGCTCATGGCAATCCAAATCCAAAACAACTGAATAATTCGCTGCATATTCGATTTCAAATCATGCGGGAAATTTTTTAGTGAGCCGATGTTCGCCAATCATTGCCACGCAGTCGCCATAGAGTCCATCGACGCACGTTGTTAAAAGGTCCGTGGCGACTTGGGGTTCCTTTTGGGCTCCAACGTGGACGTCGGCAGTAAATTGGACCCCGTCGTGTTGGTGTCTGCTTTCTTGGCCTGAACCTTCAACCTATCCAGCAGTGGCCTTAGCAAACTGGAGGGCAACGCGTAGGAGGCCACTCGCCCTGCCCGCGCTATGTTCAAGCCGACCACCTTCCCTTCCAGATTCACCAAGGGCCCACCGCATTGCCAGTTCTGCAAGACGCTATCGTGTTGAATCACCAACTCAAACCCTTCCGATCGGTTGCTGGGTGTGCTCCCCATTCGATTCATCCGTTCGGATCGATCCAAACCCTGACTCCCAGCATCATTCTTTGGAGTCTTCAAAGGAATTGTTTTCTCAAACTCTTCCTCACCACGCTTCACTCGCAGGGTAACAGACTCACCTTCACGAAATTCTCGCAGAGTACGAATCAGATCATCGGAGTCTGCCAGCGCCGTTCCATTTAGTTGCAGAAATACATCACCAGCCCGAATCCCAAATTCTTTCGCTGGCATGCCATCCAAAACGCTCTCCACACGGGCCATCGAAGCCTTTCGATCCATTTGGACGCCCATCAGCGCGCGTGGATGCAGAATCCGGCGCGGCGGCACGCTCACAATCCCCACGGCCTGCGGCAGTTCGGAAACACCTGGAGTCACCACCCATTGTCCGACCTTGGCTGGTTGAGCAGCCCAAGACACTGCTTTGAGCTCTTTCGATGCAACCCGGAGCAGGGCCACATCATTTCGATCATCGCTGGTGAGAAGCCGGGCGGAAACCTCCTTCCCACTAGGCAGCCAGCACGTCAGGCGTCCAGAGGCCAATTCACTTGCTTTGGTCAACACGAGTCCTTGGTCATCGATTGCCATGCCCAATGCCACCGTGCTTCCATCCAAATCGATCTTGACTACCGATCGACGAGTGGCTCGGGACACCGACTGAAATGCGTTCAGTGTGGATTCACCACTCTTGGCATGATCCAAAGCCAAACGTTCACGAGAGCGTGCTGGTGCCTGGGCCAAAACCTTGTGCATACCGAACACTGAAATCACTAGCACCACCCACATGCCCATCCATCGCCTAGGTTTCGTCGAAGCTGTCCGCACGGCAACGGTGTCCATAGCCACACCGAATCGCAGTCGATGAATCATTGGGTCGTTTCTATTCATGGACGCGGTTTTCTGGCGGCCACCACCACCGAAGTTTGGAACGATTGATCGCCTCGGCGGATCTCGATGCGAATCGACTCTCCAATGCGACACTCCCGCAAACGTTGTCGGAATGAGTCAGACCCTTCCAGGATCTGTCCGTTAATCCGATGGATAATGTCTCCTACGCGAATCCCCGCCTTGGCGGCAGTGCTATCGGGTTCAACCAACTCCAATTGGCAACCGTCGGGATGATCCTTGCCACGCGCACCAATGGAAGGTCGTTCTGGTGGAGTTTCTTCCCCCCACCGCTCACCCTTCAGCAGTCGCTCCCAGTCCCGGCTAAATGCTTCTACAGGCGCGTGGAAGTTTGCTGTCGGTGAATCGCTGATCCGACTGTGTATCCCCACTACAGCCCCTCGCAGGTCAAACAATGGACCTCCCGAATCTCCTGCTGTGATCGTGCAATCTGTTTGAATCATCGGAGACGGCAGTCGAATAATTCGACCCAATCGCACAACCGGAGCACGTCCAGGCTCGAATCCCCCAGGATGACCCATGGTAAGGACCCAATCGCCGAGCCGACTGTCACCCACTTGAGCCATGGTTACATGCGGCCAGGGGCCATCCTCAGTAATCTTCATCAGACCAGCATCGATTTCGTGGTTTGCTCCCAATGTTCGTCCGCGCAACGTCCGCCCATCCGGCAACACGAATCGGGCGTCTCGCCCCGCTCTATCCGAAACATGGGCTGCTGTTAGCACATAACCGTCGGGGGAGACAATTACCCCGCTACCGCTGCTGGCCCCAATGGTGACAGCAACAACTGAGTTCAGAATGCTGGGGAGAAGAGCTTCAATGCGATGCTCGATAGCTCGGAGATCGTCAAGGTTCTGAGGAACGGATTTCCGGGTAGCTGGGGGAATCTCCCGGAAAAGGAGCAGCGAATTGTCAGTTGCCGTCGAACCTCCAAACTTGTGGTCAGCTCCTTCTCGACCGACAGCGGGCGATAAAACAATCGCTAGCCAGATCAACCACCCGATAGCCATCCATCGCACCAGCCTCGAAAGGACCACGTCAACATCTTGGCGCAACCGACAAACGGAACTTAGGCTGGAGCGTATGTCCGCAGACGGTTCTTGAACAGAACAGTACGAGTCGTTTCGACTGGGCGGTCGGGTGGGCATGGTTGAACAAAGCAAGCGATAAGCAGAACAAGCCCGTCGACTCACCTTACTGCAGGAATTTCCTCAATTCAATGCGAACTCCACGCGAATCTTACCCGTGATTCTAATGCATTGAACAACGGGCTGAATTGGTGGTTATCTGGGATACAGATTCGGTCACATTCCTTCCATCGTTGGAATTGATTGTCAGGACCGCAGCCAACGCCAGACTTCGACTATTCGGGGTGGCTGACCGGTCCTGAGAATCCCGATGCGAAACACTTTGCCCGCCATCCAGAGAGATCCGGCCGCGGTGAAAAGTAGCAACACTCCTGTTCCAATGAGGTCCACCCAAGGTGGATCTGCCATGACTCGGTTCATCATGATAAAGGGCGTGTAGATGGGTATCCAGGAAAGCACCCGTGCCAAGGTGCCATTGGGGTCCCGAGGGATGAAGGTCATGGTCATCAGGGGAATCATCATCACCAACGTGATAACTGCCATATAGTTTTGGGACTCCTTGAGCGTGTTACAGACGCTGCCCAGAGCCAGAATCGCCGCTGCGTAAATGATGTACCCAAAGACGAAATACAGGATGAACATGGGTATCAACTGCGATCCCTGCAAAATGCCCAGAACATCCCTGCCGAACCCGAGGGATCCCACGGATTTCCAGGCGGCAACAGCCAATAATCCGATCATCCATGAGCCAACCATGGTCAATCCAACGGCTGCGATGCCCATCAACTTTCCCATCATCAGTTCATTCGGAGTCAACGAAGACAGCAACACTTCAATAAGTCGGTTCGATTTTTCTTCGATGATATTGTTCAATAACATCTGAGCGATGGAGAAGACCGAGAGCCACAAGAGGTAAACGAAGGCGCTCGGAGCCCATTGGCGCATCACGTCAGACCGTTCAACCGATTCTTTCCCCGCCACCTTTTTTGGATTTAAGTTAAGGATCGGCGCACGGAGCGTTTCCACTTCGCGTACCGAATTCAGATCCACACCCCGTTTGATGTATTCTCTGCGGCGCAATTCGCTCTGAACCACGGTATCCAGTTCGTCGCGCAGCTTGGTATCGGCGAGATTTCCGGACCAATATTGGATTTCAGCCGCAGGTGGATTCGTCGCTGTGCCCAGGAATTCGAAGTGCGGCGGAATGAGGATGGCAGCATGTATATCCACCAATTGATCGTTGAATCGCCAGCGCTGATCCCCTCGGACAAACGGTCGCAACGCTTCTGCCAGAGTGTTCCAGTTCGTTTGAGTCGACAAAGGGCCGGTGAGTGGAACCCGCTGGAAGGGCTTCCTGGGTTTTTCGAGAGGAGGACTCCCCGGCCGCAGCCATGGTTGGATCATGGCATTGGCCGCTGCAGGATCCGACTCCAAGTGCCATCGTTCCAAATCGCGTTTCGCGCCATTCGTGGTCCCTGCGGAGGTTTCAGGCAAGCCATACTTTCGTAGGTACTCGGCGAGCTTCTCCAGAGACTGTTTTCGATAGGCCTGCTCCAAGTGGGCTCCCAATAGTGGTTCAATACCGTTGGATGGATCCACAACGATAAAATGGCGCGTTGGGGTACCGCGAGTTTGAAGCCATATTGGCACTTGAATTGTTAAGAATAACAACATGGGAATAAACAATATTCCAAGCCAAAACCCTTTGGTCCGCGCGTTTTCGACGTACTCACGCCAGGCAACCAGAAGAGCACGTCTCATCGAAATGATGCCTCCTTTCCCGCCGGACCTACCAAGTGAACAAAAACATCATGCAAACTCGGTTCGGTTTGCTGGAAACGGTTCAAAACGATCTCGTGCATGAAGCAGTGGTGCAGAATGGATTGAGGATCTGTCGATTCGGCAATAACAACTTCCCATTGACCTTGAATCGGCAGTGCTTTGTCACATTGGGATGGATCTCGCGAACGCAATTCCATGACCCCCGGCAGAGTTTTCAACGAGGACACATCATGAGTCGTGCAAATAAGCACGCTTCGAGGCAGTTGTCTTTTGGCATCCAACACTGTTCCGTCAAACACCTTCCGCCCTTGGGACATAAGAACAATCCTATCGCACAACCGTTCCGCGTGCTCCATGATGTGGGTCGAGAACAAGATCGTACGCCCCCCTTTGGCCATATCCCGAATGATGGATTCCATCACTTCCTGATTTACCGGGTCCAATCCGGAGAACGGTTCGTCCAGAATCACAAATTCCGGATCGTGCGCAATGGATGCGAGCACCTGGACCTTCTGCCCCATTCCCTTGGACAATGACTCGGTGGGTTTGTCGGCGAAATCTCCAAGACCGTAGGTCTCCAAGAGCTCGTAAGCGCGCGCTCTCGCCTTATTCCGACTCATTCCCTTGAGCGAGGCGAAATAGGCGACGACTGCCCAGCATTTCATCTTCTTGTAGAGACCTTTTTCTTCGGGAAGATAGCCAACCCGATCACGCACCTCGAGTGCCGAGCTCTTTCCCAGGATTGATATGTGGCCCGAGTTGGGTTGGAGAATTCCGAGGATCATCCGGATGGTTGTGGTCTTGCCGGCGCCATTCGGACCGAGAAAGCCGCAGATGGATCCTGACTTTAGGCGAAGAGTCAGATCCGATACGGCGTGAAACTCACCGAATTGCTTGGAGACCCGATCCACATCCAGTGGGAACACAGTTGAGGGATCTTCAGTCATTATGCGTCGACGAAGTACACAGTCCTCAACAATTACCTGCCAGCGGGTGCCATGAGTTTGCGGTTCATGGTCAACCCCATTCGATTCGCTGCCAAGGCTTGATTGCGAAACTCGTCGAATTTCTTGATTTCATCGGGGCTCAGAAATCCTCCGGCTCGCTGAGCCGCTCGCTCCATGATTCCTACGAGCATTTTCAAGTTTTTCTCTCCCTCAGATTCCGAGGCGATATTCCTAAAGTTTAAGGTCGGAACGATCTGAAAATCCGCGGGTAAGCCTTGCGACTGGAGGGTTGCTTGCGTCTCCTCGCGCAACAAGAGATAGAGCTGCTTCCCTTTCTTTTCTCGCTCGGATTTTTCGCCGCTTAGCAACGGTTCAAACTGAATCGCGGTGAGGTGACTGCCGAGGTTTCGGCTGAATTCCTGGTATTGGGCCAATGCCTCCGGCCCCAATAGCTCGCGAACTTTCTCCTGGAGTGCTGCCTCTTGAGCTGCAAAGACGGGCTGCGATAAAATCGTGAGCGCCAATCCTAGGGGTGCTGCGATCACCGTCTGGTTTAACAGATATCCAGTGAGCGAGGTAACTGTAAGCACTACCCCCTGACCACGGAGCCATCCCTGCAGCTTGTTCAGGGCTCGATCCACCCGTTTCCGAGCGGCTTCTTCAGTCGTCCCCAAAAATTCACCGACAGCGGCATTGGGTTGTTGTTCGAAAAAGCGAAGCAAGATGGCGTTTCTATCTTCTGAGGGGAGTTGATTCACCGCTTCGTCCAAAATCGGAGCGATCTTGGACAACGCAGCCTCTGAATGATCTTCTCGGTGGTTCATTTCCGTCGCGATTCGTTCTCGAGTTACCCGCCGTCGTTCGGCTCGCAAATAGTTTCGCGCGACAAAGCACGTATGCCGATGCAACCACCCTCCTAGCAACACGTCCCGAGGCAATGTAGCTGCCGTCCGTGCTAGATCCGGCAGAACATTACAAAACTGTCATCTCCCAGAAATCCTCAGGTCATTCGGATGCTACAGGTTAGCCGCATGAATGAATTGTCGTTCTCGCATCAGAATACCAGTCGTCGACTCCAAATCCGGGCAGTGGCTTTGGGCTTACTGGCCGTTGGCAGCGCCGTCACCCTGGCCTTGGGACCTCTCCATGCCAAGGATTCCTCGAAATGGTCCGTCCCCAAACTGACACTTCGAGACACACCCGTTAACCGCGGAACAATCACCACCAGCTTCGCACCTGTGGTCAAGCAGGTCAGCCCCAGTGTTGTTCGTGTCTTTGTGGCCGCGACCCCTAAAGTTGCTGCCTTCAATGTTCCCGATGAATTGAGCGGAAATCCCTTGTTCAAACGATTTTTTGGGGATGAATCGCCGGAACGCCGGCTGGGCCCCGGTCCTAAGCAACGGGGAGTCGGCAGTGGCGTCATTGTCTCCGCGGATGGATATCTCCTCACAAATAATCACGTCGTAGACAAAGCGGAAGAAGTCCGAGTCGCACTTTCAGACGGAACCGAGTATCTCGCCAAAGTGGTGGGTAAAGATCCCAAGACCGACATCGCTGTGCTTAAGATTGATGCCAAAGACCTCCCGGCCATTCAAATCGCCGACAGCGATATGATCGAAGTGGGAGATGTGGTCCTGGCGATCGGTAATCCCTTCGGAGTCGGACAAACGGTCACCAGCGGCATTGTGAGTGCGACTGGGAGAGGCAGCCTGGGGCTCGATTACGAGGACATGATCCAGACCGACGCCGCG
>SXGS01607020.1_pt1 | contig 11670 bp, 12 predicted proteins | sample 3174681 | NCBI WGS metagenome assembly SXGS01 (sample SAMN11356861, study PRJNA531348) | freshwater metagenome | isolation source: freshwater sample F1-80 | place: China: Fuxian Lake, Yuxi | collected 2017-12-25 | reverse complement strand
CTGTCTGGTACGACCGAACTGGGCTCACGCGAAGAAGCGCGAGATGCTCGGCCAGCATGTCTGGATCTACGTCGCCTACCGCAACTACGTGCGGGAGATCACCCGAGACTGCCGGACCCATTCGAGTGCTTCGGCGCTGGGTATCATGCCCCGACCCCTAGAGCCGGAAGAGCTGCTGACCATCCGCGGCCGCATCTGTCTCGCGGCGTGACCACGGGTCTGGAGCAGTTCAACCAGGTTCAGCCGACCGGTCTTTCGCGTCCGTGTGCCAAAGTCAGCAGCAAGTCCGTCTTGTTGATGCTCCCGAGCAGTCGCCGGCCCCAGCCTTGCTCCACCACCGGCAACCTCTCAATCGGGAGGTTCCGGAACTTCTCCAGCGCCTCATGCAGTGTCGCCTCCGGATTGATCGTCGGAAACTCCGCCACCACGACATCCTCCGTCCGCGTCCGTGCCGCCAGTTCCGGATTCCCCAGCTGGACCTTGATGTCATGCAGAGGAATCACGCCACGGAACACCTCGCCCTCATCGACGACATACAGGTTGCTGTTGCGGTGCCGGGCAAACGCGTCGACCACTTCCTGGAACGGCGCAAAGATGCTCACGCTTGGCGGGTCGTAGCGCATCAGATCGCGCACCCGCAGATCGTGCAGCGGATCCAGCGCACTGTCCGAGAGATCGCGTGCCTTGCGCGCCAGCTGATACACGCCCTTGCCACGCAGGCTCTGCGCGACCAGATGCGCCGCCACGCAGGCGAGCATCAGCGGCAGCACGATCTCATGGTTCAGCGTCATGTCGAATACCATGAGTATCGCCATGAAGGGGGCCTGCGTCGCAGCCGCAAGGAATGCACCCATGCCGACGAGCGCGTAGGCCTGCGGGGCCGCCGCAGACGCGCCAGCCCATGCCTGCACGAAGCAGCCGACGAGGCCGCCCAGAACCCCGCCGACGAGCAGCATCGGCGTGAAGATCCCGCCCACAGCTCCGGAGCCGACGGTCGCTGCGGTTGCGAGCAGCTTGAAGAGAATCAGCACGGCGAGCGCGGACGCCGTCCACTGCACGGTGAGCACCTCGGAAAGCGCTCCGTACCCGTTGCCCCAGACGATGGGGTGCCAGATCGAGATGACACCGACGGTCACTCCGCCGATCATGAGCAGCAGCGGCAGCGGCAGCGGAATCCGTGCGAACAGCGCCTTCGCAGCGTCTAGGAGGCCCAGAAACAGCGGCACAGAGGCACCGCACAGCAGCCCAAGCGCAAGATACAGCCCGAGCTCGGGGTAGGAAACGAGCTGGAAATGCGGCACTTCGAACAGCGCGCGGCCACCCGTCAAGGCACGCACGACCACCGTGGCCGCAAAGGAACTGAACAGCAGCGGTCCGAAGCTCGCCATGGCGATCGAACCGAGCACGACCTCCGCGACGAACAATGCGCCACCGATCGGCGCGTTGTAGGCCGAGGCCATGCTCGCCGCTGCTCCGCAGGCGACCATCAGACGCAGGCGCGGCCGCGGGAAGTGTGCGAGTCGTCCCAGTCGGGAGGCGAGCAGGCTCGCGAGCTGCGCCATCGGCCCCTCGCGTCCGATCGAACCGCCCGAGGAAATCGAGAAGATCGACGATCCAATGCGCGTCAGGGCAGGAGCGGTGCGGATCACGCCGTCGCCCAACGCCACGGCCTCCATGTACTCCGTGGCGCGCTGATTCCGCGTGGCTCTCTGGCCCCACCACAGCACCAGACCCGCCAGCAATCCGCCCAGAGCAGGCACCAGCACACGACGCCAGTCGGGCAGGTCCTCCGCGGCCACCGCGAGGTTCTTGTGATTGCCCGTGAACAGAAACTGCAGGCCGTCGCAGGCCAGAAGAAACGCGCGTCCGGAGAATCCGGCAACCAAGCCCACGATGCCCGCCCAGAAATAGGTGACCAGCGTCTCGTCCGGCCGGAAGCGCTCCGCCAGCCACAGGCGCAGTCGCAGCAATCGCAGGGCCAGCCGGCGGTTCATGGGGCCTGCGAAGATACGCTGCGCCCAGCTTCAGAAAAAGACTCCTAATACATGGTATTCAAATACATGCCATCTTCCTTTCTCGGCCCGACGATGGAAACCTCCGCAGGGCTCCGATAGACTCCGCCACCATGAAGCCGACAGCGCTGGGAATGGTCGAGACCAAGGGTCTCGTGGGTTCGATCGAAGCCGCCGATGCGATGGTCAAGGCCGCGATGGTCGAACTGTTCGCCAAGGAGAACGTCACCGCCGGTTACTGGACGATGTTCGTCGTCGGCGAAGTCGGTGCCGTGAAGGCGGCGACCGATGCCGGTGCCGCAGCCGCGCGCCGCGTCGGCGAGCTCGTCAGCGTCCACGTCATCCCGCGCCCGCACGATCAACTTTGGCGCATTCTGCCCCCGATGGCCGCCGTGCCGGCGAAGCCCGCCGGCAAGGCCTGATCCTCGCGCGGCTTTTCTCATCAAAAGCCGCACGAATCGCCCTGAATTCGTCCGCGTCCACCTGCTTCCATGCAGCTGCTCGATCCCGATCTGCGCGCCCTCCAGGAGGTGCGTGATCTCGTCGCCCGCGCCAAGCGTGCGTGCGAAGCGATCCATCACTACGACCAGGCGCAGACCGATGCGCTGTGCGCCGCCATGGCGAAGGCCGGTGCCGCCGCCGCCTACGACCTGGCGCGGTTGGCTGTGGAGGAGACGGGCATCGGCCGCGTGCACTACAAGGTGCTGAAGAACCTGTTCGGCTCCGAGGGCACCTGGGCTTCGATTCAGGGCGAAAAGACCGTTGGAATCCTCTCGCGGGACGACCGCACGGGCGTGGTGGAGATCGGTACGGCCGCCGGTGTCGTCGCCGGCATCATCCCGACCACCAACCCGACCTCGACGGCGCTGTTCAAGTCGATCATCTCGGTCAAGGGTCGCAACGCGATCGTGATCAGCCCGCACCCCCGCGCCCGCCGCTGCATTCTCGAGGCCGCGGAAGTGCTGCGCCGCGCCATCGAGCGCGCCGGCGGTCCGCCGGATCTGGTCGTGTGCCTCTCGAATCCGACCATTGAGTCCACCGGCGCGCTGATGCGTCACAAAGATGTCGCGCTGATCCTCGCCACGGGCGGAACCGGCCTCGTCAAGGCCGCGTACTCCAGCGGCAAGCCGGCCTACGGCGTCGGTCCCGGCAATGTGCCGCTGTACGTCGACCGCTCGGCGGACATCGCGCACGCCGCCTACTCCGTCACCGCCAGCCAGAGCTTCGACAACGGCACGCTGTGCTGCTCGGAGCAGGCGCTTGTGCTCGACAAGCCGATCGCGGAAGCCATGCTCGCCGAACTGAAGAAGCGCGGCGCGCACCTGTGCGATGAGAAGGAAACCGCGCAGCTCGCGAAGTACTGCAATCAGGACGGGCACATGAACCCCGACGTGGTCGGGCTCGATCCCTGGAAGATCGCGGAAGCCGCGGGATTCCATGTGCCGCGCGACACGACCATCCTGTTGGCGCACCAAGGCGGCGTCGGCTCGGCCTGGCCGCTCTCGATCGAGATCCTCGCGCCCGTCCTCTCCGTGCACATCGTGGAGGGGTGGGAGCAGGGCTGCAAGGTTTCGATCGAAATGCTCAGGTACGGCGGTCTGGGCCACACGCTCGGCGTGCACGCGCGCGATCAGCGGGTGCTCGATGCCTTCTTCCTCGAAAAGCCCGCCAGCCGGATCGTAGTCAACGGCCCGACTTCGCAGGGCGCCGTGGGTTACAGCACGAACCTGATGCCGTCGTTCTCGCTGGGCTGCGGCCCGCAGGCCGGCAACATCACCTCCGAGAACATCACCGCGCGCCATCTGGTCAACGTCAAGCGCGCGGCCTACATGCGTCGCGACTGGAACCAGATCGAAGCACGCGACCACGCGCGCGTCGGCGCCCTCACCGGCGAAGGCGCTCCGCGCGGCAGCGGTCAGGCCGGCGATCCCGCGCTCAGCATGCGCACTCCGCCGACGAGCTTCAGCGCATTCAGTGCGCCCGCGAGTTCCAACTGGCAGGGCAACAGCGTTCTGCCCGCGCGCACCGGTGGTGAGAGCAGCTCGGCGAGCGCCACGCCGGCAACCGTGATCCCCTCCATGCAGCCCAAGGTCGGCAGCGCCCAGAAAAGCGTCGTGCCGATGAGCTTCGGCTCCGCCCAGGCAGCGGCCTCGCGCAGCAGCGCTCCGGCGGCCGCAGCTTCTGGATCCACCGCACCGGCCGCGGCGGCACCTGCCTCCGGCGTGTCTCCCGGTGCCGCCTACATCGCATCGGCTCAGGCCTCAGCGGTGTCCGCTGGCAGCGGCCGCACAAGCCCGTTCGTCGGCGCGGCCTTCACGCCCTCCGAAATCCAAACCCTGATGAGTCACGCGGGCAGCGGTTGCCCGATGGGACCGTGCAAGGGTTGTCCGCACCACGAGGTGACCACAGGCTCCTGCAAGGCCTGAGCACCTCCTGACCCCCTGAAGAAAGCAACGAAACTATGGACAGCATGATCGCGCTCGGTCTGGTCGAGACCAAGGGCAATATCGGAGCCATCGAGGCCGCCGACGCCATGTGCAAGGCCGCCAAGGTGACGCTGATCGGCAAGGAAAGCCGCTCGGGCGGCGCGCTGGTGACCGTGATGGTGCGTGGCGAAGTCGGCGCCGTGAAGGCCGCCGTCGAAGCCGGCGCCGCCGCAGCCAAGCGCATCGGCGATGTCGTCAGCGTGCATGTCATTCCGCGTCCCGCGGTTGACATCGAGAAGTTCCTGCCCAAGCCCCCGGAAGCCAAGTGAGGCACTCGTCGCAGGTGGCGTGATCGCGCCATCTGCAGCGAAACGCAATGGGAGCGACCTCGAACATCGAGCTGCGCGGCGCGGTCTTCATCGACCAGATGCAACCGCAGTTCGCCGCCACCGTGGCCACCAACTCCGACGGGTTCTTTCCCGTCGCGGGTGAGGCTTCGTTCTGGCTCGAGGTTCAGCCGGGCATCGTGATCAACCGCCTGATGGATGTCGCGCTGAAGTCCTGCGATGTGCGTCCCGGCGCGTTGGTGACTGAGCGCTCCTACGGCACGCTGGAAGTGCACTCGCCCGATCAGGGCATGGTTCGTCAGGCAGGCGAGCTGATCCTCAAGGCTGCGGGAGTCACCGCTGCCGATGGACTGCGTCCCAACCTGATGACCTCCGAGGTGATCCGCAAGATCAGCGATCACCACGCGATGATGATCAACCGCACGCGCGCGGGCATGCTCGTGCTCGGCGACGACACGCTCTACACGCTGGAGGTCAATCCGGCGATCTATGTGGTGCTTGCCGCCAACGAAGCCGAGAAGGCTTCGCCGATCCGCATCGTCGGACTCGGCGCCGAGGGTGCGGTGGGCCGTCTGCGGCTGGCCGGCACGGATGCCGAGATCGACGAGGCCGTCAAGGCCGTGCGGCGCGCGCTGGAAGGCGTCGCAGGCCGCGCCAATACGGGGGTCAACTGATGTTCCTCGGTCGTGTCGTCGGCGAAGTCTGGGCCACGCGCAAGGTCGGCGATCTCGCGGGCCAGCGTCTGCTCGTGATCCAGCCGCTGGACGAGCGCCGCGAGCCCGGCGCACCCAAGGTGACTCCGGTGATCGCCGCGGATCCGCTGGGTGCCGATCTGGGGCAGCGCGTGATCGTCGCCTTCGGGAAGGCCGCGCGCGTGGCGGCGTTGGGCGCGGACGGTGATTTCGCCTTCGAGGCCGCGATCGTCGGCATCGTCGATGATCTTGATGCGCCGCTGGCGCCGGCGCATTGGAACGAGGAGCTGGACCCGGTCAGACCGACCGGTGAGGAAGGCCTGAAATGCTGATCGCCACGGTGGTCGGAAACGTCTGGGCGACGAAGAAGGATCCCACGCTGATCGGCGTGCGCTTCCTCGTCGTGCAGCCCTTCACGCTCGACGGCAAGCCTTCCGCAGAGACGATCGTCGCCGCGGATCCGCTGGGAGCTGGCATCGGCGAGCGCGTGCTGGTCGTGTTCGGCCGTTCCGCGCGCCATGTGATCGGCAAGGGGCACGACATCGGCTTCCAGTGCGCGGTGAGCGCGATCATCGACAAGATGGAGCTCGACGACGGGCGCGTGATCGGCCCCGTGCGGGAGCTCGACACTCCCGCCCGACAGGACAAATAGTCAAACCAAGCAGCGAGGACACGAGACATGCAACGCAACGACCAGAACCCCGAAATGCGCGAATCCGCAGTGCTGGAGCCCTGCATCGGCCTGCTCGAGCTGTGCTCGGTGGCCAAGGGTGTCGAAGTCGCCGACGCTGTGCTGAAGGAAGCGCGCGTCGAGATGCTCTTCGCCTCCCCCGTGCAGCCCGGCAAGTACATCATGCTGTTCACCGGATCGGTGCAGGATGTACGCGCCTCCGCGACCCGCGGTGCGCAGCTGGCGGGCTCCGATCTCGTCGACCAGCTGGTGATCCCGCAGGTTCACGACCAGGTGGTGCCGATGTTGCGCCGCAAGGGCGGCACGATCACGGGCAATCTGGACGCGATCGGCGTGGTGGAAACGACCACCGTTGCGAGCTCGATCCTCTCCGCCGATCTGGCGCTCAAGACAGCCACGGTGGATCTGGTCGACTTCCGCATCGCCAACGGACTGGGCGGCAAGAGCTTCTACACGCTCACCGGCGAGGTCAGCGATGTGCGCTCTGCGATCGGCGCAGGAGCGCGCCAGGCGCAGGAGCGCGGTCTGCTGGCGCGCGAAGTCGTGATTCCGCGTCCGCACCCGGATCTCGTCGCTCACCTCTGATCATGCCGCGTCGTTTTCTCACGGTTGAGGATCTGCAGCGCAGCAACGCACGCGAGATCTTCGTAGACGGCGACACTCTGCTGACGCCGCAGGCCGAGGAGTGGGCCCGCGCGCACGGCATCTCGATCGCCAACGGACCCAAGGGCTACGAGCCCCCGCGTCCGGATCGCGGTCCGGATGCCGAGCGTGCCGCGCGCTCGCTGCCGCACCTGCCCGAGCCGATCGATGCCGAGATGGGTTCGGGACTCGTGGTCTCCTGCGCGGGTCGCAACCGTCCCGGCGTGCTGGCCGAGATCACCACCGCCGTCGGCAAGCTCAACGGCAATGTGCTCGACATCTCGCAGAAGATGGTCGAGGGCTACTTCCACCTCGTGCTGATGGTGGAGCTGCCGCCCGGCACATCCTTCGCTCATGTCAAGCAGTGCCTCGAGTGCCTTGGCGGACCCGATGACTACGTCGTGCGCGTGATGCACGAGCGCGTGTTCCGCTTCATGCACCGCATCTGATTCCAGAGTCGCCCATGCCGTTCACCGATCAGGAAATTCTCGAAACGGTGCGCATGATCGAGCTGGAGACGCTCGATATCCGCACGACCACGTTGGGCATCAATCTGCTGGATTGCGCCGATCCCGATGTGGAGTCGGCCTGCGAGAAGATCTACGCCAAGATCACGCACCACGCGGGCGATCTCGTCGCCGTTGCCAACTCGATCTCGGCCGACTACGGCATTCCGATCGTCAACAAGCGGATCGCAACCACGCCGATCTCGCTGGTCGCCGCAGCGAGCGCGCAGAGCAATCTGGTGCCCTTTGCCCGCGCCATGGATGCGGCCGCGAAGGCGGTGGGAGTGGATTTCATCGGCGGATTCAGCGCCTACGTGCACAAGGGCTACACCAACTCCGACCGCGCGCTGTTCGAGTCGATCCCGCATGCACTGGCCGAAACCAGGCACGTCTGCGCCTCGGTGAGCCTCGCTTCTTCGAAGGCGGGCATCAACATGGACGCGGTCAATCACTTCTCGGAGATTGTGCTGCGCACGGCAGCGGCCACGCGCGAGAGCGGGGCGCTGGGCTGCGCCAAGCTGGTCTGCTTCTGCAACGCCGTCGAGGACAACCCCTTCGTCGCGGGAGCGCACATCGGCATCGGGGAGCCGGAGACGGTCCTGAATGTCGGCGTGTCCGGACCGGGTGTCGTGCGCTCGGCGCTGGCGCGTCTGGGGCCGGATGCGGATCTGCTTGCGGTCGCGGAGACGATCAAGCGCACATCGTTCAAGATCACGCGCATGGGGGAGTTGGTCGGCCGTGAGGCCGCACGTCGCCTCGGCACGGTTTTCGGCATCGTCGATGTCAGCCTTGCGCCGACCCCGGCCGAAGGCGATTCGGTCTCGGACATCCTCGAGCTGATCGGTGTCGATCGCACCGGTGCTCCGGGCACCACCGCGGCGCTCGCCATGCTGACCGATGCGGTCAAGAAGGGCGGCGCCATGGCCTCTTCGAGCGTCGGAGGCCTCTCCGGCGCGTTCATTCCCGTTTCCGAGGACAGCGGCATGATCCGCGCTGCGGAGACGGGTGCCTTGAGCCTCGCCAAGCTGGGCGAAATGACGGCCGTTTGCTCGGTGGGTCTCGACATGGTCGCGGTACCCGGCGACACGCCGGCTTCCGTGATCGGCGGCATCATCGCCGATCAGATGGCGATCGGCATGGTCAACCACAAGACCACGGCCGTGCGCATCATTCCCGTGCCCGGCAAGGGACCGGGAGAGAAGGTCGAGTGGGGCGGTCTCCTGGGCACGGCCATCGTGCAGGATCCGGGCCGCTTCGCCGCGGAAGTGCTGCGCGGACGCGGCGGCCGTATTCCTGCTCCGCTGCAGAGCTACAAGAACTGACGGCGGCCAAGGCCGACAGTGCCTGCGCCGAATCCGTCAGCGTCTGCCGAGGCGGCGCAGCACGCGCGGCGAGTACAGGCCGACCAAGGTCATCTCGCCCGGTCTCGGCAGGCCCTTGAGATGCAGCACGCCGCCGCGTTTGAGGGCGAGCGGGCTTGCGCTGCCGCGCGCGTCGAAGTTGCGCCAGCCGCTGAGCAGCCAGAACCCAAGCTGGGACAGCCAGGGCTCGTGCCCCACAAGGGCCGTGCTCTCGCCGCGGATCTCGCGCAGCAGCTCTTCGTCCGGCGCCGCGTAGAGCCGATCGGTGACCTCCAGCTCTCCTTCCAGCAGCGGACCGAGCAACTCGGCGGTCTCGACTGCCCGGAGCGCAGGCGAGTGCTGCACCAGCTCCAGCGAGATTTCGAGCTGCTCGAGCCCGCGCACGATCTCGCGGAAGCGGCTGCGTCCCTGCGGAACGAGCGTGCGCTGCATGTCGTCGAGCCCCTCGGCCCGTTCCTGTGCGATGGCGTGGCGGATGATGTAGAGGTCCATGGTGCGTGATCAGCCTTCGTCCTCGAGCGTGCGTTCCACGGCTTCGAGCAGGTCCTTGAGTTGCGAGCGATCGCCGGCAGCTTCGCGCTGCAGGCCGGTTAGCAGCTTCTGATCCTGCGGGCAGTGTGCGCGGGCGTGGGCCAGCGCCACCGCGGCATCGTTGCTGCGGCCGAGCGCTTCCTGCAGCGCGATCAGTTCGTTGACCGGCTGACCGAGCCACTCATAAGCGTAGCGCAGCCGGCGCGCGCGACGGCGCAGCCGATGTCGCGCCTGCTCGTCCTCGCTCTGGGCGAGGGCAGCGGCGGCGGCGCGGCGCATGCGTGTCACCATGCGCGGCAGGGCGCGCTGCGCCAAACGAGGGTCCAGCGGGGGCAGCGCACAAAGCGCGCGCAGGAGTCCGCGGTAGCGCGCGCCGGCGAGCGCGGTCTGGAGAGTGCGCGCGGCCAGCTGCTGCTCCTCGGCCGGGATTTGCGCCCACTCGCGACGGGCCAGCACTTCCTGATCTCGTGCGGCGCGAGCCGCGAGTCTCAGCCAGCGCAGGTCGCCGCGCAGTGCCGTGCGGCCGGAGAGTTCCAGCCAGACATTGAGCCGCAGTGCGCAGACGCGCAGTCCGTGCACATCACGGGCGGCGGCACGGGACTCGAGCAGGCTCAGCTGGGCGGCGGGATCGATCACAGGACTGAGAGTTTATCCGAAGTCGCAAATTCGGCCCAAGGTGTGAAGATGGCGTCAAGAGGGCCCCCCTTTCCATGCCTTTGCAGGAGCTTGGCTTGGCCGCAGCCGAAGAGGTGTGGGATCATACATAGACATGTCGCAGCCGCCCGAAGAGCCGAAGAGCCCCGTCCCGGCCTTCACGCTGACCCCTGCGCCGCGCACCGAGCCGGTGCCGGTCACGGATCTGCGCGACCCGAGCCTGTACCTCAATCGCGAGCTCTCGCTGATCGAATTCAACCTGCGCGTGCTCGAGCAGGCCAAGGACCCCGCGACACCGCTGCTCGAGCGGCTGCGCTTCCTGACGATCTGCTCGACCAACCTCGCCGAGTTCTTCGAGATCCGCGTCTCCGGCGTGAAGCAGCAGATCGCCTTCGGCGTGCGGACCACGGCTGCGGACGGATTGCTGCCGCAGGAACTGCTGCGGCGCATCAGCGAAGGCGCGCACGCGCTCGTCTCCGAGCAATACCGCGTGCTCAACGAACTGCTGCTGCCCGAGCTGGAGAAGCAGGAGATCCGCGTGGTCAAGCGCGCGGACTGGAATGCCCGCCAGCAGCGCTGGATCCGCAAGTACTTCCTCAAGGAAGTGCAGCCGGTGATGACGCCCGTGGGCCTCGATCCCGCGCACCCCTTCCCGCGCATCCAGAACAAGAGCCTTAACTTCATCTGCCAGCTGGAGGGCACCGATGCCTTCGGCCGCGAGAACGGACTGGCAGTGGTGCAGGTGCCGCGCGCGCTGCCGCGCCTGATTGCGCTGCCGCGCGAGATCAGCAGCGGTCCCAACGACTTCGTGCTGCTCTCCTCGATCGTCCATGACCAGGTGGGGGAGCTGTTTCCCGGCATGAGCGTGACCACCTGCCACCAGTTTCGCGTCACCCGCAACAGCGATCTGTTCGTCGACGAAGAGGAGGCCGAGGACCTGCTGCGCGCCATCAAGGGTGAGCTCTCCGGGCGCGCCTACGGAGAGACGGTGCGGCTGGAGGTCGCGCAGGACTGCCCCGAGAAGCTCGTGCAGTATCTGCTGGAGCGCTTCGAGCTCGGCGAGGAGGACCTCTATCGCGTCAACGGCCCGGTCAACCTGCACCGTCTGGCCGCGATCTGGGAGATCGTCGACCGGCCGGACCTCAAGTACGCACGCATGAGTCCGCGCGTGCCCAAGCGCTTTGAACAGGCCGCCGATCCGTTCGCCTGGATCCGCGCAGGCGATGTCGTGCTGCACCATCCCTTCGAGTCCTTCCTGCCGGTGGTCGAGTTGGTGCGCGTGGCGGCGCAGGATCCCGAAGTGCTTGCGATCAAGCAGACGCTGTCTCGCACGGGCAAGGACTCGCCCTTCGTCGAGGCGCTGATCGAGGCTGCCCGCAACGGCCAGGAAGTCACGGCCGTGATCGAGTTGCGCGCGCGCTTTGACGAAGCCGCCAACATCCAGCTCGCCACGCGGCTGCAGGAAGCGGGCGTCAAGGTGGTTTACGGCGTCGTCGGCTACAAGACGCACGCCAAGCTGCTGCTGATCGTGCGACGCGAGCACGCGCGGCTGGTGAACTACGTGCACCTGTCGACGGGCAACTACCATGCCGGCACCGCCAAGGCCTATACCGACATCGGGCTGATGAGCGCCGACCGCGATCTCGCCGAGGATGTGCAGCGGCTTTTCACGCAGTTGACGGGACTGGGCCGCGCCGCGCGGCTCAAGCGCCTGCGTCAGGCTCCGTTCACCCTGCAGAAGTCGCTGGTTGCCATGATCGATCAGGAGGCGGACCATGCGCGCGCCGGCAAGCCGGCGCGCATCATCG
>SXGS01327017.1_pt1 | contig 11670 bp, 9 predicted proteins | sample 3174681 | NCBI WGS metagenome assembly SXGS01 (sample SAMN11356861, study PRJNA531348) | freshwater metagenome | isolation source: freshwater sample F1-80 | place: China: Fuxian Lake, Yuxi | collected 2017-12-25 | reverse complement strand
GCCGAAGAGTTCATTCGCGGCTTTCCAGAGGGATTTCAGACGGCCGTTGGCGAACGCGGGGTTCAACTTTCGGGGGGACAAAAGCAACGGGTGGCGATCGCCCGGGCGTTGTTGAAGGATCCTCCGATATTAATTCTCGATGAGGCGACTTCGGCGTTGGATTCGGAGAGCGAACATCTGGTGCAGGATGCGTTGGAACGGTTGATGAAAGGGCGTACCACCTTGGTGATCGCACACCGACTGAGCACGGTTCAGGGCGCGGATCGGTTGGTGGTGCTCAATCATGGCCGGGTCGCGGAGGCGGGGACGCACCAGGAGTTACTGGCGAGGAAAGATATTTATTGGCGGTTGGTGCAGCGGCAGACGGCGCATGGGGAATTGGTGGTGGACGGGGGCGCCGAGTTAGTCTAGCTTAGTTTAGCTAAGCAGACGCCGGAGGCCCGATGGTCAACATGCACGAAGCCAAGACCCACCTGTCGAAGCTGGTAGAGCAGATTGAATCGGGAGAAGTCACCGAGGTTATTCTGGCGCGCAATGGGCGTCCGGTGGCAAGGTTGGTGCCCCTCGACGATAAGGCGGCCAAAGTCAGCCGCCGAATTGGGATTGCGAAGGGGATGTTTCCGGATTGCGACTTCGCGCCCGATCCGGAATTGGACCGATTGATCGCAGAGGACTTCTACAAGTGAACCTGCTGCTGGACACCCATGTGGCGATTTGGGCGCTCATGGATTTGCCTCGCTTGTCGCGTCTTGCGAGGGAGATCCTATCGGATCCGGAGAACACGATTTTCATTAGCTCCGTATCGGTTTGCGAGGTTGCGATCAAGCACTCAAAGCACCCGTTACACATGCCGCTTTCGGGTGATGAGATGACCCAGATGGTGGAACAGGCAAGCATGGAGTTTCTAGATTTTACGGCAGCGCACGCTGTAAAACTTGGAAGTCTTCCGCTACACCACGGCGACCCTTTCGATCGGATGTTGATCGCCCAAGCGATGGTTGAACCTCTGCGATTCCTCACGCACGATGCAGCATTGACCCAATATTCGGACTTGGTGATCTGGGTTTAGGCGCTTCATGGGCGCGCTACTCGCCGACCGCTTCTCTCAAAATCGGCGAACTCGTTCCCACATGCATCACCCACAGCTGATGCACAGCCCGGGTCGCGCCCACATGCAACAACCGCCGCGCGGCCGAGGAATCCGGGAACCGCGACGCCGACACGTCGACCAGAATCACATAGTCAAATTCCAACCCTTTGACCTGCTCAATTTCAGTGACTTCGATCCCTGGGGCGAAGGTGAAGCTGGACTGCTCGACCAGCCTCAGGCGGGGAACATCCGACTTCATCAGGCCTTCAAAGTACATTTGGCTGACTTCGGGTACCGGCGTGAGTACGGCCACACTCGCGAGCGGTTCCTGCCGCATCAGATCCTCGAGTACCTGCGCCAAAAACGCGACGCAACCCCCGTGATCTGTGAATGGGAACACTTCCACCGCAGGGCCCGACCGGGTCGCGTCGGGAAGGGCCTCGTCCTCACGGAGATCACCGAGTAAAGCTTGCGAGAAATGCACCACTTCGGCCGAACAGCGGTAGGAGATCTTGAGGGTGTTCACCGCGGCGCCTTCAACGCCCAACTGCCCAAAAAATTCGGTCCAAGATGTAAAACCGGCGTCCTGCATCACATGCTGCTGGGTGTCGCCGGCCAGGGTGATGCTGCGCTTCTCATCGAGGCAATCCAGCAATACCCGAACTTCGAGGGGGCTAAAGTCTTGCACTTCGTCGATGGCCACGTGTCGATACCGCAGCGGCGCGCCGGATTTGAGGCGAAGTGGGCCGATTCGCAGCTGCCACGCCCTCAACAGCAGGGTGTCGTCTTCGGCGTCGAGTTCGGGCTTCACATCGCGATCTCTTTCGGTCCAAGCGACCCATTCCTGGTGTCGGTCGCGGCACCACATGCATGCCTTGTCGAGCTCCGCGCGAGAGAAAGATCCTGGAGCCAACTCCTCGATCAGCGACCACAGCAAGTCCGGCTGGGTCAACACGCTGCTCCAGTCATCGATCGCTTGCTCGGGGGTCGCGGGGGCTTTGACGGTTCGAACCTGGTGTTCGAGGGCTGCTGCTACCGCGGGATGCATTTTCAGGCGCAAGACGCTGGCGGGCGTGTCTTCGCGAACCGCTTTGGGAAGGGAGGGGAAATGCCTTCTTCGCTGATCCGCCGCCCACTGATGATACGATCGCACCTGGACGCGATCGACGCCCAACGCCGGTAATACATGGCCGACGTAGTCCCGAAGTGCCGGGCTGAACACCAAAAAGAGAGTTCGCTCGGAATTGATCGCCGGATCGGCGTACGCAAGCCAAGCGATACGGTGGAGGGCCACGGTGGTTTTACCGGAGCCGGCGGAGCCCCGGATGACGACAAAACCCGAGGAGGGTTGGGTGATCAGCGCGAACTGCTCCGGATCCAACAATCCCGCGATGTCGGGGAGCCGTTTGTCTAAACGGCGTCTGGATCCTTGGAGATCGGTCCCTAGACGCCGACCGAAACTCTCGTTGGTCGCATGGGCCCGGAGGGCAGCCCCTTGACCGCCGGAAAGCCGTGCTCCAGAGCCGGTTTCATGAGCCCACTCTTCGCCCTCGCGACGAAATACGCCTTCGGGGGCGTCGATCCGCTCGAGCTGGCCGCTGCGAATGGTGACGGTTCGACGCGCGATCACGGTGCCTTCATGGGTGCGGCCGCTCATCTCCTCTTCGTATTCATCACCTTGGGCGTAACGGTAGAAGATCTTGGAGATCGGGGCATTTCGCCAGTCGACGATGCGCACGCCGCCATCGATTCGCGTGGCCTTGCCTAAACACAGGTCACGCTCTTTTCCGTTTTCACTCAGACGAAGATGGGCAAAGTACGGGGAATCCGGATCGACCTGAGGCGCATTTCGAGCTTCGCGCAGTTGCTCCACCTGGGAGGCCATCAGATGGAATTGGTCCATCAATGCGCCTTTGTCCTCCTCTTTGGCGCGCGGGATCTCCTCCCGCAGACGAACCAATTCGGCGACCAGATCGTCGTCCTTGGCCGGGAACACATAGGGCCGTTCCTCTAGTAGTGTCGAGACACGGCCGAGAAGCTGCTGTTCGTCCAGAACGATCTCATGCGCCAAGACCAACCCCCAGATCGGCCCTCTTAACCGGTTTGCGGGCTTGGCGCATTGCACGCAGGTCTCAAATCCGGTTATCTCCACCGTTTCGAGGGAATAAACATGCATGTGGTGCAGGTGCCGCCGGCGCCGTTCGCGTTGAGTGCCCGGGTCACGGTCCATGCGGTGACCGCGGCGACCGACAATTATTGTTGGTTGTTGGCAGATTCTGAGACGGGCGATGTGGTGGTGGTCGACGGGCCCGAGGCGGCGCCGGTGCTGAAGTTTGTGGAATCTCGAGGTTGGCGCCTGGTCAGCATTTGGAACACCCACACCCATGGCGACCACATCGGCATCAACCAAGAATTGTTGGCGTCAAAACTAACGGTGGTGGGGCCGCTCGGTTGCCCAGGCCTGACGCGGTTGGTGGATGAGGGAGATCGAATCCCCTTTGCGGATGTGGAAGCTTTGGTTTGGCGCACTGAGGGTCATCTCAAAGGTCATCTGAGCTTTGTGCTTCCGGGAGCGGTGTTTTGCGGCGATACGCTCTTTGCGGGCGGGTGCGGCTATCTTTTCGGAGGGGACGCTCCGGCGATGTTTCGGAGTCTGATGCGGTTGGCGTCGTTGCCGCCGGAAACGCGGGTCTGCTGTGCCCACGAATATACCTGGGATAATCTTAAGTTTGCGTGGTCGGTGGAGCCGGAGAACCGGGCGTTGGCGGAGCGGATCCGGTCGGTTCGCGCATTGCGGGCCGAAGGACGCGGGGAGGTTCCGTCTACCATCGCGTTAGAACAGGCGACCAACCCTTTTTTACGGCCGGGTTCTCCAGAGATTCGTGCTCGGGTCGCGGGAGCGAGCTTCGAGGCCGTGTTCGCCGCCACGCGAGCGTGGAAGGACCAAAAAGAGTACCGCTCGATCGAGGATGATGCGATGCCTGGTGAGTAAGTCAGCGGACCGCTTCAGCGCCGGCATTGCGAGAGGTGCGAGGGGCCCCAACCTTGGGCGAGCACCATTTCGGCGCAGTTAGGCTCGACGTATTGGCAGTTTGAAAGGTACGAAGGGCCCCAACCGCGATCGAGAACGGCCCGCGCGCAGCGAGGCTCGACGCTTTGGCAGCTGGAAAGGTAGGACGGACCCCATCCTTTTTGAAGCAGCTGTCCCGCGCAATCGGGTTGCACGTTCTGGCAGTTGGACAAGTAGGAAGGCGACCAGCCCCGCTCGAGCAGGGACATTGCGCAGCTTTGTTCCGCGCCATCGCAGTTGGACATATACGATGGTGACCAGCCACGACGCAGGACCTCGGCTCGGCACACCTCGCTGGAAGGTCGCTGAACTTGCTGCCAATCGTCGGTTCTGCGATCCCGATCGCGCCACCGATCGCGCCATCGCCCGCGATCGCGTCGGTCGTCGGTGCGTTGGTAGCGATCGCTTCGGGGGGGATCCCAACAGGTGACCTTGCCATAAGAAGCCTGACAACTACCGCTTGGGGTGGCCGCACACTTAACTTCTCCATAAGCCGCGGTGCAGGAGTAGCCGCAGACGGTCTGGCCATAAGCGGTGGTGCAGGCGGGTTCTTGTGCAAGAGCGGCTGACAGTGCGATCCACCACATGGGAGCTCCTTGACGTTCACGAGGATAGGAACCACGGTGCGGGCGGGTTATTCCGATCCCGTGCGCTTTTTGCTTGCGCGTAGCTCGGGGACTAGAATGTCCGGTTGGTGGCCGCAGATTCGAGCAGTTCTGGTCGCTGTGCACTTGTTCGCGGTCACGATGGTCGCTTTGCCAGCTCCGGGCGGAGGAATGAACCGATCGGCATGGAAGGAGCCCACGGTTCGCGATGAGCTCGATACCTGGTATGGCCGGTTTGAAGCGATGGGTTTCCAGGGCTCGCGTCAGGAGTTTGAAGACTGGCTGTACGAAAAGGGCGAGCTGGTCATGGAAGGCCGGAAATCGCTATTAAAGCCGTTCAATTTCTATTTTCAGAACTTTGGGACGTGGCAGTCGTGGCGAATGTTTGTAGCGCCGCACACCTACCCGGCCGTGCTTCACATCGAAATTCGTGAGAATGGCGAGTGGCGGAAGATTTATGTAGAGCGCTCCGACGAGTTCACTTGGAAGCGCCGCGAGTTTGAGAACGACCGCTTTCGATCCGCGATCTTTCGGTTGTCTTGGCCCGGATACCGTAAGACGTATCAACAGTTTGGCGAGTGGGCCGCGAAAGAGGTGGGGGAAGAGTTCCCCGAGGCGACGGAAGTCCGGTTGACGTTTGAACGCGGGCGGACGTTGTCCGCGAAAGACCTTCGGGATGGAAAAAAGCAGGTTCGAAAGTTAGACAAGTACTTGACTAAAAAGGTGTCGCGATGAGCGCGCGAAACCGATGGGGGATCGCCGCTCTTCTGGTGGTGGCGGTGGCGCTGGGATACTGGGCCGTCGGTGAGCGGGTTTGGGGCGGTTTGGAGTTTGTTCCCGCGCTGCTTTTCCCTTGGTTGTCTAAGGGAGCTTGCTGGAAATCCTGGGTGGGGTTCCTGTCTCGTAGGGAGTCCGCCACTCCGATCGCCCTATTCCGAATTGGGCTCGGCGCATGTGTGGTTTCGATCCTGGGTGGGATGCTGTACGAGGACCTCGTGACCACCCTCTGGGTGGATGCGGAATTTGGCGGAGTTCGAAAAATCCCAGGAACTATGCTGGTCAATTGGCTCGGGGGGCCTTCTCCGGATGTGGTCGTGCCGTTGGTTTGGGCGACCATTTTTGCGGCAGGTCTGCTCATGATCGGCATTGGCGGGAGGGTAATCCCGTTTATGGTGTTGCAGGGAATGATGGCTTTGACCGATCTGCACAGCCAGGCGGGGGGAAGCTACGACGATCTCCTTGAAAATGGACTTTGGATATTGGTTCTGGCGCCTTCGACCGCTACGTTGTCTTTGGACGCCAAGATCCGGACCGGCCGGTGGGTCGACCCGACGCCGCAGCTTGCTTGGACACGGTATTTGGTGATTTTCCAGCTGATTCTGTGCTATTCGACGACAGGGTGGCAGAAATTGTCCGTACATTGGGTGCCGGGCGGGGAATTCTCGGCTTTGTACTACATTTTCCAGCAACCCACGTGGCAACGGTTCGATATGACCTGGGTGGCGTGGATCTATCCCATCACGCAGCTTGCAACGGCGATCACCTGGTTCTGGGAGGTGCTTGCGCCTCTGTGGTTGCTCGCGTTTTACTACCGACTGACGCGGTTGAAAGGAGGCTTTCTCCGAAACAGCTTCAACGCGTTGGATGTGCGGTTGGGATTCGCGGTGGTGGGCCTGATGATGCACTTGGTGTTGCTAATCTTTATGAATGTAGGCCCGTTTTCGCCGTTGACGCTTTCGTTTTACGCCTGCCTGTTCGATCCGGAGGAGTATGACGCTTTGGTGCGTTGGTTCAAGCGAAAGCTCGGTCGGTCTACTGCACCGTCAGCCACGCCAGCTGGCTGAGCGGGTCAAAGTCGGGGTCAGTACTCTCATATGCGGCGAGATCGTTCGGAACCGTCCAGCTTTGTCCGGTGAAGGAGACCACGGTGATCGACCACGCGCCGGACGGAATTTCCGCGGGATCCGTGATGACTTCCGAGGTCGGTGTGCCATTCGCGTCAAGGTAAGTGTGCCGCGCAATGGGCATCCAGAGCACGTCAAGGCCGGCTTCATAAGCGTAGGAGCCGGGTGTGAGTGTACCGTCCATCACATAGGCAGGGGACGGAACATGCTCGGCTGTCCAGGATTCGCCGGCTTCCAAGGTGCTGTTGAAGGTAACGCCGTCTTCTGAAAGTATAGGTTCCCCGAGCCAAGTGGCGTAGATCCGAGGCCAGACGTCGGCGAGCCCGGCTTCCCCATAGGTGGGATGGGGATCGAAAGCGCCGTCATCGTCGGAATCGGGAGCATACAAGGGGAAAATGGTTCCGCAGGCGGCGGTGCCAAAGGCCTCCGGGCCCGCCAGCTCGACCAGTTCCGAGTGAATCCCCATGGAAGTGAGCGCAAATCCGGGCGTTGCGGCGGAGGGATCGACGACGCCCCCTCCAGCACCGAAACCGGTGACTGAAAACGAGGGGCGTTCTAGTGGGAATACGGAGGCCAGGGTGATGGTGATATCGGCAACCAGTTGACCATCTGCGACCTGGACCGGCGCGAGCGCGCGGGTGGTCAGGTCGGTGAGATAGGCGCCCCCTACATCTCCGCAGGTAGAACCGGACATTCCGAGGGAAAGGGGGTTGAAGTCTCCGTCAATGTCCATCAGCGCCGTGAGCACCCATTCGCCATCGGGAACGCCCGAAACGGTGAAGGGCGCCGAACGCATGCCCACCGCCACGTCCGTAAATTCCGATGCGGGCACTGTGGAAATAGTGATTGGTCGCCCAGTTCCATAAGGAGGCATGGGATTGGCAGCGTCCGTGGCGAACACGATCACATGCCCTGGCGTTTCCACGGTGGTGGCGAGGAGAATTTCGCCAGAGATAACGTTCAATACGGGAATTTCGTCTCCGGATGCATCCGTCGGTGGAACGATCGGCGCATCATACGCGCACCCAACAAGTCCGAGCCAAAGTATGTTTTTCATAGCAGCCTCAAAATCGGTAGGTGGCGGAGCCGGAGATGCGCGGCCCGATCGGTTGGCCCTTGGGGTGTTCCTGGGTTCTGCCGAGAACGCCGGCGTCCGAGCTGGAGAGTGCGGTGGCATTCCATAGATTAAAGGCGAGTTCCAGTGTGTCATCGTTGAGAGGGCGGACGCCCACCCGCGCCGTCAAAAGCAACCGCGGATCGATTTCTGACGGGGTCACAATCAGCGTTCCGGTGGAATCGAACGACCGAAGTCCCCAGATCTGGGCTGAGGCGTAGGAGCTGTGGAACGAAAGGTCAGTTCGGAAGGGGGTTCGATAGGTCACACCGAGGTTCAGTTTGACAGCGGAGGTGGACTGATCGAGGGTGGTTTCACCATCAAGGGTCTCATAGATACGGGTGAAGGCGAAATTTCCGTAGATGTCGAGACCGTCGACCGGATACACTTCGGTGTCTGCTTCAATACCGAATCCGGTATAAACGCTCGGAGTATTGGTCCAACCGGTTGAACCGGCGAGGAATCCTCCGATCGCTTCATCGTATTCCACTTGTGGATTTTCGGGGGTGACCGCGGATTCCACATCGCGAAGGTCGATGATGTCGGTGAGGCGGTTGACGTAGATCGCCAGATCGGCGGTGTGGTACACCGTCGATTCGTCGTGAAAACCAAGTTCGGCAGTGAGAATTCGCTCTGGCTTGAGGGTCTTGTCGCCGTAGTCTTGGATGAAGACGCCGTCCGAACTCGTGGGCAAGGTAAAGTTCATGTAGCTTTCGGTGTGGTTCGGCGCGCGAAACGACGTTCCTCCCGAGAGTCTGAGCGAGCTGGTGGGCCGAATACGCCAAATGGCGGCTCCACGGGGCGATAACGTCTGGGTCAGCGGCAGTAGCGGATGCCGATCGGCTCGAAGTTGGCCGACGAGTTTGACCGGGCCGACCGATGCTTCTTCGTTGATGAAAGCCGCTTGGTGGTGCTCGCGAACGGGTTCGGGGATGTAGCCAAATTCGGTCCGCTTGTACCGGTAGCTGATTCCCGCGCTAAATCGGTGTTTTAGCGGCCCGGTGGCGAACTCGTGGCTCCCTTCGATTTCGACGTCGACGGTGTCTACGTCGACGGCGGCGTATAAACTGCGATCCCAATCGACGGGCTCGGACCATGCGCCGGTTCCTCCGATCCCGGAGTTCCAAAATGCGCGCAGATGGAAGGGCCCGTATGCGGCGTCACCACGGAGGTTAAAGCTCTTTAAATCGATGTAGTAGTCGCCCAAAGCGCCGATGTTGTAGAACTCTTGTACCCCCTCGGCATAGCCGCCCGACAACGATGCAAATCCCTTGCCGCCGGCAAACGTGCGATCGATGCGGGCATTGGCGCGTAGGGTCCGCAATCCGAGATCCTGATTGTCCAGCGCGAAGGTGCGTGCCGTGGACTCGGGGTCGATTTCCTTTGCCCAACGCCCGGTTTGGACGTATCCGGCCGAAAGCCGGTAGGCGTTTTCGCCCACCCGGCCGGTGACGATTGCGTCGCCCTGGCCGTACATGGGGCTTCCCGCCTCGAAATGGAGCGAGTTTTTGCCTTCACCGGGGGTCCTTGTGATGATGTTGATCACGCCGGTCACGGCGTTGGCGCCGTAGATCGCGGATCCTGGGCCCCGGATGACTTCGATGCGTTCGATTTCGCCAAGCGCGAGTGGTACCGTTCCCCAAATGGTGGTTCCGATAAAGTCGAGGTAGGTACTACGTCCGTCGACAAGAACGAGCACTTTATTGCCGAGTTCGCGATTGAAGCCGCGCATGGAGAGATCGGTGTGCCCGCTGGCCAATTGCATGGCTTCGACGCCCACCACCCGCCGCAGCAAGTCGGGTATGGTGGCGGCGCCGGACAAGCGGATGTCCTCGGCGGTAAGGATGGTGACCGCCGACGGAGAATCGAGGGGCGCTTGGCCATATCGCGACGCGGTGACCACGACGCGCTCGTATGCGTTGGTGAGCAGATCACCTTCGGGAAGGGCGGCGGGCTCTTTCGGAGTTTCATCCGAGGGCGGAGGGTCGACGGGCTGAATCGGAGTTTCGTCGGGACTGGCGGCCAAGGAGGCGGTGAGGGCATTGACTTCGTCCACTTTCGCTTGCATTTCGGCGGCAATCGCTTGTAATTTTGCGATTACGTCGCCTTGAACAGCAATCTCTCCGGGGACGGCGGTGGGCGGCTTCTCTCCCTGGCGAAGCCGAGCTTCGACCACGGCGATGACGGGATCGATTTCAGACGCTTTGCTGGGGTCGGCGTCGCGGTACAGGCGAAAATACTCCAATGCATGGGGCAGATCGCCGAGATCCTGGTACGCGCGGCCGATGTTGTACAGTGTGGAAGGGTGAGGATAAGCGGCCTGAGCAGCTAGGAATTGCCGAAGGGCCTCCTCGTAGTTCCCTTGCTTTGCGGCTTCCAGTCCGGCAATGAAATACCTTCGAGCGTCATCCTTGGGTTCGGCCAACGCTATGGCAGGCCAGAGCAGGGCCATACCGCCGAGGATTCGCAAATACCGCCGCATGTCTCCCCCGATCGCGGTTTAGACGGTACCACACGCGGGTCCATTGGCGCAAAGCAGCTTAAAAGTCAGGTACGTCCATATAGCCGTCTGGTGCGTCCGGTTTTTCTTCGGGTTTGGGATCGGGCTCTTTTGTATCCGGAGGAGCCTTATCCACCTTGGGACGCTCTTTCTTTGGTTTGACCGGCGGTTCTGGAGGAGGCTCGGGCGCAACGGCGGTGTCTACCGTCGGAATGGAGGTATCCCCCATCGGAATGGCCGTATCCACCCCGGTGTCGACGGGTCGCTCGGGAAGATCGACGACGGGTTGAGCCTCTTGCACGATCGGCGCGGGCGGCTCGATGGGCGCCGGGCGGGGCATCGATGGCCGCCACCCCATCGCAAAGAGCGCTGCTACGATCGCGAAGATGCCAGCAGCGAGAATTCCAGCGCCGAGCATCAACAGCAGGGGCCAGCGGGTCTTGGGTTCGGGTCGTTTTACGCGTTGAAGCGTAGAATGCGTCTGATTCACCGCGCGGAGCTGTTCCGGCGGTAGGTGTAAGCAATGGCCGAGCGCTGCGATCAGCGTGTGCATGTCACGGAAGCGTTCCGATCGGTCTTTTGCAAGGCACTGGAGGACAATGTCTTCCAGTCCAGGCGGAACCGCCAGATCGGGCGACACACTGAAAAACGAGGGGGCTTGAGCATTGAGGTGCGCGATCATTGTCGCCGCGCCATTAGCTCCGTGAAAAGGGTATTGTCCGGTGATCGACCGAAACAGTAGAACCCCGACGGCGTAGATGTCCGCGCGATGGTCAACCTCTTGACCTTTTATTTGTTCGGGGGACATGCAGTGTGGAGAGCCGAGGATCAGACCGGCTTTGGTGATAGTCTGATCGGTCTCGGTGAGCTTCACCAACCCAAAGTCAACTACTTTTACTTGTTCCTCGCCGCCGTCGCGTCGAATGAGCAAGTTGCTCGGCTTGAGATCGCGATGTACAACGCCTCGTTTGTGCGCGTAACGCAGGGCAGCGCACACCTGCAGAATGAGCGAAAGTGCGCGATCAACCGGAAGTGGACCGTCCCGAAGCAGGTCGGACAGGCGCGGGCCGTCGACGTACTCCATGGCTAGAAAGTACTTACCATCGGATGTTTCACCGAAATCGTGCAGAGTGACGATGTTCGGGTGCTGTAACGAGGCGAGCGTTTCAGCTTCCAAGCGAAAACGCTGCTCGAAAGAGTCTGGATCTTCCGCGTCCGGTGGCGGGCTGAGCACCTTCAGGGCCACGGAACGGTTGAGCTGGATGTGGTGCGCCAGATAGACGGCCGCCATGCCACCTCGCGCAATCAGGCGTTCTACCTGATATCGCTCGGCGACAACCGTACCCGGAAGGGGTTCTTGGCGGTTCAGCTCGGGCAATCCGACCTC
>SXGS01281467.1_pt1 | contig 11672 bp, 18 predicted proteins | sample 3174681 | NCBI WGS metagenome assembly SXGS01 (sample SAMN11356861, study PRJNA531348) | freshwater metagenome | isolation source: freshwater sample F1-80 | place: China: Fuxian Lake, Yuxi | collected 2017-12-25 | reverse complement strand
GGGAACCTGCGGCTGGATAACCTCCTTTTTAATAATGTTAATGAATAAATAAAAATTATGCCAATGTTAAATTTTAAACCAACAACACCATCACGTCGTTTTATGATTTTAGTTGCAAAGAAAACAGAAATTGCACGTAAAAAAAATTTTTTAAAAAAACTACGTCTTTTTATGCATTCTACTGCCGGTCGAAATAATACTGGACGTATTACGGTATTTCATCGCGGTGGTGGTAATAAAAGGTTATATAATATTATAGATTTCAAACGTCACATTTTTGATGTACATGCTACGGTTATGCAAATATGTTATGATTCTTATAGATCTGCGTATCTTGCATTTATTAAGTATGATAACGGTGTTTGTTCATTCATTGTTGCACCTAAATTTTTAACTGTAGGATCTCGTATTTTTACTGGTAATTCAGGAGAATTTATTGTGGGAAATTCTTTTCCACTTAAAAATATCCCGGTTGGGATGCATATTCATAATATTGAGTTGTTTCCAGGTAAGGGTGCTAAATTGGCCCGTGCCGCCGGTATGTTTGGACGTATAATTAAAAAATTAGAAGATAAAGGTAGTGTACTTATTAAATTAAATTCTAAAAGTAGAAATAATTTTATTGAAATCTCTGGTAATAGTTTCGCTACTATAGGTATAGTATCAAATGATGAGCATCAAAATATTTCTTTAGGTAAAGCAGGTTATTCGCGATGGTTAGGTTGTCGTCCTGTTGTACGTGGGGTTGCTATGAACCCTATTGATCATCCACATGGTGGTGGTGAAGGTAAAACTTCTGGATCAAAAGTATCTAAAACGCCCTGGGGTTGGCCTACTAAAGGTTTTAGGACTGTAAGAAAATTTAAAAAAAATGTATAAAAGTTATGGCACGTTCGTTATACAAGGGCCCTTATTATGAAAGATCACTATTGTCGCATGTGCAAATGTCTCAAAAAAAGAAAAAAGTATTGCGTATTTGGTCGCGTAGTTCTGTAATATTGCCAGAATTCTTAGGGCGTAGATTTGAAATCTATAATGGTAAACATTTTGTTTTGTTAACAGTAACTGAAGATATGATAGGTTATAAATTTGGAGAGTTTGCATTGACGCGTAAAGTTTTAGTGCATAAAACAAAAAAAATAAGTAAAATTAAAAAATAGAATGTATGAATAGACGTAGTTCTCGGTCACTTCGTGTTGAAAATTTTTTGTATGAGTATGATAATTTACTAAGTAAATGGATTCCTAAAAATAAATATAGTACAGAAGATTTATTTAAATCTGGTGTTTTTTATACATGTAAACGTATGGCGCAAAAAGTTAATCCTGTAAGTTTTCGTCTTAAATTTAATAATTTTTGGTTGAATAACTGGTCTTCTACTTATAATAATTATTCTATATATTTGCAAGAAGATTTAGCTATACGTTTGTATCTTGTAAATGTATTGAATAATTTAGGATATGGTGTTGGAAATATTTTAATATACCGTTTTTATGATAAAGTATTTATAAAAATAGTTGTACGTCGTTTAAAAATTTTACCTAAACAATCTGTATATATACCAACGTTCAGAGCAATAAAATTATATAAATTTTTCAAATTTAAATTGTTTAACTATGTTTTAGTTAATAAATTTACGGTTAAAGCGAAAAATTTGTATAATCCGTTGTTTCGTAAAAATGACTTAAGTATAATTAACGATGTGTGTTATCACAGTTTAGCTAACAATAGTTCAAATATAAATATTTCTGCGAATACAAAATTACGTAATAATGTAGCAAACATATTAGACGTAATTTTTTTGAAAAAACTTTTTAAAAGTTCTTTAAATAATGATTTATCGTTATCTAATTCTATGTTTTTATATAAACAACCAACAAAAATGCTAATAAAGCATTCATTAGAACGATTTTGTAAAAATAAAGTTTTTATTTCTATACAGGAAACCTCTTGGATTTTAGAAAGTGCTTCTTTATTGTTAGAACATATATTAAATGAATTGCGTTTTTCTCGTAATTCATTTAGAAATGTTTTAACTGGTATATTTAAAGATATTAATGAATTACGTAATGTAAAAGGTATTCGTGTTAATTGTTCTGGTCGTTTAAGTAAAACTACAACAATGGCACAGACAGAGTGGTTTCGTATTGGTCAGATTCCGTTAACAACATTAACGGCAAAAGTTGATTATGCTTTGGGAAATGTTAAAACTAAAACAGGGTTATGTGGTGTAAAAGTATGGATTTATTATAATTAGATGTGTTTACGGGGAAGTAGCTTAGTTGGTAGAGTATTAGCCTGTCGCGCTAAATGTCGCGGGTTCAAGTCCCGTCTTTCCCGTAAAAATAACAAAGCCGTATTAGCTCAATAGGTAGAGCAATTGATTTGTAATCAATAGGTTATCAGTTCAATTCTGGTATGCGGCAGGTGTTAAAATATGTAATTTTATATTATATAATTTTTATGTTTTTTTTATATGGTAATGTTTTATTTATAATTTCTTTTTTTATTATAATTTATTATTATTATTTAATTATTTTCGTAGGGTACCCACGTGTATCCATAGTTATTTTTTTATATAATTTTTTTTATATAATTTTTTCATTTTCTGTATTTTGTTTGTTTTATTGTTATACTCAATCAGATTTTACTTTGTTAATGGTCGAACATAATTCCAATTATACTATGCCATTATTATATAAAGTATGTTGTTTATGGGGTAGTCATGAAGGTTCTATTTTTTTTTGGATATGGGTTTTAACTTTATATGGTTTTTTATTTCTTATCCTAAATTCTGGAATAGCAGCTTATTTGATAATACAAATATTTGTTGTGTATTTTTTTTTTCTTTTTTTTTTTTCTGTTATACTTTATTTACATCAAATCCTTTTTTATTGTCTAGTGTTTTTTCATCTGAAGGTTTAGAGTTAAACCCTATTTTACAAGATCCGGGTTTAATAATTCATCCACCAGTATTATATTTGGGTTATTTAGGTTATTCTATAGTTTTTACAATTGCGTTTGTATTACTTTTAAATTTAGATTTTTCAAAAAAATGGTGGCATTTATTACGTTTTTACAATTATATTGCCTGGTTATTTTTAACTCTAGGCATTTTTTTAGGAAGTTGGTGGGCTTATCATGAACTTGGTTGGGGTGGTTGGTGGTTTTGGGATCCTGTCGAGAATTTTTCTTTGTTTCCTTGGTTATGTTCTACAATTTTAATGCATAGTTTACTTGCTGCGTTACGGTGTGGTAAATTTTATTTATGGAATTTATTTATTTGTCTATTTACATTTTTTTTAAGTATTTTTGGTACATTTTTCATACGATCTGGTATTTTAACGTCAGTTCATAGTTTTTCTGTTGATCCGTCACGTGGTTATTTTATTATTTTATTTTTGATTGTTTTAGTTATTTGTTCTTTTTATTTTTTTATTAGATATTTGTTTATTCAATATAATTATGTACAAGGGATTCGTTTGTATGGTCGTGTATTAAGTATTGTTGTAAATAATGATTTGTATATTTTTTATTTATTTTTTTTATTATTAGGTACACTTTTACCATTAATATATACATACATTTTTAATACCACTATTAGTGTTGGTGTTATTTTTTTTAACACAATAACAATTGTTTTTGTACTACCTTTGTTATTTTGGTTATTTTATACTGTATTTTGCACATGGCAAAAAAATAATATTTTAGGATTATTTTTTTCTTTATTTATTATTTGTTGTTTATGTCTTTTTGTAAATTTGGTTTTTTTTTATAAAATTGAGTTTTTTATGTGTTGTCACAGTATTTTGGGTACATTTTTATTATTTTTTTCTATTACTGTTTTATTAAGTTATATTTGTGTTTTTTTAAACTCTTACAAACATTTTAGTTTTACTTTAGGTCATTTTGGTTTTTGTTTTTTAGTTTTTAGTATAGTTTTTTCAGTATACGGGGAAGAAGAAATTAGTTATATTATTAATGTAGGTGAACAGTTTAGGTTAGGTGATTATATATATATTTTACGTTCTTTAAATGTATTAGAGAATGTAAATTATAATTCTTTTTTTTATGATATTATTGTGTTTTCTGATGTTATAGATAATGTCGTGAATATTTCGTTTCCAGAACAACGTTTTTATTTTGATCGTGGAATGCACGTTACGAAAACTGTTGTAATTAGTAATATCTTTAAAGATTTATATATAATACCAGTAGGTGGTAATGTGTTTTCTGGATGGGCCATTCATGTTTTTGAAAAACCTTTTATTGCAGGTATTTGGTGTAGTACTATATTTTTTGTTGGTGTTGCAATTTTAGGTATGTTTAATGCATTTTATGAATTTAAAAAAATAAAATAACAATTTAAGTATTATAACTATGCCACAGTTAGATAAAATAGTTTTTATGTCACAACTTTTTTGGTTTACTCTTTCATTTTTGAGTTTATATCTTATTATTTTACGTTATGTATTACCTACAGTTGCAACTACATTAAAAATGCGTAAAAAACAGATTTTATTAAATAAACATAATGTACACAATAGTGCACTTGAGACAGAAACAATTAATTTAGCGTATGAAACAATTTTTCAAAAAGCTTTAAATAAGTCACGAACATCTTTGTTAGATACAGTTGTGTTAAGTACTGTGTGGTCTAAAGATTCGTTAAAAAGTTTAAATGAAACATTGTTTACTGATGCAAATAAACAATTTTTAAAAGGATCTGCCGATATTATTGGAAAAAATTATTTAATTAAGAAATTAATTAAATCTAACTAATCTTTTTTATTAAATAAACATTTTTAAAATTTTACATATGATATTAGTTTACACTTTTTTGAGAAATTTAATAGAAACAAATAAGCGTTATTTAGCCTTATTTTATTTTTTTATCGGTGCTTTTTTTGCTACAGCAAATATTCTTGTTTTAAATGAAGAATCTTTAGTAGCTATATGTTTTGTTGTCTTTGTTGTAACACTTTATGTTTACGGTCGCGCCGTAATTACAGACGCTTTAACCGAACGTACACGTAGTATATCTGTGGAATTTGATAGTTTATTTGACTTGCAATTAAAAAATAAAGATTTATTGATCTCGTGTTATCAACAACATTTTAGTCTAATAACTAAAGTACATTCAGTATTATCTTTTTCGAAAAGTGAAATTAAACAAGTAGTAAGTCAACGTGAAAAAATGTTAAATGTTTTAATTAGTAATCAAATTGAACAAAAATTAGCATCTATCCTTTCTAAGGAAATAGTTATATTAATGAGTATTCAATCGGAAATTGTGAAATTGTTTACAGCGGAAATACGAAAACTTTTTACTGAAAAATCTAATGAACAACAACGTTTAAAAAATGTGGTTACAGAAGAAAGTATTAGTAAGTTAGAAACAATTAAATAATTTTTTTAGTTTTTATTTTTATGATTTTACGAAACGTATTATAAGTTATTTATTATAGTACGTTTTAAATAATAAACCTTTCTTTTTATATAAATGCGAAAAAATATACATCCTATACTTTTTAAAAATTATATTGTTTTTACTAACGGTAGTGTTATGTTACAACAGTCGACGTATTCTGTTAAGAAATCGTTTAAGTTTTTGGATGTGGATTTGTTTAATAATAAAATCTGGGCACAAACAACAAGTATTTCGTTTAGTGAACAAAAAACACGTTTAAATAAATTTAATACTAAATTTAAAAATTAAAAATTTTTCAATTATCTGTTATGGTTTATATATTAGGAAAAAATATATCTAATAAAAAAAATATTGTCTACGGTTTAACTACAATCTATGGTATTGGTTTAAAAACAGCGCAATTATTATGTAATAAAACTGGCTTATCTACGACAATATCCATGGGATTCTTGTCTGAAAACGATATTGTAAAAATAACAAATTATATTCAGGATAATTTGTTAGTTGAAAATTTTTTACGTCGTGAAATTTCCTCCAATATTAAAAGTTTAATTTCTATAAGAAATTATCGTGGTATACGACATAATTTATCTTTACCAGTGCGTGGTCAGAGAACTTCATGTAATGCAAAAACGCAACGTTTTTTAGGTAAGTCACGTTTTAAATAAGTTTAAAATAATATGTAAAAAGTTATAATGGATTATACACATACTTTAAAAACGTTGAATTCTACATTTTTTGTACTTGTACATGTAAAATCAACTTTTAATAATATTTTAGTAACTATAACAGATTTGCAAGGTAATGTATTATTTGGTGCTTCTCCAGGTATATTAGGTTTTAAGGGTTCAAAACGTGCGACATCGTACGCAGCGCAATTAGTTGGAGAATCTTTAGGTAAAAAAATGTTAAAAAATGGAATTAGTACAGCAAAAATTTTATTAAAAGGTATTGGTAAGGGGCGACATTCGGTAATTATGGGACTAAAATCTTCTGGTATTGTAATTACGGCAATTAATGATATTACTAACATACCACATAATGGATGTCGTGTAAAAAAACAGCGTAGAGTCTAATTGTGCATACTTATTATATTTAGTAATTACCAGGCATAATGCATAAAGGCTCTATTGTTATTTGCAAGTTTATGTAATTCTTCTTTTTTTTTTAGTAAACTACTTTGTTTTTTTTGGATATTTAAAAGTTCGTTGTAAATTTTTAAAGCTAATGTTTTTTCCGAACGTAATTTAGCGGTGTCAAGTAACCATTTGATTGCCAAAGTATTCTGACGTTCTGGTGTTAGTACTACAGGTATTTTGAACATATTACCTCCGAGTTTTTTGTTGCGTATTTCAAAAATAGGTTTAATATCTTCTATATTTTTTTCTAAAATATGTACAATATCTATTGTTTTATTTTGTTCGGCAAATAGGTGTGCAAGTTGTACTATAATTTTCTGTGCTTTGCTTTTTTTTCCATTTTTCATTAATAAATTAACTAATTTATTAGTTATATTACTTTGTATACCTATCTGTGTATTTTTTTGATTCATTATTATTTTCATATTTAGTTGTCTACTTTGTTTTATTTGTTTTTTTTTGTACCATATTTTGAACGCCCTTGTTTTCGTCCATCAACACCTTTTAAACTATGTTTTCCACGAATGATATGATATTTTATACCAGGTAAATCTGGTACACGCCCACCACGTATAAGTACAACAGAATGAGTTTCTAATGTATTATTACCTTCACCTGGAATATATGCAATTATTGATTTTTTGTTACGTAAAAGTATTTTAGCAACTTTGCGTTTTGCCGAGTTTGGTTTTTTTGGTGAAGTTATGTATACTTTTTCGCATTCTCCTTTTTTTTGTGGACAATTATCAAATGCACGTGTTTTTATTAGTTGTGTTTTTGTAGGTCTAGTTTTTCGTACTAATTGATTTATTGTTGGCATTTTTATATTCTATATTTTTATTATAAATTGACAAACTTTGTTTTAAACGGTAATTTATTAGATGCTATTTTACAAACTTCCATTGCTATTTTTTGCGAAGGTAATTCTAACTCAAAAATAATTTTTCCTGGTTTAATTTTACATACCCAATATTCAACGGAACCTTTACCTTTCCCCATACGAACTTCGTTCGGTTTTTGAGTTACAGGAGTATCAGGAAACACATTAATCCAGAGTTTTCCGATTTTTTTAATTTTGCGTATAATTGTTCTACGGGCTGCTTCTAATTGTTGTGCTGTAAGTCTTCCTGGTTCTAAACTTTTTAATGCAAAAGTACCAAAATTGATTTTATAAGCATGTGTTTCATTTCCGTGTATGCGACCTTTTTGATATTTATTAAATTTTGTATTTTTTGGACGTAACATAAATGTTTTTATGAATATTTATTAACTTTTTATTTTATGAGTGCATTGGGATTTGAACCCAAGACCATTGGATTAAAAGTCCAGTGCTCTACCAAACTGAGCTATACACTCTTGTTATTTATTGTATGCTTTTTATTAATTTTTTTGTAGTAATTTACAAAAAAATTTTAATATTATTGGTGAGTCGTCGTTAATATAAATAGGATATGTTATTTTTGCAGAATCACAATCGGAATCTACAAATGCAATTATCGGAATATGTGTTTTGTTCGCTTCTGCTATAGCAATTTTATTTTGTTTTATGTCAGCGATAAATAAAAAACTGGGTTTTTGATTTAAATTTAATGTTGTGTATAATTTTATTTTGTTTTTTTTTGTAGTTTTATCTGGTATATTAACATTGTTTAATGTTTTTGAAATACTATTCCAATTAGTAAATAAACCACTAATCCAGCGTGTTGTAATAAAAGGTTGATTTAATTGTGTTGCAATGTTTTTGAGAATGTTATTTGTTATTTTGTTGTTTTGTGAACCTATGAATAGTATAGTTTCTTTATGTTGAATAGCTGTTTTTAACAATAAAATAATTTGTTTTAGTATAGGTATTGTTTTTTCTAAATTCCAAATTGCTACATTATTACGATGTCCTATGATATAATAATAATTTATTGGTTTTACAGTTTTTTCCGATTCACCTAAATGTCCTTGTAAGTTAAACAGTGTTTGTGTAAATGTTATTTGTTTTCTTATTTTATTATTGATTGGCATATTTTAAATTATTTTTTTAGTCAATGATAGTATTTTTATGAAATTTTTATTACGTAGTTCTCTACTAAGTGTAGTTTTTATACGAGTTCCAATAGGTGCTCCATTTGGATTTAATAAAATTGCTGCATTTTTATTAAAATTTATATAGCGACCATCCATTCGTTGATTATTTTTTTTTGTTTGAACAATTAACGCATGGCAAACATCACCTAATTTAATTTTTTTTTTGTCTTTTTCGTGTTTTTTAATTTTTTTTTTAACTATTTTTTTAATTGCTACAATAATTGTATCTCCAATTGAACCTGTTATTTTGTTAGATCCTCCAATAATTTTTATACATTGTACTTCTTGTGCACCGGAGTTGTCTGCAATAGTTAAATATGTATGATGTTGTATCATTTTTGTAACCGTTTTATATTATATATTTTATATAAAATTAAATGTTCTCGTATATAGAGTAATATGAGGTAAAATGTATAGCATAAAAATGCTAATGTAAATAAGATTATAGGTAATAACATGGAAAAGTCAATACTTACTTTTGTAAATGATATACTTGCAGGTTGATGTAATGTTGTCCACCATGTTACAGAGTATTTTATTATAGGTATATTTGTAAATCCAATGATAGCTACGATAGCAGCTGTATTAGGTGTTTTTTCATCAGTATGTTTGGTTATTATAATATAAGTTATGTATATAAAAAATAATATTAGTACGGAAGTTAATCTAGCGTCCCAAACCCAATATGTACCCCATGTGGGTGCCCCCCAAAGAGACCCTGTTGTTAATGTTATAATTGTAAATAAACAACCACTCTGAGCTAAACTTTTTGCTATTAGATTCATAATTGGATTTTTTGTTAGTATATATACTAAACTACAAATTGTTAATAATATATAATTTAATATACAACACCATGCGGCAGGTATATGTACATATATAATTTTAAAATTTTCACCTTGTTGAAAATCTGAGGGTCCGTTTAACAGTCCAATATATGTACCAACAGTTAAAAAAAAAAAAGTAAAAAAAAGTATCCATGGTATTATTTTTTTTGATGTTTGCATAAACCGTTTTGGTTGGCTATATGTATAGTAATTTGTGTGATTTTTATTGTTCATATGTATATATTTTTATTGGGTGAATGTCTGAGTGGTTTAAGGTCCTGGTCTTGAAAACCAGTATATGTAAAAGTATCGTGGGTTCAAATCCCACTTCACCCTTTTTTTATTTAATTAGTAGTATGTGCAATAATCGTGTTTCATATTTTAGAGTTAAGAGTACGTATATTTTATGTACTAATTTCGTTTTGTGTTACGTTTTGTTTTTGTTATTATTTTCAAGTTGAATTTTTTTTTTTTAGTAATTAAACCGTTATTTCAAAAAAATTATTTTTTTTTTGTATATACTGATTTAACAGAAGCTTTTATAACTTTTTGGTATATCTCTTTTTTTTTAAGTTTTTTTTTTTCAATACCTTTTACTGTATATCAATGTTGGTGTTTTTTTTTACCGGCTTTGTATATATTTGAAATGAAATTTTTTCGTAATTTTTTATATTATGGTTTAGTATTGTTTTTTAGTGGTATTGTTGTTGGGTATTTTTGTGTTGTGCCTATTGTGTGGAATTTTTTATTAAATTATGTCCAATTTAATATTCAATTTTTAGCTAAGATCAGTAATTACACGATTTTTTTTTTATCTTTTTTATTTTTTTTCGGTTTGTTATTTGAGTTACCTTTGTTGTTATTTTTTATTGTAAAATTACAATTTATTACAACAAAATTTTTAGTTAGAAAACGTTTTTGGTTTTATTTTGGTTTGTTGTTATTCGCGGCCTTTATTACACCGCCTGATATAAATATACAATTTTTTGTATATTTGTTTTTAGTTTTTTTATATGAATTTTCGTTATTTTTATTTTGTTATTATGATAATTTATTTAAAACCTCTTCTTCTTAAGAAGAAGAGGTACTTTTTGGAAAAATTAACCACCAAATAAAATTAAAAATGCCATCATTAACGCGAATAAACCAACAGCTTCTGTTAAAGCAAAACCTAAAATTGCAAAACTAAATAATTGTTGTTTTAATGATGGATTTCTTGCAAAAGCTATAACTAAAGCTGCAAATACAATACCAACTCCAGTACCAACTCCAGCTAATCCTATTGTAGCAAGACCAGCACCTATCATTTTAGCACTTTGTAACATCATGTTATTATTTTTATTGTTTTTACGTTGTGATAAAAATTTTTGTTTAGTGTAAATGTAATACGTCATTTAAATATATACAAGTTAAAACTGTAAATACATAAGCTTGTAAAAAAGAAATTCCGAATTCTAATCCTGTTAAAGCAAATACAACTAGTATAGGTGCAAATCCTGCAATAAATAAAATACCACCTAAAGACATTAAAGTCCAACCAAATCCTGCTAATATTTTTAAAAGTGTATGTCCTGCCATCATATTTGCAAATAGTCGAATTGCTAGACTAAATACACGAAATATATAAGAAACTAGTTCAATTAAAATTAATAAGGGTGCTAAAGCAAACGGCGAACCTTTTGGTAAAAATAAACTGAAGAAATGTAAACCGTGTTCTCTTAAACCGATTATATTAATTCCAATGAATGTACTTAAAGCTAAACCAAATGTTACAATTAAGTGACTTGTTACTGTACATGTATACGGAATAAGACCTAATGCATTACATGCAAATACAAATGTAAATAAAACAAAAATATATGGGAAATAACGTTGTGCTTTTTGACCTATTTGTTCGTTAATCATTGTACTTATAAACTCATATAATTGTTCAACTATACTTTGCCAGGCACGTGGTGCAACTGTAGCATTTTCTATTGAAAATTTTAATACAAGTGATACTAAAAGTACTGTAAGTATCATAAATAATGCGACATTTGTAAATGAAATGTTGATACTACCTAATTGTAGTGTTACTAAAGATACAATACTAAATTGTTCTAATGGCGAATTTATCATAGTCAAGTCTTCTTTTTTATTTTATATTTTGTACGTTTTGATGTTTAGGGGCGGATTTGAACCGCCGACACAAGGATTTTC
>SXGS01475426.1_pt1 | contig 11677 bp, 12 predicted proteins | sample 3174681 | NCBI WGS metagenome assembly SXGS01 (sample SAMN11356861, study PRJNA531348) | freshwater metagenome | isolation source: freshwater sample F1-80 | place: China: Fuxian Lake, Yuxi | collected 2017-12-25 | reverse complement strand
TATGTGGCACGGCCAACGAACCCTGCGACTTGCGGACGGACCCGACGAGGTGCACCACCAAGTTGTCGGGCGCGCCGAAGTGACAAACCGCAAGGCCGATCTGGCCGCCGGGCATTCGGCACAAGGGACCCACAACGGCCCGACATTTTCTGGGCCGTGAACGCATACTGGCGGATGTCGCCCAAATTGACCGGATCTCAGTGGGAGGAGATCGTCCGCCGGTACCCGGCGGGGAAGTCGGCCAACTCGCTCGCGCCGCGGTTCGGCGTCCACGTGAGCACTGTCCTGACCCACTTGCGCCGTGCCGGGCTCGATCCGAGGTGGGGTGGCGTGATCGATGGCCTTGACATCGAGGCTGCGGGTTCGGTGGCCGCGAAACTCTCCCCCGCGGAGTTCGAGGGCTACATCGCCCGGCTGGTTGGTATCGCGCAGGCGATGGCGGAGGCGTCGCCTGACAAGGGCGAACAAATGAAGGTCAGTCCAGCGGAAGCGGAGACGGTGGCGGAGATCGAACGCCGTCTATGACGCAGGTTGATCGACACCAGCGGTTAGGACGCTTCAAGGAGATCCGCGGTCATCCGTCAGACTCATAACGTTGTTCGATCCTCCGGTCCGAGTGAACATCTCGATCGCCAGCATGGTCACTCCAGTCAGAACGCTGACCCCCAGCAGAGTCGTTCCCGTCGGCGTCGGCCACCATCCGATGAGCAGACCGCCGACGAACAAGGGGCCGAGGCGAAGATCGCGACGGTGTCCGGAGCGTGAGCCGCGAGGCGCCGATGCTACGAGCGCCATGACCGCAATCAGCGCAGTGGCAACCATCCAGAGGCGCACGCAAACCTCGAGCGATTTCACCACGAGGTCATATGCCCTCTCCGTCACGACAGGCGGGAGCACCGAGTCGAGCCGCGCGTGGTAGTGGGTGCGTACGAGCGCAAGCGCAACCGCGGTTACCGTGGCAGCGCTGAACAGCGAGACAGCCAACCTCGCGACCGTCCGGCGACGATCGCGAGCGACGACTAGCGCGCCAACCATCAGCGCAACGAGGAACTTTTCGACCCAAGGTGTCAGTGTGACGACGTTGCGCGTCCATTGCTGGATCTCGACCAGATCGCGGCTGTGGTAGAGCGTGACTTGCGCCAACTCCACCGGAAGCAGCGGATCATCGGCGACCGCTTGATCGATGGCGAGCTCGCGTTGGACCGAACGCGTGAGCTGCCCAAGATCGAGCCGAACCGTCCCCGCCGAGGCCTTGATCACCCCTTCGTCTTCGCCTAACAGAAGGTGGCTCATCATTGGGTGGGCTGCGCGGAGCGCCCCCTCCCAGAACTCCTTGAACTCGGGACTACGGAGGATTCTCTTCAACACATCGGCAGCGTCGTCAACCGAAACAATTCCTGGTTCGATCGAATCGATCTCATCGACGATGCGAACAGCGAGCACTTCGACGAGGGCGTCCTGGAAGCGACGGTCCTCGCCGAGTGGTGCGACGGACGCGACGAAACGCTCGGTGTGGATCACCTCGCTTCGGATCCACCGACCAACAATCGCGACTGGGGCCACAACCGCCGCGACCGCTACGAGCGTCACAGCCAGGGTCGACCGATTGGACTGACGAGGCGCGACCGTTGCCTCAGAGTTATCCGTTCCGTGACGTCGGCTAGGGCATCGCTCAGAAGCAACGCCTCGGCTACGCACGTCCGACGATCACTGTGCAACGGCGAACTCGGCGGAATCCCGGAACCGATGACGATCCGGTTGAGGCGGCGACGTCATGATCGTATTGAGTCCGCTCATCGTGCTCCCCTTCGGTCTGGTTGTCTCTCACACTAGAGGACGCTTCTAACCATGTGATGCTGTTCGGTCCGATACGCTGGCTCGGGTGCGCGGACGTGCCGGTAGTTTGTTCATCGTCGTTCTGTTGATCGCCGCGTGTTCGTCGGGTCAACGGTCCCCGGCGCCGGGGACCGGCGAAGGGTCGACTGCGTCTCGTTCGACGGCACCCGATCGACCGGTGCCGTTTTCGACTGCCAGCACTTCGGTCGCGCCGACCAGCACAACCGTGCCGCCTCCAGACGTTCTCGTCGACCCGGCATCGAGTGGACGGCCCTGGGGCGGAGAAGTCGATGGGCTCCTCACATTTCGCGGCAACCCGACGCGGTCGTGGTACGGGCGCGGACCGGTGCCCCGGACACCAGCGGTTCGGTGGTCCTATCCCGAGGCGGCGATGTGCTCGGAGTCGACCGATCAGAAGGGCACTCGTACTTGGTGTGGTACTGGTTGGACCGGCCAACCGGCGGTGTTCGAGCGAGATGGCCGCACGTGGGTGGTGTTCGGCGCCTACGACCGAGCGGTCCACTTCGTCGACGCTGCGAATGGTGCCGACATCCTGCCGCCGTTTCCGACCGGCGACATCATCAAGGGTTCGGTCACGATCGACCCGGATGGCTACCCGCTCGTATACACCGGCTCGCGAGACAACCACTATCGGGTTATCGCGTTCGATCGCGAGGTTCCGACCGAACTCTGGAAGCTCTCGGCCGATGCTGTCGAGCCGACGCTGTGGAACAACGACTGGGACGGCAGCGGACTCGTCATCGCCGACCACCTCATCGAGGGTGGTGAGAACTCTCAGGTGCACGCGGTGCGGTTGCGACGCGGCTTCGACCGGCAAGGTTTGGTCACGGTTGCGCCGGAACTCGTTTGGCACGCGCCGGGCTGGGACGACGAGCTCCTCGCCGCGCTCCCCGATCGCAACGTGTCGATCGAGAACAGCGTCGCCGTCGTCGGCGACACGGTGTACTTCGCGAACTCCGGTGGCCTCGTACAGGGTTGGGATCTGTCGTTCTTGCGGACCGGCGCCGGGACTCCGCAGCGCACCTTTCGGTTCTGGACGGGCGACGATACCGACGCGTCGATCGTTGCCGATCGCGCCGGCATGCTCTATGTGAACGTCGAGTACGAGCGAGGGCTCGATCGAGCGCGCGAGGTCGGTCAGATCCTGAAGCTCGACCCGGCGAGTCCTGACGATCCGGTCGTGTGGTCGATTCCATTGCAACGAGCGGGCACGGACGGTGTCTGGGCGACAGCCGGTCTGTATCGCGACCTCGTCATCGTGCCGACGAACCTTGGCGATGTGCTCGGCATCGACCGCCGCACCGGCGCGATCCGCTGGACCGTGCAACTCGCGGCGCCAACCTGGGGAAGTCCGGTGATCGTCGACGGAGTCTGGCTGCAGGGCGACTGCGGCGGGACGCTGCACGCGTTCGATGTGTCTGACACACGAGTCGAACCGACTGAACTCTGGTCGATGTCACTCGGTTCGTGCATCGAGTCGACACCCGCTGTGTGGAAGGGGACGATCTACGTTGGTACTCGTGGCGGGCACATGTACGCGATCTCCGATCCGCGTCGCTGACGAAGCGCCCCTCATATGGCCCGAACTCGAACGAGCTTGGTCGCTGCTCTTGACGCAGGCCGACGCCAACCACGTGCTTGCGACGAGTCTCGGTCGGTGATTCGCTGGTATACGGGCCTCCTCTCGGCCGCCGCCCGACTGTGGGATGATCTGACCGAGTAAGCTGACTTGACACGACCAGCGCAAGGTACGGGGAACACCATGATCGAGTCCGAAAAATCGGCGAGCCCACCGACGCTCCCGCTGGACCCGCATCGCTTTCGGGACCTCTTCGGAGCCCGATCCGTTGTCGGTGCGCTTGTGGTGGTTTCGGTGTTGAGCTGGTTCTCCTTCGGGATCGAAATGCTTGACGGCGCGATTCGCGACGCGGAGGGTTTCACCGTCGGCGCGCCGCGACGGGTGACAGCGGCCGTCGCGTTCACACCCGCGGACGGTTGGGTCAATGACGCGGACCAGACGGTGCCCGACGTCGCCGTCGTCGCCCTCAAGGACGGATGGAACGTCAAACTGACCGGTGCGTTCGCCCTCCAACCCGGCCAGACCATCGAGGACCTCGCGAAGATCTTCCACGACATCCCGCAGGCGGATGCGGGCGCGGTCGTCACGGACTTGGAATCGTTCACCACCACGAGCGGATTGCACGGCGTGTCGTGGCACGTGAACGGCACAACGACATCGAGCTCCACTTGGTTGATCGCGAGCGAGTCGGGCTCGACTGTCGCGCAGGTCCTTACAGAGGGGCCGTCGGCAGGATCATCGAAACTCGAACCCGAAGTAGTCGCGATGGCCAAGTCCGTGACCATCGCGGACGCGACTGAAGGAGCAAGCCAATGAGCGCCTCGACGGTCGACGAGGCGCAGGCGCCTGCGCCGAGCGGCAGGGCCTTCTTCATCGACACGAAATCGTTCGTGTTCTGGGTGATGTCCCTTGTCGGTATCTACGCCGGAATCCATATGTTCGAGAGTCTGTCCTCGTCCATCGCGGTGAAGGCCGAGCCCGCGATCGCGTGGTTGGCAGTCGTGGAGTGGTCTATCTACGGAGGGGTGTTCTTCGCCGTTGTCTATGCCCACCAGCTGTTTGTCCGTCGATCGCCGCAGGTGACTATCGCAGCTCTGTTGTGGGGCGGCGTGGTCGCGACCTGGTTCGCCTCGCAAGCAAACGCTGCGACCGAAGACATCTTCGACCGCTGGTTCGCGGCGGACTTCAACGACCGTTGGGGTACTGCGCTCTCAGCAGCAACGAACGAAGAGGTACTGAAGTCGCTGGGTATTGTCGCGCTGGCATTGCTTCCGCTCGCGGGTTTGCGCACCACCCTCGACGGTTGGTTCTACGGGATGATGATCGGCCTCGGCTTTCAACTTGTCGAGGACTACATGTACACCACCGATACGGGCAGCCTGAGTGAGGCGTTCGCCATATTTCTGCAACGCGGACTGTTCGCCGGACTGTTCGCGCACGCGGTCTACACAGGAATCATTGGGGCGGGAGTCGGGTACTTCGTGTCGCACAGGGACCAGCCGATGCTGAAACGATTCGGTGTTGCGGCGGGACTGTTCGCAATCGTGTGGCTAGTGCACTTCACTTGGGACGCCGCCTTCATGAACGAACTCTTAGGCGACAGCCTTCCTGGGTTCGTTGGCGCTATCCTCATCAAGGGGCTCCCAGCGTTGTTCCTGTTGCTAATGGTGGTCCGCTGGGGACGCACAACCGAGCGAAAGACGTGGAGTGAGTTTGTCGAACGCCACATCGATCCAACCATTGTTCCGCCGGACGACGCGAGAGCATTACTCCACCGCGACACACGCCACGCCGCACGCAAGGAAGCTGTGCGACTCGGCGGGCATCATGCAGGAGCGGTTCGCAAACATCTCCAACTCGCTCAGTTGAGGTACGTGCAATCGGTGATGGAAGAAGGACCGGGCTCAACCAACGCGGTGGCTGCGGCCGCGAACGTCAGGGATCTGCAAGCGATGAATTGAACCAGACCAGACACTCGCCGCCAAGCTCATGCGAGACCAGATCACAAAACGCATCGCCAAGCTCGACCGCCAGGAAAGCAACCTCGTGGATCTCGCCGCCGACGGCAGTCTGCCCAAGACGAAGATCCGCGAACGGCTGCACCGCATCGCGGACGAACGAGCGAAGCTCGAAGAGCAACTGGAAGGATGCGGCGATCAGCTCGAGGTCGGTGCCGCGCTCATCGACGCGGCGCTCAAGCTCCTCGAAGACCCGGCCACGCTGTACCGCGAGTCCGGCCCCAACTTCCGCCGAACCCTCAATCAGACGATCTTCGAGAAGCTCTACATCGACAACGGCGAGGTCAGCGGAGAGGTGATGCGAGAACCCTTCGGCACGCTCAAGGCCGTCGCGACCGCGTACGCGGCTGACCCGAATCTCGGTCGTCGCCGCAGACCGGCCATCGACGCCTCGTCCTCGACGACGGATCTACTCATCGGCGCCTTGGCGGGCAAGGGTTCTTGTAAGACCCTTATGGTGGAGACGATGGTGCTGTGGTTCAGGACATCGAGGACAGATGTCGCGCGTCATAGAGGACACTCGACCAGCGTGTTCGGATGTCAAAAGCGCGTCTGGTCATCACTGCTGTTGTTGTCGAGGGTCGATCCCCATCCGACGTCGCAAAGACCTACGGCGTTGCTGCTCATGGGTCTACGCACTCGTGGCCCGCTACCAGGCGGAAGGCGACACCGCGTTCGAACCCCACTCACGACGACCAAAGACGTCACCAAACGCGACCGACCCGACGACCGTCGCACTCATCATCGAACTCCGCGACACGCTCACCACAGCCGGCCTCGACGCAGGGCCCGACACGATCAGCTGCCACCTCGAACGTGCAGGCAAGGTCACACCCGAACCACCCAACCACCTGCGGCAAAATCGAACGCTTCCAGCAAACCCTGAAACGCTGGCTCAAACAACAACCGCAACCCACAACAATCACGCAGCTCCAAACGCTCTGCGACACGTTCCGCGACCTCTACAACACCCAACGACCCCACCGATCACTCCCACACCAAGCAACGCCCGCGACGATCTACAACGCACGACCCAAAGCCACGCCCAACAGCAAAACCCACACCCACTACCGCGTGCGCCACCACCGCATCGACGAGTCGGGCGTCGTCACCCTGCGCGTCAACGGACAACTCCACCACATCGGCATCGGACGACCCACGCCCGAACCCACATCATCCTGCTCATCGACGACCTCCACGTCCGCGTCGTGCACGCCGCCACCGGCGAACTCCTCCGCGAACTCACCATCAACCCCAACCGCGACTACCAACCCACCGGCAAACCAAAAGGCCCAACCCGCCCCAAACGACAACACCCCGAACCGCAATGAGGGTTCGGGGCGTCCTCGATGTCTCGCGACATCACATTGTGGAGACGATGGGACTCGAACCCACGACCCCCTGCGTGCAAAGCAGGTGCTCTAGCCAGCTGAGCTACGTCCCCGTGATCGGTGTTGAGATTGTACGCGTCATGGTTGTTGCACAACGATCGGGAAATTGACTACCCGATTGGAGCGCCTTCAAACACCGCTGCGTGCAGGCCGCGTTCTGCGAGCGTTCTGATCAAGTCGCGGGCGTCGAAGGTGCCGGCCACGCCGTGCACGCCGGGTGCGATCGGATTCGCTGTATCAACCAGAAGTTCGCCAACGCGTCCCAACACCGCGCCGGCGGCGCTCGAAACCCGGTCGATAGCGCCATAGACCACAACATCCCGACGCCCCTCGCGAGTACCCCACACCTCCACCCGAACCGCACCGAGGCCGTCGTCATTGCGGTTAGGCCACCGTGACGCTTTGGCTTCAGCCCAACACGACGTGATCGACACCTTCGGTCCAAAATGGTCCGCGAGATACTCACCGCCGCCGCGCACGAGTTGACAGTCAGCGGCGCTAATCGGTTCCGGAAACCAAACCTGTTCTTCGAGGTGCGGAGTTTCGAGCCACACTCCATCGCGGTACAGATGCGAAGTTGCTCGCCGTTGCTCTCGTACGGAATCTATTGAGGCAGGGCCGGCGCCCCCCGCCCGCGCGATCCGAATGTCATGAACTTCATCAAAAAGTTCGCTGGCGTGCACCGCAAGAATGTCCGTAAAGCCCGGCGCAAAGCCGCACCCCCCGATAATCGACACACCGCTGCGCACAGCAGCACCGTCGAGAGCAAACAATGCCGCTACAGAACCTGAGCTGTCTGAACACGTAGCCATGGCAACTCCCTGCGAGACGGCGAGCTCGGCAAGGCGCAAATCCTGTTGACCTCCAACAGCACACGCGACCACGCCAACGCCAGCAAGCGCCGATGCTTCAACCGGCCAAGCAACCGCTTGCGCCGACGCACCGAGCACCTCCGCAACCGATTCGGCATGGCGCGACTTACGCGCCGCGACCAGGATTCGCTCAAACTGGCCTCCTTCGACCAATTGTCTTGCCGCACGCCGGCCAACAAGACCAAGCCCGCATACCAATGCCGTGGTCATCGCAATGTGTCGTGGTCGAGTTGGCGCCATCCGCCCTTGGTCGGAACTGCTTGATCTTTCCCGGCCATTCGAGCAACTCCTCCAATCGCAGCAGCCACGCCCAACACCAACAGCACCCGCCGAAATAAACGCACTCGCTGAGTGTACTGACTTAGCACTGACGCGCTGAGTGTGACCAACATCAAGTCAGAACCCACTATGACGACACCGAAGTAGCGTGCGTGGTGTGCGCGCATCGAGCATCGAATCCGGCGCAGCAATTACGCGGCCCGACCGATTCATCCGTATCGAAGGACTGCGTGCGATCGCCGCGATCTCTGTATTCTTCACTCACGTCGGCTCGACGCGATACATCACAGGATTCGAAGTTGTAGGTTTCGACAACACCGTTCGAGCAGTGCTTGATTCGCTGACAATTGGTGTCAAAATCTTCTTTGGCATTTCCGGCTTCGTGTTGCTTCGACCTTTCATTCGAAGGCACGTCGAAGGTGTTCCAGCTATTCGAGGCTCGGGATACATCGCGCGTCGTGCTCTGCGAATCTTCCCCGCCTACTGGATCGCGCTGCTAGGTACAACATTTGTCATCCGCGGAGTTGTTTACCTCCATGGCGCATGGCCATGGTTTGCGAACCTCACCTTGATACAGGGGTATTCGCGACAGGCTCGCTACAACCCTGAATTCGTCGGCATGATCCAAGCCTGGACGTTGGTTGTGGAGATCACTTTCTATTGCTTTCTGGCTTTGTATGCATCCACTCTTCGACGAATCGCGGGTAAGGCCCCAGCCTTGAGCGCTCAGGCGGCCGGTCTGGCAGCCCTCAGTGTGCTCACCATCGGCGCGTACCTTTGGTCCCACCTCGCTCACGCCCCCGATTGGATATACGTGCTGCCCGAACAAATGCCACTATTTCTCTGTGGGATGCTGGTTGCGGTCGTTACCTCCAACGACAATGCGGGTCTGGTGCTGCGCAGTTTCCAAAAACTCGGTCAACATCCGGCGCAGTGCTGCGCAATTGCCGCACTGGCGTTCGCGGCGATCCCTGCCATGTCGCTAGATGGTCCGCCGCCATGGTTTGCGACCCTCGTGTTGCACATGCTGATCGTGATACTGCTGCTGTGTGTTGCAGTCTTGCCAGCCTCACAGGCCTGTCGAACCCACCGTATTCTCGAAAATCGAGTGGTGTTGTTCCTCGGCACGATCAGTTATGGGATCTACTTGTGGCACTACGCGATTGTGTACTGGATTTCGAACAACTTATTTGCAGCGCAACAGGGTCAAACGATGCTCAAGGTCACCCTCGTCGCGCTCCCAGCAAGCATCGCCGTGGCTTGGGTCTCGTATCGGCTCATCGAACGGCCAGCGATGACATTCGCCCGAAATATTACGAAAAGACATTGACGGCATTAGTTGTGACCAGGAGTTATTCGCTGTAGCTTCACCCGTCGCCAATTGCAAGGACCCTGGAGGTATCCCATGCGTTTCTACCGAAATGCGACTGCTGCGCTTGTGCTCCTTGTAGCGCCAATCATGCCGTCGATGAGTGGCGATGCAAATGCCGCAGTGAGCGGTCCGCGGCAGGTGTCTATTGGCGATGTGCGAATCGCCGAGGGCGACAGTGGAAAGACCGTTGTGCGGTTGACCGTCGGACTCGACTACCGCGCGCCCGCCGACATCCCCATTACATACCGCGTCTTCGGTGGGTCGGCGACGGCCAATTCCGATTTCGTTTCCACGCGTACCGGAGTGAAGAACGGCAAGCTCACGATTTTGGCCAATCGTGTCGAAGCTTTCATTTCGATCACGATCAAAGGTGACGCAAATCCCGAAGGTGATGAAACGATCTTTATCGACCTCCTGTCGGCCGGAAACGAAAGCATCATGCGGGCACGCGGCACGGTCGCGATTCTCGACGATGACACCGCATCATCCGGATTTGCGCTCGCAGCGCGCAGCGCCCGCTCTTCGGGCGGGCCCCGCGTCGCGGTTGGAACGCCGACGATCTCCGAAGGTGACAGCGGGATTCGTCACGCGATTGTCCCCGTCGCCCTTTCGGTGCCGGCACCCGCGCCGATCACGGTCGCCTTCACAACTCCAGGAACAGTCGGCGCACTCACCGGCGATTCATGTAACGACCTCAATGCAGGGACGGTTTCAGCCACAACGATCAACATCACGTTCAACACCGGTCAGCAGTCAAAGTTCGCGAGCATCGCAGTGCGGAGCAATACGGATGTCGGTCAAGCGATGCTCGACGTATTGGCGAGCATCCAAGTGACCAATGGCAACGCCACGATTGCTGACCCGGCCTCTTCGATCGAGATTTTGGAAGACGACACCATCACCAACAGTGTGGGAACCCCGCCTTCGGTTGGCACCGCGCGGATCAGCGAGTTGGTGGACGGCACTAACCCGACATTCCCCACCGATGTCGCAAACACCAGCAACGGCTGCGGTTACCCATCGTCAACGGGCGCGGCAATGAGCGCAGATGGCCACTATGTGGCGTTCACCTCAAATGCCAACAACTTGGTTGGCGACGATACAAACGGTTACAACGATGTGTTCGTGAAGAACACGTGGAACGGCGACGTCGAATTGATTTCGCGGGCGGTCGATGGCGGACCCGGCAACCAAGCCTCGTACGCTGAGTCGATCAGTGGTGACGGACGCTATGTCTCGTTCTCGTCATCTGCCTCGGACCTTGTCGTAGGCGACACGAACTCGTGGCGTGACTCCTTTGTCTACGACCGAGTGAGTGGCTCGATGCGCCGACTCGGTGCCGACGTGGCCACCTTTCATGGTGGTTCAAGTTTCTCAAATCTTTCCGGTGATGGTCGTTACGTCGTGTACTCGGCCTCGCTGCCGGGAATCTGCGCTTCATGCGCGGCGGTCTATGTACTGGACCAAACGTCCAACGTCGCTACAGCCGTGAGCCAAGCAGGTGGTATTCCCTTGCTGTGGGGAAACTTTGCCAATATCTCTAGAGATGGGTCGACGGTCGCGTTTCTTGGCCCGAACGGCACGGGCGGTATGCACCTGTACGTCAAGGACCTTGCCACGGGCGCGCTCACGATCGAGTCGCGCAACAACGCGGGCGAGCTCGCCGACGATGGCCTCTACGGCATGTATCCGACGACACCCGCGATGAGCGCGGATGGCAGCATGGTTGCGTGGGTCGGAAACCACTGCAACCTTGGCGTATCTAGCACGCACTGCGGTGGCACCGGTAGCCACATCGAGGAGGTCTATGTGCGCAACCGGACTGCCGCCACGACAACGCTTGCGTCGGTAGGGCCGGATGGCTCGCCGGGATTTTTCGCAACCCGGGGCATCACGCTGTCGGACGACGGTACGAAGGTGCTGTTCTCCGACAACGCGGCTTCGTGGACCCCCGAGTGCACGAGTAGTGGCGGAACTCGCGTGTTTTTGCGGGACCTAGTGGCCCAAACCACGATACGAGCAGACCTTGTTACCGGAGCAAACGGGTGCGCCGAGTCGTCGTGGACGAGGGGTAGTCGGGCGATGAGTGCCGATGGCTCGATGGTCGTCTACACATCGCTACTCGCCGAACCGGTGTCCGTTGGTAGCCCGGAAGCGGTATATCTCACCCGGCTTTAGTGACCGATCACGACAAGCAGACACGCTGACCAGTCAGGGCTGGCAGCAACGCGGCAGCTACTTGCTATAAGTCCTGGTCAGCGGGTGGTAGTGGGGCTGAATGGAATCGAACCATCGACCTCGTCCTTATC
>SXGS01708723.1_pt1 | contig 11680 bp, 8 predicted proteins | sample 3174681 | NCBI WGS metagenome assembly SXGS01 (sample SAMN11356861, study PRJNA531348) | freshwater metagenome | isolation source: freshwater sample F1-80 | place: China: Fuxian Lake, Yuxi | collected 2017-12-25 | reverse complement strand
TCACAAAAGACTTCGTGTTGGATATGATAAGTTTTGGATGAAAGTCAGTCAGTGTATGAAGATAGATGCAAATCAGAAACTTGAAAAGGTCAAAGAAGACCCGCGCCCGTCAACGCCGCGCGCGGCATTCGCGATTGGGGCGCGCACGCCGGCAATCCCACCGGCGTTGGTTTCTTCGTGAACCCGCTTGTCTTCCAGGAAAACCAATACGAATCGACCGCATCGAGCAGCTACAACGGCCTCTTGATGGAAGCGACCTACAAGCCGTCGCGCGAAGCCACGCTGCACTTCAACTACACCTTCGCGAAGGCGCTCGACGAAACAACGGATTTCAACTCCGACGTCCAGCCCAACGATCAAACCGACCGCCGCGCCGAGAGGGCGCTATCGAGTTTCGATCAACGCCACAAGGTCATCGCCTATGCGATCTTGCAGCCGAAATGGGGCCTGATGCTCACGCCCATCTTCCGCTACTCCACCGCGAGGCCTTTCAATCTACTCGCCGGCACGGAGCTGAACAACGACCGTCACAACACAACCGACCGCCCCTTCTTCGCCGGCCGCGACTATCACTCCCTGACCCGGGCCAATCCCCACATCCAGCCCCAGGCCCATTTTGAGGGAGAGGTGCTGCGTTTCCAGCCCTACGAGGGCCAGCCCGAGATCCACCTCTTGGTGCCTGGCGGGCACTTTGCGGCGGTCCCCGATTGGTACTACAACCACCTGTACCCGCGCGAGGCCGAACGCGGCCTGGACTACAGCGAGGATCTCTTCACCTGCGGCATCCTGCGCTGCCCGCTGGAGGTGGGCAAACCCCTGACCTTGATCGCCTCCACTGCCGATCCGCGCGGCCGGGACGGAAGGGCATTGATAGAGGCTGAGGCGCGGCGGCGGGCCGGGCTGTCGAGTGCGGCTGACCCGCTGATCCGCCAGCTCTCCGTGGCCGCGGACCAGTTCCTGGTGCGCCGGGGCGACGCGCGGCACACCCTGGTGGCCGGGTATCACTGGTTCACTGACTGGGGCCGCGACACCATGATCTCCCTGCCGGGCATCTGCCTGGTCACTGGCCGGCACACCGAGGCGCGCAGCATCCTGCAGGCCTTTGCCGAACACCTCAGCCAGGGCATGATCCCCAACCGTTTCCCCGACGCCGGCGAGGAGCCCGAGTACAACACGGTCGACGCCACCCTGTGGTTCTTCGTGGCGGTGTATAAGTACCTGCAATACACCGATGACCGCGATTTCGTCGGCCAGCAGCTGTGGCCGGCCCTGCAGGAGGTGATCGACTGGCACTGCCGCGGCACCCGCTACCAGATCTGCGTGGACCAGGACGGCCTGCTCAGCGCCGGCGAACCTGGGGTGCAGTTGACCTGGATGGACGCCAAGGTGGGGGATTGGGTGGTGACCCCGCGCCAGGGCAAGGCCGTGGAGATCAACGCCCTCTGGTACAATGCTCTGCGCATCATGGAGGAGTTGGCGGGTCTGTTTGACCCTGGGCGGGCGCCGATCTACGGCGCGCTGGCCGGCCAGGTGGTCACCCGCTTCGGCGAGATGTTCTGGAACGAGGAACAGGGGTATCTCTACGACGTGGTGGACAGCGATAGTTGCGATCCCTCCCTCCGCCCCAACCAGCTCTTTGCCCTCAGCCTGCCCTTTCCCCTACTGGAGGGGGAACGGGCGCGGTTGGTGCTGGCCGCGGTGGAACGCCACCTGCTCACCCCCTGCGGCCTGCGCAGCCTGGCGCCGGGTGAACCCGGCTATCGCCCCCGCTGCGAAGGGCCGCCCTGGGAGCGGGACGGGGCCTACCACCAGGGCACGGTCTGGGCTTGGCTGCTGGGGCCCTTCATCACCGCGCTGGTGCGTTTACACGGCGAGGAGGGCCGGGTCCAGGCCCGGACCCTGATCGAGGATTTTCAGACCCACCTAGGGGAGGCCGGGGTCGGCACCCTTTCCGAGATCTTCGACGCCGAGCCGCCCTTTGTGCCGCGCGGCTGTATTGCCCAGGCCTGGAGCGTGGCCGAGCTGCTGCGCGCCTATCATGAGGATGTTTTGCAGCTGGCTCCGCCGAGGAGGTTGCCGTGAAGATCAAATCCGTGCAGGCAGTGCGCCTGAACCTGCCGCCCGCCCCGCCCTCCACCACCAAACCCCGGCGACCTTCCTGGGCCGCCGAGGCCGAGGTGGCCAATCCCATGAGCCGTTACCCCCACGTCAAACGCAACCGCGCCCTGTGGCTGCCCCGCACCTGGGAGGCGGTGTGGTGCAGGGTGGAGGCCGAGGACGGCACCTGGGGCCTGGGCATGACCGGGCATGGCCGGCCAGTGGCGGCCATCATCGAGGATCACCTGGCCCCCCAATTGGTGGGCCAGCCCTGCCTGGCCCACGAGAAGCTGGCCGACATGATGTTCCGGATGACCAAGCCCTACGGATCGCCGGGGCTGGCCAGCTATGCCATCAGCGCCGTGGACCTTGCCCTGTGGGACCTCAAGGGCAAGCTGCTGGACAAGCCGGTGTACGAGTTGCTGGGCGGGCCGGCCCGCGACAAACAGCTCTGTTACTGCACGGGCAACGACGTGGACTGGTACCTGGAGTTGGGGTTCAAAGCCTTTAAGCTGGCCTGTCCCTACGGCCCGGCCGACGGACTGGAGGGGCTGCGCCGGAACGAGGAGTTCGTGGCCCGGGCGCGCGAGCAGATCGGCGAGGACAAGGAGTTGATGCTGGACTGCTGGATGGCCTTTGACGTGGAGTACACCGTGCGCCTGGCCGAGCGGCTGCGGCCCTACCGGCTCAAGTGGATCGAGGAGTGCCTGCTTTCCGAAGACCTCGACGCCCACATCGAGTGCCGGCAGCGCCTGCCCTGGCAGGGCCTGGCCACCGGCGAACACTGGTACACTCCCACGCCTTTTATGGCCGCCATCCAGCGGCGGGTGGCGGATTTTCTGCAGCCCGACATCAACTGGTGCGGCGGGGCCACGGTGTGCCAGAAGATCGCCCACGCGGCCGAGGGGGCCGGCATCACCACTATTCTGCACGGAGGGGGCAATACCCCGTACGGGCAGCACTTCACCTTTGCCCAGCCCAGTATGAACTGGCTGGAGGTTTTTGTCGGCGCGCCTCCGGGCGTGCCGCTGTCCGAGGGCGGGCGTCTGCCCGGCCTGGCCCTGCCCCAGGACGGGTATCTGGTTCCCGAAGCCGGGCCCGGTTTTGCCATGGACATCAAGGCCGAGTGGCTGAGTCCTTTTTTCACCTGAGAGAGATATGAGCGAACTGCCCACAGATCCTTCGTTCTGTATCGTGCACCTGGGGCAGGGCGAGCGCCTCGGCGAGGTGCTGGCCGGCCTGCTCAAGCCCGTGGACGCGAAGACCATACACCAGTACCGGCTGCCGGCCAAGGCCCAGGTGGAGTTGCACTACCACGACTGCGACGAGTACTGGCTCTTCGCCGAGGGCCGGCCCCTGATCACCCTGCGCAGCCCCGCCGGGGTGAAGAGGCAATACCAACTGGAGCCGGGCGACATGGTGGCCTGCGTGCGCGGCGTGGAGCACACCCTGTGGGCCGACCACGAACTGGTCTACTTCCAGTGGATCAGCGTGCTGGAGGGCAACGAGCGGTCCGGACACCTGAAACGGTAAATCCTATGTACGATCTCCTCATCCGCAATGGCCGGCTCATCGACGGCACCGGCAGCCCCTGGTTCGCCGGGGACCTCGCCCTGCAGGAGGGCCGCATCGCCTGCATCGGCAGGCTGGGCGAGAGCGCAGCCCGCCGCGTCATCGACGCCGCCGGTCTGATCGTCTGTCCCGGCCTCATCGACATCCACACCCACTCAGATCTCACCCTGCTGGTGGAGGGCCAGGCCCCCAGCACCCTGGCCCAGGGCATCGCCACCCAGATCATGGGCAACTGCGGCATCTCGGCGGCCCCCACCCGCAACCACCAGTTCTACTACGGGGCGCTCGATCCGGCCATGACCCGGGGGCTGGAGTGCGACTGGGCCACCATGGCGGAATACCTGGCGCGGCTGGAGGGCCAGGGGGTGGGCACCAACGTGGCGACCCTGGTGGGCCACGGCAATATCCGGGTGGCGGCGATGGGGTACGAGGACCGGCCCGCCACCCCTGCCGAGTTGGAGCATATGCGCGAGTTGACGGCTCAGGCCATGCAGGAGGGGGCGATGGGGCTCTCCTCGGGGCTGGCGTACGCGCCGGGGCCGTACGCCCCGCTGGCCGAACTGATCGAACTGGGCAAGGTGGTGGCCGGGCACGGGGGGATCTACACCTCCCATATCCGCAACCAGACCGAGGGCATCGCCGCCGCGGTGCAGGAGGTGATCGCCGTGGGCGAGCAGGCGGGTCTGCCGGCCCACGTCTCCCACATGCAACCGGGTGCACCCATGCACGGGTCGACGGCCGGACTCCTGCAGACCATCGAAGCGGCCAGGGCAAGAGGTGTGGATCTCAGTTGCGACGCCATCCCCTACACCGTGGGCAGCACCACCCTCAAGTCCATGTTGCCACCCTGGGCCTGTGCCGGGGGCGACGCGGAGTTGATGCAGCGCCTGTGCGACCCCCAGGTGCGGGCCAGGATCGAGGCCGACACCATGCAGTTCGGGGCGGAGAGCGGCGGCTCGCGCAAACGCACCCTAATCAAGGAAGGCAAGTGGGAGCTGATCTGGCTGGGCAGCGCCGAGAAGAACAGCGCGCTGGTGGGGAAGAGTTTTGCCCAGATCGCCGGCGTGCGCGGCCAGCGGCCCCACGACGCGCTGCTGGATATCCTGCTGGAGGAGGAGGGCCGGCCCTGGATGCTGGCCCAGGACGTGTCGGAGGAGGATTTCGCCAATATCGCCCGCCACCCGGTGGGCGGGGTGATCTCCGACGGCTTCTCGCTGATCCCCCACGGGGTCCTGGCCGAGGGTCGGCATCACCCGCGTTCCTACGGGGCCTTCCCCTATTTCCTGCGCCGCTTCGTGCGCGAGCAGGGGATACTCACCTGGGAGGCGGCCATCCACAAACTCACCGGCTTTGCCTCCAGCCGTTTCCGCCTGACCGGGCGCGGCCTCTTGCGCGAGGGCGGTTGGGGGGACGTGCTGGTCTTCGACCCCGAGCGCATCGCCGAGACCGCCAGCTTCGACGACCCGTACCGCTACCCGGTAGGCATCGAGTACCTGCTGGTCAACGGCGAGGTGGCGGTGGAACGGGGGCAGGTGCAGGGGAAGCGGGCGGGGCGGGTGCTGCGGGGCTGATCAGCGCGCCTCCACCCTGATTCCGGTGCCTTTTAGTTCTTCCCTGAACCACCCCGCCAACTCCGCCAACCGCGCCTTTGAAGGGGACTCGACCCCGGGCAACTGAGTCTCCCGGCGCAGGCGCCGGAGTTTGGCCACGCCCAACTGGTGGTAGCCCAGCAGCTCGACCCTGCGCACTGCCCCCTCCAGGTGTTCCCGCACAAAAGCCGCGGTGGCGCGCAGGTTTTGCTCGTCGTCGTTGAGCGAGGGGATCAGCGGGATACGTATCCAGATGCCGGTGTTTTCCCTGGGCCAGTCGGTGGGTTTGCCGGCCATGAAGCCGGCCATAGCGTGGGCGTTTTTGAGGATGAGGGTGTTGTCCACCCCGGTGTACTGCCGATGCCGGACCGGGTCCATGACCTTGAGGTCCAGCAGCACCAGATCCGTGTCCTGCAGGATGGATTCGAGGAGCTCCCAGCGGCTGCAGGCGGTGGTGTCGAGGGCGGTGTGTAGGCCGCCGGCCTTGCAGGTGGCCAGCAATTCCCGCACAAAGAGATGTTGGGCCAGGGGTTCGCCGCCCGAGATGGTGATGCCGCCGCCCGATTGTTCGTAGAAAGGCCGGTCGCATTCGAGTTCGGCATAGGCCTCTTCCACGGTCAGTTCGCGGCCCACCATCTCCAGGGCTCCGGCAAAGCAGGCTTCGGCACAGTGGCCGCAGTGTCGGCAGCGCTCGGGCTGGAAAGCGCGGTGGCCAATCTGCTCGGGGTAGTCGCGGAAAAAGGCCATCTCCTCCGGCGGAATCCGGCGGCCCGCCCGGTCGGCCAGCCAGAGAGCGCCCTCCTCGCAGGCGCTGAAACAGGCCAGGCAGCCGATGCAGCGCCGCTCGTCGTACATCAGCTCGGGCCTGGGGCTCTCGGCCTCGGGGTTGTGGCACCACAGGCAGCGCAGTGGGCAGCCCTTGAGGAAGAGGGTGGTGCGGGTGCCCGGGCCGTCGTGGGTGGCGTAGCGCTCGATGTCGAAGACCCTGCCGCGCAGCGTGGTTGGGGCGGCTGTGGTGAGCATGGCTGGCCTCCTGTTGTTGCGAAGGTGCTGGCGGGGAGCGATCCGGTGTGATCCCTCCCCGGCTAGGGCTCAGTTTTCCGCGATGAGCCGGTCGACGACCAGTTGCCTGAACTCCTTTGACAGGCTGGCGAAGTAGGCGCTGAAGCCGGTCACCCGCACGATCAGGTCCGGGTGTTTGCATGGGTCGGCGTGCGCTGCCAGCACCTTCTCCTTGTCGAGGATATTCAGGTTGATCTGGGTGCCGCCCAGGGCAAAATGGGTGCGGATCAGGCTGGCCACCTGCTCCACGTCCTCGCCGCTGGCCGAAAGGCCGGGGTCCAACTCCAACTGCATGGGGGCGGTGTTGCCGTACCCGCACTGCACCCCGGCAATGGCCAGAGCCATGGCGCTGGGGGCCCCGTCGGCGCGGAATCCCGGGTCGGGGTTGGCCCCGTGCGAGATGGGGTCGCCACGGTGCCGGCCGTTGGGGGTGGCGCCCAGCTCCTTGCCCATGGGGATGGTGTTGGCCCAGGAGAAGAGGCCCGGCACCAGGTTGAAGCCGGCCGGGGTGGGTTTTTCCTTGACCAGGCGGGTGAAGAGGGCGGCGATGCGCCCGGCGTACTCGTCGGCCAGGGCGCTGCCGTACCCGTAGCGGCGGATGTTTTTCATCATCAACCGGGCCCTCTCGCCCTCGGGGCCGGCCCAGTCGCTATCCAGCAGTCGCAGCAGTTGGTCCCAGTTGAGCCGTTTCTCGTGTACTACCCGCTGTTCGAGGGCGGCAAAGGAATCGGCCACCGTGGCCAGGGCGCAGCCGTCGATACACAGGTTGTAGTACTCCACCCCGCCCCGGAAGGCGTCGGAGGCGTCCACCCCCTTCTCGATGGGACCGTGGCACAGGAGGTCTAGCACCAACTCGGGGAAAACCTCGTGTATGTGTTTGAGGTTGAAGTCGATGCTGGCCGCTGTGCCCTCCACCGCGCAGCGCAGGTGGGTCTCGAAGCAGCGCCACAACTCCTCCATACTCTTGGGAGTCAGCGGGTCGTCCATCAGCTCGCGCAGGGCCACGTCGAAGACCTTGGCGAAATTGATCTTGACGCAGTCGTTCATGGTGTACTCGCGGCCGGGGATGGCTGACCAGTGGCACCCCGAATAGGCGCGCTGGCGCGAGACCTCCAGGGGATAGCCGTTTTTGGCGAAGTCCTCCACCGTGCGGTCGATGCCCAGGAATTTGGGGATGCCCAGCCGGTCCTCCAGCAGGATCTCCACCCCACGGCGCAGCAGGCGCGGATCGGTGTGGTCGCCCACGCAGATGCCCACGTTGGCGGGGATCTTGAGCTGGTGGGCGGCCTCCAGTACCAAGAAGGAGACCGGGTTGGTGAGGTCGCGGCCCTGCTCGTCGGGCCCGCCCAATTGCAGATAGGCGGTGTCGCGGGCCAGGAAGCAGGCCAGGTGGAAGGTGGCCTCTTCGTCAGTGAGGGTGCCGGCTGACCGCTCCAGTTGGTAGAAGGGCAGGAGCAGCACATCGAGGCGGCCCAGGGAGCCGCTGCCGTTGTACATACGCGCGGCCATGTTGTACCAGAGCATCCACTGGCAGGCTTCGCGGAAGGTGCGGGGCGCTTCGTCAACCAGCCGCTCGTTGATCCAGGCCATCTTGCCCAGGTTGTCGGCCAGCACCGGGTCTTCCTCGATGGCGGCCAGACGCCGGGCCTCGGCGGCGTTGGTGCTGATCCAGGCCTGGATGCCCCGGGTCACATCTTCGAGGCCGTCGTAGAGTTCGGCGCTGCCCGGGTTGAGCAGGCGGCCCCGCTCGATCTTGGCCTGGATGCCCCGCCAGCCCAACTGCAGGCCGATGGCCAGGTCCTGGCAGAAGTGCTGGCTGGCGCCGATGGCGCCGATGAGCTGGTACTTCTGGCGCACCGGCAGCAGGTGGGAGAAATCGAGTTCGGGTTTCCAGCCGCCCTTGCGGTAGGAGTAGAAGTTGACCATGTAGCCGCCGGCCAGCGAACTCATGGGGTCGATATAGGGCGGGTGGTGTTCCAGCACGGAGCGGAAGTTGTGGCCGGTGGCCCGCGCCCCGTAGAAGGCCCCGTCCGGATGGGTGGCCTCGATGGGGATGCCCTTGATCAACACGTCGGTGATGGGCATGCCCGAGCCGCTGATGCTCTGCACCAGTTGGCGGTGTTCGGGGGGCGGCAGGATCAGGGCGTGGTCGTCGTAGTCCATGGCGCCCATCACCTGTTGTTTTTCGGCGGTCTGCTCCTCTTTGGCCCTGCGGATCTTTTCAAGGCGCTGGGCAAAACTCAGTTCAGCGCGCTCCAGTTCCACGGATGGCGGGGTCATTTTTCGCTCCTCCCTCAGACGTACCAGGGCGAATCGCAATATCTGTGCTACGGAGAGGAGCGGCAGGGCCTGGAGCCAGGCCGGCAAAGGGCGGGATTCAGGTGTGGAAGGGGTGTCGCAGGGGGGACGCGGGTGTCTCTCGGTTAGAAGGCGCTCAGCGAGTCGGTTTCAGGCCCAGCAGCACCAGCAGGAAGGTGCGGTGCCAGTAGGCGGTGTGTATATAGGGGTTTTCCGCCGAGGGCCAGTTGGTCCAGTAGGTCTGGTTGTGGGGGATGCGGTGGTACCACTGCACCAGCGGGATGGAGGGCAGCTCGCGCAGCCAGATCTCCAGGGCCTGGCGGAAAAGGGCCTGGGTTTCGGGGGCCTGGGGGTCCACCTGGCCCATGCGGTCCACCAGCTGGTCGAACTGGGTATTCTTCCAGCGCCAGAAGTACTCGGCGGGGGTGCCGGTGGGCTGCACAAAGCGGCTGTGGTAGAAGGAGAGGGTCAGGTACGGGTCGCTCACCGAGCCGCCGTGGCCGTTCATGAACACCTTGGCCTCGCCCTGGGCCATGCGGGTGTAGACATCCGAAGTAGAGCGGAAGTCGGCGTCGAAGCCGCCCCGCCGCAGTTGCTCCACCAGCACCGGCGTCAGGTCCTGGAACCCGGGAAAGATGTCGATGATGATCTTGATCCGCTCCCCCTTGCGGGTCCAGAACCCGCCCTCCTTTTTCCAGCCCCGCTCCTCCATCAGCTGCGCGCTGCGCGCCAGGTCGCACAGACCCACAGGGTACTTCTCAAGCAGATCCTGGATCTGCCCGGTGTACTGGCGCATGGGGGGAAAGTTGGGGAAAGGCAGCAGTGTAGGCGAGCCGCTGCCCTGCCAGCCCACCTCCACCAGTTGTTGCCGGTCGATGGCGAAGTTGATGGCCCAGCGCACCTGCGGGTCGCTGAAGGGTTCCTCCAAGTTGTTGAAACCCAGGGACACCGGCCAGAAATCCAGGTACCCGTACGGGGCCTGCCGCCCCGACCAGGTGGTGAGGCGCGGGTTGCCCTCCACCGCGGCCATGATGTTGGGGGGGCGCAGATCCAGGGCGGTGTCGAGTTGGTCGGTCAACAGATTTTGCACCCGCTTGGTCTCGTCCATATAGGGCAGGAAGATGAGCCGCTCCACCTGGGGCATGGCGTGGAAGCCGGTCTGGGCGGCCCACCAGTAGTCGCGTCGGTCCCAGACCCGCTGTCCGGGGGTGGAGAGGGCCAGCCGGTACGGGCCGCTGACCACCGGCCAATCCTGCTTCGGATCAAAATTGGCGAAGGTCTGGGGGTTCTTGCCCTCCCAGATGTGGCGCGGGACGATGGGCACCCCGATGCCGAAGTTGGAGGTGAAGTAGGAGTAGACGAAGCGGGGATTGGGCGCGTTGAGGGTGATCCTGGCACTCAGTTGGTCGAGGGCCACGGCCTGCTTGACCCAGGTCTTCATGTCGGTGGAATAGGTCAACTCCGGGGCGTTGTCCCTGAGCATATTGATGGTGAAAACCAGGTCGTGGGCGGTCCAGGGCTGGTCGTCGCTCCAGGTGACGTCCCGGCGGATCTTCACCACCACTTCGGTAAAGTCGGCGTTGAACTGGTGGCTCTCGGCGATCCAGGGGATGAGGTTGTGGTCTTCGCTGAAGGCGTTGTAGAAATAGAGGGGCTCGTAGAGGAAGTTAAAGCCGGTGCGCGAGGTGGCGCCGGGCAGGTACGGATTGAAGGAGTTGTAGTCCTGGATCTGGCCGGCGCAGGTGTTGCTCTCGGCGCAATCCATGATCAGGGTGCGGGAGCGCGGGATGGGTTCGAGCCCGTTTTCGGGGCCCCCGCAGCCCAGGGTGGCCAGGGCCAGAAGGGCCAGGATGATCGGCATCGACCAACTCCGACTGCTAAAGGTTAAATTTCAACAATTGCTACTTCCCGACGGGCCAATGATATGCTCATTGGGGGCAAACTCACAAGCTGCCGATAATATCAATAAATCTTGATATTGACATTTATTGGCTGCCGGGCTATTTTTCAGCCGAGACCTCCTCCTCTCCCGACCACCCGGGTATGGCAGATCCGCTCAAGATATATAAGGCCTTGGCTGACGAGACCCGGCTGCGCCTGGTGCGTTTGCTGGGCCGTGGGGCGCTCAACGTCAACGAGCTCATTGAGGTGCTGCAGATGGGCCAAAGCCGGATTTCCCGCCATCTCAAGATCCTCGCCGAGGCCGGCCTGGTACACGGCCGGCGCGAGGGCACCTGGAGCTACTACCAGGTCAACCAGGAGAGCGAAGAGGTGTTAGTGGCCGAGGCTCTGGCCCTCTTGCAGCGCCACGAGCAGGCGTTGCCCGGCGCCGAGGCCGACCTACAGGCCCTCGAAGGGGTGGTGGAGCGGCGCAAGGCGCAGACCCGCCGTTTCTTCGACAGCATCCAGGACCCCCGCGAGTTCCCCCAGCACCGGAGCCTGGACGGGGCCTTCTACCGCCAGGTGGTGCTGGCGCTGCTGCCCCAGGAGTGCGGCGTGACCCTCGATCTGGGCACCGGCGTGGGCCTGCTCTTGCCGGCCCTGCAGGAGCGGGCCAGCCGGGTGATCGCGGTGGATTCCTCCACCGCCATGCTCGACCTGGCGCGCCAGACCAGCGGGCTCCAGGCCGGGCGCTGCGAGTTCCGGCTGGGCGATCTAGAACACCTGCCGGTGGCCGACGGCGAGGTGGACACCGCGGTGGCCTGTATGGTGCTGCACCATCTCTCCGATCCGGCCAAGGCCCTGGCCGAGGCCCACCGGGCCCTGGGCGAGGGCGGCGAACTGGTCATTGTCGACCTGCACGAACACCAGGACGAAAGCCTGCGGCAGAGCATGGCCGACTTGTGGCTGGGTTTCCGGCCCGACGAGGTCAAAGGCTGGTTGAGAAAACTCGGCTTCGAGCTGAGCGAAGCCCGAATCATCAGCGGCACCGATCCACTCAAACTCATCACCTTCCGAGGACGCAAATCATGGCGAAGAGCACCAGCAGCAAAACCCGCAAAGGCAAAGCGGACTACAAGATAGCCGATCTCTCCCTGGCCGAATGGGGCCGCAAGGAGATT
>SXGS01163203.1_pt1 | contig 11681 bp, 5 predicted proteins | sample 3174681 | NCBI WGS metagenome assembly SXGS01 (sample SAMN11356861, study PRJNA531348) | freshwater metagenome | isolation source: freshwater sample F1-80 | place: China: Fuxian Lake, Yuxi | collected 2017-12-25 | reverse complement strand
GTCGATGTAGCCATCCCTAACTGTAAACGGGCGCTTCAGATAGCCTTCGCCCAGACTGACTTGTTCTTGGCACATAAAATTCGGAATCGATGCAGCAATCTGCAATCCCGCCGCCAGCGATATCGGGCCAAGCGGGTTGTGCGGCGCTATGGCGGCATAATACGATTCCGCCATGCCTGCGATTAAGCGAACTTCTGAAATGCCTCCAGCGTGGCACAGGTCGGGCTGCAGGATTGTAGCAGCTCCTTTCTCGAGAATTTCTCGAAATCCCCATTTGGTAAAAATGCGCTCGCCAGTCGCGATTGGCAAATGCGTCCCACGAGCGATCTCAGCCATGAGATCCACGTTTTGGCAGTTCACGGGTTCCTCAATAAACATCGGTTGATAAGGCTCGTATGCCTTGATCAGCAACTTAGCATTTTGAGGCCCGATCGCACCATGAAAGTCGATCCCGATATCCACATCGTCTCCGCCGGCTTCGCGAAGCGCTGCAAACGCGTCCGCAGCTTGACGAATAAAGGAGGGTGGAGCAACGATGCCCGAACGCGTCGAGTTGAGCACTCCTGTCTTAAACGCGCGAAATCCCTCGGCCTTTTTTTGTTTGAGCAGTTCGACATCGTTTCGAACATGCGCGTACACTCGCACTCTGCCGCGCGTGGGTCCGCCTAACAGTTCATAAATGGGCACGCCCAGCGCTTTGCCCTTAATGTCCCACAGTGCCATGTCGACGCCACTGATAGCACTGGTCAGCACGGGACCGCCGCGATAAAACGCGTGCCTATACATCGCTTGCCAATGGTGCGTGATATCGCGGGGGTCTTTGCCAATCAAGTACTCACCTAACTCGGAAATCGCAGTTGCCAACGTCTTTGCGCGGCCTTCGACAATCGGCTCGCCCCAACCAACAATGCCAGCGTCGGTATGCACCTTCAAGAACAGCCAGCGCGGCTGAACAAGAAACGTCTCTAGCTTTGTGATGCGTAGTTTGCCTCGACCGAGCGGAATGGAGTTCACGATCGTAGGCTCGACCAGGTTGGGTTCCGCAGCGTATGGCTGACTCTTGGCTGAGCGATCTTGAGCCATGCTCAGAAGAGCCATAGGTGTTGCAGTCAATCCAGCCCCAACTGCCATCGATTTGAGGAATCCCCGCCGACGCGCCTTAGTCTCTAGCGATTGTTGGTTTCGGTGAGTGTCCGCGCCAAAGTGCATAACCATACGTGACTCCTTGATTTGGGAATTGGTGACCGCGTGTTGATACAAGTTGAGAAGCTACGTTAGGCGCAATACCGTTCACCGAACGTGGGATAAGCTTCCAGCTTGTCAACCTGTAGCGGCGTTTCGCCATTGCTTGCACAAGATATTGACAAGCTGGAAGCTTATCCCACGTTCGTTGAACGGTATTGACGTTAGGCGACAAAATAACCGAAAACTGACACAGCTCAAAATGGGTTCAATTTCGCACAGAAGAGTTCGAGGTTACGGACTCCGGACGGCAACTCGGTTTAGGTGAATAAAGCGAGCGGCAGATAGTTGCTTACCAATACAAGCCCGAAGCGCAAGCGAGTGTATGCCAGGATTGACGCACTCGCTTGCGTTTCGGGCTTGTATTCGCTTAGGCCTTGGTAAATTCCCATCTGCCGCTCGCCTAAATAACTCACGTACCCTCCCATCTAACTATTAATCACGGCTCCTAAGTTTATTTTCTAATCGCAAGTGCTGACAGGATCAGACCCTGCGCAGTTTCGATGTTAGCAAGCGCTTTTTTCCTGGCGAACTTTAGTTGACTTGAGCATACAAATGGGTATTCTTGGGGCTCAGTGGGAGAAAGTGGTAACAAGTGGAAAACGATGCTGTTAACTGGAAGTTATCGACGAAGCATGGACGAAAAGGGGCGCCTGGCACTTCCCAAGCAATTGCGCGATGCAATAGGATTTCCCGAAAAAAGCAGCTTGTTTATCACTCCTGGAACTGATTTGTCGCTAGCAATTTACACTTCAGAGGTACTGGAGGAGCTCGGGCAAACCTTGGCCCAAAACAGTCCTGTCGCAGTGGAAAATCGAGCGTTTAGCCGCTTGTTTTACGCGCAGGCTCAACCGGCTGAGATCGATCGACAAGGTAGATTGCGAGTTCCTCCAGAATTAGCCAAGCTATCCAAACTAACATCCGAAGTCGTCGTTTTGGGAGTTCGAAATCATCTGGAAATTTGGGATTCGGTAGCGTGGGGGCGGTTTCTCGAACAGGCTCAACCGCAGTATGATCAATTGGCGGAACGAGCTTTGGCGGGAATCGGATGTGCGCCTGCAGCAAAGAATTAAGAAATATCGGAAATGTGTGAAACCCCGGTTCAGCCCGCGGCCACAGGCTGAACAGCCACATCGGACAGCGACGACCTCGTCGTGATCCGAGGGTTTCACCATCCTGAATTCGCAGGGAATGCGAATATCAGGTGTGAGTGCACTCGATGGCCTCTAAGCTCTAGTCCCGTTGAGTGCCCGCTGCGGCCAGAATCAAGGTACACGGAAGTACCTTGGTCACGGCGGTTGCGATTTCTCTTGGCTGCCGCTCGCCCCAGCGCCAATATTTATGCTTGGATAGTCTTCTAGTCTGAAAATCTGATCTTGCAGAGTAGCTGTGATTGCACGTGACAAAGCGGTTGTGCCACCGTCATTTGGCTAACAATGCGGCGCGCCGCAGAGTTTCGAGATTACGATCGACAGAAATTCTAAATACTGACGTCAGATCCTCGATCGACCTACCCTGCGAATTGGCCGTTATTTTTCCTTCGGCCAGCATTTCGCTCAATAGTGATACAAGGTCTTCCTTGGTGCGCGCGCCATCGAGCGCGTTGATGATAATTCGCGACAGTGAGTCTGCCACCACCGTTACGTGCCGAAGCGTTGTGATATCGTTGCCATCGCGCGATTGTAGGCGAGCGTAGTGCGATACGGCAGGTCGTTGGCTGATTTCTCTAACAAATCGATCGTGCACGTAACGAAACTTCAGATCACCTCGCACCAGCATATGCAGCAAGTGCGATTCACATTCGTCGACTACTGACTGATGATCTGTATTGGTGGCTTGATCGATTCCCGACAGCCGTTGTTCGATGACTTGGCACAATTGCGGCAAAGTCAATGAAGCTGGCCAAGCATCGGCTAGCGTGTACATTAGAGCCTTGAGAATTGGGTTGGAAGTCGTGATGATTCTGCCACCTTCACAGTTAAAGGAGACGCTGGCGGTGGGACTGAGATCTTGTCCCAGAGCAAGTTTTTCAGCGCGCAGTTGAGCAGAAAAAAACATGCCAGGGATGCAACCATCGTCAATCTTGCGAACTACTTGCGCACCTTTATGGCACAACAATGATTGCCGAAACAATCGATTGGTAACGAAGTCGGTGTATTGACTGCGGTCGTGCAAGTCATTGGTCAATCTCGTCAACGTTTGAGCAACCTTATCGGGCAAATTGCTCGTAATCATGCTCGCTAGGTTGCATTCGCTCATGAATTGCAGCCCATTAGCTGCGGCCAGCTCTACGAATTCGTAGAAGAACAGAGGGTGATTATTGTCCTCGAGATGTTCGTGAAAGAGATAGGCATCCGATTGCTTGGCGAGAAGATCGGATTCGTGGCGCAAGAAATTGGCATACGCGGTGTCATGGCCTTCAGTGCTATCGACCAAGAACGACAGTAGCGCCCGGGCTTGCTGGACCTTGATGATTGGATCAGCCACGTTATCGACGTGATGTAACATCATTTGGCGAATCATGCCGCGCATAAACCAACCTGGATTCGCATTGTAGCTGATGTAGGCCACACCGTTTGGGTTGAGTCGATCACGACAAATCTCTAAGATTCGCCGCTGAACTTCCGGCGGAACCCAGGAGAAGACTCCGTGGCATATGATGTAATCGAAATTGCCCAAACTTGGATCGATATGGCTGAAATCCTGGGCGAGCAGCCGAACATTGGTCAGCTTCATCGCATCGACGAATCCCAGCCCCTCGGTAATCTGCTTGGTGGATAGGTCGAGGCCAACAAAACTAGCACGAGGCAATTGCTCGGCGACCGGAATTAGGTTGCCGCCGGAACCACAACCTAGTTCCAAAATGCGGGCTTCATCAGGCAGTTGAGGGTTCAGTTGGAACAATCGAGCCATCGTGTACAGATGGTCGGGATGTGAATCTTCAAAAGGCCGACTGGGATACGGAATAGTATCGTAACTGCAGGAAAATGGCGCAATCCTGAATGCCGGAACGCTGGTCGGAGTTTCCAGAGTTAGCGGTGACATTAAAGTCGATCTCCTTTGAACTGAATTTTGAAAACTCTAATCTCGACCGCGAGTTATTGGTAGACAAACTGGACGCTTGCCCCCGCGTCACAAAAAAACGCTGGCTATGCAATTAGTACGGCAGAGGTTCGCAGTGTTTCGAACACTCTGTCGATTGCCGCGTTGTATACACTGGTAAAGTCTTTGGGAGCTTTCCCTTCGATATTGATCTTGATCTTGCCTTCTCGCGACCACTGCGACATCAACCTGACGATGTCCGACTTGGTACGGGTACCGTCGAGCATTTGAATGACGGAGCGCACCAGCGGATCGGCGATCATCGTAATGTGTCGTTGAGTTGTGATGTGCGTTCCTTCGCGAGCCTGGAGTCGAGCCAATGCGGTGACGACTGGCTTGGGGCTAAGCACGGTGGTGAATCGATTGGGCAGATATCGAAAATCCACGTCGCCGCGCACCATCATTTGTAGAATGTTCGATGCGCATACATTGGCGATGGTTAACTGCTCTTTTTGTCCAAGAGTAGTCACCTTCTCCAGACGCTGTTCTACATCGTGGCATAGTTCGGGCAACGTCAGCGACTTTGGCCAGTGATCACCCAGGGAGTACATCAATGCCTTGAGCGCGGGATTGGCCGTGGTGATCGTCCGGCTATTGGGGCATTTGAAACAAACTTCTACCTTGGAGCTCAATTCCTGCGTAGGCGACTCGTCTTGTGGTCGGAGATTGCCACTGAAGTAGATTCCGGTCAAGCATCGATCATCAATGTGCCGTACGACTCGCAGGTCGCGCAAGCTGAGCAACGACTGCCGAAACATGCGATTGGTGACGAAGTCTGTATATTGACTACGCTGGTGCAAGTCATTGGTTAGTTTCGTCAATGCCTCGGCGGCTTTGGCAGGCAGATTACTAGTAATCATGCTGGCCAAACTGCTTTCGCTAACGAATTGCAGACCCTTGGACTGGACCATCTCCATGAACTTGTAGAAGAACATGGGATTGTTGTTTTCTTCTAAGTGGTCGTGAAACAGATACGCATCGGAGTGTTTGGCCAGCATTTCGAGTTCGCTCTTGAGGAACTGCGAATAAGGCGTCGATTGGCCTTCGGTGCTCTCAACGAGAAAGGCGAGCAATGCCCGAGCTTGCTTAACTTTGGCGATTGGTTCATCGACGTTCTTGATATGATGCAGCATCATCTGGCGAATCATTCCGCGCATGAACCAACCTGGGTACGCGTTGTAGCTGATGTACGCGATTCCGTTGGTCGCCAGCCTTTGTTGGCACAGCTCTAGAATGCGATTCTGAGTGTCCGGTGGGACCCATGAAAAAACTCCATGGCAAACGATGTAGTCGAATTTTCCGTAGGAGTCATCGATCTCGCGAAAGTCGCGGGCGACAAGCTGAATATTGGGGATCTTCAGCGCGTCGATTCTGGCTTGCCCTTCGGTGATTTGTTTCGTCGACAAATCCACGCCCACAAACTTGGCATTGGGCATTTGGACAGCCATCGGGATCAGATTGCCGCCGCTGGCGCAGCCTAATTCCAGCACCGATGCTTCATCAGGTAGTTTGGCATCGATCTTGAATAAACGCACCAAAGAGTAAATTTGATCAGGATGGGATGCTTCATAAGGATGGCTAGGGTACGGAATCGCATCGTAGGAGTAAGCAGGTACCGGTACCGCCGCAATCGCGGCATTTGTTGCTAGCTGTGTCACCGTGCAAACCTCCTTGTGCGCCAAACCGTAAAGTTCCTTACTAAGTTAGCAATCGTCAACTCTAGCAGAGAAATTGACTATTTCGGCTATGATGAGATGAGAGCGTCTGGTACGGACCAAGCGAATTTCATCATGGGCAAATTGCGAAGTTCAGGGAATTCGGTCGATTCAGTCTGTCAGACTATTTCCAAATTCGAATCGCACATTGATCGGTTGAGATATAGTTTCGATCGCTGGCTGTAAGGCGAGCGGCAGATAGTTTCTTACCAATACAAGCCCCGAAGCGCAAGCGAGTGTATGCCGGGATTGACGCACTCGCTTGCGTTTCGGGCTTGTATTCGCTTATCTAGGCCTTGGTAAATTCCCATCTGCCGCTCGCCTAAGAACAGAGACTGCCCGATCGGTATCAGGCTTGTGATGCGTTGGCCCCAGTGATTGAGCACCAAGTTATGTTGTGTAGCCTCTCGTTCATAGGGATGTTGCTGCGCGGATGTCAATTCCGGATGGGTGAGTCGGGTGAGTCTCCTCGCGCCTTCGACAAAGTGGCGTTTTCTGTGTGCGGGATCAGAGGTAAGACGACGTGCGACGGATGACGACTGTCATGGCGTAATAGTTGTTGAGCGATCACCGGTTGAGTTGCTAACGCAATGTTGTCTTCGCCGGTATTGAGATTGCGCAAATAGTAGGGATAGTAACTGCTGGAGACCTCGATACGAATTCGATGCCCCTTCGCGAACACATTTCCAGTAGGGCGCCAAAAGTCGATCGTGTACGGGTAGGTCTTGTTCGGCTCGATGACGCTCAGTCGCTGGGCATTGAAGCTGCCGTCTTGCTGGGGATCACGATGGCGAGCGCGCATAATTCCCTCGGCGAGAAACAATGCACGTCCGTCCGGAAACACGTCGGCCAAGCGTACCATCCAATCGGTATCGCGAGCGCTGGTGGCTGCGTACAACTTGGCCGTGATTGGTCCGACCAGTTCGACGTCCTCGGCAAGTGATTCGGTATCGTACACCAACACGTCCTCGCGCACGGCCGACAAGCTGATGTCGCGGGGACCATCAATGTGGCCATTAGCAAATGCGGCGGAGGGTGTTGGATCATCTGGATCGTAAGTGAACTTGTCAGCAGGTTCGTCGCCGGGAGCTTGCGTGCTCAGGCGTCCATCTCCTTTTGACGAATTCGCCCGCCCGCCGCTGTGCAAGTAGAACTTAGTAAACTGCGTTTGTGGCAACGGCCAGTCGATGGACGCTCGCCACTGATTGCGCCCCATTACAAACACGTGCACCGGAGGATCGTTCATGACGCCGTTGTCGATGCCTTTCAAATGACAATCGAACCAGCGGGTGACATAGCCGTCCCAGTCGATAATCGCTTGCGGGCCGAAATCGACGCCGGCCGCCTCGCGTTTGGAATTGACGATGTGTTCCCAAGGCCCGATTACCAATCGGGGCTGACGGGCCATGGGGGTGGCTCCATACAGTTTGACTCCCGAGTAATTCATGGTCGAACCAGGGAAGTTCGCATCAAACCATCCGGTAATGGCCAGCGAGGGGACTTGGACTTTGGCGTAGCTTGCCGGAGTTTGGTAAGCAATATCGCGCCAGTATGGATCGGCGAGCGTATTTTGTGTCATCCATTTCCGCCACCAGCCATTCGCGAGATAGTTGCGAGTTTTGTCAAAGTCGATGTAGGGCAACTGTCTATAGGCTTGTTCGCGCCGGACAGCAAAGCCGCCGTAGGGACCTGGGCCAGCCGAATGCGGCGTACTGCCGGACATAGATCCCGCCCAGTCGACCATCCAGCAGACCAGCACTCCGTTTTGGTACGGGCAGTTGAACAAATGGTCAGGCGGCGCTACTTCCGGAACGATCGCTTTCAGCGATGGTGGCGCTTCGGTCGCTGTCCACCATGTCTTCCAGCCCATGTATGACAGACCATAAGTTCCCACATTGCCGGAACACCAAGATTGTCGTGCGGCCCACTCGACCAGATCGTATCCGTCCGTTTTGTGCGCTGGAGAAAATGGATCCCAATTCCCACCCGACTCGAATCGCCCTCGCGCGTCCACGTTAATAACTACGTAGCCGCGCTGAGCAAACTTTCGAGCGCGAGCCAATCCGCCTGATTTATTGTAAGGCGTTTGTTGTAGGATCGCCGGAAACTTGCCGACAACTTTCGGACGGACGATATCCAGCCTTAGCAATACACGGTCTCGCATGGGTGCTGTTCGATCCAGTTCTTCAATTGTTTCGTATTCAACGGCCGAGTATACGCGCGGTAACGGTTGCGCAAATACTTGGCTCGAGAATAACGCAACGAGCAAGCATGCAAGGAAACTGGACCGGTGGAGTGCGGTTGACATTGTTACTTCCTTTTTGGACCCTCACACTGGTCTGATAAAAAGCGAGCGGCGGGGACTAGCCCTCGGCAGGAAAACTGATAGGTACCAACTCGAAGCGCAAACGAGTACATCGTCGCCAGTCATTCACTCGCTTGCGATTCGAGCTGGTACGACAGTATCGCGTTACGGTCGAAGCGTTACGAATAGTGCTCACGGCAGCTCGAAATGGTCATCGAAAGCTCGGGCAAGGTCCGAGGCGACGGCACCCGCCCGTACGGCCTCGACCATCATTACCTTGGCAGCATTTGTGGCCAGATCATTACTCTTGGGATGAACTATCGCAAATGCTGCTTTGCGAGCGAGTGTGCTGGAGTGAGCGCGATCGAGTTTCAAATCCACTAGCGCGTAAGCTAGTCCAATTGGCATTTCGTCGTAGTTGTATTTCTTGTTCTCCCCACTGATCCGAACGGTTACCGAGTTGGCATTGCCACTTACAAATGACACGACGGTACTGGAGCCAACCTTGATCGATTCAGCCGCGCGAAGGTTGGCCACAGCGGCGAGCAGCGACTCGCGAAATTCTCGGGCGAGTACCAGAACGGCTTTTAGTCGCGCCAATTGTTCTCGCTGTATTTGCGTTTTGGCCTTCCCATCTAACTCGTCCAGTTTGGTACCGGCCTGCTCAAATTCTTGTTGACCGATCAAGGATTTAGCGGCGAGCATGCTGCGGGTCCAAGCTTCGCGTTGCTGATCCGTCAGCTTAACGGCAGAGTCGTTCTTGCTTGCACTCGAATTGGTATTATCAGATTTGCTTGGCGTAGGCGCAGCGGTGCTGGTCACCGTGGTTGTGCTATTAGGTGGTATGTTCTTTTCCGTTTTGTTCGCTGAAGGAGGCGATTTGGTCGTCGGCTGTTCGTTGTTCTTGGGCGGCGAAATTGACTGGCTTGGTGGCGCTGCCGAGTTAACCGAGGGCATCTTCGATTCTGGCGCGGTTGGCTCTGGCAAAGCCTGTTCAAAGTCCAATTCGGCAACATTGCCTGAGCCGGGAGAGGGTAACCCGCTGCCACGAATTGGGATTTGCTTGGCGTTAACTTCAGCAGTTGAAGACGGTTCACGAAGGTCGTCATCGACTTGTGAAGGAACGATATTTGTGGCCAGTGGAGCAGGGTTGTTAACAACGCCCTTTTGCCCTCGCAATAGGAAAGATCCCATTGCCAGAACGATCGCGATTCCTATTGGAACGGCTATCAGACCAAACCATGGAGGACGTTGCGGTCGTCTACGACTAATTCGCTTAGCGGTCGTAGTCGAAAGCGCAACTTGATTCGACTTGGCACTCGATGATAACGAAGGCCGATCCGGCGCATCATGGTCTTGCTTGGACGAGCTCAAGTAATCCAGCAGTTCCTCAAGTTCTCGGTCGCTGTCAATTGATGAGATTAGTGAATTGTTTTTGTAAGCGGTCAAGTTGAATGGCTGGTCGGGATCGCCTGACGGGAAAAAAGTGTCTGATTCCTTGGCGGTAATAGCTGCTGGACTTGTGGAACTTGCAACAAGACTAGATGTAGCGCTCGATACAGCGGATCGACGTTCAGCGACATTGTTGCTAGTGGCGCTTGGAGGCTGTATTCCTTCGCGGGGCCCGTAAACCTGTCTCCATTTCGCGTCGTAAGCTGACTTGCGCACGGAGTCGAGCAGATATTTAGTGGCTAAATCAATAATACGATTTGCTCGTAAAGCATGGGGTGAGTTAGATTCAGGGCTGACTGAAGTTGCTCGCCGTAGTTGTTCAATTGCCTGCTCAATCTGCGCGGCACTGGCAGACTGCGGCTCGGCAAGGCGCAGCAGCGCATAAAGATCAGGAAACGAGTCTGGTGAGTTGTTCGCGGAATTTTGGTCGCGAGACGATTTACCTGACATAAACCCTGCCTGGCTGTCTGGTGCCAATAAACGATTTCTCGTTCACTTCGGATGATTCCTGTTTCTACCGTCGCGAACGTGGCAATGAAACATTTCCTTCATCTTAACCATTTTTCGCAAGTGTCCTAAGCGTCGATATCTGAGAAAATTCGCCAAGGCAAGAAAAAATTTTTAAGTTGTAGATCAATCCCAGCAACTCGCTTTACGAAGTACATGTCGTTGCTGGAACGCGATTCTGTTAACCATTGAAGTCAGTTCAGCAGGGATCGTCGCTCCATAAACTTAACCAGATGGTGCTGATTCGGCACGATGCTAGGAAAAATTACGAGTTTACTGTCCGAAGAAAACAATACAGTTTGCCAATCAGGCATGTGGAATCTGGTATTTGCGTGTTGTCAGCGTGGAAGCCCAGGTGTACTATGACTGAAGTGCAGTGCCGAGATGCTCTTATCTTTTTGAGAGGCAACTGCGAGTTTTTTTCCCGCCTGTATTGCTAATCTCTCCCATTGGTCGTCAATTTGGCGATCGCACTTATGTTGAGTTTCAGGAGTTTAGTGCCATGAATGGTTACCGTTCGTCCCGTCCGCACGGGGAACGTCCAGTTCGTAGGCCATTTCCCATGAACCGCCCTCGTCCACCGATGGCCGACGAAGATCTCGCGCGGCGCATTCGCGAATTGGACGCCGATCGCGAACCGTTGTCGCTGGCAGAAGAAATTGCAGGCGAACGAGCTGCTGGCGCGAAGAACGTCCCAACGGCGCCGCCTGATCCGACAGTAAAGTCGCCTTGTGTACCGCTTGGGCAGATGCATCAGATGTCGTTGGCAGAATTGGCGGAGGTCGCCAGGAATGAAAACGTTGTTGATTTCGTTGGCCTGCCGAAACGAGATCTCATCTTTCAGATTCTCAAGTCACGCTTGAAAAACAATGGCCTGATGTATGGCGAAGGGACATTAGAAATTTTGCCCGACGGATTTGGTTTCTTGCGCAGCGCGAACCACCATTACCTTTCGTGCCCGGACGATATTTACGTCTCGCCCAGTCAAATACGTCGTTTTGGATTGCAGACTGGCACGACGGTGGCCGGACAGATTCGACCGCCCAAAGAGAACGAACGTTATTTCGCGCTCCTACGAGTTGAGGCACTGAACTTCCAGGACCCCGAGGTGCGCCATCGCAAGGCCCAGTTTGAAACGCTGACTCCGTTGCATCCCGATCAACGAATAGTCTTGGAGACAACCGCCGAAGAAATTGAAACGCGAGTGGTCGATATGGTCGCTCCGATTGGTTTCGGTCAGCGTGGATTGATCGTTAGTCCGCCGCGTGCAGGCAAGACGATTTTGCTGCAAAAGATGGCCCGCGCAGTACTAAAGAATTATCCCGATGCGTACGTGATCATGTTACTGATCGACGAGC
>SXGS01160545.1_pt1 | contig 11682 bp, 7 predicted proteins | sample 3174681 | NCBI WGS metagenome assembly SXGS01 (sample SAMN11356861, study PRJNA531348) | freshwater metagenome | isolation source: freshwater sample F1-80 | place: China: Fuxian Lake, Yuxi | collected 2017-12-25 | reverse complement strand
TCATGGATACGAGGCCGACTGCGGCACATCCTGCGGTTCCGCGATAAACGTCAGGGTCTTTGTCGTGGAGGCCTAGACCATCAACGCTATCCCAATGCGTTCTTCGAGAAGCTCGGGCTAATCTCTCTATACGCCTTAGCCTTAGCCAAACGTACCAGTCCCGCCACAAGCGGGTGACTCACCAACTGGAGAGCCGGATGCGGGAAATCCGCCAGTCCGGTTCGGAGGGAGGGGTGGCCGGCAACGGCCATCCCTACCCCTATCGGAGAGGGTAGACTGTGGAATGGACGGTGGGACATTGTCCCTACCGGAGGGAGTGGGGCTGGCCGCGACCTCCGTCACTTCGGTGCCACGAGGACTCGCAGGCCGGACGCGGCCTTGGCGGCGCGGTACACGCGCTGGGTGGCGGGGCGGTAGTCCGCAGGCTTGGCGCGGTAGATGTCGCAGAAGGTCTGGGGGTTGCGGTCGATGTAGGGGAACCAACTGCTCTGGACCTGGATCATGATGCGGTGCCCGGTGCGGAAGGTGTGGCAGACGTCGGGCATGACCCATTCGAGCCGGGTCACGCGGCCGGGCTCGAGGGGTTTCGGTCGATCCAAGCCGTCCCGGAACTTGGCGCGCAGTGGCTCGCCGCGCACCAATTGCTGGTAATGGCCCATCTCGGCCTGCGTGGGGTTGGGCTGCGGGTCCGGATGGTCGGCGGTGTACACGTCGATGAGCTTCACGATGAAGTCGGAGTCGGTGCCCGTGCTCGAAATGTGCAGGCTGGCGGTGATCGGGCCGGCCAGGGTGATGTCCTCGGTCAGCGGTTCGGTTTGGAACACCAGCACATCGGGCCGGCGCGCAGCAAACCGTTGATCCTCCACCATGTAAGAGCCCGGCATGCCTGTGGTGATGCGTTGGGTGAAGGGCACGGGCCGGGCTGGATCACTCACGTACGCGTCGAAGGCACTCGCAACATCGCCTCCCTGCGGCGGCTCGAACGACAACCGCCCACCCGGGTGGAAATAGAGGGTCTTGGGCACCACATTCGTCGGGGGCCAGGCCGCCTCTTTGCGCCATTCGCCGGTGCCTGTCTCGAAGACGTGGGCCTCAGCCAGCACGATATTCGTCTGTCCCTTGAGGAACCGCCGCCAGAAGGGCAGTTCAATTTCGTTGCGATAGAACTCAGCCGTCTTGGAGTGGAACGGCACCGGGCCGAGCGAGGAACCCTCGCCGCCATGCCAGCCACCGTGCGACCACGGCCCCATCACCAGCGTGTTGAAGATGCCCGGGTTCTGCCGCTCGGTGGCGCGATAGGTCTTGAGCGCGCCCGAGAGATCCTCGGCATCGAACCATCCGCCCACAGTCATCACCGCGGCGCGAACGTTCTTCAGGTGGGGCGTGATGTCGTGACGGGCGCACCACTGGGCATTGGTGATGTGGCCGATGAGGTTGTCCCAGAAGTCGATCTTGCCCTTGTAGTACCGGTCACCCAAGTCGCCGACCGCCCCGCCCCGCAGGAAGAACTCGTATCCGTCGGGCGTGCCGTAGTCGAAGGGCACGGGCTCCTGACTCAGCGGGTTCTGAAGCTTCTGCCCGAAGAAGTTGAAGAAGCCGAAGTTGTGGGCCAGCAGGAACGCGCCGCCATGCAATGTGTCGTCGCCGTCGAACATGTCGGCCACCGGGGCCTGCGGCGAAACAGCCTTCAATGCCGGATGCGAATCGATCATGCCCATGGCCGCGAAGAAGCCCGGGTACGAGATGCCGTCCATGCCCACGTTGCCGTTGTTGTGGCGCACGTTTTTGACCAACCACTCGATGGTGTCCCAGGTGTCGGTGCTCTCGTCGGTGTCCTTCGGGCCGTTCTTTACCGGCTTGTGCGGACGGACGTCGACGAAGGCGCCCTCGGAGGCGAAGCACCCGCGCACATCCTGGCGAACGAAGATGAACTTTTCGCGCACCAGCCCGTCACCGAAGCCCGGATTGCCACCGGCATCGACCGTGTAGGGCTTGAGGTTGTATGGGGTCCGCCGCAGGAGGATCGGGTACTGGCCGGGCTCCTTCGGCGTGTAGACATCGGTGAAGAGAGTCACGCCGTCGCGCATGGTAATTCGCACCTCGCGCTTGGTATAATTAGTCTCGAATCCGCCGGAGTCGTCGGCACTCACCGAGGCACAGAATAGAAGCAGCAAGATCGGGCCGAGCAACCTCGCCCACACAACACGGCATTGGACACCCATAGGCCGAAGACTGGCCTGCCCCCTAGCCCGAGTCCATAACGAGAGACTGCGGGAGAACGCCGGGGATCGCTGACTCCGGAGTACACGCCACCCGCATCCGACACATCGACAACCCGACCTTAGCCGGAACGCTTTGAGTTAAATCGGTCGTGCTGGCCGCATCTTCTTCCGCAAGGGCTTCGTTGTTCGCTCGTTACGGGCCTCAAGCACGAGCCTCAGCGTGGCCCGCGCCTCGTTCTCGCCTCGTCTTCCAAAAGAATCCCGCCACGACCTCTCTTTCCTTCTAACAGAAAACGTTCCGGCCTCAGGGCAAGACGGCGTTGACCAGGGCGTTGCCGATGCCGATGAGGGCCGCGCCCGAAATCAATCCGGCGCAAATGGGCTCACAACCCTCCACCCAAATGTCGTGCTTGGGAGAGCCCACATCGGCCTTGCGGCCCATCCACCAGAACACAAAGGCCCCGATCCACATGGCCAGCGTGGACTCCGGCGGCAGCACCACCCCGAGCCCGATAGACACCGCCGACAGCGGAAAGCGCCCCCGCGAGCGGATTCGCAGCACCTCAAAAACTAACGCCACGATGGCTGCGATCGCCATGGCCACCATGGCCGAGGCCGGCAGGCTGCCCAACCCCTTGGCAATGAGGTCGGCCACACCCTTCCACTGGACGGCCGCCGGCATGGCAAACTGCTCGGTGACCAGCGTGGCCGTGGAGCGAACGCCGGCCGCATTGGGCGGCAGAAACAGCAAGTAGAACAACGGCGTGGCCGCGAGCGCACCCGCCACGATGCCAATCACGTGACCGATGGCCTGTTGGCGGGGTTTGGCTCCCAGCATGTAGCCGGGCTTGATGTCGGAGAGCAGGTTTGCCGCGTTCGACGCCACCTCGGCCGTCATGCCCGCCGGAATCAAATTGCTGGCCGGATTGGAGCGATCCAGCGAACCAATGGTGAACTGGGTGATCTTCGAGAGCGCACCGGTGGGTGTCCACGAGGTCAGCGCCATGGAGTTGGTGCAAATGACCGACAACACGAGAATCAGCGGCAGCGACAGGAACCCCGCCAACCAAGGCACGCCAAAGAACGCATTGCCCATCCACACGCCGAGGAACCCAAAGACCGGCACGCCGACATACGACAACCAGAGCGGCAGTTCGATGTCTCGAAGCGGATCGATTTCCTGGGAGCGTGGGGCGCGTCGCTGGCGCAGCATCCGCCACAAACCGCTGAAGAGATCGGGCCGAGCGAAGAGCGACACCAGCGAACCAACGACCATCATGGAGACGCCCCACCACAGCGCCCATTGGTTGACAATTTCCGCCCTCGAAATGGCCACCACCGCGCCCGTGGCATTGGTGTAACTGCGGATCTCGCCCCGCTGAATCATGATCGGAGCCAGCACGACAAAGTTGAGGATGGCCCCGATCAGGCACGAGGTCGCGACGCGAATGCCAATGAGTCCGCCCACGCCCATGAGGGCGGCATCAACCGTGAAACGCAGCCCCAGTTGACGGATGTCCGTGCCCAGGATGCGTGGGATGGCCCCCGAGGCCTTCGCAACCCAAGTGTAATAGTAGGTGTCCAGGCGCTCATGGAGATGCCAGGGCTCGCGCAAGCCCGCCCACCGGTCCATGCGGAAAACCCCGAATTGCAGGAGCTTCATCCAACCATCGCTCATCAGCAATTGGAGGAAGGCGGTGAGCCCCGTGGTGATGGTCAGGAGGCGGGTCTTAAACAGGCCTGCTTCGGCCGATCCGGTGTAGAGGGCATCAAGCACCACGCCGCAGGCCCTGCCTTCCGGAAAGGGCAATTGCTCCTCGTTGATGAAGCGCCGCTTCAGGGGAAAGGCCACGAGCACCCCAAGGATGGAGATGACGATGGTCCAAAGAATCATCTGCCACGCCGGCAGGATCCGCCCGGTCACGAGCATGTAGGCGGCAAAGCTGGTGGTCAGCGGTGTCACCACATAGCCCGCGGCCGTGGTGATGGATTGGGTGCAGTTGTTCTCAAGGATTGTGAACCCACCGCCCATCGGCGTTTTCTCCAACAGGCGGAACAAGGCGAAGGTGATGAGCACCGAGGTGAGTCCCACACCGATGGAAATACCTGTCTTGGCCCCGATGTAGAGCGAGGTGGCTGCGAGAACGCCGCCCAGCAGAAATCCCGTGAGGGCCGATCGGATCGTGAGCTGGGGCATGTCGCCCCGAAAAACGTGCTCCAACCACCAGTGGTCCTTCTGGGATCGACTCAGGGTACGGACCTGCTCGTCGGATAGCGTGGGGAGTGCCATGTCGGAACGATGCCTCAGCCACTAAGCCGCATTCAACCTCCCGTTGGGAAACGCTGCGTCACGGACTTGCCCAGCGGATTCGCACCTCGGTCTGGTCGGGGCGGACTGGAACCTCCTGCTCGCGTCCTCCGGGCCAGCGCACCCAAACGGCTGCCGCCGTGCTGGGCATCCCCATTAACAGCGGTGCCGCATCCTGCGACCCGAAACCGCTGCCTCCCTGAACCGCACGCACCGGGCCGCTGCGGCCGTCGGCGAACCGCAAGCGCACCTGTGCCCCGATGACCTCCGGATTGGCCGGAGAGCCTTCCAGCACCACACGCAGGCCAGGGCGGGCCCGCCGATTGGCCCAGAGAACGGTGGGGCCATTGATTTGCGACACCACCACGTCGATCCGGCGGTCGTGGTCGAAATCGGCCAAGGCTGCCGCCCGCTGCTCGCCGTCGATGCGAATGCCGGAAACCGCGGGGTCTATGGCATGGAAACTTCCGTCGCCACGTCCCCGCAACCAGAGTCCGCTGCCCGCGTCGTCGCGCGAATATTCCGGAAGGAGGTCCGAACGATTTTGACTCAGAAAAACGTCCTCGAACCCATCGCCATCCACGTCAGCGATATTCACTGAACTGGCCGGTGACCATTGGGCCTCACGGGGAAAGGGACGCCATTCAAAGCGATTGGTGCGGTTGAGAAAGACACCGGAATCAAACTCGACGGCCTCCAGGAAGCTCGCCCGTGCCGCCGATTCTCCCAGGACATGCGGCACATCGGCTCGCCCGAAGGCTTCGTGGGTCGGGAATCGAGCGGGAAGGTCTGGCAAGCTGGCCGTCAGTTGAGTGCGATTCTTAATAGGCAGCCAGGCGCCCTCGCGCTGCCAGGCTTCCAACAGTTCGACGCGGCCGGGGGTATTCCACTCGCCGTGATACAGGCGGATGGGGCCCGGGCTAAACAAGGCATAGGCGGTATTGCGACCGATGTTGGCCACCGCCAAATCCATGCGTCCATCGCCGTCGAAGTCTCCCGCGGCAATCCCCTGCCACCATCCAGTCCGGCCCGCCAGGCGCATCGGTGCGGTCATGTCGCGGAACTGGCCACCCTCATTGCGGAAGAGACGCACCGGCTCCCATTCGACTGCCAAGGCCAGGTCGAGGTCACCGTCGCCATCGAGGTCCACCAGTGTGGCCCCGTTCACACAACCCGCTTGAGCCAGCGGACGACCCCAGGCCGGGGCTCCTTGAAGCACCCCGCCTTCATTCATCCATACCGTGGTCGGGACCGCCTCGGGATAGCGCCCCAACCGAAACTGCCCGCCCACCACCACGTCCAGGTCGGAGTCACCGTTCACGTCGCCCACAGCCAGAGGTCCGTTGAAGTCCGGGCCAATCTCTATGGTGCGTGGCGCTGCACCCGAGGTCGCCGGGTTCACGAGCAATTGCCCGACGGTTTCGCCTCGGGCATTGAGGTGCACGGCCGAAGCAAGCCAGTGCCGGCCACCGAGTCCATCGGCCCAGGCCGCCACGCCACGCTGGCCTCCCGGGGATTCGGGGCCCTCGGTGCGAGAAAACCCCTTTCCCTGCAAGTTCTTGAAGACGATGGATCGACCGCCGCGGCGCGCTCCATGGACGAGGTCCTCCCAACCGTCGCCATCGAGGTCGGTCCAGGCCAACCCGGGGCCTTGTCGGCTCATGCGGCGCGAGATGAGCGGTTGGATGAGCGTGTCGTCGAAGGGTTCCCCGCCGGGCGCCGCCCCCAGGAGAGCGCTGACGTTTTCGAAGAGCGGAGAGGGCAATGCCGGTCGAACCGGAGACGGCGATGAGGGTTGGTCCGTCGGTTCGGACACCTCATACCGATGGTTGGCCAAGGGCCGTTCGATGCGGCTAATTGCTCCACTGCGCCAGCGGATCTCCAGAACCGACGCGGGGTTCGTGCTTACAGGTGCTGGAACGGCGAAGACCCGGAGGGCTTGGTCGCCCGAGAGATACCGTCCGCCGGCCACGAGTTCCTGACCTTGGGACACGGTCGGGGAAATCAGGCGAATCTTGGCTCCGAGGCCCGCCGTGTTGGGGGATCGCCCCTTGAGTTCCACCGCGATACGGGGCGCGGTGGCGTCGTTGCGGTGCACCTCAACCGAGCCATTCATACGGTTGACCACCAGGTCCAAATCCCCGTCTTGATCGAGGTCGCCCAGGGCCATGCCGAAGGCCAGGCCTTCTTCCCGGAAACCCCACTCGGCAGATTTGGGCTCGAAGGTGCCGTCGCCCCGGTTGCGGAAGGCCAGGTTGGCCGTGCGCCACTCGGGATACAGTTTCATCCAGCGCTTCCTTTGTTCCGGGGAGAGGGTGCGGCTGGGGTCCTTCACCCGCTCTTGGGTGTCCGAATCCATCAGGTCATATTCGAAGCCATTGGAGACCAGAAGGTCTTCGTAGCCGTCGAGGTCGACATCCAGGAAGACGGGGCACCAACTCCAATCACTGGCCGCGAGGCCGGCACTGAGGGCTGCCTCGACATAGCGCCCTCCGGGTCGTCCGAGGAAGAGCATGTTTCTATTGAATTGGGGCCGACCTGTCCGGCTCTCGCGAGCAACCGGATCCGGCGGAGTCTTACCCAACTGGCGCAGGCGCCGCTCGTGGCGGGTGGCCAAGAGATCCACTACCAAAATGTCGTCATGGCCATCGCGGTCCACATCCGCCACATCGATGCCCATGGAGTTGAAGCACGTGTGTCGCAACGTTTGGGCAGGGGCTGCACGGAAATGACCACGCCCGTCGTTGAACCAAAGCCGATCTGGAGAGGCGAAATCGTTGGAGACGTAAAGGTCCGGGGATCCGTCCCCATCGAGGTCGCGGAAGACCACCGCCAGCCCCCAGTCCCGAGTCATGGGCTCAGGCTTGCCTTGGTCATCGAGGAACACACCTGGCTCGGCCTGCACCGGCGTGAAACGTCCGTGACCGTCGTTGCGGTAGAGCGCATCGGCCTCGGGCAGTTCGACCACTTCGCCGTCTGGCATTACTTCGAATCGATCCCGAAAACGGGGATCGGTGGTGGGGATGCCGTTGACCTGGCTGACCACCCAACGCCCTCCCTGCTGGCTCATGGCGAAGCGCGTCGAGGGGTCGATCATGTGCATCACATCAATGTAATGGACACAATAGAGGTCGAGGTCTCCATCACCATCCATGTCGGCCAGAGCCATCGATGTGCCGGTGGTGTGGCGATACAGGCCGCTGTCGCGTTTTTCAGTCCAGCGACCGTGACCGTCATTGAGGAAGAGTCGCGTGCCAGCAGCGATGCCGTTGACGAGCAGGTCTAGGTCGGCATCGCCGTCCACATCGACCAATACCGCGCCGGTGGACATCTGACCCAGGCACGCAGCGTCGCCCAAGGGCATGGGCTCGAAGCGCCACTGGCCCAGGTTGCGATACAACTGGTTGGTGCCATGGAGGCTGCAAAGGTAAACGTCCGGGCGGCCGTCGCCGTCCACATCTCCGATCGCTACACCCGATCCATTGTGGGCGACCGCATTGGTGAAGTAAGCGTCACCCGTCAGGCGATTGGTGAACGTCACCCCAGTGACGGCCGGATCCATCAATGTGAACCCCGACCGTTGGCCCGAGATCGCCGGCAAAGCCGAGGCTCGCACCTGCGGATCGGCCCCCGACACGGCCAGGGCACCCACGGCCACAAGGAAACCCAAGACCAACCAATGGAAGATCTGGCTGGCTGGACCCACAGTTCTAGATCGGTTAACGGGCATGGCGGAGCGGAAAGATTGGTCGAGACCGAAGAGGCCTTCAACGCTGCTTCAGCCACAGAATCGCCTCCCGCTGCCAGGTGTCCCACGAAGCGCCCTGATAGCCATGGAGGCCGTGGCCGCCGTCGGGCAATTCGATGAGCTTGCTGGCGACTCCTTGAGCCTGGAGGGCCTTGTGATAGAGGCGACTGTTGTCAATGAGCACGCCTCGGTCGTCCACCGCATGGGCCAGGAAGGCCGGTGGTGTCTGGGCCGTGACCTGGAGTTCACAGGAGAACCGTTGGATTTCCTCCAAGGTGGGTTTCTTGCCCAAGAGATTGTCGCGCGAGCCTGAGTGACCGAGCTCCCCAAAGGACACCACCGGATAAATTAGAATCGTGAAATCTGGACGGCTATTTTGGCGAGCAATCGGATCGGCGGCATCGGGTTTTCCGGAGTCGAACTGGGTACTCGCCGTGGCCGCCAAATGTCCACCCGCAGAGAACCCGATGATGCCCACCCGCTTCGGATCGATCTGCCATTGGCGGGCGTTCAGTCGGACGGTGCGGATGGCCTGTTGGGCATCCAAAAGAGGGACCTTCGATCGGCCTGCGGGCAGGCGATATTCCAGCACAATGCCCATGATGCCGTGCAAATTGAGCCAGCGCGCGATCCCGTGTCCCTCTGGCCCGGTCACCACTCCGCCATAGCCACCGCCTGGACAAATAATCACGGCCATCCCGTTGGGCTTCGGGGCCGGATGGACGGTCAGGCCGGAGTTTTCCGGGCTCACCAAACCGCCGGAGCCATCCGGAGCCTGGCCGGGCCAGAGCGGGAGTTTGGGCGGCGAGGTGGGCTCTGCGGCAAAAGCCGACGATCCCGTCAGGCTCAGGACTGCTGCAATGAGTGCGGGAAGGGATTTCCAACGGGGATGCACGCCGTCGATACAGCCCGAGTCTGGCTCAAAAAGAAACCTCAGGATGCGGTTGGTGATCGAGATTCCAGCGACGACGATTGGACTCGGTGTCCTCCACGAGTTGGGAGTTCCGCTGGCTGGCGGCATGGCCATCGGTGAACAGAATATTGGCTCCGCCATTGTGGCGCTCCTTCGAAGGTTCGCTGCTAATGGACAGCAGGAACGAAAAGTATTGGAGGTACCCCGGCTGCGGCATGGAATCAGCGATAGCGATGAGATCGGACGGTGCAACGACGCGATCCTCCCTCACCTGGGCCACCTCCTGGCCGGGACTCACCACAAATCCCAACCCAAGGTTCTCGTACCACAAGGTCTTGTTGACCGATCCAACGCCGAAGCCGTTGTAGCCGTAGCTCACACCCACCTGCTTGTCGGGCCCGGTGGGGCCGCGCATGTAGGCATTGCCGAAGGCCCAGACGATGGACCGCTCCAGAGGCCATTCGCCCTTGAAGGTGGGGCATTTCAGGACGTTTGTACTGCGCGCGAGGTCCGGCATAATCGCCGTGAACCAGGTGTTGGTGGTATTGGCATCCACCGTGTGCGGGAACACACGATGATCGATGCGGTACATCGACAAGGCCAAGCCGACTTGGTGCAAATTGCTTTTGCAGCGGGTGCTTAGGGCGGCGGTCTTGGCCCGCGACAACGAGGGCAACAGCAGCGCGGCCAAGATGGCGATGATGGCGATGACCACCAGCAGCTCGATGAGCGTGAAGGCCGAGCGGAACGCTCGCGCCGAACGCCTCGAGACAGACGAACCGGCACCCCCAGACCAACGGGGCGACCGGCGCGATCGGGAGGATGAAGCCTGAGGGTTCAAGTCCGAGGTTGAATCACAGGTTGAGCACCCACTGCTTTACCGTGACAGCGCCTACTTTAAGGCTCCTGGCTCTAAAGTCGATTCCCAGGACCTTGAAGCCCGCCCTTCGAGACGCCGATTCAACGATCCGTGCGGAACAGGTTCACCGGCATCCCTTCGGCCGTGAACAAGTTGGGGATGGCATCGCACGTGAAGGCGAAGCGGACGGCGACCGGGGCGGGCACCTCCGGGCTGGAGACCACGACCGACTTGCCGTCGATCACCGCCTTGCCTTCGATGAACCGGCCATCGGAACCGGCGACCTTGAAGTGCGTGGGCGGGCCTCCGCGCGAGACCAGCGTAGTGGGCACCGAGTCGAACTCCACCCGCACGGCCGCTCCTTCCACGCGATGCGAGCGGTACGTCGGGCTGCGGTGATTCAGACCTGTCACACCATAGGTCTCGGCCAAGGCATAATGGGCCAGTCGATCACCCACCTCGCGCTTCATTTGCGGATGGATGTCCTTCACGTTGTCCACCAAGTCGCTGGTAACCACCATGCCAGTCTTGGGATGCGCGGCCGCCAGGGTTTGCGCCTCGCGCAGGAAGGCCGCCCGGGTCGGGTCGTCGTAGGTGTACGGGGCGATTTGGGCGAAGTAGAACGGCAGCTCGGATTTCCACGCCGCGCGCCAACCGTCGATCATCCGGGTGAAGAGCTTCTGGTAGGTGCCATGGGTGGAAACGTTGCTCTCGCCCTGATACCAAATCACCCCGGCGATGCGGAACGGGGTGATGGGGTGGATCATGGCATTGAACGCCAACCCCGGCTCGTACGGCCACCAGGGGACTGGTTTGATTTTCGCGGCGCCGGCCCGGAGGTCCGGGTCGTCTTCAATAATGCCGCGCGGCGTCCAGACTTCGGCCGGAGTGCCGCCCCAGTTGCTGTTGATGAGCCCCACGGGCACGCCCAGTTTCTCGTTCAGGCGCTTGCCGAAAAAATACCCAATCGCGCTGAAGTGAAGCATCTCCTCCGGGGTGCAAACGACCCATCGGGCCGTCAAGTGATCCTGCGGTGTCTCGGACGTGGCCTTCGGTATGTAAAAGAACCGGATCATGGAGTTCGTGGCCCGCGGGGACTCCTCCTTGGACTGGCGCAGTCCCTGATCGCCCGACCACTCCATGTTGCTCTGGCCGCTGCAAACCCACACCTCGCCGACCAGCACATCCTCGAGCACGATCTCAGTGCCTCCCTTGATACGGATCGTGTGCGGCCCGCCGGCCTGAGGTGTCTGGATCTCGGTCGCCCAGCGCCCACCATTGGAGGCCGTAGCCTTCCATGTATTCGTAGACCAACTAACCGAGACCGTGACGGTCTCCGCAGCTCCGGCCCATCCCCAGAGGGTCGCGTTGGTGTGCTGCTGCAGCACCATGTGCGAACCGATCACCGCGGGCAGGCGCACGGCGGCGGCGAGCGGACCGGCGCACAGGCCTAGAGCAGCAAAGAAGAGGAGCAGTCGTTTCATGACAGGGAGAGGCGTGGGTATTCGACGGATCGAGGGAATGAGTGACGGTTCTCCAGCCCGGGATCTGAGACAAGTCGGAAACCCAAGCCCAGAATCGGGTCCGCAATCCGTATCTGCCCCGTCACGGACAGCCTGTCCCTCAACCCTT
>SXGS01197389.1_pt1 | contig 11685 bp, 8 predicted proteins | sample 3174681 | NCBI WGS metagenome assembly SXGS01 (sample SAMN11356861, study PRJNA531348) | freshwater metagenome | isolation source: freshwater sample F1-80 | place: China: Fuxian Lake, Yuxi | collected 2017-12-25 | reverse complement strand
CAACGGCGGCGTCGAAAAGCGCGTCCAGAAGCTCGGCGCTTGTTCGAAACCGTGGATCGTCTCGTCAATGACGACGCGCCGCGTTCCGCCGTCGACCGCGTCCTTGACCATGCGCACCGCAAAGCTCGGTACGCCGGGGACGGCCAGACCGTGCGTCGAAATGACATCGGGATCGGAGAGCACCCACAACGTCCCGCCGCTGCGGTAGGTGCGGAGCAGGACGGCGCCTCCTCCCGGAACCATGAGGACGGGATCGAGTCCGGGGAAATCGGAGACCACCTGCAATCCGCCCGGCGGCGCGTACTCCGTCGCACCGAGCCGGACCGAAGCTCCCGGAAGCCGCGCCGTGCTCGCGTTTTCATCGGCGAACTCCAGCACTTCGTCCACCTCCGAAAGCGGGATCTCCTCGAAACGAACGAGTAATCCGACCACCTCGGTGCGGCGACGCTTCGGCAGCACGAGCAGCTTGTCGCCCGGCGCATCGAGCATCGCCATGCGCTGTTCGTCCGTTGCGGCGTCTTGATCGAGCAGGGGTTCGGCGAGAACGAGCAACGAGCCCTCTCCCGTCTGCTTCGCACTTTGAAACCGGCTACGAACGACGCTGAGCCCCGAGGCCCGCAGCAAAGTCGCGAACGCATGGTGGCCCGTCGGATCCTTGCTGTACGAATCGGCGTGCACCGAGTCCGGTTCGGCCCCGCCCGCGAAGATCCCGCCGAGCAACCACGCGGCGAACGATAACGCCGTGAAAGCCGCCAGCACGCGAAGCCGACGCGGCGACGGATCGTGCGACGGTGGCGCGGTGTTCGACCGAGACGGCGGCTTCAGCGACGCGCCCCGGCGACGGCGACGACCCGGGCCAATGCAGCGCGCGATTCCGTCAGTTGCAGGGCCTCGACCGGCGCGCCCGCGTAGCGCGATCGTTCGACCAGAAAGACGAGATCGCGCAACGCGTCGCGCGCGGCGAAGGAGTCCGGCAAGCGAGCGAATGCGGCGCGGGCGGTAAGCGCGGGCAGAGGGGGCCGGCCGGCGAATGCGACGGCGAACGCGCGCCGCAAGCGGGCGTGGATCGATTCCGCGGCGAACCCGGCGGCTTCCAAGGCGTCCGGATCGTCGTCGTCCGGCCGGTCCTTCTGAGCGAGGATCGTCGCCGAGGTCGCGGAGACGGCCTTTGCCGCCGCGGTCTTAGGGGCGCCGGAACTACGCCGACGCTTGCGTTCGGTCACGAGCGCCAGCGCCACCGTCAGCGTCACGATGACGGCGGCCACGATGACGATCCAGATTCCGGTGGCGATCGAGCCCCCCCCGGGGGACCGCTCGCGGTAAGGGTTCTTGCTTTCGGACGAAGTCTCGACCGGGCGCGGGTCGCCGGCGTTGAACTCCGTCCGATATCCGCCTTCCGCCAAAAGACGTCGGGCGGCGGACTCCACCTGCGGATCCTGTTCGGCCCGTGCGTCGGAGGCGGCGGCCGAGAGGCAAACCGTCGTCAAAAGGATGTGACCAAGCCGCCCCGCCATACGGCGCGCATCATACGCGCCGGCGGCGCCGCGGCTATGATCCGGCCCGTGGATGCAGAACTCGACCCGACGGAACGCCGCCTCATCGGCGTCATGATCGAAAAGCAGCTTGCGACGCCCGACGCTTACCCGCTTTCGCTGAACGCGCTCGTGGTCGGCGCGAATCAGAAGAGCTGCCGCGATCCCGTGACGTCGCTTTTCGAATGGCAGATCGAGGGCGCCCTCGCCTCCCTGCTGGAAAAGAAGTGGGCGACCTACGTCGAAGGCGGCCGCGTCCGCCGTTGGAAACATCGGCTCGACGAACGCCTGATGCTGACCCCGACCCGCCTCGCCGTCATGGCCGAACTCCTGCTCCGCGGGTCGCAGCAGCCGGCCGAACTCCGTCGGAACGCCGAACGTTTGGCGCGCATTCCGACCGAGGCCGACGTCCAAGCCGTCTTAGACGACTTGGCGGCCCGCACTCCTCCGCTCGTCAAATGCATCGGTCGTGCGCCCCGCGAACGCGACGTCCGCTGGTCGCAGATGCTTAGCCCCGACACACTGGCCGACCTTGCGACCGGGGCCGCCGGTACGGCTGCCGCCCCGGCTCTTTCTCCGCAGGCCGCCCCGTCTTCGGCCACGGGCCCCGCGAAAACGCCGATCGTCGCCGATCCGGCCGAAGGAAGCCGCCTCCCCCCGACGCCGCAGACCGTGCACGCGCACGTCCCTGCGCCGACATTGGACTTAAGGCAGATCCTCGCCCGTCTCGAAGCCCTCGAACGCACGGTGTCCGAGCTGAAGTCGAAGCTCGGGGACCCTTAAGGCGCCGCTCCCGCCCGACGCGGCTTGGCCGAGTCGGCGCGTCCTGCCGATGGTAAGACCCGACATGATGCTCGGTATCCGCCGGATCGCCGTCCTTCTGCTCTGCGCCGCCGCGGCGCTTTCCGCGCAAGCTCCGGCTTCAAAGCCGGCCGTAAAGACCGCGACGAAGCCGGCGGCGAAGACCGCGACTCCGACTTCGATCCCGAACAAGGCCGCGCCGCCCGCTCGCGCCGCAGATCCGACGACGGACATCAAAGGCGGATGGGAGGCGATGGCGGGACTCGTTCCCCTACCGACGCCCCCGTCGGTGATGTTCGAACTCGGCGGACTCCTCTATTGCGTTTCGGGAACGACGATCTCCCGCTACGACCCGGAGTCGAATGTTTGGACGCGCGACGTCGCCGTCCTGCCGCTTCCGCTCGGCATGGGCGCGGCCGCGACGGTCGACCCTGCGGCGGGCAAGGCCTACATCCTGCAAGGCGGCGACCGCGGTTTCTTCCAGTTCGACGCGGCGAAGTCCGTGGTCGACGCGTTGGTGCGTTTGCCGAAGCCCGCCGGACGCGGCGGCGCGCTCGCCTACGCGGACGGCAAGGTCTACGCGCTGCGCGGCAACTTCGGCGGCGAATTCTTCGTCTACGACCTCGCCCGCTCGACTTGGTCGCAGTTGCCGAACATCGGCAAGCGCGACGAAGCGAAGGGCCTTAAGGACGTCAAGGTCGTCGGCGCGGGCTACACGACCGGCTTCCTCCTCGCGAACCGAGGCTACGTCTATGCGTGGCCCGATCACCACGTCCAGCGCTTCGACGTCGCGACGGGAACGTGGTTCGAGCGGACTTGGACCTCCTTCGGCTACCGCCCGAATTGCGACGGCGGCTCTTTCGCGTTCGATCCGGAGACGAACCTTCTTTGGACCGCGCAAGGTATGGATTCGAACGCGATCGGCGTCTGGGATCCGATCAAGCAAGGCCCGGGCTTCAACCTGCTTCGTCCGCGTCTCCCCGAACCCTTGCACGGCGAAGGGTCGCGTGCGGCGATCGCAAAAGTCGGCGGCAAGAAACACCTTTTCATCTACGCGCCGGAACCGGGCAACCGGCTTTGGCGCATTCCGCTCGATCGACTTCAGCCGGTGAACCGCACGTCGCGAGCCGCCGATCTCGATTCGCCGTTCGCGACTTTCCATGAAGACAACGGTTCGTCGCTCGTCCGACGGCCGGGACCGACCGCGATCGAAGGCGTCCTCGGCGTCTTCAAAGAGAAGTTCTTCTTCATGCGCTTGGAAGGGCTGCGCGTCTGCGATCCGGTCCGCGACCAGTGGACGGACTACCCCGGCACGTCGCTCGGCTCGCAGATGACGCCGGGCGCATTCGGCGTTTGGGACGGCGGCGACTTCGTCTACTTCTCGACGGGGACCGGCGACGACAACCCGAAGCGGCCGAAGCCTCATCTGTTCGGACGGATGAACCCGCTGACGAAGGAGTCGAAGACGCTCGCTCCCATGCCCGCGCGGCCGGGACGCGGATCGCGCGCGACGCTCGTCGCGGGCAAGCTGTGGATCCTTCGCGGCGGGGCGACGCGCGACGTCTTCGCATTCGACCTCGCAACCGGCGCATGGTCGACCGGACCGGCGCTTCCCGCGGAGGCGGCGGCGCCGGGTGCGGTCGGTTCGGGCCTCGCCGCCGAAGGGAACCTGCTTTACGCCTTTCCCGACGAGCAAGTCTGGAAGCTCGACGTGACGAACGCCTCCGCCGGCTGGACGAAGTCGGTCCGGCTGCCGTGGCGCATCGCCGTCGACGGCGGCATGACGGCGGCGGACGCGGTCGGTCGCGCGATCTACGTGATCCGCGGCGACGTCTCTCGGCACTACGGCCGGTTCGACCTCGCGACCGGGACGTTCTCGCGGCTCGGGCCCGATCTTCCGGACGTCGTCTCGGTCGAAGGCGAACGTGCGGTCGTCCGCGAGAGCGACGGCAAGCGCTCGCTCTTCATCATGCGCGGCCACGACTCTCACGAGATCTGGCGCGTCGCGCTCGACGCCTTGCATCCGGTCGAATGACCGATCCTTCGGGCCCGATGCGACCGCCGGCGAAAGGGGCCGCGCGCGTCGCCTATGCCGCGGCGGCGGCGCTCTGTTTCGCGTTGGCCGTCGCCGGCACAATGCTTCCCGTCCTGCCGACGACGCCCTTCCTACTCCTGACGAGCTTCTGCCTGCTGCGTTCGGCGCCGGGCTTGAACGACCGCCTCCGTCGTTCGCCCGTGTTCGGACCGTTCCTCCGCGATTGGGAGACGCGCCGCGGGGTTCGTTTGCACGTCAAGATCACGGCGTTGACGTCCGTCGCCGCCGTCGTCGCGTGGTCCCTTTGGAGCGACCGGCTTACGACGACCCCGCTGATCCTCTTGATCGCCCTCGCCGCCCTCGGCGCAACGGTCGTCCTTCGGCTCAAGACCGTGCGCGACTGACGCGCCTCGCCGCGTCTTTAGCGGGACGCGGTTCCGGTCGAAGCAACCTCGGGCCTCCTCCGCCGTCGTAATCCGCGGTCGGTCGTCGTCTATTGGTGGAAGCGAGGTTCCTATGTCCGTCGGGGCGCGCATCGTTCCGGTCGCCGCGATCCTGTCCGCGCTCCTTTGCGCGCAGAGCCCGCTGCCGGAACTCGATTCCAACCCGACGCCCGGAACCGGCGGAGGAACCGCCGCCGATCCGCGCTCCTCGCCGCCTCCGCCGCAGGCTTTGCTCGCTTCGGAGATGTCGCGCCTGACTTCCCCGGAGCCGGACGTCCGCATGGACGCCTGCTCGCGCCTCGGAGCGCTCGGCGGCGGAGCGATCTCCGCCTTCGACGCCCTGACGCCGCTCCTCGGAGATCCGCGCCGCGAAGTGCTCGTCGCCGCAGCGAAGGCGGTCGCCGACATCCTCTCCGCGAACGACGTCGGACACATCGAACGGCTCGAAGAGTTCTCCCGTCAAGACGGCGCGCCGATAGGACGCGGCGCCCTCAAGGCGCTCGCCCTGATGCGGCTTCGCCGGGAGCGGACTTCGGCCTTGATGGCCGAGATGATCGAACACGACGATTACGACCTCCGCATGACGGCGCTGCAGGGACTCATGTGCACGGCCGAGTGCGCGCCTCGCGCCGTCCGCGCGCTCGGCGTCGCGATCGCCGACGCCGCCGAGCCGGAGGAGTTGCGGATCGCCGCAGCGGAGGCGCTCCGCCGCTTCGGCAAGCTCGGACTTGATGCGGCGCAAGACGTCGTAAGGGCGATCTCGGATCGCCGCGTCGGCGCGGCCGCGGCCCGCGTGATGCACGACTGGGGTCCGTACGCCTCCGACTGGATCCGGCAGTTGGACGTCGTCTTCAACGCGCGCGTCGTCGATCTAGTGGATTTCGACCGTCAGTACGAGGTCGCTCGCGCGATCGAACGCGTCGGAGCGACCATCGGGACGGTCGACCTCCTGCTTAAGCGCATGTACGTCCATCCCGATCCCGTCGTCCGCGACGAAGCGGTGTATCGGACCGGCCGCGACCAAGGCAAACGGACGCCGCTCGCCAAAGAGCTCGTCCGGCTCCTTCTTCACGATCCGGAGCCGCGCGTGCGCGCACGCGCTGCGGCGGCGCTCGGGCTGCTCGGCGAGGTCGACGTCGTGACGATCGACGCTCTGCTCCGCGCGCTACGCGATCCTGCGGCGCGATTCGACGCCGCGTTGAGTCTCGGCTTGAGATCGCCCGACATCGAGAACACGACCGGCGTTTTCGCCTCCGACCCGACGATCTCGATCGAAGAGCGCGCCGCGTTCTTGTTCGCCGCAGCGCGGCTCGATCCGGTGACGCCGCGCTACCGACTAAGGCTCTCCGATCTGCTCGCGACGGACGACGTGTTCGCGCGCGGCGCGGTGTTGGTCTTCTTCGGGATCCTTCGCGAGGCTCCTCCCGAAGCCGACGCGAACCTCTCGCGGGCGCTCGTCGATCCCGTCTACGAAATCCGCGAGACGGCCCGCTGGACTTTGGCCCGGACGGCGCCGCAGGGTGCGCTCGGTCGCGCGCGGCAATCGATCGGACTTCCGGACGGCGAGGGGCTCTTTCCTTATTGGTTCGCCGCCGCCCGACGCTTCGGGGTCACTCCGAACGACTGGGAGATGATCTCCGCTTTGGGCGACCTGCGGCATCGCGTGCGCTACGGAGCCGACCGCATCCGACCGCCGGCGCCTCCGCCGCGCGAGGTCGGCTACGCCCCGGACGATCTCAAACGTGCGGCAGTCGACGGCGACGCCCGCGTGCGGGAACTCGTCGCCCGGCGCATCGCAGCGCTCGGTAACCGCGGCGATTATCTGGCTCCGCACGTACTCCGATTGCTCGGCGATTCGAGCCGCCGCGTGCGAGTGCAAGCCGTACGAGCGGCCGCGGCGATCGGCGATCCGGAAGGGCAGACGGCTTCCGCGCTCACGGCGCTCCTGACCGACGACAGTTGGACCGTCCGCCGCGCGGCCATCGAAGCGGTTCGCGCGCTCAAGATTCGCGACCCGAAGTCCACCGACGCCGTCGCGAAGGCGAAGAACGATCCCGTGGCGCACGTCCGCGACGCAGCCGTCGCCGCGCTCGCGAGCCGTCTCCCGACCGACGTCACGCCGCCCGAACCGAGCGCCGCACGCCGCTGACGACCGTCGTGAAGCGCGTCCGCTAGCGCACCGCTTCGAAGTCGAGCGCGAAGCGTGCGAGATACTTGCGGAGGCGATCGGCGTCGTTCGCGACCGCCTTCTTCTGACGCGACGCCGCATAGAGCATTCGCCCGGCCTCCGACAGCGACCGCGAACGCCGGCAGACGTCGACGACGGCCGAAAGCTGGAGACGGTCGAACAGATCGGTCGTCGCTGCGGCCGGCCCGAGCAGTAGATCGGCCGTCGACGTGCCGGACCCGCCCTGCATGACGCCCGCCAAACCGGCCTTTCGCCACGAGGTCTCGAGCCGTTCGATCTCCTCCTCGACGAGCGCCGCCGTGATCCTCCCGCCTTCCGCGAGCGTGCCGAGCCGCGTGACGCTCGCGTTCAGATCGCGGAAGTTCGCGGCCCAGACGGCGGCGGGAGACGTCGCGAAATCGACATAGCGGGAGCGGGCGTCGGCGGTGAAGCGAACGCGCCTGCCGTGGCGGGCGGCGAACCGCTCGAGTTCGTGCTCGACGTTCGGTTCGATGTCCTCGCGACGGTCCCGGAGTCCCGGAAGCCGGAACGTCCAAAGGTCGATGCGGGCCAACAGGTCGTCGCGGAAAAGGCCGGCCGCGACGTCGTCGACGAGATCCCGGTTCGAACCGGCGACGAGTTGGAAATCGCTCTCGGCCTCGCGATCCGCGCCGAGCGGAAGGAACCGTCGTTCCTCAAGCGCGCGGAGCAGCATCGCTTGCTCGTCGAGTCCGAGTTCTCCGATTTCGTCCAAGAAGAGGAGACCTTTATCGGCGGCGCGCAAGAGGCCTTCCCGGTCGTTCGCAGCGCCGGTGAACGCGCCTTTCCGATGGCCGAATAAGGCCGACATCGCCGCGTCGCCGCGGAGCGTGGCGCAGTTGAGCTCGACGAAGGCGCCGTCGACGACGTGCCGGGCCCGCTTGAGTTCGTAGATGCGCTTCGCGAACTGCGACTTGCCGGCCCCCGTCGGCCCGAGCAGGAGGACCGGGGCGGTCGAAGCGAGCGCCACTTTCTCGACGCGCTCGACGAGCTTGTTGAAGGCCGCGTTCCGCGTCGGGATGCCCGACTTGAGCATCGCGGCGCCCTGCGTCATCTCGGCCGCGAACCGCGCGGTGAGACGGTCATAGCGGGCGAGATCGAGATCGATCAACGAGACCTGTGCGCGCGGCCTCTTCTCCGAACCGGGGGGCGACGTTTGCACGAGCTTCGCCGGGAAACGCCGCGTCTCGGTCAACAGGAACAAGCAGATCTGCACGACGTGCGTGCCGGTCGTGAGATGGACGAAGTACTCCTCGCTTTCGAGGTCGAAGGGATAGTCGCGCGCGAAATCATGGAGGAACCCGAAGACCTGTTCGAAGTCCCACGCATCGAGTTCCGGCACCGGACGCAAGACGACGCGAACCTCAGGGGCCGCGGTCGCGAGATCGGCGGTGACTCGCGCGAGCAGCGGGCGCGCGTGTTCCGACGCAGGATGAAACAGCTCGAGCCGATCGAGGGGGAACGACGGACTCGTGCACAGCGCGATCGTCGGCCGCCAGCGGTCGAACCGATCGGGGCCGGAGAAAGCGTCGAGCTTCGTGCCGAGGAAGCCGAAGGCGACATGCGTCTTGCGGGGCATAGCCATTAATCTACATCAATAGATTAAAAGATCGAGTTGGACGGAAGACCGTGGGCTCCGTCCGGAAATGGAACGTTCGACCCTTCGCCGATTCGTGCTGGTTTCTGCGGTGTTTTCTTGCCGTTCTCCACTTTGGGATCCGGCCGAGACGCCTTCGGCACAGGGCATGCAATGCGCATCCCTCGGCGACGCGCAGAGCCCTCGGGCTCCCGGAAGGCGCGTCGCGGAAGGAATCCCTGTCATGCTGTTACTCCGCCGTTTGCGGCGGTTCGCCGCCGTCCTGCGCGGGGCGCTCCCGCGTCCCCCGCCTCCGATCGAGTACGACGAGCTCGGCGTCCCCGTCAAGCCCGTCCCGGAGAAGCCCCGTTCGGACGCCCGCCGGCCCCGCGCCGCGCGGCCGTCTCCCCGGAATCCGGCCCGTCGCCGGAACGATCGCTGATACGAAGGAGGCCCGCGCGACGCGCGGGAACCGCCATGTCGAAGAACAGTCTGCACGTCGAAATCGAGACCGGCCCGGGCTCCGCCCCTGTCAAGGCGTGGATCCGCGGCGTCCCGATCGAGCCGGAAGCGATCGTACAACTCAAGAACCTCGCCCGCTTGCCGTTCGTCCACGGGTCGGTCGCGGCGATGCCCGACGTCCACGTCGGCATCGGCGCGACGGTCGGCAGCGTCGTCGCCACCAAGGGCGCGATCATCCCGGCCGCCGTCGGCGTCGACATCGGCTGCGGCATGGCCGCCGTCCGCACGTCGCTCACCGCCGCAGAGCTGCCGGACGATCTCAAGCCGATCCGGCTCGCGCTCGAAAAGGCGATCCCGCACGGACGAACCGACAACGGCGGTCGCAACGATCGCGGCGCGTGGCGGAACCTGCCGGCGGACGTCGAAGACGTGTGGAAGAAGCTCGGCCGCGGCCTAAAGGACTTAAGCGCGCGCCATCCGCGACTGGGACGGGGCAACGACGTCGCGCACTTGGCGACGCTCGGAACCGGCAACCACTTCGTCGAGCTCTGCCTCGACCTCGAAGGCCGAGTGTGGCTCATGCTGCACTCGGGCTCGCGGGGCGTCGGCAACCGCATCGGCATGCACTTCATCGAGCTCGCGAAGAGCGACATGAAGCGGGCCTGGGGCGAGCTGCCGCATCAGGATCTGGCGTACTTCCGGGAAGGCGCCGCGCACTTCGACGACTACGTGGAGGCCGTCGGCTGGGCGCAGACGTTCGCACGGGAGAACCGCCGGCTCATGCTCGAGCACGCGCTGGTCGCTCTCCGCGCGGCCGGACTGCCGTCCTTTCGGGCCGATCTCATGGCCGTCAACTGCCACCACAACTACGTGGCTCGCGAGACTCACGCCGGCGAAGAGGTGTTCGTGACGCGGAAGGGTGCGGTCCGGGCGGGCGTCGGCGATCTCGGGATCATCCCCGGATCGATGGGCGCGCGGTCGTTCATCGTGCGCGGCAAGGGCAACGGGCACAGCCTGCACTCCTGCAGCCACGGAGCCGGCCGCGCCATGTCCCGCACGGAAGCCAAGAAGCGTTTCACCGTAGACGACCACGTTCGGGCGACCGAAGGGGTCGAATGCCGCAAAGACGCCTCCGTCCTCGACGAGACGCCCGGGGCCTACAAGTCGATCGAGGCGGTGATGGCCGCGCAAACGGATTTGGTCGAGGTGCTTCACGAGTTGAAGCAGATCGTCTGCGTCAAAGGATGACGGCATGCGGCGCAAAAGCCGCGTTCCGTGACTCCTTTGACTGATTCCGCGCCCTCGGCGACGCTAGAGAATCCTTCGACGACCTAAGAGTGTTGCGGCGGGCCTGAACCGGTCCGCCGCCCCCCTTCCCCCTCAACTCGGCTGTCGTTACCGGATCTGCTTGGCTTTGTTCAAGCGCGACGGATCCACGGAGTTTCTCGTGCGTTCATTCCTTTGCTCCGTCGCGCTCGCGACGACGTTGGTCGCCCCCTTTGCGGGCGCCCAGCAAAGCCTGGTGCAGTCCCAAGGCCAGATCCTTTATCTCTCGGGCCCGAGCAACAGTCTGACCGACGGCGACGTCGCCCCCGGCTTGATGACCGGCGAGCGCTTCGGCGGCAGCGGACAAGACAACGCGGTGGTCGACGGCAACGGCAACGCCTTCTTCCGCGCCCGCCTCGTGTCGAACGCGGGCGCCGTCCTGGCCCCGGTGTACCTCCAATACGCCTACTACTACGGCTCGTCCCGGAACAACCTGCAGCTCGTTCTGCGCGGCGGCGATCCGGAGCCCTCGGGCACCGTCCCGAACGCGATCCTGTCGACCGCCACGAGCGGCGCCCCCTTCAACGGATCGCCGCGCATCAGCGACGCCGGTCAAATCATGTTCGGCGCGACCATTTGGGACTTCGTCGGCAACTCGATCACGGCGGCCAACGACACCGTGCTCTACACCGGCGTCCCGGGCAACTTCCAGATTCTCGCCCGTGAAGGCGACTTGGCCCCCGGTTGCGGCGGCGCCACCTACAGCAGCTCGTTCGCCGGCATGAGCCAACAGCCGACCGGCCTCAATTCGAGCGGCGTCGCGCTCTTCCGTTCGACCCTCGTCGGTGCGGCAGCCGTGCCGCCCGTCGTCACCGGGAACAACGACGCATGGTTCACCGGCACGGCCGGCAACGTCCAGCTGATGCTCCGGAAGGGCGATTCGTATCCGTGGATCGGCGGCGGCGCGACCATCTCCGCGCTCGGCTTCATCTCGCAGATGAACCCGCTCGGCGAAGTCGTGACGGAAGTCACGCTCGGCCTCGGCACCGGAACGCCGGCGGTCACCGCCGCGGACGATAAGGTCCTGCTGCTCTATCAACCGGGCGTCGGCCTCACGCAGCTCATCCGCGAAGGCGATGCCGCTCCGATCGCGGGAACGACGTTCAATCTCGCCAGCAACAGCTGGAACTTCAACACGGGCTCGAGCACGTTCAACGGTTCCGGCCAACTGCTGCTGTCCTGCGACCTCTCCGGCGCCGTGACGGCCGGCATCGACGACCGCGCGCTCATCAAGACGTCCCTCGCGGGCCAGACCGTGGTCATGCGCCGCGGCGATGCGGCGCCGGGCGTCGCGGGAGCCAACT
>SXGS01762366.1_pt1 | contig 11686 bp, 10 predicted proteins | sample 3174681 | NCBI WGS metagenome assembly SXGS01 (sample SAMN11356861, study PRJNA531348) | freshwater metagenome | isolation source: freshwater sample F1-80 | place: China: Fuxian Lake, Yuxi | collected 2017-12-25 | reverse complement strand
GAACGCCAGCCACGTCGAACCAGCCGGAAACTCGACGACCGTGCGTGGTGCGGAACGGCGAAATTCCTTGTCAGTGGTCATGATGTCACGGAGCAGGCGCATGGTGTGATCGTAAGTGGTTGCCGGACCTTTGCTGATGCCGAGCAAATGGAACAATGCGCTGGCTCCTGGGATGCGCTCGCGCACTTTTGCCGGCAGGCGTGAGGCGAAGCGCTCGGCCGCCGTTTCGAAGTGGCCACCGATATGCCACACGCGGGGTACGCCGCCGCCGTTCACGTTACGGAAGACACGAAGCATGCAACGCCCTTGTGTGGGGCGTGCGATGGCTGCGTCCATGTGAAGCGGCTGGGTGCGGTAGCGTGCACAGGGACGAAAGGTGGTGAATTCCTGCTCAAGATGCTCGGTGGAGTCGGGCAGGAGCGTCCATACAAGGTCGCGTGCCCAGTCGGCGAAGCGATTTAGCATCTCCTTGAGGTCGGTCGTCGCGACGCCTTTGAGTGAACCGCCGCGCAGCGTTCCGGTGCGTTGGTAGAAGAGTAGGGTTGGCCGTCCGCTGTTGCGTGGGTTGCGGAAGCGCAGACTCAACGGGCGTTCTGGGTTGACAATCTCTCGCTCGCGAACATTCAGCGCGAATTCGAGGTTTGGTAAGTGTACCACGCCGCCGTTTTCGAGGGTCTGGCGTATGCGTGCGCGGACTGTGGCTAACTCGGTCAAGTCCTTCGCTGCGAAGCTCTCGATCATTTCACTCACTCTTCATGCTGTTGCAGGTGCTGCCGCATCGCGTGCTGCTAGTGCGCGACGGGTATGAAACGCCAGTAGCTCGCCGAGGCGGGTGCGTCCGACCGGGGTGCGGCTACAGCGTTGATGGATATCGAGATCCGGTGCTCCATTGCCTTCGATCAAGCACGGCCCGTCGGCAAGGATGGCGACATCCCAGCCAATGATGATTCGATCAGGGAACGCAGCATGGGCACGTTGTACAAGCTGGATTGTTTCGCTCCAGCATGGGAGCTTCCTGCCAGCGATGATCGCGCCCGAAGGATGGCTCTCGCGCCATCCCCAATCCGGACGCAGACCGAGATCCGTTGCCAGACCCAGCTCAGCGTTCGACCGTGCGACGTTGGCGGCAAGACCCCCAGCATGGAAGTTGTCGATAACCGTGTTGGAACCGACCGCCATGCGAAACACCGCGTCGGTCACTTCGTAGCCTCCGTGTTCGTCCTGAATACTAACGACGCGCACGGTACCCAGCGCACCGTTGCTCAAATCCGTGAGGGCCGGGTGGTTGCTGAGCCGAGGGCTTACCAAATAGGGCTGCTCGACAGAGATGCTTTCGATGTAGGCTTGCAACTCCGCGCGGGGGAGCGATTGCCCTCCGCTGCTCACAAAAGAGTCGTTGCCAGCATAGTGCCACCAATCCGCGCCAGTGCCACCATTGCCGGTGATAGGCTTCACGAAGAGGTCGGTGTCCGGCAGCTGGCTGCCGGTGTCGAAGCTGAGCCTCCCAGCTTTGGCGATGGCGAGGACCGGCACGGTGCGGACACCATGCGCACGGCAGTATTCCGCAAATTTCTCTTTGTTATTGAGAGTATTCTTACCGCCAGTGCGCAGATACCTTTTAAAGAGACGATAGATGCCACTTTTGGTCTCGAAACGTTGGATATATTCGTAGGCGCGTTGGCGATGGCTGTCGTCATGCAAGTCGAATATGTAGTACCAGGGCGAGAGGATGTGGTAACGAGCCGCGACGAGCGCCTGTTCACGCATCTGATGCAAAAGCCCTTTGCCGGTTCGCCCCTTTACTGCCCTCCCGTTGAGCCACGTCAACCAGACGATCAACACGAGATTCAGCACTGGCCATACGGTGAAGAACTTGGCAGCCAGCTTAGCTCGGCTCCAACCGTTTCTCTCGAGCCATGCTTCGCGCAAATACGTCTTGTGGAGTGTGGCGGCTGAGCTTGCGTCGTTGCCGCGCTCCGCCCACAAGATCGGCAGCGGCGGGCAGAACGGCAGCTCCATCAATTGGTCACGTGGAGGTTCTATCCAGCGCAACACTGCAAAGATTAATCGCAGCACCGGGTTGCTGAGATGCGGGTCCGTGCGTAGTGCTCCCTGGATCTTGGCGATGTCGCCACGCAGCACATCGCGGAAGCGGAGGTTGCTCTCTACGTGCGGTGCCTCGTCTGGAGAGCGCGAGGCCTCGCTTCCAGAGGCAACCGGTGAGACTGTTGAAGTGTGCGACCGCAAGCTGCCTCCTTTGCTGCGAGGTGAGGTTTCTTCGTGCAAAATGAGCGTTTCGTCCCCATCGTCAGTGGCCACCACTTATCGTTAAGCTGTGAAATCGTCAATCGCTAGTCTGGATAGACGTGCAGGATCTTTCTCCTCGCCGGACTCCCGGCTAGAATTCGCGCAGTCTTCGATACCAAGGAGGGAGAAGAAATGGCTGAACTTCCGGATGATCTGCGAGAATTCATGGAGACGTTGCGTGTACCCAAGGGCGTCAACCCGGCGGAAATGTTGCAGCGGCATGACCACATCCTGAACGGCAACCCGCCGCCGGTGGGTGCGGTGCATGAGAATGTGCTGCTTCGCGAGGCTGGTGGGTGGAAGGTGACGGCGGACGTTTCCGTTCCGCTCGGAGCCGGACCGCACCCTGTGCTGGTCTATTTTCACGGCGGCGGTTGGACGATGGGCAGCCCGAAGACTCATCTGCGCGTCGGGCGTGAATTTGCTGCTGGTGGATATCTGACCATCAATGTCGATTATCGGCGTGCTCCGAAACATCGCTTTCCAGCCGCATTCGACGATTGCTTCTTCGCGACGCAGTGGGCGGTGGAAAACGCAGCCACATATGGCGGCGACGCGGCACGTCTCGCAGTGGGCGGCGACTCGGCCGGTGGCAATTTAGCTGGAGCAGTACTGGCAGAAGCCACGCAGAAAGATGGGCCGAAGATCAGTGTCGGTGTGCTGATCTACGGCGTGTTCGACTACCACAAAGCGCTCGGTGCGCTGGGTACGACCGGGCCGTCCACGCAATTCTACTTGGCTGAAGATCAGTATGAAACCTTGCGCGGCGACCATCGGGTGAGTCCGGCGTATGGCTGCGCAAAGTTTCCGCCGTGTTACATCGGCGTGGGCACGAAAGACCCGATTTTCGTGGAGTCAATCAAGCTCGCCGAGCGACTGAAAAAACTGGGCATCGAGCACGACCTGCAGATTATTGAAGGAGCGCCGCACGGCTTCTTTCAGCTTACCCCACTACCTGCCTATGCTGCAGGATACACACGCGCGTTGGCGTTCATGGACAAGTATCTGAAGTAGCCGTTGGCCTTACCGAAACAAATCCGCCTCTGCCGGGCGGATGAGTTTTTTGCTCTCGCCTTCAACCTGGGCATAGCGATAGCCGCGAATCAGCACGACGGGCATGGCGGCGTCTTTTTCCATCAGCAGACCGGCGGCGGCGGCGAGTTCATCAGCCACCGCCACGACGGTGTGATGCAGTTCTCGCCCTTGCAGGTCGCTTTGCCCACGCAGGTCAAGCAAGGGATCGATCCCGGCGACGCCAAGGGTGAATTCGACTAGCCCGTCTCGCCACGGGCGACCAAAGGTGTCGGTAATAATCACGGCAATGGTGGCGTTGCGGCGGGCTTTCACTTCGTCGCGAATCCGCCGCGCTGAGGCGTCCGGGTCTTTGGGTAAGACGATGACGATGTCGTCGCCATAACTGTTCGAGGCATCCACGCCCGAGTTTGCGCAGACCCAGCCGTGTTTGGTTTCGGTGATGATGACACCGTTTTTCATGCGTACGATGCGGCTGCTCTCGCACAAGACGACCTCGACCATGCGCGGGTCTTTTTCCCACAGGCCGGCAATCTGCTCAGAGAAAGGGGAGGGCGTAATCGTCTTCAGGTCGATGATGGCACCTTCGGCTTTGGAGATGACTTTCTGGCAAATGACAAAGACATCGCCATTCTCGACGCCGACGTTTTCTCGGTCAATCGCCGCGAGAATGAAAGAAGTTAAATCGTCTCCCGGATGTACTTGGGGAATGCCGGGGAGGGGGATGATGGAGATAGCGTTCATATTTACCTACTGATGTTGAGGGTCGAAAGAAAAATCAAAAGGCAAAAGTCAAAAATCAAAAAGAAGACATCTTCCCGGTTTCCTTTTTCCCTTTCGCCGTTTCCCCCTTCTTGTTCCTTCGCTGATGGGGATATTCCATAATGATTTTCGCCAATGTTTCTGACTTGGCGATATCGCTCATAATGGTGTCGGCGACAATCACCTGAAAGCCTTGGCGTTCGAGACGTTCGCGTTGTCCGGCATCCTGCGTGTCGAGGACAAAAGTGTCGAGAAAATCTGCATACATGCCGGCGACGCCAGCCGCTGACACTTCGATCCCCAAGCCGCCGAGCAGGCGGTCCGCTGGCCCTTTGATCGGCTTGCCTGCGACTAATGGACTGACTGCGACAATTGGTGCGGCGGTGTTTTGTAAAGCCGTGCGAACACCCGGCAGGGCAAGGATGGGGCCGATACTCACGATGGGATTGCTCGGCGGCAGGATAATGAGGTCGGCAGCCATGAGTGCTTCGCATACCCCCGGGGCAGCGGTGGCTGTGGCGATCCCGCGTAGCTCGACTTCCCGCACCTCGCCTTCACTGCGTCCTTTTACGAAATACTCTTGGAAGGGCAGTGCGCCAGCTTCGGTGTGGACAATCGTGCGCACCGGCGCGTTGCTCATGGGCAGGATCGTCGCACGGACATTCCAGGCGCGAGCGATCGAGGCGGTGGCTTCGCTGAGCGTTTGGCCGCTACGCAGAAGATCGCTGCGGAAAAGATGGGTGGCGAGATCGGCATCGCCGAGGCCGAACCAAGTGCCGGAGGGGTAGTAACGATTCAAGGAAGACAGACAGCGGAAAGTTTCTTCGGGCAACCCCCAGCCTTTACTGTGATCGACCGCATCAGCCAGGGTGTAGGTGATGGTATCCAGGTCAGGAGAGACCGAGAGCCCGAAAAATTCGTCGTCGTCGCCAGTGTTGACGATAACACAAAGCTGGGCCGGGTCGATAACGCGCATCAGGCCGCGCAGCAATCGTGCTGCGCCGACGCCCCCGGCAAGGGCTGTAATGGTCAGATCATGAAGAGACGCCACATCCGCTCTCGGTTGGCTGTTGCCTTTCCCCTGTTGCTGTGGGTGAAAAGGGAAAAGGCGAAAAGGCTAGTGAGTCATCGACTGTTTCTCGCGCTCGAAAGGATGGATGTAGCGGAACTGATCTGACGCTGCCAGTTTGCGATAGGAGCCGAAGCGTTCGTCCGGGTTCTCGATCAAATCCAGCGGGCTGAGTTCTTCATCCTCGCCAGTGTAGACCTTGCGAAGTTGATAGGTCGTGGTGCGTTCTGCTGGGGTGCGATCTAAATCACGAATGAGGCGGCGCAGTTCTTTGGGCGGCACGAGTTGTCCATATTGGGCACCGGCAGAAGTCGAAATACTCTCATTGATGAGAGTCCCGCCGAGGTCATTGGCTCCGCAGGACAGCAGATATTGGGCGAGTTTCGGCCCTTCTTTCACCCAGGAGGCCTGGATGTTTCGAAACGTCGGACCGAGCATCAGCCGTGCGACCGCATGCATTTTGACTACTTCTGTGCCGGTGGCACCTTGGCGGACATTTTTAATTAGCTTCCGCTGATACATCGGTGCTTCCTGGTGGATGAGCGAAAGCGGGACAAACTCGGTGAACCCGCCGGTTTCTTTCTGAATGTCGCGCAGCAGATTCATGTGCTTGACCCAGTGCTCGGTCGTTTCGATGTGGCCGTACATGATTGTCGAAGTCGTAGGGATACCGAGGCTGTGGGCTGAGGTGATGACTTCGAGCCACTGCTTCACTGTCACTCGTCCCGGGGCGATGATGTCGCGGATGTCTTGATCGAGGATTTCTGCCGATGTGCCGGGGAGGGTGCCAAGCCCAGCCTCTCGCAGTTCCTTCAGGTACTGAATCACTGGCACTCCCGCGCGTAGGGCACCATACTGGACCTCTTCTGGTGAGAAGGCGTGGATGTGGAGATCGGGCAGGGCTTTCTTGACCGCACGAGTGAGGTCTACGTATAAGCGTCCGTCCATTTTAGGTGGCAGGCCAGCCTGCATGCAGACTTCGGTTGCTCCCATGTCCACAGCTTCTTGCGCACGGCGCACGATTTCTGCCTCCGGCAGGAAGTAGCCTTGCTCTTCACGGTACTCGCGGCTAAAGGCGCAGAACGTGCAGTGTTTGATACACACATTGGTGAAGTTGATATTCCGGTTGACGACATACGTCACGACATCGCCCACTTGGCGTCGGCGCATCTCGTCAGCGACCAAGCACATGGCTTGCAGGTCCAGCCCGTTGGTCTCGCACAGCCGTAACCCTTCACTCCAGGAAATTTCTTCACCATCCAAGGCGCGGTGGAGGATTGCGCTGACTTGGGGAGTTATATGCTCAAGGACGGCTGCCAGCCCGTTGGTTGCCACGGCGTACTCTCCTTCTGTTGTGCTTGCGTATAGTTGAGCGTTGTTTCTTGCTCTTAGACAGTTGCAGCAGTTATGACGAGACCTGCGCTTGGAGTTCTTCTGTGCGAGGGCGCAAAGCCGGCAGCAAGAACCCTGGACGGTTAATGTATTCTGGATAGATCGCCAGCCGCTCGCGCAGGGTAAACCCTTCTTCTGCACAGGTGTCAGCTAAAGCGGCAAGGTGCGGCCAAGCGGCTTCAGGGTTGACATAGTCTTTGGTGACTGGCGAGATGCCGCCCCAGTCGTTGATGCCCGCGCGTAGTAAGAGCTTGTGATCGTCCGGGCTCAAGTTTGGCGGTGCTTGTAGATTCATTTGCCCACCCAGCAGCAAGCGCGCAATCGCTACGGTCTTCGCCATGTCGAGACTTTCGGGTTCCGGTGCCCCGGCCATGCGTGTGTCCGGTTTGGCACGAAAATTCTGCACAATGACTTCTTGAATATGCCCGTACTCCCGGTGGATATCGCGAATGGCGACCAGACTGTCGATGCGTTCTTCGAGCGTTTCGCCAATACCAATGAGAATGCCCGTGGTAAATGGGATCTCGAGTTCGCCAGCTTCGCGCAGCATCCGAACGCGCACGACCGGATCTTTATCCGGCGCAGAAAAATGCGCCATGCCGCGTTCACGCAGTCGTGGGCTGATGTTTTCGAGCATCAAACCGAGGCTGACGTTAACATCTTTGAGCCATTTCATTTCTTCGTACGTCATGACACCAGCATTGGTGTGCGGCAAAATGCCGTACTCCAGCGCCATTTCGCACGCGCGATAAATATATTCGGTGGTATTGGTGTGGCCGAAATCGGCCAACGTTTTGCGATAGGAACTATACGCAAGCTCGGGTTTATCGCCGAGGCACATCAGGGCTTCCTTACAGCCTTGGGTGCGCCCACGCCCCAACCATTCATGCAGATCGTTGGGCGACATTGTCCAGGCGGTCGGGTCGCGCGGGTCTTTGCGGAAAGTGCAGTATGAACACCGGTCCCGACAAAGGTTGGTGATGGGCAAGAATACTTTGCGAGAATACGTAACCGTGCGGCCTTTGTGTTGATCCCGCAGCGCACTTGCTGCTGACAGCAGTGCAGGGGCATCCTCGTCCGGGCAGTGAATAAGACGATAGCCCTCCTCGGTGGAGAGGACTTCACCTGCTGCGGCCTTAGCGAGAATGTGAGAAATATGCGACTGCACTCCAGCGCTCCCGTCCGGTAAAAACCTGCCCGACTATTAGTGGAGCAGCTCCGTAAAGTCAACCAGGTTCACGTTATAATATCACTTTTTCGTGACATGACATTTTACGATGTCAGTGCCGGTCCCTGTACCGAACCATCACTGGTAAGCCGGCGAGTGAGTGTGTGGCGCAGCCGTTGACGGCGTAACGTGATAAACGCAAGGAGGAGACAACCGACCCCCGCGCTCATCATCAATTGTCCGCCGCTGAGGACGACGTGGTAGTAATCAAGTTTCGCACGGGCAATTTCCCACCGCTCCCACTTCTCACTGGGAATGGCCTCCTCATCGCCATGCGCACCGAAAAGCGGTGGCTGAGAAGTTTGGGGGCTGAGGTTTGTGACCACTTGCTGATAGTGGGCAACTTTGGAGATGGCTGCTAGGTAATTCCCGACGCCCAGGACCAGGAGCGTGACTCCCGCAACAAACAAGCGGCTTTTGTAAAAAATTCGTACGGGTAGCATGATCGAAAAGAGATCCTAGCCCTACCACTACGCCAGACGCCGGTCAAGCCACAATTGCGAGACGTGGTGTTGCGGGCTATACCCGAGCCAAAGGTACCACACAAGGCGATGCCGACTCCCCAGCTTATCCGACTTATCCGACTTGGCCGTACGAATTATGTGCAGGCATTACTCGTGCAGCGGGCTGTTCATGCCCACTGTGTACGAAGCGGGGAAAATATCGTGTTGCTGACGGAGCACAACCCAGTGATTACACTTGGCTATCGGCGAGTGCTGGAACATATGCGTGTCCCGGCGGAGATGTTAGCGTCACGTGGAATTGCCGTCGTCGAGACGGAGCGGGGAGGGGGGGCAACGTATCACGGCCCTGGGCAACTTGTTGCCTACCCCATTTTTTCATCACTGCTGCGTCGCTTGGGTGTACGAGGTGTGGTTGCAGGATTGGAAGAAGTGATGTGTCGCGTGAGTCGCACGTGTAGCGTTCCCGCCGAGAGACGAGCCGGGTTGCCTGGGGCTTGGGTAGAGCGGCGCAAACTCGGTGCTGTTGGGCTTGCGGTTCGTCGTGGAGTATCGCTGCATGGCTGCGCTTTGAATGTCAACCTTGATTTGCACCCATTCTCCTATATCATCCCCTGTGGTTTGTCGGGCACAGTGGTGACGAGCCTCGCTCGGGAATTGGGAGCTGCCGTATCGAGTACGGTTGTAGAAACAAGCTTCCTACGGGAATTTGCCGCCGTGTTTACGGCAACATTGGAGGAAGGGCCACATGAGTGGAGTCGTATTGAGCGAGAGACGCTCGCACGTCCGTTGGATCACCATCAATCGTCCTGAACGCCGTAACGCGCTTGACCGAGATACAATCTACGCATTGCGTGACGCGATTGGCGAAAGCGCAGGGGACGCCGAGACCCGAGTCGTCGTGCTGACCGGAGCTGGTCAAGCCTTTTCTTCGGGCGCGGATCTACGCGCAGCGCGTGAGACGCCGGCTCCGGCAGGCGAGGATGTGCTTGAAAGCGGCTTCAACGCGGCAATCCGTGCCGTGTGGAACCTGCCGAAACCTGTGATTGCTGCGGTCGGTGGTGTCGCGACTGGGTTTGGCTGCTCCCTCGCCCTGGCTGCGGATGTACGCCTGGCCTCGTCTCTGGCGCGCTTTTCCCTCATCTTTGTTCAGCGTGGACTGACGGTCGACGGTGGCGCGAGCTATTTTCTCCCGCGTCTCGCGGGGCTGCGCGGCATGGAAATGGCGCTGACTGGAGAAATTATCGGGGTGGACGAAGCGTTCCGTCTCGGGCTGGTGAACCGCGTGATTCCCGAAGATGTCTTCTCCACGCAGGTTGCTGAATATGCAGAACGCTTGGCGCAGAATGCCCCGTTAGCGCTTGCTGCTATTAAAGAGTCGATGCATGCCGCCTTGGGGAGCAGTTTAGACACCGCGTTGACCCACGAGATGGACGTGCAGCGCCGCCTTGGTCGTAGCGAAGATGTGAAAGAAGGAATAACCGCCTTCCTTGAGAAGCGTGCCCCTGTGTATAAGGGGAAATAAGAGGATCATGCCATGGGTGCACGTTTCTTTATTGTGGGTGATATCCACGCCTGTCCGCAGGAACTCGAATCGCTCCTATCGTCGCTTCTCCTGACGGCTGAAGATCGTCTTGTATTCTTAGGGGACTACGTAGACCGTGGCCCGGATGCTCGTGCGGTCGTCGATCTGCTCCTCGGGATGCAAGCCGCTGCCGTCTGCCACATGACCTTTCTCAAAGGCAACCACGAAGACATGTTCCTTGATTTTTTGGGGTACGAGGGACGGTATGGCGAGGCTTTTCTGGTGAACGGCGGGCATGCCACGATCAAAAGCTACGGGTTTACTCATCCGGTTGCCGGGCAAGACGCCGCCGCGTTGCTACCGCCGGAACATCTCGACTTTTATCGGGCGCTGGAAACGGTACACGTCAGTGAGGAAGCCTTTTGCGTGCATGCCGGGCTCAACCCTCACCGCTCGCTTGGTGGGCAAAGCGACGAAGAGCTGTTGTGGATTCGGCAAGAGTTCATTTTTCATCCCCACGATTTTCCTCACACCGTAGTGTTTGGCCACACGCCGCATCGAGATGTGCTTTTTGATCTTCCCTACAAAATTGGCATCGACACCGGGCTGGTGTACGGCGGGAAACTGTCCTGTCTGGAGATGACTGAACGCAAGCTCTTTCAGATCCAGCGCGGCAGCCAGCACGTGAACGTCTCGGACGTGGCTGGACGTTGGGAACTTGCGGCTCCGCGCCAAGACGCTAAATGATTGACGCCGGCGGCGATTCCGGCAAGCGAAATAGCCGCAAGGCATTCTCTCGCAGTAGTTTTTGCTTGGGTTCAGGGCGTAGGTGAAGTTCCTCGACTTCTCTGACAGCGCGTTCTGGGTCGATCACCGGCCAGTCCGTGCCGAATAAGACTTTATCCTGTCCCCACGAGTTCGCGAAATGCACGAACGACTCGCCCCAATGGCGCGGTGCGTAGGCGTCGGCAGCGACGTACACATTCGGATGCTTCCAAGCCACGGCAATCATCTCCTCCGTCCACGGATAGCCAAGGTGAATGCCGATCAATGTCAGCTCTGGGAAGTCGATTGCCAGCCGATCGAGTGTGATCGGGCGACCGACACTCGGCAGCACGCGATCCTTCTGATAGCGCAGACAATGACCAATCTGCATCATGATGGGAATCTCCAGCTCGGCGCATTTGGCATAGAGCGGATAGTAACGGGCATGATCCGGTGCCATCTCGAACCAATGTGGGTAGAGATGGGCACCGACAAAACCGTATTCGCGCACCGCGTGGGCCAGTTCTTTCAAGCCGGCAATACCGCGAGTGGGATCGACTCCGGCAAGCCCAGAGAACCGCTCTGGATATTTCTGGCAAATATCGGCCACACGTTCGTAGGGAATCTCAAACGAGTGCTTGACCCGCAAATCTCCGGCTCGCACGGCGATGAGGAGGGAACGTTGAATCCCAGCGCGATCCATCTTGTCCAGGTACGCCTCGACCGACACCCCGCGCCGTAGCTCCTGGGGAAAACGCACTTGATCGAGGAAATGTTCGTCGACACCAGTGCGGCCCAAACGGACTTCTTCCTCGGTGAAGAGGTTACAGACAATGTCGATGATTCCACTCATACGTATCTCCTCCTTGCTCTGCGGCCTTCCTGCGGCTAGGCAACTTCAAACAACCCGGCCACGCCCATGCCGCCGCCGACACACATCGTTGCCACGACATACTTCACACCGCGTCGTTTGCCTTCGGCCAGAGCATGCGCCACCATGCGCGTACCACTCATGCCATAGGGATGGCCGATAGAAATCGCGCCGCCGTCGACATTGAGGCGGTCCATGGGAATGCCGAGTCGATCACGGCAATAGACTGTCTGCACAGCAAAGGCTTCGTTCAGCTCCCAGAGGCCAATGTCCT
>SXGS01709460.1_pt1 | contig 11686 bp, 10 predicted proteins | sample 3174681 | NCBI WGS metagenome assembly SXGS01 (sample SAMN11356861, study PRJNA531348) | freshwater metagenome | isolation source: freshwater sample F1-80 | place: China: Fuxian Lake, Yuxi | collected 2017-12-25 | reverse complement strand
CGCGCGGCTCGCGTCCCGCGCCCTCGCCACGCTCGCCGAACTCGCGCTCCAACGCGCCACCCGCCAAGCGAGCCACGACGAGCGTGGCGTAGGCTCCGCGAGGCAACTCGAACGAGAGCACATGCTGACCTTCGTCGCGCTGCACGAGACGCAACGCGCGCGGCACGATGTGCAACGGACGATCCTCGCCTTTGAGCGCGAACCCGCTGACCCCTTCGATGCGGAACTCGCCAGGCTGCAGGCCTTCGCCGCGCAGCGCCAACGCGAGCAGATCGCGTTGCAGCGGGTGCTCGACATCCTCGAGGCCGGCTCCGGGCAGGCGGAACACGCCGCGCATCGACGGATCCTCGGGGTACGCGCCGCGCGAGAACGCCAACGGGCCCTCGGGGCCGCGCACGACGAGCGTGTCGGCCTTGGCGAGGCTGCTGGAGATCCAGCTCGACACGGCGCGGTTCCACAAGTGCGACTGCCACGCGTACAAGTGGATCAGTCGCAACTTCGAGGCGATGTAGCGGAACGCGCCAGCATGGTCCTCCTCGTTGCGCGACAGGTGCTCGAACACGCGCATGTGCGCGCCGAACCGGCCGGCGATGTCGCGGCACGCCCGCCAATCGCCCCAGCGCGCGAGCAACGCGTCCTTGAAGCGCGCCGTGTCGGGATCGTCGTGCTCGTTGCGCGAGGCCAACAAGCGCTTGAGCGCCTCTTCGCCGCGGCCAAGCGCGAGGTCGCGCGCGATCCAACCCTGGTGGCCGCGCAGGTTGCCGAAGCGCTGCTCGCCGAAGTAGTTGGGCAGGCCGTGCCGTCGCACCGGCTCGAGGTTCTCTTGCAGGGTCTTCGCCTCCGCGCTCGACACGTCGCGCAGGACGATGGCGAAGGCGTTGCCGGCGCTGTCCTGCGACGACAACGCGCGCGCGCTCGAGCCCAGCGTCTCGATCTTGATCGAGGGCTCCGACAGCTGCACGCGTCGCCCGCCGGGCGCGCTCATGTATTGGACGGTCACGCCTTGGCGGTCCTTCAACCCGGCGATCGACACCTCGCCCGGCGCGACACCCGCCTCGCGCGCCACCCGCGCCAGCGCCTCCATCGAGGTCAACTTGCGCTTGGACACGCGGTAGACGCGGTGGCGACCGCGCGCGACGAGCAACGATTGGTCGAGGAGCTCCTCGACGCGGAAGTCTCCGGGCTTCTGCTTGAGCTTCATGGTGCGCGGTACTTCCTCAACTGCTTGAGCACTCGGGCGTAGTCCTTGGGCAGCGGGGCCTCGACGCGCACCACGCCGCCGTCGGGTCCGGGGAACTCGATGGAGGCGGCGTGCAGAGTCAAGCGGTCGATCAACGACGACTCCTCGTGCCCGCGCTTCTTGCGGTAGTCGCGCTTGAAGTCGGACAACGACAAGTGGTCGCGCCGGCCGTAGACCGGATCCACCGCGAGCGGGAAGCCGACCTCGCGCGCGTGCACTCGGATCTGGTGCGTGCGACCGGTGAGCGGCTCGGCCTGCATCAGCGTGTAGCCATCGAAGCGCTCCGCCACGGAAAAGCGAGTGCGCGACTCCTTGCCGTCGACGCGGTCGATGCGCATGCGGCCGCTGCGCCGCTCATCGGGCCCGATCGGCAGGTCGACGATCTCCTCTGCGCCTTCCGCCAACGGCCAGTCGCCCTCGACCAGCGCCAAGTAACGCTTGCGCACGGACCCGGGCTGGTCGAACGCCGCGCGCAGGCGCCGCTCGCTCTCGATCGTCTTGGCGACGATCACGCAACCCGTCGTGTCCTTGTCGAGGCGGTGCACGAGTCGCGGCCGGAACTCGAGTCCATCCACGGGCTCGACCTCGTCGCCATCACCCAGTTCGAGCCCGCTGCGCCGCAACGACAAGCCGAGCAAGGCACCCGACAAGCAACCTGCGTCGCGCGCCCAGCGCTCGGGCTCGGCCGACAACCCGGCAGGCTTGTCGACCACGAGCACCCCCTCGTCCTCGAACAGCACCGGCACCTCGATCCGCGGGTCGCGCGGCGCCTCGGGCAGGTGCTCGTCCTCCTCGAACTCGACGATGACGACTTCATCTTCCGCCAACCTGTGCCCAGGCACGGTCGGGTTGCCATCGACGGTGACCTTGCGCTCGCGCACTTGGCGGCGCAGGAAGCCCTTGTTGAGCAAGGGGAACTGCAGGCACAGGAACTCGTCGAGCTCCATGCCGGCGCGGTCCTTGGGAATGGGGATGTGGTAGGCCAAGGTCGTCGTCGCCACGCGGCGGGTGGGCTCGCCAGAGGCCGGCCCGGCGCTGGGCTCAGGAGTAGAGTTCCCGTCGCAGGGCGCCCACGTAGGGCAGGTTGCGATAGCGTCCCGCGTAATCGAGGCCGTAACCCACGACGAACAGGTTCTCGACCTCGAAGCAGCGGAAGTCGGCGGAGATCGGCACGCTGCGCCGGGACGGCTTGTCCAGGAACACGCAGGTGCGCACGCTGCGCGCTCCGCGCCGTTGCAGCTCTTCCCTGAGCTTGGATAGGGTCCGCCCGGTGTCGAGGATGTCGTCGACCAGCAACAGATCGCGATCCTCGATTTCCGAGCCGGTGGGCACGAAGTCGATGCGCAACTCGCCGGACTCCGTGCCCGCCCCGTAGCTGGAGGCCGCCAAGAAGGCGAGTTCGATGCGGTTGGGGATCCTCCGAATCAGGTCGGACGCGAAGACGCACGAACCTTTCAGGACCGAGACCACCGTGAACCCCCGATCGCCGTAGCCGCGCGACACCTCGGCCGCCACCCGGTCGATGGCGGTCTTGATCTGCTGCTCGTCGAAGAGGATCCGATCGATGTCGTCGTGAACGCTCATGGGCCTCCCCGTAGTGTCGCCGCGCGGTAGGGTGCCCGTCAACGCATCCAACGGCGACCGGGGTCCAAAGGGGCGCGGCAAGCCTTGCGAGGCCCTGCTTTGCCATACTGAGCGCCAGCGGTGGTGGCTGCGATCCGGAAATCCGGCGAGCCGCGCTCCGCCCTGCGGAACCGAAACCCCGTCCGCTCCCAGGAAGCAAGGACAGCAACACAGCACCCGAAACCATGCAGCAAGACAAGCCCAAGCGCCACCGGCGCACGGAAGAGGAATTGCTGCGCGACCTCGAGGCCCAGTTGGCCCGGTTGCGCGAGAAGGCTGAAGCCCGCAAGCAGCGTGATGAGCCAATCATCAAGTCCACCGCCAAATTGGTGAAGTCCGTGCGCAAGTACGCGCAAGAAGCACAAGACGCCGGTCGGACCGACCTTTCCTTGTCCGCGCAGGCCTTCGCGGCCGGCCTGGAGCGCGCGGCGGCTCAACCGCCGGCGGAGGAGCGCGGCCGGAGGTCGCGTGGCGGCGACCCGGACGCGGAGCAGTCGTGAACCACGACACCGGGACCGCACCGCCACAGTTGGGCCCGGAACTCGTGTCGAGCGAGTTGCTGCACCGAAACGCGCGCTTCGATTTGCGGCGCGATGTCGTGCGTTTGCCCTCTGGATTGACCCAGGATCTCGTATGGGTCGATCATCCCGGTGCGGTGGGCATCGCGGCAGTCGAGGAAGATGGGCGACTGGTCTTGGTGCGTCAGTACCGTCATGCCGTTCAGCAGCAATTGTTGGAAATTCCAGCAGGACGCTTGGAACCTGGCGAGGACCGACTGCAAGCAGCCATTCGGGAGCTCGAAGAGGAGACAGGGTTGCGGGCGGCCGAATGGTGCCTGCTCCAGGACATCCTTCCCGCGCCGGGATTCGCCAGCGAGCGCTTGTCCATCTACCTCGCGCGTGGGCTATCACCGGCCGGGCCACAGGCTGCGACATGCGACGCGGACGAAGAACTGAGCTTGGAGCGGCACGCCCCTGGCGACTTGCTCGCGGGTTTGACGACTGACGCCAAGACCTTGATCGCGGCGGGACTCTTGCTGCGGGCTCCATCGCGCGCCGCGGAAGCGCCTCTAGCCGACTGACGATCTACCCAGCCGCTCCCGGACCGATGCAGGCGCGGCGACTGGCCACGAGATCCAGCTCGCCGGAGCCAAGCTCCGCCGAGCGTGCCGCGGAGGGTGCATCCCCGCAATGTCTTCCTCGACCCACGCCTGCCGGTCCCGTTGTGCGACCCGCGCCGTGCGATCATCCGGCCCCCACCACGCGCTCACCCCGTGTCGGCGCGGCCCTCCCCGCTACAGCCCGCATGTTTCATGCAATCTGGACATCCTCCGCCCAGGGGCTGCCTTGCCTGTAGGCAGCAGCGTGCAGCAAGATGCCAGCGCGCTGGGGCGGCTAGTCGTCGGGTGGCGACGCGCGGCACCATCCGCTGATCCACGCAAAGCCACCTTGGCCGGGCTGTGGGGATCCATGTGCGTCGAAACGCACGATACCGCCCGGCGAGGCGACCAATGCTCCGCCATCCGGCAGAGCCAGCACGTGGCGCGCCTCGGGCAAGATCGTCAGATCCACCTCGAGGCGGGGGCGGCCGTCGCGCGTTCGCGCGCGCAAGATCGCACCGGCTCGCTCCAAGGTCCACGGCCCCCCACCATCTGGAAGGACATCGAAGGCCACGAGGCTCTCCAAGGGAGCCTGCGCCATGCGCGCAAGGCGGGCGTCGAGGCGAGCGAGGACCGGTGAAGAGCCACCAAGCGCGACCCAGGCACCGCCATCGGCGGTGACTCGCAAGCCAAGGATGGGTGCTGGCATGCAAGCCAGCGCCAACACGCCCCCGGCCGCGACATCCACCTGGAGCAGCCTTCCATCCTCGCCGCCGCACCAAGCCAGCAGGCCGGAGGCGCGTACATGGCGCAAGCCGGCAGCCTGCATCAGCAGACGAGGCGTGGCTTGCGCATCGACGCGCCATAGGCGCCCCGAACCGTCCTGGAGGCGCTCGAGACAGAGGGCGCGTCCATCGGCGAGTGCATCCAAGTCGTGGAAGCCCTCGAGCCACAACTCTCCTTGCTCCGTCCCGCGCTCGGACAACTCCAGCAATCTCGCGCCGAAGGCGTTGGTCGCGTTGCCCGAACGCGCCACCCACAGCCCACCGTCGGCGGCCGTCGCCACCGCAAGCGGCCAACCCACGACGTGGCTGCGCCCGTCGATCAAATCGTCGTCGAGCCCGCGCAGCAAGGACGCGTCGCGATCGGCCACCCACACTTGCGGGGCGCCGGCGGCAGAAGGCCCGATCCATGGCTCGACGGCGAGACCCACTCCCATGCAGGCGAAGAACAACCCCACGGCACCCAGTGCATGCCTGGAGAGCCAAGGTGCGGATGAGATTGGAGCGCGTCGCGACATCGAATTGCTTGCTTGGTGTTCCACACCTCCCTGACGAACGCCGCGCCGCCCGCGTGGCAGGCAACCAGCCAAATCACGGAAAAATCAGGCGTAGTGCCGCGCAATCGTCATTGCGCGCATGGCAGTGCTTCGACTGTCGATCGAGTTGTCGAACGCGAAGCAGGCCGGCCGTGGAGCCTGCACGACGCGCGCCCCGGACTCTGCCGCGCGCATCGGGACGCAAGGGCCGCACGATTTCGTCCATGCCCCTGGCGCGCGCGGACGCTGGATCGCCAGACGCGCTTTGAGCTGTGGCGTCGCGCGTTGATCGGTACCCACGCGCAGGGCCTCGTGGATGCTCCTCCGGAGAGAAGATCGGGGTGGCAGTGATCCTCAACCGCCCCGCGCCCGCGAGTGCGGCGACCTGCGAGAAGTCGCTTCCATGACCTTGTTCAGGTCGCGAGCAGCACGCCCTCGAAGCTCAGAAGTCGCGCCTTGGTGGCCGCGCCTCCTTGGGCCGAGAAACCACCAAGGCCCGTGCTCGACACCACGCGGTGGCAAGGCACGAACAACAGCAACGGGTTGCGGCCTGTCGCGCCGCCCACGGCGCGCGCCGCGCCAGGCAGGCCGATTTCACGGACCAGATCTCCGTAGGTGCGCGTCGAGCCAAGCGGAATGCGGCGTTCGAGCTCCCACACGCGCTGATCGAACGCGCCGCCGATCGCATCCAGCGGATGGTCGAACACCATGCGTCGTCCGGCGAAGTACTCGTCGAGTTGGAGCAGAGCGGGCGCGAGGTCCGCTCGCGATTCGACGCAGCTCGCCTCGCGGCCGGCGCGTCGGGCGAGGTTCGAGAGCAGCGCGCTCGGGTCGTCGACGCGGAGACCTGCGTGCACCAGCCCGCGGGCGCTGGCGCACAGGAGCAGCGGACCGAGCCATGTGTCGTGCACGCACCAGCGCCATGCTTCGCCACGCGCGGTGGCGACGGTGCCTGAGGCGCCGATGGAGACTCGCGCGCCGCGACGCGCTCGCCTCGATGCCACGCGCGCCATCTTCGTCACCGCGGCCCTTCCACGTCGCGCGCGGTCCTCGCGGCGCAGGCCCCGACGAGCGACCAGCACAATCCGGCTCCGGCCAGCGCCAGCGCGCCAAGCAACCACCACACTCCCACCGCGATGCCGGAGCGCACGGAAGCATCGGACGAGGCGACCGCCTCGCGGCAGGAGGGTCAGGCCCAGCCTGCGCGCGCGCAGGCCGCCAGCACGACGAAGATGGCCGCGATGCGCTTCATGGGGCGGGATTCCAATGGTACAGCGTCAAGTAGACCAGCACCCCGGTCACGGAGACGTACAGCCAGATGCCGAAGGTCGGCTTGGCGAGCCGACGGTGGTCGTCCCAACGTTCCTTGTGCGCCAGCCACAAGGTCCGCAGCACCATGGGCAGGTTGACGATGGCCAGCAGCACATGGCTCGCCAGCAGCGCGAGGTAGAGGAACTTCGCGACGCCGACGCCGTGGAACTTGGTCGGACCTAGCTCCTTCTGAGCGCCGAAGTGGTACCACAAGTACGACGCCAGGAACGCGCTGGAGACGAGGAAGGCCGCGCGCATCAAGCGCTCGTGCAGTTCGCGGCGGCCTCGCTTGATGGCGACGAGTCCGGCGACGAGCAGCACCGACGCCGTGGCGTTCAGGCAGGCGTTGAGGAGCGGCAACACCGACGGTTCCGGCGCGGGCTTGGCGGCGGAGTAGCCCTCTTGCGCGAGCCCGCTGGACGCGAGCGTGGCCAACGCGCAAGCCACCGGAACGCTCGCGCGCGCCAGGTCGCGCACCCAGGGCCGTCCTGCGGACGCGAGCGACATCAGCGCCCATCCTTCGCGAGCCACGCCGCGCGCGCCGCGGCCAGCGCCACGCCATCCTCGCCTTCGCCATCGTAGTAGCCGCGCACTTGACCTTGCGCATCGACGACGGCGAGCACGGTGCGGTGCGTGACCAGCTGACCGACCGGCGCGGCGGGATCGCGCTCGACGGGGAGCATGAAGCTGTCCACCGACACGGAACGCACGGCCTCCGGCGTGCCTGTCAGGAACAACCAGCGCGACTCGTCGGCGCCTAGCTGCCGCGCGTACTCCGCCAGCACTTCGGGCGTGTCGTGCTCGGGGTCGACGCTGATGGTGACGAGGCGCGCATCGACGCCGGCGAGCTTTTCGGACAAGGCGCGCATGTTGCCGCTGATCTTGGGGCACGGTCCCGTGCAGCGCGTGAAGATGAAGCCCACCACCCACGGCTTGCCGAGCAGATCCTCGCGCGCGATGGCGCGTCCGCTGCGCTCGACGAGCTGGAACGGCTTGACTGCTCCGAAGCGTTCGAGGCTGTCGGCCGGCTGGGCGAGTTGCGCCGAGGCGAGGCTGGTGGGCGCGTGGCGCGAGGCGAGCCAGCCGCCGATCACGACCACGGCCACGAGCGAGAAGGCCGCCGCGCCGAGGATCCAAGCGGGCACGGGCTTGGCGGGCTTGGCGTGGGCGGGCGCGGCGTGGGCGGGCGGGGGGCTGGAGTGCTTGGGCGATTCCATGTTGCGAGTCGAGGTCTTCCTTGTCCGATGCGCTTGACAGGTGGCCGGTGTCGGGTCAGTCGAAGTACAGCGCCCAGAGCAGCACCAGCCACACGAAGTCGACGAAGTGCCAGTAGGGCGCGGCGAGTTCGAGCGCGCGACCGCCACCTCCGCGCGCCTGGGCGAACCAGCCGCAGCCGATCCAGATCGCGCCGGCGGCGACGTGCAGTCCGTGGACGCCGGTCAGCACGTAGAAGCAGGCCCACCACAGGTCGGTGGAGGGCCGGCTTCCGCCCGCCAGGAGGGCGCCCCACTCCCACGCCATGGCGGCGAGGAACAGCAGGCCGAAGAGCAGTGCGGCGAAGCCGAAGCAGAGCGAGCGGGGGCGGTTCTCCGCGCGCGCCGCGAGCGCGACGTGCAGGCAGGCGGAGCTCGAGAGGAGCAGCGCGGTCATCGCCAGCGCCAGCGGCAGGTCCAGTTCGGCCTGCCGGCGCGGCGCCAGCACGATCCAGGCCGAGAACAGCCCGGCGAAGAACATCACTTCGGTGGCGAGGAACACCAGCACGCCCACGCGCGCGCGGTCGATGGTCGCAGGACGGCCGGCGCTCAGCTCCATCCGAGCCTCGCCAGCGCTCCGGTGCGCGGATCGCAGACCACGGCCAACAGCAAGAGCGGCAAGTGCACGAGCGAGGCATGCAACAGGAGCCGCGCGCTCGAACGCTCCGTGCGCCATGCGAAGCGCGCCGCAGCCGCGACGTAGGCCGCGGACAGGCCGAGCGCGGACACCGTGAAGACGAGGCCCGCGTCGCCGCGCATCGCGGGCAGCATGCACACCGGCAACAACGCGAGCCCGTGCATGAGCGCCGCGCGTGCCGCCATCCGCTCGCCGTCCTCCTCGCCCGCCAGCATGCGCAGTCCCCCGCGGCGGTAGTCCTCGCGGTACAGCCAGGCGATGGCCATGAAGTGCGGGAACTGCCACACGAAGACGATGGCGAACAGGATCAGCGCCCAACCCTCGACCGAACCGGCGATGGCCGCGTAGCCGAGCAGGGGCGGGGCCGCGCCGGGCACGGCGCCGACCAGCGTGTTGAGGGTGCTGTGGCGCTTGAGCGGCGTGTACACGGCGACGTAGGCGAACAGGGTGCCGAGCGCCAGCAGCCCCGCGACCAGGTTGAAGCGCACGCACAAGAACAGCACGGCGGCGAGCGCGAGGAGCGAGGCCACGAGCAGCGCGTCGCGCGCCGACAAGCGCCCGGCCGCCACGGGGCGCAGGCGCGTGCGCTGCATCAAGCGATCGGTGTCGCGCTCGATGACCTGGTTGAAGGCGCTGGCGGCCGCGGCCGAGAGCGTGATCCAGACCGAGGCTTCGCAGGCGCGCGCCAGCGAGAAGTCGGTCGCCGGCGCCACGAGCGCGCCCACGAAGGCCGCCACCGCGACGAACACGGCGATGCGCAGCTTGAAGAGCATCGCCAAGTCGCTGGCGAGGCTCGGAGCGAGCGCGGCGTCGTCGGTGCGGGAGGCCATGGAGTCCGTCGGTGGTTGGTTCAGGCGGCCTGCGGGCGCAGGGAGCGGTGCGCCCAAAGGGTGCAGGATACCGTGGTCCACAAGAGCAGCGCGCCCGTGGCCACGTGCAGGGTGGCGAAGACGGCCTCGCCGACCGAGACGGGGTTCGTCGGCCCCGTGACGATGTAGACCCACGCCGCGGTCAGGATGCCGAGCACCACCTGCAGGCCGAGCAGGAGGTGCAGGCGGCGCTTGAGCGCGCGCCAGCGCGCCGCGTCGGCGCCGGCCTCCTCCGCGACCTTGCCGCAGCCCGCGCCGAGCAGCACGACGAGTCCGGTGGCGACCAAGGCCAGCGCCATGTGCGCGAACAAGGCGTGCGTGCCGCCGTTGTGGCGCACCCAAGCGCCCAGCGCGATCTGCACGTACAAGAGGAGCGCCGTGCCCGCGCCGAGGCGGCGCAGGAAGCCGGCCTGCGCGCTGTCGCGCGAGCTCGACCTGCGCCAGCCGACGCTGTGCAGCAGCGCCTGCGAACAGAACAGCGCGAACAAGCCTTGCGCGAAGGTGCCGTGCAGGAAGGCGAGGTGCGGGCTGTTCTCCAGCACGCGGAACCCGCCGAGCAGCCCTTGGCCGACGACGGCGACCAGCGCGACGACGGACAGGGCCTTGAGGCGCCGCGAAGGCTCGCAGGCCAGCGTGAGCACGCAGGTCGCCAGCACCGCCAGGCCGACCAGCGCGCCCCACAGGCGGTGGCTGTGCTCCCAGAACACGCCAGCGTCCTTGAGCATCTCGGACAGCGGGTAGGTGAACATGTTCTGCTGGAACGTCGTCGGCCAGTCGGGCACCGCCATGCCCACGCGCAGCGTGGTCACGGTGCCGCCGATGAGCAGGATGGGCGCCGTCAGCAGCGCGGCGGAGAGCGCCGCGCGCCGCGGCCAGGGGTTGGTCGCGTCCATGTTCATGCGCGCGCCTCCGTCGCGGTTCGCGCTCGCGCCTGCGGCAGCCAGTCGTCCTCGCCCGCGGCGTCGCCGTACTCGTACGGGCCGCGCACGACCACGAGTTCGCGGTCGAAGTTGCCGTGCGGCGGAGGCGAGGGCGCCTCCCACTCGAGGCTCGCCGCGCGCCACGGATTGGCCTCGGCCGTGCGTGGCGAGCGCAGGGTCAGGATGAGGTTGGCCACGAACAGGGCCTGCCACGCGAACAAGAGCAGCGCGGCGATGGTGATGAAGACGTTGAGCTCGCGCAGCGGCTCGAGCGATTGGTGCGCGTAGGGATCGGCGCTGCGCCGCACCATGCCCGCGAAGCCGGCTTGGTGCATGGGCAGGAAGACGGCGTTGGTCAAGACGAACGTGCCCGCGAAGTGCAGCTTGCCGAGGCGCTCGCCGAGGTGGCGACCGGTCATCTTGGGGAACCAATGGTGCAGCGCGGCGAAGACGCCGAACAAGGTGCCGCCGAACACGATGTAGTGGAAGTGCGCCACCACCGTGTAGGTGTCGTGCAGGTGCACGTCGACCGGCGTCGCCGCCATCCAGATGCCCGACAAGCCGCCGACGACGAACATCGCGACGAAGCCGAGCGCCCAGAGCAACGCCGCGTTGAGGCGCAGGCGTCCGCCCCACACCGTGCCGATCCAGTTGAAGGTCTTCACCGCCGAGGGCAGCGCGATCAGGATCGTCGACAGCATGAAGCCGGTGCCCGCCACCGGGCTCATGCCGGAGACGAACATGTGGTGGCCCCACACCATCACGCCGAGCCCGGTGATGGCCGCCATGGCCCAGACCATCGGCTTGTAGCCGAAGACGGGCTTGCGCGCGTGGACGCTGAGGATGTCCCCCACCATGCCCATCGCGGGCACGACCATCACGTACACGGCGGGATGGCTGTAGAACCAGAAGAGGTGCTGCCACAAGAGCGGCGTGCCGCCCGCGCCCGCGATCCACTCGCCGTTGACCCACGCGCCGCCGCCGGAGAAGAAGCCCGTGCCGAGCAGGCGATCGGAGTACTGCAGCACGGTGGCGGCGGTCAGGACCGGCAGCGCCAGGCACTGCAGCAACGCGGCGACGAATAGGCCCCAAACGGTCAAGGGCAGGCGCGACATCGAAAGTCCCTCGGCGCGCATCGTGGCGATGGTCACCACGTAGTTGATGGAGCCCGAGAGCGAGGACAAGCCGCTGAAGAACAAGGCCCACAACCACAGCGTCTGCCCCGCTCCGCTGCCGGGCGCGGCACCCAGCAGGGTCGACAGCGGCGGGTAGGCTGTCCAGCCGCTCGAGGCCGCGCCTCCCTCGACGGCGAAGGACGCCAAGGCGCACGCGATGCCGGGCACCATGATCCAGAAGCTGAAGGCGTTCAGCCGCGGGAAGGCCATGTCGCGCGCGCCGATCATCAACGGGATCAGG
>SXGS01653689.1_pt1 | contig 11688 bp, 10 predicted proteins | sample 3174681 | NCBI WGS metagenome assembly SXGS01 (sample SAMN11356861, study PRJNA531348) | freshwater metagenome | isolation source: freshwater sample F1-80 | place: China: Fuxian Lake, Yuxi | collected 2017-12-25 | reverse complement strand
GTCCACGAAGCCGACGCGGACCAGTTCGTCCCGCGAGCCGTGACGGCACTCGTCGAACGCGGCGTGGAACTTGTCGGCGATGCGGGTGCGTGTCGCCGTAGCGCGCAGATCGGCGAGGCCAGCGACACAGATTTCGGCACCGAGTTCCTCGACCTCAAGATGAGCATTGCCGTCGTTGGTTCGCTCGACGCGGCCATCGAACACGTGAACCACTACGGCTCCGGCCATACCGAGGCGATTCTGACGAGCGACCTCGCCGCGGCGCGGCGTTTCGTGGCTGAGGTCGACGCGGCGGCGGTCGTCGTGAACGCGAGCACGCGGTTCACCGACGGCGAAGAGTTCGGGTTCGGTGCCGAGATCGGGATCAGCACCCAAAAACTGCACGCGCGAGGTCCGATGGGCCTGCGCGAGTTGACGACGTACAAATACACCGTGTGGGGTGAAGGACAAGTGAGGAACTAGTGGAACCGACCGGCGACCGTTTCGACTCCGTGCAGGATGTCATCGACCGATTGCGCACCGTCGACTATCTGTCGGATACGCAGATCGCTGGTGCGGTCTACCTCGCTGACAAACTCGGCAAGCCGATCCTCGTCGAGGGACCCGCCGGCGTCGGCAAGCCCGAACTCGCCAAGAGCGTCGCGGCGATCGCCAACGCTCGGTTGATTCGCCTGCAATGTTACTAGGGGCTCGACGAGTCGAAGGCGCTGTACGAGTGGAACTACAAGAAGCAACTGCTGCGCATCCAGGCCGACCGCGAGCACGAACGCGACTGGGAGACGGTCGAGACCGACATCTTCTCCGAAGACTTCTTGCTCACCCGCCCGTTGCTCGAGGCGATTCGTTCGAGTGAGCCGGTCGTGCTGCTGATCGACGAAGTCGACCGCATCGAGATCGAGACCGAAGCGTTGCTGCTCGAGGTGCTGTCCGACTTCCAGGTGTCGATTCCCGAACTCGGAACGATCACGAGCAATCAACGGCCGATGGTGTTCTTGACGTCGAACAACACCCGCGAGTTGTCGGAGGCGCTCAAGCGTCGCTGCCTCTACTTGCACGTCGACTATCCGACGCTCGAGCGCGAAGAAGAGATCGTCCGTGTTCGGGTACCCGAGATCGATCAGGCGCTCGCCGAACAGATCGCCAAGGTCGTCGCGTCGATCCGCAACCTCGACATCAAGAAATCGCCGAGCATCAGCGAGACGATCGACTGGGCGAGGACACTGCTGTTCCTCGGCCGCAACGAGATCAACCCGGAGGTGATTGGCGAGACGCTGCACGTCTTGCTCAAGTACCAGGCCGACATCGCCAAGGCCCGCAAGGACCTCGGCGTCGATGGCCCCACCCACCCACTCGGCTTGAAGAAGTGACGACCGAAGCGTGAGGCCGAGGTGCATGTTGGCAAAGCAGTTGCCGCAATGGCCGAGTACGGACCGCAGCCGATGACAACCATCGGCGATCAGCGCAATCTCTTCGACTCCCTCCAGGGATTCGTGCACGAGCTCCGCGCGGCCGGACTGCCGGTGTCGATGACCGAAAACCTCGACGCGATGCGCGCGATCCAACACATCTCGCTGGCCGATCGCGATTCCATGAAGGCCGCGCTCGGCGCGACGCTCGTGAAACATCACGGGCACTGGCGTACCTTCGACACGGTCTTCGACGTCTACTTCTCGTTGTGGTCCCGCGGAGTCCAAACCGGCGACGGCGAGGGCGAAGCCGGCGAAGGCGAGATCGACTGGGATCAGATGGTGGCCGCTCTGGAAGGCGGCGGCGCGATGGGCGAGATGAGCAACGAAGAGCTCGCGCAGATGCTGCTGCAAGCGTTGCAGCACATGGACGAGGACACCCTGCGCCAACTCGCCGGCGCGGCCGTCAGCCGGTTCGCCGGGATGGAGCCCGGTCGCCCCGTGGGTGGTGCGTATTACCTGTATCGGACGTTGCGCCAACTCGACGCCGATGGCCTCGTCGAGAAGCTGTTGCAACGGGCGCAAGAGACCGGCGAGGTCGGTGACGGCGCCTACGACGAGCGGTTGGCTCGCGAAGAGATGGAGCAACGGGTCAAACAGTTGAAGGAGATGATCGAAGCCGAGATCCGCCGACGGCTCGTCGCCGATCGTGGCGTCGAAGCGATGGCGCGCACCCTCCGCAAGCCGCTCCCCGAAGACGTCGACTTCATGCATGCGTCCCGAGAAGAGATGCAACAACTCCAGAAGTCGATCTATCCGTTGACGCGCGCGCTCGCGGCCCGGCTCGCGCAACGGCGTCGCCGCCGTAACCGCGGCCAACTCGATTTCCGCCAGACCGTTCGACACTCGCTCAGCTACGGCGGCGTTCCTGCTGAGCCGAAGTTCAAGCATCCGAAGCCGAGCAAGCCCGAGATCATGGTGATCGCGGACATTTCGGGCTCGGTTGCCAGCTTCGCTCGCTTCACGCTGCAGTTCGTGTACGCGATGCAGAGCGAGTTCTCGAAGGTTCGTTCGTGGGTGTTCATCGACGGTATCGACGAGGTGACGCACTTCTTCGAGGAGAGCGACGAGATCAGCGAGGCGATTCACCGGGTCAACACCGAAGCCGATGTCGTGTGGGTCGACGGCCACTCCGACTACGGCCATGCGTTCGAGGTTTGGCACGATCGGTTCATCACCGAGGTCACGCACAAGAGTTCGATCATCATCCTCGGCGACGCGCGGAACAACTACCACGCGGCGCAAGCGTGGACACTTGCGGAGATGCGCAAGCGGGCCCGCAAGGTGTACTGGCTCGATCCGGAGCCGCGTGGGTACTGGGACACCGGCGACTCGATCATCAGTGAATACGGCCAGCATTGCGACGGCGTGTTCGAGTGTCGCAACCTGCGCCAGCTCCAGAAATTCGTGACTGCCGTCGTCGACGCCCAGTGAACGTCGTGTCGACTGTGCTCGCAACCACGTGGTTCGCCGAGGTCGCGAGACCGTGACCGGGCTCGTCCGCTTCGAGCACGACGGTGTCGTCGGCGCGTTGGTGCTCAACCGTCCGACGAAGCTCAACGCACTGTCGCGAGAATTGTTGCGAGATCTGATCGCGGCGTGTGAAGCCGCGAATCGAGTCGCGACGCTGAAGGTCATCGTCGTACGAGGTGAGGGCCGAGCGTTCAGCGCTGGCTTCGACCTCACCGATGCGGTGACGGCCGACGAGCACCTCGACGCGCGTGGCGCAGCCGATCTCGGGCGGCGTGCCACCGACGCGCTCGAACAGGTCCGTGCGGTCACGATTGCGGCCATTCGCGGGCATTGCGTTGGCGGTGGTGTGGTTCTCGCGAGCGCGTGCGACGTGCGTATCGCGGCCGCCGACACGCGGTTGTCGATTCCCGAGATCGATCTGGGTTTGCCGCTCACCTGGGGTGCGGTTCCGCGACTCGTGCGCGAGCTCGGCCCGGCGCGCACACGTGAACTTGTGATGACGGGCGACCCCTTCAGCGCCGACGATGCGGAGCGGTGGGGCTTCGTCAACCGCGTCGTGCCGAACGAAGACCTCGACCAGGCAGTTGCCGAGCTGGCCCGTCGTTTGGCCGCCAAACCCGCGATCGGATTGCGAGCAACCAAACAGCAAGTTGCCATGGCGGCGTCCGAGATGGCATCGACACACCATGCCGATGCCGACGCGGTGTATCTGGTTGCGGCGCAACGCGACCCCGAAGCACGAGCGATTGCGGCCGACTATCTCGCCCGCCGCTCGCGTTGATCGGCGCAGTCCCCGCGCCTCGAAGGTGGTGCCGCCGGTAACGCCGGCACCCGTGGACGAGCGAAGCCTCCGTCTGGTCGTGGCACACTGCGGTCGTGCGGATCGTGATGGCCGGGTTCAACCACGAAACGAACACGTATTGCCCAGCGCCCACCGTTCTCGACGACTTCGTGCGGTGGCCGGGAACCAAGGTGCTGGCCGAGGCACCGAAGACCGCAACGGTCTGGGGTGGGTTCATCGACAGGGCTCGAACCCTCGGCGCCGAACCGGTGCCCGTGTACACGGCCGACGCGGTGCCGTCGGGACCGATCACCGCCGACACGTACGCGACGATTCGCGCCGAGCTGCTCACCGCGATTGCGGCGGCAGAACCGTTCGACGCCGTGGCCTTGAACCTGCACGGCGCCGCGGTCGTCGACGGAAATGACGACCCCGAACGTGACCTTTGCGAAGCCGTGCGCGGGCTCTGTGGCGATCGCCCGCTCGGCGCCGTTTTCGATCTGCACGGCAACCTCAGCCAAGCGATGTGTGATCACCTCGATGTGGCGCTGGGATTTCGTTCCTATCCACACGTCGATACGCGAGCGCGCGGCGAGGAGTGCATCGACCTGCTGGCCCGTCGGGTGCGCGGTGAGCAGCGCGCCAGCATCTACCTCGCGACCACGCCGATGCTGTTGCCCAGTACCGACACCAATTCGGGCGCGGGTGCGGCGGCCAATCGTGCGTGCGAGCGAGTCGAGGCGCTCCCCGGCGTCATCGACTGCACGCTGATGCACGGATTTCCGTACGCAGATCACGAGCTCGCGAACGTGTCGGTGCTGTGCAGCGCAGTCGACGACTTCGCCGCACGGTCCGGCGCCGAATACGTCGCGAAATGGATGTGGGTCCATCGCGACAACTTCGTCGTGACGCATCGCACGCCTGCTGATGCGGTTGCCGAGGCCATCGCGCGTTCGCAGTCCGCCGACAGACCGATCGTCGTCAACGAAACTGACGACAACCCGGGCGGCGGTGCGCCGGGTGACGGAACCCGGTTGCTCCGCGCGCTGAGCGAGGCCGGACTTCCGGACGGCACTGCCACGTTCGGCTTCGTCTGGGACCCTGAGGTCGCCGCGCAGGCGCACGCCGCCGGCGTCGGAGCCGTCATCGATGTCGCCCTCGGCGGCAAGCACGACGGCCTGCACGGCGAACCGATCCGGGCGAGCGCGGAGGTGCTCGCGCTTTCGGATGGGCGTTGGGTCCTGAAGGCGATGGGGAAGGGCTCGCGCGTCAACCTGCGGGCGATGGCGTGCCTGCGAATCGGCGGCGTCGACGTTGTGGTGTCGAGCCGGAGACTGCAAACCTTCGACGACGGGTGTTTCGAACTGCATGGCATCGATGTGACCACCCGGCGCATTATCGGATTGAAGTCGACGAAGCACTTCAGAGCGTTCTTCGAACCGATCGCGTTCTCGATCGTGACGTCGGACGGCGGCGGGCTGACCTCGGAGCGGCTCGACGCGTTCAGGCGACGACGTGATCGCCGTCGCCTGTGGCCGCTCGACGACACTGCGGGTCAACGAACCGATTGATCCGGTGGGCGAGGCCGGCTGATCCGGTGGGCGCGGCTCGCGCGTCGCCGCGATGTTGTTCGGTTCAGCCGTCGACGTGCCCGGACAGACGTCCCCGGTACTCGGCGATCGCTTCCGCGTGATCGACAATCGGCATCGGGTAACCGAGCGCGGCGCGAACCAGCGGCGGCGGGTCGTGGATCTCGGGCGCAGCGACTGCACCCAACTCCTGGACGTAGCGGCGGATGTAGTCGCCGTTCGAATCGAAGCGTTCGCTCTGGCGAGTCGGGTTGAAGATGCGATGCGGGTTGCTGTCGGTTCCCGTTCCGGCAACCCACTGCCAGTTCAACCGATTCTGGGCGATGTCGCCATCGCACAACCAGCGTTCGAACTCGGCCGCACCGCGGCGCCAATCGATCGCGAGGTCCTTGGTCAGAAACGACGCCACGATCATGCGCGCGCGATTGTGCATGAAGCCCTCGCTGCGGAGTTGGCGCATGCCGGCGTCGACGATGGGGTAGCCGCTTCGACCTTCGGCCCAGGCTGCGAACGCGTCGTCGTCGGTCCGCCACGCGAACTCGCGGGGACGCAGATCCGTGTGAGCGACGTCGACTCGTGTTGCGAGTACCTGGAGGAAGAAGTCCCGCCACGCGAGTTGGCGAAGGAACGGTGCCGCGCCCGGCCGGTCACGAAACCGCACCACGACTTCGCGAGGCGAGAGGCATCCGAAGTGCAACGCCGCGGCGACCTTCGACGTGGCGTCGCCCGCCAAGTCGTTGTGGCGATCCCCGTACATCGCCAACCCGCGCGCCGCCCAACGCCGCAACGACGCGCGTGCCTCGGTTTCGCCACCCCGCGGCCTCCCGGGCGAGGTCATCGCCGCAGCTGCGATGGCCGCGTCGAGTTGGTCGCGGTCGTCGGGCGACGCGGGTTCCGCAGTTCGCAGCGTCGCTGGCGCGATCGGACGCCCCACCTCGTACTCCGACCACCGCCGAAAGTACGGCGTGAAGACGCGGAAGGGCGTGCCCGATCCGGTGCGCACCGAACCTGGCGGGACCGCGGCTACCCCAGGGTGGCGGTGCAGGACGCAATGGTTGGCTTCGAGCGCGCGTTCGAGCGTTTCGAGCCGACGCTGCGCGAACCCGCTGAAGTCGGCGGAGCAGTGGACGGCCGTTGCGCCGATTCGGGTCGCTTCGCTCGTCACGGAGTCGACCCAGGACGTCGTCGCCGCGAGGATGCGGAGCTGCCCACCGAGGCGTTGCAGCGATGCGTCGAGATCGTGCAGCGCTTCGGACAGGAACGCGTGCCGGTTCGGGCTTGCGTGTCGACGCAACGCTTCGGGATCGAGCACGAAGATCGGATGGACCGGACCGGCCGACGCGGCGGCGGCCAGCATCGGAAGGTCTCGAACTCGGAGGTCGCGGGTGAACAGGACGACGGACGGCACCGATCGAACCTAGCGTCCGACCGTCGGTGCCGATTCGCTGGATACTCGGCTGCGCCGAGTCGTAGGGTGATGGCCACCATGTTGGAGCAGTACGGGATCGATCCCGGAGTTCGCGACGAAGCCGCACGTCATCGCGGCACCGTTGGACGGGTCACACGCATCGATCGGGGCGCCTATCACGTCGTCACCGATGTCGGGTCGGTGGTCGCCTCGCTTGCCGGAGGGCTCAAGGACGCGCCCGAGCCCGAGGATCGGCCGGCGATCGGGGATTGGGTCGTTCTCGGCGACGACGTGGTCGAGGTCATCTTGGCCCGCCGATCGGCGTTCCGCCGCGGTGACGCCGATCGGCTCCAAGCCCAAGTCGTCGCCGCAAACGTCGATGTCGTGTTCATCGTGCATGCGGCCGACGAACCTGCGAACGTCCGTCGTCTCGAACGCGAGCTGTCGTTGGCGTTCGACAGCGGCGCGGAGCCGGTGGTGTTGCTCACCAAGGTCGACCTCTGTGAACCGAGCGGGTTCGATGAAGTCGTTGCCGATTTCCGTCGGGTCGCGCCCGATGTCGAGATCGTGGCGACCAGCGCGGTCGACCACCGTGGTCTCGACGCAATCGAAGCGCTCGCGTGCCGAAGGACGGTCGCGTTCGTCGGCAAGTCGGGGGTCGGTAAGTCGAGTCTGGTCAACGAACTCTTGGGCGATGCGACCCAGGCCGTCGGCGACGTGCGCGCCAGCGACGGACGCGGGCGACACACGACGACGCACCGGGAGATGTTCATGCTGCCGGGCGGGGGTGTTGTGATCGACACGCCGGGATTGCGATCGATCGGGATGTGGCAGAACGATGAAGGAATTGCTCGGGTGTTCGCCGACATCGAAGCGATCGCGGCACAGTGCCGATTTCGGGATTGCATCCACGAACACGAACCGGGCTGTGCCGTCCAAGCCGCCGTCGAAGCCGGTTCGTTGGATCCAGCGCGGGTGGCAAATCACCGCGCGATGCTGAGTGAGTTGGACGACCTCGACCGCGAAAGCCAACTGCGTTCGCGGCTCGAGAAGAAGCGCCACGCCAAGATCTTGAGCAAGGCGGTGCGGTCGTTCGACCGCAAACCACGCTGAGTTCGCTCGGCGACGAAGCACGCCGATCGTGAGCGTTCCGGTCAGCTCGCTTCGATGCGTGCGACGATCCGGGCGAGTGCGAGCAACTGTTGGCGCTCCGATTGGCGAATCGGTGGCGTCGATCGACCCACGAGCAAGGCGCCGTCGTCGCCGATCGCCGCGACGAGCAGGTCGTCGGGCCCGCGCGCCCCGCTGGCGACGAGCGGCGACGCCGCGGTTCCGGCGGCAAGGACCGTGAGGTGCTCGGATTCGGGCGCGTTGTCGGTGCGCTGCACGGTGCCGTCGGCGTGGGTTCGCGCCGCCCAGTCGGCGCCGAACTCGTCGATGACCCGTCGAAGCAACGCGGTCCCGAGGTCGGGCGCGTCCAGGAGCGCCTCGACGGTCGTCAGCGCGTCGATGCGGGGGTCGGCGAACGTCTCGACGACGACGAACTGTTCGACGGCGGCGCCGTCGACCTCGCTGATCTCGCGCATCAGGAGGTCGATCAGATCTTCGTTCGGCAGCACGACCGAGAACTCGTCGACCGCAATGTGCTCACCGCGTTCGAGGACGTCGATTCCGACGATGTCGGCGCCGAGCGACCCGATGCGCGACGCAACGAGCCCGAGTGCGCCGGGTCGGTCGGGAAGCCAAACCCGAACTCGGAGTCGAACCGAGGCATCACGCTCCACGTGCGGCACACTATGGCCATGACCGTTCGGGAAGGTGTGTCGAGCACGTTACGAGTTGGTGTCTTTGGGGGCACCTTCGATCCGCCGCACACCGGGCATGTCGCGATCGCGGCACAAGCAGTGCACAGCCTTTCGCTCGATCGCCTCGTGGTCACCGTCGCAGGCGACCCGTATCGCAAGCGCGGTGCAGTGGTCGCGTCGGCAACTGATCGGCTGGCGTTGGCGCGCCTTGCGTTTGCCGCTCTCGAGCGGGCCGAAGTCGACGACCGTGAGATCCGACGAGATGGTCCGACGTACACGGTCGATACGATCGAGGAACTGCGTGCCGAGCACGACGCCGAGATCCTCCTGATCCTTGGCGCCGATGCAGCCGCGTCGCTACCGAGTTGGCACCGGGCGTCGGAGTTGGCCGACCTGGTGACAGTGGCGTTGATGGCCCGCCATGGCGAAACGCTCGACGCGGTCGACGGGTTCCGCTGCGTCAAGTTCGACGTCGTTCGTGTCGATGTTTCGTCATCGCAGCTCCGAGATCGCGTCGCGCGTGCCGAACCCATCGACGGCCTGGTGCCGGCGGCGGTGATCCACGAACTCCGGAAACGGCGTCTCTACACTGGCCGTTGATGACCCGAGGCTTCGACCAGGCAGAACCAACGCGCCGGGTCTCGCGCGACGATCACCTCAGCCGCCGCGAACGCCTTCGACGCGATCGGCGGCGGCGCTGGTATGTGGTCGTGATCGCATCCGTCAGCGGCAGCCTCGCGGCATTGAGTAGCGGCCCGAGTTCCGCACCGGCCGCGCGCGAACCAGAACGGGGAACCGAGACGACGGTGGAGGCCCCCGCCGAAGGCAAGTTTTCGACGTTGCTTCTGGCGCATCGAGCGAAGGACGGCACGCTCGATCTCGGCGTGATCTTCGGCGTCGACACCAACGAACCTCGCCGCGCAACCGCGCTCTTGCTGCCCCCGACGACGATGGTGCAGGTCGCGGCATTGCAGCAGCAGACACTGCGCGATCTTCCAGCGCTCGTCGACGACGACATCGTGGAACTGACCGTCGAGAACGCGACCGGGATTCGTCTCGACACGGTGATCATCGCCGACGACGTCTTGCTCGCCCGCCTCTTGGCGCCGGCTGATCCGATTCCCGTCGACTTTTCGCGTGGTATCCGCATCGACGACGACGCCGGAACATTGGGATATGCCGGCGGCGCGCAGAAGCTGAGCGCGGCCGACGCGTATCGAGTGTTGCTCGGAACCGAACCAGACGGGTCGTTGTCGCATCTCGTGACCGTCGGTGCCGTCCTCGAGGGTTGGATCGATCGCCTCGATCGCCCCGCAGTGGCGCGACCCACGGTCGAAGTCGATCGCCGAGCGACGTTCTTGCGGGCGATGGGCGGACTCGACTTGCGGCTGTTGACCTTGCCGGTCGAGCGCGTCGATGCCGGCGATGTCGAACGTTTCCGGATGCTCGACGACGAAGTCGCCAACTTGGTTGGCGGCCAGTTCGGGCCTGCCCGCCTTGGCGACGGGTCCCGGCCCCGCGCCGAACTCCGCAACGGGACCGGCACGGTGGGGCTCACCCAAGCGGTGTCTCGGTTTGTCGTCCCGATCGGGGTCGAGGTCGCACACACCGACAACGTCCCCGGTTTCGGCAAGGACGAGACGATTGTGCAGTATTACGACGGCGAACACGAGGCCACGGCGCAAGCGGTCGTCGACGCACTGGGCGTCGGCCGGGCCGAGCGGGTGAATGAGCAGATCGATTTCGTCGACCTCACGGTTATCGTGGGGGCCGACTTCGAGACCGCACACCCCGAGGTGACCGGTCGTTGAGGCTCCAACGACCGATCGACCCCGAGACGAGACGCCACCCATGAACGACTCCACCCTCCGAGCCACCATCGCGGCCGAAGCCGCGGCGAACAAACTCGCCCAGGACATCGTCGTGCTCGAGGTCGGTGACATCATCGGGATCACCGAGTACTTCGTGGTCTGTTCGGCGACGAACACCCGGCAGGTACGCACGATCATCGACGAAGTCGACGAACAGGTGCGGATTCTCACCGATGGACGCGCCCGCGCCGTCGAAGGGCTCGACGACGCGCAATGGGTGTTGCTCGACTACGGCGACGTGATCGTGCACGTGTTCCTGGCTGAGACCCGTGAGTTCTACGGCCTCGAACGCCTGTGGGCCGACGCGCCCCGTATCGCGTTCAGCGTTCGCTGAGGTCGGCGCGCGCCGCCAGCTCGCTCGAACGCTCATCGAAACCGTCGCGGGCGCGACGCGCCTCGAGAACGCGATTCAAGACGTCGACATCGAGCGCCACGATGTCGACGCGACCCCGACCCGACGCGCCGCGCCGATTCCGACGCGCCTCGGGAGTTGTGCCCGCGACGCGTGTTGACGGAGGGACCGACCTCGGTGCCGGTGCCGGATCGTGGCGGAGGTCGACCTCGTCGACCGAGTTGCGCGGCGGCGGGGGAGCGGGTCGTTCGGCGATGACGTGCTCGATGGCCAAGGGCTCGGCTCCGCCGTCGAGGATGGGGCGCGTCAACGGTTCGCGTTGCATTCGCTGCCGCGCGCCCTCCGTCCGCGCGGCAAGCCACGACGCCCGGCTCAGCTCGGCGAAGGTATGCCGGTCGACCTCAGCTTCGCGGGCGGCAGCGAGTTGGGCTCGAGTCGCGGCGCGCGCCGCCTCGCGCTGCGCTTGTTTGGCGTGCATGCGCGACTCGACGCTCGTGCGGGCAGACCACATTCGATCGTTGTGCTCGACACGGTGGGCGAGTTGGCGAGCGGCCTCCCCAGCGAGTCGGGCGTCGGTATAGCCAGCGAGCGACCGATCGCGCGCCTGCGCAGCCGTAGTTTGGGCATCGGAAGCCGCCGCGGCCGCCGCTTCGGCGCGTCGGCGTGCCCGGGCCGCGCGCTCGGCCAACACGCAGGTCGCGGCGCGGCGCGCTTCGTCGACCATCGCTGCGCGTTCGGCTCGCGGCGAACGAACCGCGCGTGGTCGCGCCAGGTCGGCGAACGACGTGCGGGCCCGACCGGCGCGACTCGTCGCGGACCTTCGGGCGTGGCTCGGAAGCGGGTCATCTGGTCGGTGCGCGATTTCGCGCGCCGCCGTCCGGGCGACAACCAGGCGGGTGGTCCGGCCGACGAGCCGCGGCGCGAACCACAACAGACCACTGAG
>SXGS01335453.1_pt1 | contig 11688 bp, 10 predicted proteins | sample 3174681 | NCBI WGS metagenome assembly SXGS01 (sample SAMN11356861, study PRJNA531348) | freshwater metagenome | isolation source: freshwater sample F1-80 | place: China: Fuxian Lake, Yuxi | collected 2017-12-25 | reverse complement strand
TGCGCGGCGTCGCCGATACACAGCAGCCCGCCGGTGTGCCAGCGCTTGAGCCGGTTGAGTCGGACATCGAGCAGTTTGACATCGTCCCAGGACTGCAGCGCGTCGATCTGGCCTTCCGGAATCAATTCGGCCAGAACGGCTTTGAATGCCGCCAGACCTCGGGCCCGCAGCGCGGCATCGCTGCCCTTGGTGATGAGGTAGGCGATCTGGAAATAGCCCTCCCGCGGGATCATGATCGCCAGCCGCCCGGGCACGCTGCGCGGGATGAGGGTGTACTGGGTATCCATGTCCCGGGGCAGGCGGAACCACCAGACATCGAACGGCACCGGCCATTCGCGCACTGCCAGTCCGGATTCGCCGCGCACCGTCGAACCGCGGCCGTCGCAGGCCACTGTCAGGTCGGCCATCAGTTCGCCGGTGCCGTCCGGACCGGTGTAGCGCACGCCGGTCACCTTCTCGCCGTCGCGCAGCAGGCCGGTCACCTCGTGGCTCATCCGCAGGGTGAACGTCGGCTCGGCTTCGGCGGCCTCGGCCAGCAGGGTGAGCAGATCCCACTGCGGGACCATCGCGATGTAGGGGTGCGGCTGACGCAGTCGCCGGAAGTCGACGAGGGTGACCTCGCCGCCATCGGCCGCCACCTCGAGATGGTCGATGCGGCTGTGCGGCAGGGCGCTGAAACTCTTCCAGAGCCCGAGATCGTCGAGCAGTTGCAGAGTGCTGGGATGCACGGTGTCGCCGCGGAAGTCACGCAGGAAGTCGGAGTGCTTCTCCAGCAGGGTCACCTCGATGCCGGCCCGGGCCAGCAGCAGGCCCAGCACCATCCCGGCCGGTCCTCCGCCGGCGATCACACAGGTGGTGGTCTCCGCCATCACCCCACTCTCCCCGCCTTTCCCCGCGAGCAGACACGAAATGCCCGCGACACGCCGCCAACGACGGACTGGCGCGTCTGCTCGCGGGAAATGGTGGGCCTAGATTTCGATCCGCGCGCCGATGATCACGGTGCGATCCGCCGGCAGCCCGAAGTACGCGGCATCCGAGGTCATCCGCGAGATCGCGATGAACATGCGCTTGCGCCACTGCGCCATGGTGGGATCCGGTCCGGCGTGCAGGTTGATGTTGGACAGGAAATAGGCGGCGTGGTCCACATCGACCGGCGGTTCCACGAGTCGTAGCGCACCGGGGACGTCCGGTTGTTCCATATAACCGAAGTGGGTTACCACGTAACGGATTCCGTCGTCCGGGCTTCCCATCTCGGTGACGGTGACCCGTTCCGTCTCGGACACCCGAGGCACCGGGACGGTATCGACCGAGACGATCACCACACGCTGCTGCAGAACGTGGATCCGGTCGACGTTGGCGCGCATGGACAGCGGTGTGGCGATCTTCCCCCGATGCATGAACACCGCGGTGCCGGGCAGGCGCTGAACCGGCGGCGTGCGATCGCCGAGGTCGCGGATGAAGTCCGGCAACGGCCCCGCCGCCTTCTCCCGGGCCGCGAAGGCGATCGCCCCGCCTCGCTGCCAGGTGGTCATCACGGTGAACGCCAGCAACCCGATCAGCAGCGGAAGCCACGCGCCGTGCAGCAGCTTGGTGAAGTTCGCGGCGAGGAACAACAGGTCCACCGTGAGCAGAGCCCCACCACCGATGATCAACAGCCACAGCGGAGTTCGCCAGCGGACTCGGGCAACGTAGAGAAACAGCATGGTGGTGATGGTGATGGTGCCGGTCACCGCCATGCCGTAGGCGTATCCGAGAGCGGCCGAGCTCCGGAACGCCAGCACCAGAACGATGACCGCCACCATCAGCAAGCCGTTGATCCACGGCACATAGATCTGACCGATCGACGACGCGGAGGTGTGCGCGATCCGCAACCGTGGCAGATAGCCCAGTTGGGCGGCCTGGGAGGCCACCGAGTACGCCCCGGTGATCACCGACTGCGAGGCGATCACCGTTGCGGCGGTGGACAACCCGACCATCGGGATCTGCGCCCAGTCCGGGATCAGCATGAAGAACGGCGCGCTGACCATGGTCTCGTCGCCGAGCAGTAAGGCGCCCTGCCCCAAATAGTTGAGCACCAGGGCGGGAAGCACCAGAGCGAGCCAAGCGAGAACGATCGGGGCCCGGCCAAAATGACCCATATCGGCGTAGAGGGCTTCGGCGGCGGTGACCGCCAACACGACCGCCGCCAGAGCGAAGAACGCGATGTGAAAGTGCCCTGTCATGAACTCCAGCGCATAGACCGGGGAGAGCGCGCGCAGGATCTGCGGGTGCCCGGAGATGCCGCGCACGCCGAGGATCGCGATCACGACGAACCAGACCACCATCACCGGACCGAAGAACCGGCCGACCGCCGCGGTGCCATGGCGTTGCACCGAAAACAGGCCGATGATGATGACGACGGTGATGGGCACCACGAAGTCGGCCAACTCCGGGTCGATCACCTTCAGGCCCTCGACCGCGGACAGCACCGATATCGCCGGGGTGATCATGCTGTCACCGAAAAACAACGCCGCACCGAGGATCCCCAGGGTTGCGAGCGCCCCGACAACCCGGCGATCCGAGGAGCCGCCCAGCCGTCGGACCAGGGTGATCAGTGCCATCACCCCGCCCTCGCCGTCATTGTCGGCCCGCATCACCAGCACGACGTAGGTCAGGGTCACGATGGTCATCACCGACCAGAAGATCAGCGACACCACGCCGTAGACGTTGTTGGTGTTGATCGGTACCGGGTGTGGACCATCGGGGTTGAACACCGTTTGCAGGGTGTAGATCGGGCTGGTGCCGATGTCGCCGAACACCACACCGAGAGCACCGACCACCAGGCCCGCGCGCAGTCCCCCGCGGAGTGGCTGAACAGGCGGATGTGGGGCCGCCGCCGTATCTGTGCTCACAGGGCCTTCCGGTGGCGGGGTTCGCTGGACCGAAAGCATGCTATCGCCCATTCCGCCGTCCACTCGGGCCGCCAGCGCCTAGATTCTCCTCAAAGGACACGAAGGAGGCCTGATGCGGACGCTGCGCACACTGCGGGCGGCACTGCTCGGCGCGATGCTGGCACCGGCGGCGGTGGCACTGGCCCCGACAGCCAGCGCCGCGATGACGATCGGCCACTACAACCTCAACATCGAGGGCCGCTACGACTTCCACACCTGGATCTTCACGATCGCCTCCTGCAATCCCCCCGACGGTGTGGACCAGTGCGCGGTGGTCTCGGCGATCCCGATGCCGATCGCGAAGGCCTACCAGTGGTACGGCCAGGCGCAGCGGGTCGGCAGCAACTACACCATGACCGTCGATGTTCCGGACGGTCTGCGTTGCGGCGACGTCTACTACGGCCCGATCATCGCGACCCGTGATGTCTACACCTGGGATGCGGTGACCCTGGCCGGTACCCTGCAGTCCTCGTTCGCCGTGGGCTGCAACAACGCCCCGGGTGGAACCTTCACCTACCCGTTCAATCTGACGCGGCTGTAGGTCGGCCCATTCCGGCTTGGATCACCGGGATGGCGCTCACCGATGATTAAGCATCGGCCCGAATCGGTCGACCAAGGATGTGGTTCGCCACGCGATCAAGCCGACGAATAGTGCCAGCAGGCCCATCGTGGCACCGCCCTGCACCAGGTTGCGCCCGGACCGGGGTGCGTACAGGTAGGCGGCCGCGATCAGTCCGCCGGTGACGAGCCCACCGACGTGGCCCTGCCAGCTGATGCCTGGAATGGTGAAGGTGATGGCCATGTTGATCGCGATCAACATGACGACGCCGCGCACGTCAAGGTTTAGCCGCTTCGCCAGCACGAAGGTGGCACCGAACAGACCGAAGACGGCACCCGAGGCACCCCCGGTGGCAGAGTTGAGCGGCGAGAACAGATAGACGACCACCGAACCGCCGAGGGCGCTGAGCGCATACAGGGCGGCAAATCGAAGTCGGCCCAGGTGCCGCTCGAGGGGCGGTCCCACCACGTACAGGGCGCCCATGTTGAACAGTAGGTGCAGCAACCCGTAGTGGATGAACGCCGACGTCCCCAACCGGTACAACTCACCGCCGGCGACGGCGGGGGCCCACAGCGCCAGCTTGCCCTGCAGCCCGGGTGTGACGGCCTGCAGCACGAACACCGCCACGTTGACGGCGATCAGCGCGTAGGTGAGCACCGGTGCCCCGGCTCGGAGGACCCCGCCGGATACCGTCACCGCTGCCGGCGCATTCTGGGCGGCGGCCTGCACGCAGTCCACGCACTGGTGACCGACCGCCGCGCTGCGCATACATTCCGGGCAGGTCGGCCGCCCGCAGCGGTTGCAGCTGACCAGGGTCTGCCGCTCGGGATGGCGATAGCAGCCGGGCGTCCCGGTCGGAGTCTGGCGAGGGTGCGGAAAGCTCATGGTGTGGCGAGAGTACCGAATCGCGCGTCAGCGCACGCCGCGCAGTAACTTCCCCGGCCGCGCACCGGTGTCGGCGCCGAAGCGTCGGGTCACCACGCCGCTGACCACGGTTGCGTCATAACCCGTTGCGCCCTGGATGAGTCGGCGGCCACCAGCCGGCAGGTCGTAGGCCATCTTCGGGACGCCCAGGCCCAGCGCGTCGAAGTCGATCACGTTCACGTCGGCCTTCTTACCGACCGCCAGCACGCCGCGGTCGGTGAGCCCAAACAGCGTCGCGGTGTCGAGGGTCTGCTTGCGCACCAGATACTCCAGGGCGAACTTCGGGCCGCGGTGGCGGTCCCGCGCCCAGTGACTAAGCAGGAATGTCGGCAGCGAGGCGTCGCAGATCAGCCCGCAGTGCGCGCCACCGTCGGACAGTCCCGAAATGGCGGCCGGGTGCGACAGCATCTCGTGGATGGCGTCATGGTTGCCCTCGACGTAGTTGAAGAACGGCAGCATCAGCATGGCGGTGCCGCCCGACTCCAGCATCAGGTCGTACATGGTGGCCAACGGGTCCGCGCCGCGGGCGGCCGCGATACCGGCGACGGTGCGGTCCGGTGTGGGCTCGTAATCCGGCGGGTCACCGATCGCGTACATGCTGGCGGCGCTGTGCTGAATGAACGCGAACAGCGAGTCGAACAGCGGTTTGGGTTGGGCCGGCAGATCGGTCTCGGCCAGGATCGCCGCGCGCACCGCCGGATCGGCGAGCCGCTCGCGAAGGTCGGCCGGGGCGAGTTCAGCCTTGAGCTTGCGGAACGTCGGGCGGTGGGTGAACGCGTGATAGCCCTCAAAGCCGAACAGCATGCCGAACGGCCGGGCGGCGAACTGCGGGTGCACGCGGATCCCATCGTCGAATGCCCTGCCGGCGATATCGAGTTGCTTACGCCAGAGGTCGGGCGCCGATTGGGTCTGCACCATCGCGAACGAGACCGGCCGGTCGATCTCGGCGGCAAGGCGGACCATCCAGTCGAGTTCGCGCATCGGGGCGTCAACGTTCTCGCCCGCCGTGCCGTCCGGCGCCACCTCGAAGACCGCCTGGCCGCCGGCAGCCATCGCTCGCCCGAGTGCGAACAGCTCGTCCTCGGCGGCATAGGTGCCCGGGACGGGTTCACCGTCGATGGCCCGGTGCGCCTCGGTGCGGGAGGTCGAGAAGCCCAGCGCGCCGGCCTCGATCGCCTCCTGGACGATGCGCGCCATTCCGGCGATATCGTCGGCGGTGGCCGCCTCGTTGCGCGCCCCCCGTTCACCCATGACGTAGCCGCGGACCGGGCCGTGCGCCACCTGAGTTCCGTAATCGACTGCCAGCCTTTGCTTTTCAACTGCATCCAGGTACTCCGGGAAGCTCTCCCACTCCCAGGTAATGCCCTCGGCCAGTGCCGAGCCGGGGATGTCCTCGACGCCTTCCATCAGCTCGATGAGCCATTGTTCCCGCCCCGGTGCTACCGGTGCGAAACCGACTCCACAGTTTCCGCTGACCACCGTGGTCACCCCGTGCATGCTCGAGGGCTCAAGCAAGCCGTCCCAGCTGACCTGACCGTCATAGTGGGTGTGGATATCGACGAACCCCGGCGTGACGATCCGGCCGGTGGCGTCAAGGTTCTGCGCCGTCTCCCCGTCGAGACCGGAGTCGTCGCCGGATCGCCGACGTACATCGACGATTACCCCGTCCTTGATTCCCAGATCGGCCCGGAACGGTTTCCCGCCGGTGCCGTCCACAACCATGCCCCCGGTGATCGTCAAGTCATACATGCTGCCTCCTAGACGGTGCGCCGACTCCTCACGTTAGCCTCGGCCCTATACAGATGGGAAGGACTTCCATGACCGCACCGGGTCGGCGGTTCAACGACGCGGTCACGCGTTTCTGGAGCGTGGCCGCTCCGGTCTACGATCTGCCCGCCCTGCAGCGACTCATCTATCGGCCCGCTCAGGACGAGGTGGTGGCGGTTTTGCGGGCGGGCGGTTCGCGCCGCGTTGCCGACGTGGCCTGCGGCACCGGGATTCTGGCCGCGAGGATTCACGACGAACTGTGTCCCGACGAGGTCTACGGCGTGGATATGAGCGACGGGATGCTCGAGCAGGCGAAGGCCCGTTGCGCGGCGGTCCGTTGGCGCAAGGGCCCAGCCGAACAATTGCCGTTCGACTCCGGAAGCCTCGACGCCGTGGTCACCACCTCGGCGTTCCACTTTTTCAACCAGCCGGCAGCTATGCGCGAGTTCCACCGGGTGCTGGCCCCGGGCGGCCTTGCTGCCGTAGCCACCATCAGCCCGCCGCTGCCGGCCCCGCTGCGGCGGCTGAGCGTGAATCCGGCCAACCCCGCCCACAATCCGTCGCCGGCGGAGATGCGGGCGCTGTTCACCGGCGCCGAGTTCACCGTCACCGACCAACACTGGATCGCCCGCCCATTGTGGACCCGGGGTGTCTGGGACCTTCTCACTACGGGCGTCAAGGCCTAAAGCCCGCGGGCGTCAAGGCCTAGCAGCCCGGGATATCCTCCCCGGGGACCCGAATTGAGCACCGAGAGGAACAGCGATGGCCGTGGAACTACTTGCCCAGAGCGTCGAAATCGGCCTGGTGACCACCAACCTCGACGCGATGGTCGGCTTCTACGGGGATTTCCTCGGTCTGCCCCATCAGGGTGACCTTGACTTTCCGGGCGGGACGATGAAGCGGTACGCGATCGGTAACAACGTGCTGAAGCTGGTGACGCTCAGCGAGCCGCCCGCTGCGCCGGTGGCACCCGGCGGCGGACCGGCCCAAGCGGGCATCCGCTACTTCACCCTGGTGGTCGCGAATGCGACCGAGGTGGCGCGGCAGGTCGAGGCCGCCGGATACACATTCGCGCAGCCGCTCGCCGAATTCGCCCCCGTCCCGGGTATGGGCTGGATGTTCGTCGCCGATCCGGACGGCAACTGGGTGGAACTCGTCGGCCCGCTCTGAGTCCTGTGGAGCCAGGCAGCATCCGCGTGCCGGCCGACCTCGAGGCCATCACCGACATCGGCGACGAGGAGCCGCGCGCACTCAACGCGATCGCGGTCGAACAGATCTGGGACGCAGCGCGGCACTGGTACCGGGCCGGGATGCAACCCGCGATCCAACTGTGTCTGCGTTACCACGGGACTGTGGTGCTCAACCGCGCGATCGGGCACGGCTGGGGCAACGGACCCACCGATCCGGTTGGCGCCGAGCAGGTTCCGGTCACCACCGGAACCCCGTTCTGCGTGTACTCGGCGGCCAAGGCGATCAGCACGACGGTGGTTCACATGCTCGTCGAACGAGGATCCTTCGGCCTCGACGACCGGGTCTGCGACTACCTGCCCGACTACACCGGATACGGCAAGGAGCGCACCACCATCCGCCACGTGTTGACACACAGTGCCGGTGTGCCTTTCGCAACCGGGCCACGTCCGGATCTGCGGCGGATGAACGACAGCGACTACGCCCGCCAGAAATTGGGCGAACTCAAACCGATCCACCGGCCGGGTCTCATGCACATCTATCACGGACTGACCTGGGGTCCATTGGTTCGGGAGATCGTCTCGGCAGCGACCGGCCGCAACATCCGGGAGATCCTGGCCACCGAGATTCTCGATCCGCTGGGGTTCCGATGGACGAATTACGGCGTGGCCGAATCCGATGTGGCGCTGGTGGCACCCAGCCACGTGACCGGAAAGCCGCTTCCCGCACCGATCGCGGCGGGTTTGAAGATCGCACTGGGCGGATCGATGACCCAGATCATCCCGTTCTCCAACAGTCCGATGTTCCTGACCAGTGTGGTGCCCTCCTCAAGCACCGTGTCGACAGCCGCGGAACTGTCCCGCTTCGCTGAATTGCTCCGCCGCGGCGGTGAACTGGACGGGGTGCGGGTGCTGCACCCACAGACGCTGAGGACGGCCACAAAGCCGTGCCGTCGGCTCCGGCCGGACGTCGCTACGGGTCTGGCACCGATGCGCTGGGGCACCGGATACATGTTGGGCTCCCAGCGATTCGGACCGTTCGGCCGGGACGCGGCCGCGGCCTTCGGCCACACGGGTCTGACGAATATCGCTATCTGGACCGACCCTGCACGTGGACTGGCCGCGGGTCTGGTCAGCAGCGGCAAACCGGGGCGCCATCCTGGGTCGGGTCGCTACACCGCGCTGCTGAACCGGATCACCGCGCTGATACCCCGCGGGTGAATTGCCCACTCCCCCGGGCCGGGCTAGCGTGAGCGGAATGGGGTTGCTGCAACAACAACTCGACGAGACTCGACAGTTGCTGGTGCGGGCCCGGGACTTATTCGGTACCCGTTCGATAGCACCGCCGGAGAGCATCACCGTGCCAAAAAGATCCTCCCCTGGCGCCACGATCCGGGACCCGTTAACCGGGACGTGGTTAACCGGGACGTAGTTAACCGGGACGCAGTCGATGGCTGCGCAACGCGCCCTCTGCCGCCTCGAGATCGCCGATGCCGGGGATCTGTGCTGACGGACTGAACCCCGCGGCGATGATCTCCCGGCGGATCCGCATCACGGCCTGTAGGTGTGAGACCTCGGCGGCCAACAGCACCGCGCTGGCCAAGCTCGCGGCGTCAGCCTCGAGCGCCGACTCGGACAGCACCACACTGTGCAGGCAACCCCCGCGGGAGGATCGGAACATCAGGTGTCCGCTCGGATGCACCGCGTCGAAGGCCGGGTCCGGACCGTTCACCGGCCGCCCTGTCCCACCGTGCGCAGATCTTCGGCAGCGGTGGCCTCATGGTGCGCCCAGGTGTCCGCGGCCTTGGAGAGTTGATCCGCGAGGTCGGAATGCGCGGCAGCCTGCCGGCGATAGCACGCGGCGCGTTGCTCGAGCAGTTCCGATCCGGCGTCACGCAGTTCGGCGAAGACCGGCCCGAGCGACTCCAGCGTTGCCCTCACCGCGGCATTGCTCGACGGGAAGGCAGCGAGTTGCTCGGCGGCCTCGCGATGCGCCAGTGCCGCCTGTCGCAACGCCTCGGGTGCTATCTCGATGAAATCCGGCACTGCACTCTCCTATCCTGTCGCGATCTGAACGGGCGGCTGCAGCCAGCCGATGAAACCCGTGTCTGCCATGGTGCCGAGGGGTTGAATCACGTTGTCCAGCAGTATTTGTCCGCTTCCGAGAGCTAGGGCGTAGCGATCGGTGAAGAGTCCGATATCACCCGGTACAAGTCGGCCTGGCTCCACCGGCACAGCGATGGCCGAACCCGGGGCAGGGATGGTGATTCCCTGAGCGCTGAAAGCATCGGGGATGGAGGTGCCGGCCACCGCGGCGGTGATGACGGCGGCGAGTTGGGCGTTCGGCGCGGTGACGTTCTGGCCGTCGGGAAGTCGCACGGTGAGGCCATCGGCGGTGGGAACCTCCGGTGGGGCCTGCGCGCTCGGGCCCGAGTCCGCTTCCGCTGCCTCGGAGACTTCCGACTCAGGCTCGGTATCCGACAGAGCGCTGTCCACCGGCCAGTCAACCGGCGGCCGTTCGATCGGGAATCCGGGCGACGCGGCGGTGGGCAGCGTCGGCAGGCCCCCGCCCAGGGCAGAACCCGTCGCGGGGGCACCGCCGCCCCAGGCCGGAGACACGGCGGCCGCCGGTGGTGCGGTGGCTGGCGGCGGGTACTCCCCCGGCGGGGCGTCGCCGGGCAGATAGTCGGCGGCGGCGTCGTGCAGTGGCAACTCGGCCGGGCTTCGATCATCCGATTCCACGGACGCCCCGGCGGTCGGGGTGTCCGAGCCGGTCGATGCGTACAGCGAGGCTAGCGCCGCCGCCAGTGTGGCCTGAGACGTCGCGTCCAAACCGGCGGTGTCGACCACGGTGCGGATCTCGCGCAACTTCTCGAGCAGGTAGCGCTGGAATTCCCGGGCACCAGCGGGGGTGTCGAGGTCGGTTCGGATGAGGACCGCGGCCTCGATGTCGTCTTGCAGTCGCTCCAACACCGCTACCGCACCTGCGTGATCGGTGTGCGCGTTGAGAACGGCGGTTACCACCTGGAGATCGACCTGTGCCGTCAACGAGGATTGATGCGCCAGTGCACTTTCCGCCGCGCGGATCGCCTCGGCAGCAGCCCCGTCGGAATGACTCAGCGGCGGCGGTTGCAGACCCGGCACCGGTGGCCTCTCATGATCGACACGCTAGGCAGCGCCGCATCAGTGGGCAATTCACCCTGCTGAGCGGTGGGGATCGGCCTCCGCGGGGCTGTGTCGCCGAGGGCCTTTGGCCCTGAAGTGCCGCACCGAAAGTCCCCTCTCCGCCATCGCGTCGACCCTCGGCCCACCCGGTTGTTACGGTGGAGTTCAGGGGCGACGGGGGAAGTCATGCGGTTCATCGGACGTTCTCTGCTGGCGTTGCTCGCTATCGGCACGGCCCTGCTCATGGCGTTGCCGTCCGGAATCTCCGCGAGGCTCGCTCTCACTGCGACGGCGCTGTACATGGGCGGGACAGATCACCCGCTAACGATTCCTGGCGACACCCCGGACTACATCGCCGGCTACATCGAGTGGGCCTCCCGGGACTACGTCGAACCCTCCGGCCTGTGCGTCGGAGGACAACCCGGCTGCGCCCCGCTAGCGGTCTACAGTCCCGAACAGTTCTGGCCGGTCACCGGATTGCGCGCGATGAGCTACGACACTTCGGTGGCGATCGGCCTGGCCAATCTCGGCAATTGTCTGCGCGGTTCGCTCTGCACGGTGACGGATCCGCCCTACACATCGACGGTGTCTCGACAACTCGGCGATTCGTCATACACGGTGTTCAGCTACTCCCAGAGTGGAGCAATCGCCAGCATGGCGAAAAGCGACTTGATCGCACATCCGCCCGTGGGCTCTGTAAGTTTCGTTTTCGAGTCCAACCCAAACCGGCCCAACGGCGGCATCCTCGAACGGTTCGTCGGCGTTCACATTCCGATTTTGGGAGTGACCTTCAACGGCGCCACCGTGACGAACTCACCGCAACCAACCCCGTTGACGACAGTCGATATGGTGCACCAGTACGACCCGGTAGCGGACTTTCCGCTCAATCCTCTGAACCTGATCGCAGACCTGAACTCCCTGCTGGGATTCCTCTACGAACATCCAGAGGGCGAGCCCGGTAACCCGGAACTGCAAGGCCAGTACCAGGACTCGACGTATTACCTGCTCCCGACCGCGACGCTGCCACTGCTTCGACCCCTCCAAACAATTCCACTGATCGGGCTACTGCTTGCCACTGTGCTAGACCCACCGCTTCGGGTTCTGGTGGAGACCGGGTACGACCGGACCATCAACCCCGGCGCGCCGACACCAGCGA
>SXGS01022643.1_pt1 | contig 11692 bp, 10 predicted proteins | sample 3174681 | NCBI WGS metagenome assembly SXGS01 (sample SAMN11356861, study PRJNA531348) | freshwater metagenome | isolation source: freshwater sample F1-80 | place: China: Fuxian Lake, Yuxi | collected 2017-12-25 | reverse complement strand
GTGCCGCGAATCGTGCGAGTGGCAACTGCGTACCTCACGCCGCTGCTCGAGCCCTACCTCTCGCGCAAGGACGCAGCCGACCTGGTCGAAGTGCTGGCCAGAATGGTGATCAGCTATTTCCTTGCGCCAAGTTCCCGTTTCGATTTCACCAATGAACACCAGGCACGCGCGTTCGTTCGAGCGCACGTGCCATTCACACAAGGAGCAACGCAATGACCATCACCAGCCAAGAAAACCAGGCGATCATCGGCCGCGATTCGATCAATGACATCGAGGCGATCCTCTCCACGCCACTGGTCGACCCGAATGAGGTCGAGCACATCGTGAAGAACAATGCCGATTCCATCTTCACGTGGGACTACTCGCTGGCGCGCCCGCAGTTGCGCAAGCTGTACGAGAAGGCAAAGACCGGCCAGTGGAACGGCACCACCGACTTGCCGTGGGACCTCAACGTCGACATCGAAAAGACCGTCGCCGAAGACCAAGCGCTCATCGGCAACGGCATCGACCCCAACTGGTACGCAGACACACCGCTGGCCAAGTGGGGCGACAAGGAGTGGCTCGAGTTCGGTATTCAGAGCCGCAAGTGGTCGCTGTCGCAATTCCTCCACGGCGAGCAGGGTGCACTCATCTGCACCTCGAAGATCGTGGAAACCGTGCCTTGGTACGACGCCAAGTTGTACGCCAGCACGCAAGTGGTGGACGAAGCGCGCCACGTTGAAGTGTTCGCTCGTTACCTCGATGAAAAGTTGGAAGGTGGCTACCCAATCAACGCGCACTTGGAGATGTTGCTCGACGACATCATCAAGGACTCACGTTGGGACTTCACCTACCTCGGTATGCAGATCATGGTGGAAGGTCTCGCCCTCGCCGCATTCGGCTACCTGCACCAGCTCACCAACGAGCCATTGCTCAAGCAATTGCTGCGTTACGTGATGAGCGACGAAGCCCGCCACGTGGCCTTCGGTGTGCTCAGCCTCAAAGAGGTGTACGACGGAATGAGCGACGCGGAGATCAAGGATCGCCAGGAGTTCGCCTACGAAGCCAGCATCCGCATGCGTGACCGATTCCTCCAGCAGGAGGTGTGGCGCCACATGGGTGTGGATCCGAAGGTGGTCGTGCCGTTGATGGTGAACGACCCGGGTCGCAAGATCTTCCAGTCGTTGCTGTTCTCCAAGATCGTGCCGAACTGCAAGAAGTTGGGTCTGCTCGACCGCAACGAGAAGTGGCTGCGCCGCCGATTCGAAGAAATGGGCGTCATTCAGTTCGAGGACATGGAGAACACCGGTGAGGAATACCTCCAGTTCGAACTCGGCAAGGACATGGCGGCACCGGCTCACTGAGCCGTCGATCAAACGTGACGTTGCCTCGTTCGCGCGGGGCGACGAACCGTCGCAACAACTAGTCTTCGCACATGCCGCGTTTCGGACAGGTGCTCACTGCAATGGTGACGCCGTTCCACGCGGACGGCTCATTGAATCTCGACGCGGCGGTGAAACTCGCGCGTTGGCTGCAGGACAACGGCAACGATGGTCTCGTGCTTGCGGGCACCACGGGTGAATCGTCCACGCTGACCGACGACGAGAAGCTGTCTCTCTTCAGCGCGGTGGTCAAAGCAGTGACCATTCCGGTGATCGCGGGCACGGGCTCCAACGACACTGCCCACTCGGTGCATCTCACCAAGGAAGCGTCGAAACTCGGCGTCGCCGGGATTCTCGCGGTGTGTCCGTATTACAACCGACCATCGCAGGCTGGCATTGATGCGCACATTCGTGCGATGTGTGCTGCCACCACATTGCCCGTTGTGGTGTACGACATTCCCGTGCGCACGGGGCGCAAGATCAGCACCACGACGCTTGCCACACTTGCCAACCAGGTGAAGAACGTGGTTGGGGTGAAGGACGCTGCCGGCAACCCGGGCGAGAGTGCACGACTCATGACCATGGTGCCGTCTTCCTTCGAACTCATCTCGGGCGACGACGGGCTGACGCTGCCGCTCATGGCCGTTGGCTGCTCTGCGGTGATCGGCGTGGCAACGCACTGGAGTGGCGTCGATCATCAAGAAATGTTCACCAAGTGGAATGCTGGCGATACTGCAGGTGCACGTCAAGTGAATGCACGTCTCACCGAGAGTTTCGCGTTCGAAACCGGTGACGACAATCCCAACCCACTCCCCACCAAGGTGATGATGAACCATCTGGGGCTTGACGTTGGCGAAGCGCGTTTGCCGATGGGCCCACCCCCGGCTGGTTTGGCTGAGCGAGCTGCAAAAGTGATGGCGAATCTGGTTGCCGCTCGAGCGGCAGCGCGCTGACGTCTCTCAGTCGGCGAAGAACAGTGCGCCGAGCATGTCCATCGCGGTGTCGGTCCATTGCTCGAGCTCGTCGGCTGGAAGACCGTCGTCAAACGCCACGATGATTCGTCCGAACGTGAGCGCAGATATGAAGTTGGCAAGAACACGCGACGAGTGACCCTGCTTGGCAAAACCACGAACTCGTGCGAGGTCGATACTTCGCGCAAGGTCTTCCATCATCGCGCTCTGCAGTGTGGTGACTTTCGCACGGAGTTCCGGGCGGGCGATGGTACCAGCGAGCACTGCGGCTCGGTGAAGACGTTCGGTGGTTCGTTGGAGTCCTGCCACGTAGTGCGTGAGTTGACGAAAGCGATTCACGAGTTCGTCACGGGTTTGCGCGGTACGCACAACCTCATCGATCACTCCGATGGTCTCTCGATAGTGCCGTTCGTACAGCACCATGAGCCCGGCCGCCACCAACCCGTCACGTCCACCGTATTTTCCGTAGAGCGAGCTCTTGGAAACCCCAGTGGCACGTTGCAGTTCTTCGATTCGTAGGCCACTCTCGCCGTGGGCAGCAAGCCGATTGGCAACAATTTCCTCGATCGCCGCGAAGTCGGGCGTCGTTCGTGGACGACGCTTCTGCTGGGGCATGGGCTGTCAGCCTATGAACATCGTGATGCTCGCACACGACGTCGTATTCGGATCGAGTCCACCAGCATCACGCACCCCACGGGTACTTTGGATTCGTGCCATCCCCAGCAAAGAAAGCCTCGTCACGACGTCGTGCCTCGTCGGGCGGAATCCAACGCACCCACGACGAGGTCGACTCCTCAGTGAAGTTCCGCGTGGTGCAAAGTGAACCCGTGCTGAAGCCCATCCTCGCCGAGCGTGCCGGCGAACTGATGGGCATGTTCCTCATGGTGTTGGGCGTGCTGTTGTCGCTGTCGGTCTATGTGAGCGTGGTCGGTCCCGTCGGACGCGGGCTCGACACCTCGCTGCGCTGGACGGTGGGGTTGGGACGATACGTATTACCCGTGGTGTGCCTCGGGTTGGGTGTGGCACTCCTCAAGCGCGTGAGCATCGAGCATCGGGTACGACTCACCTTCGGGTGGTTGGTGGTGTCGGTGGCACTTCTGGGTGTGATGCACGTGTTCTTGGCGGCAAACGACCTGGAAATTTCGCTCGGCGCGCTTGAAGGTGCTGGCGGTTGGCTCGGCTGGCTGGTGGGCGAGCCGCTCGAGTCGTCGCTGTCACCAGTGGGAGCCGGGGTGATCCTCGCGCCAACCATCGTGTTGGGGTTGATGTTGGCGTCGGCTAAGTCGTTGCCGGATCTGGCTCGATGGATTGCGGGCCTGTTCAAGAAGTTGGATGACGCTGCACGTCGTTACCGCGATGGCGGTTCGAGCGACGAACCATTCGACGCAGAACGCGATGGCGGAGTGGTAGCGGGAATTGACGACCTAGACGCTGCTCGTCGCGAGCACGAAGCAGCCGCACGCGGCGAACTGTACGACCACCGAACAGATGGCGACTTCGACTCCGACGACGGTGGTTCCGAGGCCGAAGGTGAGCCCGAGCGCAAACCTCGCAAGCGCCGTCTTCGCGTCGTGCCGCCCGAGCCAGATACCAACCCACCGTCAACAAAGCCCGGTTCGTCAAGCAAACCTGGTTCATCGGGCAAGCCTGGTCGCGCGGAGCAACAGCAGATGCCGCTCGGCCCGGGCGCGCAACCGTCGTCGTGGAGCTTGCCGCCGCTCGACATGCTGGCACTCACCAGCAACAAGCGTGCCAACGAAGATGCCGTTGCTGAGCGTGGCGATGCACTCGTTGCAGCGTTGTCGTCGCACGGCGTGGACACCAAGTTGGTGGGTTTCACCCGTGGCCCCACGGTCACTCGCTACGAACTGGAACTCGGCGAAGGTGTCAAGGTTGCGCGACTCACGTCGCTCTCCAAGGACATCGCCTATGCGATGGCGGCGATTGATGTGCGCATCTTGGCGCCAATTCCTGGACGCTCGGCAATCGGCATCGAAGTTCCCAATGATGCGCGCGACCTTGTGTCACTCGGAGACCTGCTGACGGCACCAGAGGCAAAGTCGGCGTTGCACCCACTGGAGGTTGCGGTGGGGAAGGACATCGCGGGTCGACCCGTGTTCCTCAACATCTCCACCACACCGCACCTGTTGATTGCCGGTGCGACGGGCGCAGGAAAGTCGAGCGTGCTCAACTGCCTAATCACCTCCATTCTCATGCGCACCACTCCCGAGCAAGTGAAACTGATTCTCATCGACCCCAAGCAAGTGGAGATGGGGCAGTACGCGGGATTGCCACACCTCTTGACGCAACCAGTTACCGCACCCAAGAAAGCCGCCAATGCACTCGGCTGGGCAGTGAAGGAAATGGAGCGTCGCTACGACGTGCTGGTGGAGGCTGGCTTCCGCGACATCAGTGGCTACAACGCTTCATACGACCGCGGCGAACTGAACTCGGGCGACGACACTGCCGCAGTTGCCACCAAGAAGTTCGATCGAATGCCGTTCATCGTGGTGGTAGTCGACGAGTTGAACGACCTCATGATGGTGGCCGCGCGCGACGTGGAAGAGTGCATCACGCGCATCGCACAAAAAGCCCGCGCGGTGGGCATCCACTTGATCGTCGCCACGCAGCGTCCGAGCGTGAACGTGATCACCGGTGTGATCAAGGCCAACATTCCGGCGCGAATGGCATTCGCGGTCTCCAGCCTCACCGACAGTCGAGTCATTCTGGATCAGCCCGGTGCAGAAAAGCTGGTGGGTAAGGGTGACTTGTTGATGTTGCCGGGCAACACCAGCGTGGCCCAACGCGTGCAGTCTGCGTGGGTGGGCGAAAGCGAAGTTCGCAACATTACGGCGCACTGGAAGCGTCAAGCACCCGAAGTGTCGTACGTGTCAGGTATCGAGGGTGGTGGTACGGGTGCTGGCGCAGGCGATTTGCCAGGCGGCACCACGGGCGACGAAGACGACGACGAATTGCTGAAGCACGCCATCGATCTCATCGTGCGCACACAGTTGGGCTCCACTTCGATGCTGCAGCGCAAGTTGAAGGTGGGCTTTTCGCGAGCTGGCCGTCTGATGGACTTGTTGGAGCAACGGGGCATCGTTGGCCCGAGCGAAGGGTCGAAGCCGCGCGAAGTGCTCATGACGCTCGAGGAGTGGGAGAGCATCCAAGGCTCCTGACCCCGTGCGCGCGGCCGCAACCCGCCGCTGAGCACGGGCTCGACTCGTGCGACTGAGCGCGGGCTCGACTCGTACCGCTACTGTTCGACCATGCAAACCATTGGCGCAGGCGTGAAGTTTCCCGAAGGTCCGGTGTGGTGTGACGACGGCTCGGTGCTGGTCGTCGAGATGTTTGGCGAGCGAATCACACGCATCATGCCCGATGGCAGCACTTCGGTGGTTGCCAACGTGCCCGGAGGTCCCAACGGTTTGGCCGAATGTGCCGACAGTTCGCTCATCGTGTGCAACAACGGAGGATCGTTTACTCCGATTGATCTGGGCGGCTTGATGTTGCCTGGGCCATTCGACCCGACCCGCTACACCGGTGGACGCATCGAGAGAGTGGATCCGAAGACCGGTGCGATCACGCGCCTGTACGACTGTTGCGACGGACATCAATTGCGCGGCCCCAACGATCTGGTGCTCGACGGCAAGGGTGGTTTCTACTTCACCGACCACGGCATTCGTCACGATCGAAGCGGTGACCGCACTTCCATCTACTATGCGAAACTCGACGGCTCGCACATCAACGAAGTGGTGTTCCCGGTGGAGGCCGCCAACGGTATCGGACTGTCGCCCGACGGCACCAAGTTGTATTTCGCCGAAACTCATGCCGCGCGTGTGTGGGTGCGCGACATCGTGGAGCCCGGCATCGTTGCCCCGGTAACGCCGTTCGACACGCACCACTTGCTGTGGGCGTCACCAAAGTTGGTGTATCTCGATTCTCTCGCGGTTGATGGCGACGGCAACGTGTGCGTGGCCACGATTGCGCCAGTGGGTGGTATCACCGTGTTGAGTCCCTCTGGTGAGGTGGTGCGATTCGTGGAATCGGGCGATGTGATGACCACCAACATCTGTTTTGGCGGGCCAGGACTGCGAACCGCCTACATCACCCGTTCGGGTCTTGGTGATGTTGCGGTCGTTCCGTGGGCGAGTGCCGGATTGGCGCTCCACCGCTAACTGCTCTCGTAGCCTGAACGCGTGGCATCGCGCTTTTATGTCGAAACGTTGGGATGCCCCAAGAACGAAGTCGACTCCGAAAAGTTGGTCGGCACTCTGTTGGCGCAGGGACTCACTGCCACCGATGACGAAACGCAGGCCGATGTCGTGGTCGTAAACACGTGCGCGTTCATCGAGGAAGCGCGCAAGGAGAGTATCGACACCATTTTGGCGTTGAGCGAACGTCGCAAGAAGGGCGCCCGCCTGGTGGTGACTGGTTGCATGGCTGAGCGGTACGGCGACGAACTTCGCGCCAACTTGCCGGAAGCCGACCAGATCGCGGGCTTCGGTGTTGCGATCGAATCTGGCGTCACAGCACCTGCCACTGCCGTCACATTGGGTAGGAAGCCCGGAATCGCCCTCACCGCACAGCCGGTGCCATCATTCGACTTGCTGAATCTTCCACGCCCTGCATCGCGCACGCCGTGGGCATACGTGAAGATTGCCGAGGGCTGCGACCGCACCTGTGGGTTTTGTGCGATCCCCTCCTTCCGCGGACCGCAGCGTAGTCGCGATGTTGCCAGCATCCTGCGCGAGGTCGACGAACTGCAGGCAAAGGAAATCGTGCTCGTAGCACAGGACTTGGCGAGTTACGGCAAGGACCGCCCGGAGGAACTCGGCGCCGGCTCCATCGTCGAATTAGTTCGGCAGGTATCGGCGAAGGTGCCTCGCACGCGTCTGTTGTATTTGTACCCGAGCGACCTGAGCGACGAACTCATTGACGCAATCCTTGCGAGCAAAGTGCCGTACTTCGACCTCTCACTACAACACGTGTCGAAGGCACATCTACGTCGTATGCGCCGCTGGGGTGATGGCGAGCGGTTCCTGAAACGCATCGCTGACATTCGCAGTCGTGAGGCTGATGCAACGTTCCGTAGCAACTTCATCGTCGGTTACCCGGGCGAAACCGAGGACGACCACGACCAATTGCTCTCGTTCGTGCGCGAAGCGTCGCTCGATTGGTGCGGCTTCTTCGAGTACAGCCCGGAGGAGGGCACCTACGCAGTGAACCTGCCCGACCAGGTGCCAGCAGGGTTGATGCACGAACGCATTGCCGAGTTGCGCGAGCTTCAAGATGCCATCACCGCCTCCAAGCGCGACGAGTTGATCGACGCAGTGGTGGAAGTGTTGGTGGACGAGCCCGGCGTGGGTCGTAGCCACCGAGAGGCACCACAGATCGACGGCATCATTCGTGTGCCAACGGCGCTCGCTGTAGGCAGTTTTGCCACGGTGTGCATTGCCGACGCACAGGGCCCCGACCTGGTGGCTGAGGGAGCCGATGCCAACGATGGTTTTGTGCAGGGAGCCGACCGTGCCGGTTGATCCAAACGCCCTCATCACGTGGGCCAATGCCGTCACGGTCGGACGCATCGTGGTGTCGCCGTTGTTGTTCACCATGATTCCCGTCGAGCCGGGTGGCTCGTGGGTGGCGCTCGGAGTGTGGTTCGTGTTGTGTGCAAGCGACGGCATCGACGGCTATCTGGCGCGGCGACACGGCATTACACGAAGTGGTGCGTTTCTCGACCCGCTCGCCGACAAAGTGTTGGTACTTGGTGCGATGTTCACCCTGGTGTCGCGCGGCGTGTTCTGGCTCTTGCCGGTGATCATCATCGCAACGCGCGAGGTGATCGTGAGCGTGTATCGCGTGGTGGTCGGCGCAAAGGGTGTGTCGATGCCCGCAAGCCGAACGGCAAAGATCAAAACGCTCAGCCAACAGTTGGCGGTTGCCGGTGCGTTGATGCCGCTTACCTTTGACGAACGTTGGATCTGGTTGTCGTTGCTGTGGCTGGCAGTGGGACTGACGTTGTTGTCAGGCGCACAGTACGCGTGGAAAGCCGTTGCCACTCGAGGGAGGCCCACAAGTGCGCTGTGACGTTGTTGCCGTCGGCACCGAGCTGTTGCTTGGGCAAATAGTCGACACCAATTCTTCGTGGTTGGGCGAGCAGCTCGCAGCTGCCGGACTCGACTCGTGCCTGCAGGTGAAGGTGGGCGACAACCAGGCGCGGATCGTGGCCGCGTTGCGATCGGTACTGCGCGATGCCGATGCCATCATCGTGTGCGGTGGGTTGGGGCCCACCCACGACGACATCACGCGCGAGGCCATCGCCGAGGTCATGGGAGTGGAGCTCCGGCTGGACGACGTGATTGCCGATCGAATCGCGTACATGTTTTCGAGCCGCAATCGCAAGATGAGTGAGAACAATCTTCGTCAGGCCATGGTGCCGGTCGGAGCGACGATCATCGAGCAAAAGCGGGGCACTGCCCCCGGGCTCATTTGCCCCGTTGGCGACAAGGTGATCTATGCCGTACCCGGCGTGCCGTATGAATTGCACGAAATGTACGAACGGGCGATTCTTCCGGACTTGTTGGTGCGCTCGGGCGAGCAGCGAAAGATCGCCTCGCGAGTGCTGCGCACGTGGGGCGAAAGCGAGAGCGGTCTCAACGAGCGGCTGCAGCCGATCATCGATGAACTCGACACGGTGGGCAATCCCACGCTCGCATTTCTCGCCAGCGGCTGGGAAGGCATCAAGGTGCGCCTCACCGGTCGCGGTGCCGACACCGCCGAAGTCACTGCATTGCTCGACACGTGGGCCGAGCGCGTTCGCTCGGTGATCCCCGAGGTGGTGTTTGGATACGACACCGACACCATGGAGTCAGTTGTGCTCGACCTGCTGCGCAAGCGCAACCTCACCATCGGTGTGGCCGAGTCAGTTACCGGCGGGTTGGTTGCGGGTCGCCTCACGGCGACTGCCGGAGCCAGTGAAGTGATGCGCGGCGGGGTAGTGGCCTACGCGAGCGAAGTGAAGTTCGACGTGCTCGGCGTGCCGCAGGGTCCCGTGATCAACGAAGAAACCGCCCGTGCGATGGCACTCGGTGTGTGTAGAACCGTCGGCTCATCGGTGGGGTTGGCGTTGACCGGCGTTGCCGGCCCCAGCGAGCAAGATGGCGCCAAGGTGGGAACACTGTGTATCGCCGTGGCGATGCCCGACGGTGTCGCAAGTTCCACCACGGTGATGTTGCCCGGAGATCGAAAGACCATGCGTGAACTTGCCGTGATCTCGGCGCTCAACTACCTGCGCCAACTGCTCCTACGCGCTTAACTCCCCCAGGGTCCATATGACGACGTTGCGAGAGGGTTGGCAGCTTAGGGTTGTTGAGATGGTATCATTATGATACCATCTCGGTATGGCAATGACACTTCGGCTCAGCAAATCCGAGCAACAAGAACTCAAGCGAACTGCTAAGGCATGTGGAATCTCAATGCAAGACGCTGCTCGTACGGCAGTCCGCGAATGGATCGTTCGTGTTGATCACAACAGCCGTGTAGATGATGCAGCGGAACTGATCTTGAAAGTTCACGCCGATGCAATTCGACGGTTGGGTGAGTGAAAAGGCCTATTCGCTTTCTCGATCTCGAGGATGTTCTGAGTTTGGGGCGTCGTCTGCTGGGTGATCCAGTTCCCATTCGCGATATGGGTCTACTCAATTCGGCAGTCCTTCGACCGCAGACCACCCTGATGGGCGAATACGCGTATCGGGATGTTTACGAAATGGCTGCTGCGCTGCTGCAGTCGATAGTGGGAAACCATGCGTTGATTGACGGCAACAAGCGTCTGGGGTGGCTATCAACTGCAGTCTTTCTGGAAATCAATGAGGTAGCGGTGAGTCGTCTCAGCAATGATGAGGTGTACGACTTTGTGCTCTGGATCGCTTCGTCGTCGCCATCGCACGGTGCTATTACTGATCGGCTCCGGACGCTTTTGTCTTTGAGGTCTTGACCCCAGCCGAGTCTCGTTGTTGCCGGTTACAGCGGAGATGACGTCGGGGAACAATAAGAAAGGCCCCGGTCTTTCGACCGGGGCCTTTCCATCCACCCCGAAGGGTGGGAGAGTGCGGGAGCCTTAGGCGGCTCGGTAACCCTCTGCGTTCGAGCGAGCAATTGCGATGCCCAAGATGATCAAGCCGTAACCAGGCTTGGCCAACACGTCGGCAATGGTGTAGCCGAACTGGATCGCAGTTGATGCTTCGTTGCTGCTCAAGCCGAGAGTCTCGGAGAGCCAGCTGGTTGAATCGCCCAAGATGTAGGCGATTGGGTACACGCCCCAGGTGAAGAGGAGCAGGTAGCGAACGTTGTTCAGCTTCGAGCCCACTTCTCCGCTCTGTGACTTGAGCGCCTTGCCCACTTCGCCAGCGAACAATTCGTAGAGCACATAGAGCATGAAGATGCTCGAGATGATGCCCCAGACCGTGCGGGTGCTGCTGCCGGCGGCTGCAGTCTCGCCCGGGTAACCGGTGGCGATCATCAAGAGGGCCGCGACCACGAGACGCGGGGTGACCTTCTTGGCTGCTTCCTTGCTCAGGCCCGACACGACGACGAGTTCAGCGACGAGCAACGGAACGGTGAGGAGCCAGTCCGCATAGCGGTAGCCCTCGTTCCATGTGCCTCCGTCGGCGAACTGGCCGAAAATGCGCCAGTAGTGGTAGGCGGCGATACCGCAGATCATCGCCGACATGGTGACGGCGCTGCGGTACTGCGGAGCTACGCGGTTGCGTGATACGAGGAAGTACACGAATCCGATGCCCATCGCGGCGACCGCGAAGGAGAATCCGTTGTAAATCAACTCGTTTTGGCTTTCTGATAGCTCAGCTATCCAAGGGACTTTGTCCATTGTTGTTGTTTCCTTTGTTTGAACCCGAGCGGCCGGATGGCCACCCTTGAGGGGTCATCTCTTTTCTAGGGCAGAGGAGGCTGTCGGTTGGCTCCAAACCAGTTACAAGTGCTTTACCTTTCGGGCAGATTTGTAATGAAACTGTCATATTTGGGGATGGCCGGTATCGGCACTTGGTCGGCCCGTGTGTCGGCATGGGGCGATCCGAACAATCGGAAGCACGCCGCTGGCCAGCCCCCGCTGCTCAGGGTCAGCCAGGCTCCTGGCCGAGCGGCAGCCAACCCCCATCGCCAGTCGTGCGTGCGTACCGTGGAAGGCGGGTCAATGGCACGGCCATGATCCAACAAGACCCCGTAGCTCAATTGGAAGAGCAACGGACTTCTAATCCGTAGGTTGCAGGTTCGATTCCTGCCGGGGTCGCCACTCGGTGGCTATCTGCGTGCGTATCTACGCCTTAGCCTGAACCGACCCCT
>SXGS01551772.1_pt1 | contig 11696 bp, 8 predicted proteins | sample 3174681 | NCBI WGS metagenome assembly SXGS01 (sample SAMN11356861, study PRJNA531348) | freshwater metagenome | isolation source: freshwater sample F1-80 | place: China: Fuxian Lake, Yuxi | collected 2017-12-25 | reverse complement strand
CGCGTCACCTACCTACTCCAAGCAATCCGTGTACCATTTGCTGCTACACGCATTTCTCAACGAATTCCCGCAAATATGCCGCCTTCTCCAATTCCATTTCTTGCAATCACGCAGAAAATTGTGGGTAATACAGAGCTCTCAAGGGCATGACGTCCCTTCAAGCTCGACTTCTCGAAGTCGATTAGCAGGCGGTCAAAGCGGCCATCTTCAATCTCAATCTGGTGACCTCCATGCCCAATGAGCTAGAAGAATCGTGGATCATCTATGCCTTGGTTCACGATGATGGGTTGCCACAGGTCGAAGTGGCTCAAATGCTTGGTCGACACAAGTCGTGGGTCAATCGACGTTTGGCTCTCATCGAACGGTTAACCGACGAGGCCAGGGACGCGCTCCGCTTTGGGTTACTGACTCCGACTCAAGCTCACCAACTAACTCAGTTGCAGCGCTGCAACCAAAACGCAGCCATGCGGTGTGCCTCCGAGCATGCACTCACTTCGCGAGAACTCTCGGAAACAGTGAAGCTTCTTCAATCCGCTTCGACCCAAGAGCAAACTCGATTCGTTCTCGAAAAGCCTCGTGAAGCCATTCGTCAATCGCAAGACAATTACGTCCATCATTGGAATCCGCGCTTGAGTACCTCGGGCAATCAAGCGGCCAAGCGCTTGGGGTTCCTGCTGGATGCGGCCACCAAGATGAAACATTGGCTGCGGTTAAGCGGTAGAAGCGAACTCGGGGCCTGCGATCGGCCCATCCTCTTGCCCAGCTTCGTCAATTGCCGAGCTTCGTCAAAACTTCAGAACGAAACGTCCCTGCTCGACGAGGCCACCACCGACTTTATCAAAGAGCTACAGCAACCATGAACTTCGATCCTCTGGTAAAGAACGACATTATCTCGCGTTGGAAGAACCAGCAAAGCATACGTGGCATCGCCAAAGACTTGCAACTTGGCCGAGAAGTTGTCGTTCGTGTCATTCGTCAGCATATCGCACAGACGCAAGCGAGCGATTCCAGTTCGACACCGGCTGGCTTCGGCCCAGTCAAATTCACTCGCAAATCGAATCTCGATCCGTTCCCCGATCCCTTGAAACAGTTGCTGGAGCGTTATCCCAATATCACGGAATTGCGAGCTTTCGAAGAGTTGCGCAAGCTGAGCTACAGCGGCAGCTACTCCACGCTTCGCAACTATATCAAAGGGCAGCGCACGAAGCCGAAGGTTCCGGTGATTCGTTTCGAAACTCCGCCAGGCGCTCAGGCTCAAATGGACTGGTCGACGTACACGCTTGACTTCACTCAGGAAGGCCGTCGCCGAGTGGAACTGTTCAGCTATATCTTGAGTTACGCCAGGCGGCAGTACATTCAATTTACCGAGCGACAGGACTCCGAAACGACCGCACGTCAAGGCCTTTGGGCATCTTGGCGGCGCCGCGGCCACGGGCCTGTACGACAACATGAAAGTCGTGGGGGCTCGTTGGGAAGATGGGCAACCGATCTACAATCCTCGCTTCTTGTCGTTCGCCACGCACTATGGCTTCCCGCCCTGGGATCGCAATGCTTTTGCTCCGCCTCCCATAGACATAGTTACCACAGTGCCAGAGCAGGCAGAGCCTGACATCCCACAGGGTTCCAGGCAGGAGCCTGGGAACCAGTTGGTGGCGATCAGCGACGAGTGTTAATTTTTTTCTCTAATAATTGATCTAGATGAAGGCTTGTGATAAAGTACCACTTTTAATTGCGATTTACCCAGGGCTTGCGAAATGAATTCGTCTTGCTGAATTACGAGGAAATTAACGGAACGACAGCATAGCTCGATGTGCGAAGAAGGCAAACAAGCGATGCTCTCATTTCTAAACCGCTTAGCAGAATCGAGTAGTTTTGGGTTTGGTTTTGTTCCACTTTCTCTTTTTGAGGAGCCGGTCAATGCAGAAGTCTAGTAAGAAAGCGTTTACGTTAGTCGAACTTTTGGTGGTCATTGCGATTATCGGGGTGTTAGTGGGTCTGCTGTTACCTGCCGTGCAAGCGGCGCGGGAAGCGGCTCGACGCATGCAGTGTACGAACAATCTGAAACAGATTGGGTTGGCATTGCACAACTACCATGACACTCACAAGACGTTTCCACCGGGTCAAACGAACACACAAATTGGTGCCCTCGTCGTCTTGCCTGTATTGATATTCCCATTCTTGGAACAAGCAAATCTTCAAAACCAATTTGTACCCGATATGGGAGTTTGCGCTTGTGGTGGTCAGCGAAGTATTAACTGGGTAAATACCCAAAGAAGGGTGGGAAATTACATTTGCCCCAGCAACCCGTTGGATGCAGGAGTCGAATGGACGGGTGGAACTGCGATAGGTAGTATTATTCCAGCGGGTCAAGGCGACTCATGGGCCGGGCATTACCAAGGAATCGCAAACAGCGGGCGCACGGCTGGTAAGCTTCATACTTGGTCCGGAAGTGCGATGTGTGGCCCAGGTGGGCCGGCTCTTGCAGGGGGAACACCTGGTGGTCCGTGCAACGTTAATCTGGACGGAATGTTCTACCGGAATTCCAGGACTCGAATCGGAGATCTTACCGACGGCACCTCGAATACTCTGATGTTTGCCGAAACCGTAGGAAACATAACTGGCCTCAGTAACCAGCATCCTTGGGGAAACTACGCTGGTGGCCTGACGACCAGAAACGGAATTAATGCAAACTACCGCTCCGTGCCTCGCTTGTCCGGTTGGAGATACGACGACACTCTTTTCACAGGGCCAGGAAGTTTCCATACCGGCGGAGCGAATTTCGCGTTGGGCGACGGAGCTGTTCGATTTGCTTCAGATACGCTTGACCGTGACATTTTGATGGGATTGACTACGATTTCAGGCGGTGAAGTGGCCCAAGTTCCCGACTAAGTTGCTGCTTGCTTAAGCTATTCGGTATTGAGAGTCCTTGGTTTACCGCCGGGGACTCTCATTTTGTTGAAGACTGATTATGGATGCTAATAAGGAGTTACGCCGCACCATGCGCAACACCTCCGGCGCCCGAGGCTAGCGCCTTCGGTTCACTTCACCCTTAGGGTGCATCGTACATCAGTACTGCCCCTTTTTTGCAACATGCCTTGTTTCTAATTTTCCAGGAGTCGTGAATGATTGCCAAGTTGGTCTGCGCTACAGGTTGTTTCGCTTTATTGTTGCTTTCTGGCTGCGGCCAGAGCGGTCCGGAGCGAGTTAATATTTCAGGGACTCTTTCATACAAAGGGAAGCCAGTAGAGGATGGGGCACTGGAACTGATTCCTACGGGAGGTGGGCCGATGCAGCCTGTCTCAGTTAAAGACGGAAAGTTTACCTCTACTGGTGAATATGGAGTCCTCGTTGGTGACTACAAAGTTGTTTTTCATGGATACGCGAAGCGAGCCAATAAGAATCCTGAGCAAGGCGGGGCAGATATTCCCGAAATGCAGCCGCAGATAGAGATTTTGCCAAAGAACTACAGTTCCGAAGCTAGCAAAGAAACCATGAGTCTGAAAAAGGGTATGGGCTCGGCTGAGTTTACTTACGATCTAAAGTAGCGCTGTCGTGCTCGACTTCGTGCGTATTTACGTATTGCTTTTGATCGCACACTTGGTAGGCATCTTCGGCTTGGCCAGCTTTTCAAATGGTCAGGCCGAGCAAAGCGAAACATCGTCCGTGGTCGACACAAAGTCGACACCCACATTCAAACGCATCCGAACTCATCTGGATTCAATTCGCGCGATCGATACTCACGATCATCTGGAGTTCGATAAGGTCCCAGGACTCTACACGCTGTGGCGCGAAAGTTATTTCGGTACCTTCATCCCGCAACTCGCGCCCAAGACGGAGCATGTTCCAGTCGCCACGTGGTGGCCAAAAGTGCAGCGTTCGTTCGCTAATGGGCGCACGATGTCGTTTTACCGATATCAGCTTCCCGCCTTCAAAGATCTTTACGGGGTGGATTTCAATAAGCTTACGCTTGAACAAGCTGAGGAATTGGACCGAGCGATTATCGCCAAGTACCGAGATCCGAACTGGATACGCCACGTTGTCACCGAGCGCGCTAACATTCAGATGTTGGTTATCGACTATGACTACACGCCTTTCGACTATGTCTGTCCCTACGAATTTGGTTGCGCCGTCGTACGCTTGAATCCGCTGTTCCGTGGCTTCCATCGCGAGGAATATGACAACGATGCGGAGAGTCCATACAGCTACGCAGAACGTATGGGATTGCCCCTGAAGTCGTTTGATGACTACTGCAACGTTCTCGATCATATTCTCGAGCGTGCGGCTTCGAGGGGAGCGGTGGGCCTCAAATCGACGATGGCGTACCACAGAACCCTGCGCTACGATCAAGTCACTCGGGACCACGCGGCAGAGGCCTTTGGAAAGCAACGCAACGAGCTGACGCCTGCCCAAATCAAAGCCTTTGAAGATTTCATTTTTTGGCGATTGTGTGAATTGAGCGCCAAGCATGATTTGCCTTTCCAGGTTCATACCGGTGTCGCGATGGAGCGATCGAATCCGCTGCACTTGGAAAATGTAATCGCGGCCAATCCCCAAACGACTTTTATCCTGTTCCACGGTGGCTTTCCATGGATCGGCGAGACCGGCATGATCGCGATGCGTTTCCAAAAAAACGTTTGGATCGATTCCAATTGGCTGCCCACGGTTAGCTATACTGTGGCCAAACGAGCTTACCATGAGTGGCTGGATGTTGTTCCATCGAACCGAATCATGTGGGGGACGGACACGCTGCATGCCGAAGGGCTGTACGGCGCGGCGGTGTTTACACGTCAGTGCCTGGCCGAAGTGCTGGCCGAGCGCATCGATCGAGGTGAGGTTTCAGAGGAAGATGCGAAGCGCATCGGTCGGCAGATTCTGAGAGAGAACGCGCTCGAAGCTTTTCCACGCCTGCGCCGAAGAATTGACAACTGAGTGACGAATCGACAACGAGAACTGAACAGCGAAAAGTCAGGAACAATTAGAGATGACCAACGTGACGCGACGAACTATCTTGACCTCTACCGTCGCCGCCGGTGCCGCGAGTGCCATTTTGAGCGACTTTCCTAGGGCCGCTGCCCAAGATACGCCGCAAGTTGCCGCGCCCAATAAGAAACGAGATTGGTGGGACAAGGAATTTCGCACTCTGGTCACTCTTGGCGAAAGCACGACCGCCGGGGGTTGGGCCAGTTATCGTGAACGCGCTTGGGCTCATCAACTGGCGCGCACCATCAACGAGTTTCAGCGGGTACCAGTGCAACTGATCAACGTCGGTATCGGTGCCAACGTGATTTCGACGCGGAGTCCCAGTTACGAATACAGTGGCAAACCGGCCGCGCTGGAGCGGCTTGATCCGCACGTGATTCGCCACAAGCCCGATCTGCTGATTGTTTCCTATGGCCTCAACGATGCGCGCGGTGGAACGCCGCTGGCTCTGTTCCTGGAAGAGATGGAGACTCTGATTGCACGAGTGCGCGCCAGTATCCAACCGCTGATTGTGCTATTGAGCCCCTATTACATCACTGGCTTTGACCAATACGGTCCCCACTTTAACAAGGCGACTTTAGAGATATTCCATCAGTTCGCAGCGGCCACTCGCAAACTGGCCGGTGACAAAGACTGTTTGTTCGCGGATGTCCTGTCTTGTTATGGAAATGCCGATTGGCTGATACATCACGATACCGTTCATGCTAACGATCTTGGCCATCGAGTTGTGGCCAACAAGGTATTTGAGGTTCTAGCCACCAATTGTTCCGGCCTGGCGAAGGAAACGCAGGAACTGGAAAAGCAAATCCCTCGCTGGCGCGATGAGTCGGTTTTGCAGCGCGATGTAAAGAAGTAAACGTGGGATAAGCTTCCAGCTTGTCAATAGGCAGTCTTCCAGCTTGTCAATGGCAGTAGAGTGTAGCCCTTTGCTTGCACAATATATTGACAAGCTATATTGACACGCTGGAAGCTTATCCCACGTTTCATGAACCACGCCCGATTGTTTATTGTCGTCTTTCGCTCCGCGAAAGAACGTCCTTTCGCGGAGCGAAAGGCGACACTGATTTGTTGCCCGATGCTAACGTATGCTGAGCAATTCGTGTTGCATGCATCTCAATTAACAGATAAATTTAGTAGAATTGATTCACGAGATTTTTGAGTTTAGTAACCGTAACTGTCCGATCAGCCGCAGGGCGCTAGCCACGGTTTCCCCGCAAAAGATCTTCAGGCCTGACTGTGAGGCGTAGGAACCGGGGCTAGCGCCCTGCGGCTGATCGGACGAACGATACTTAGTGAATATCCAGGAGCTTGAAATATGTTGCAATCAGGACCTCGTCACGAAACGCTGACCCGTCGCACTATGGTGCAAGCTGGTTCGATCGGCCTTCTGGGATTGGGGCTGAATCACGTTTCGGCACTTCGACAAGCGGAGGCAGGTCCTGTTCTATCCACGGGTGGTCGAGCCAAGTCGGTCATTTTGGTGTTTCTGTCGGGTGGCTTGACGCAGCATGACAGTTTCGATCCCAAACCGAACGCTCCATCCACCATCCGTGGCGAATTCTCACCGATTGCTACTCGTACACCGGGGATGCAGATTTGCGAGCATCTGCCGCTCTTGGCAGCGAAAAGTCAAAAGTGGAGCCTAATTCGCTCGTTGACGACCCCGTACAACGGGCACTCGGAAGGCCACATGGTTATGTTGTCGGGTCGCACTCCGTTGCCGCCCACGTTCAACGGCAGTAAACCGACGCCTGGCGACTGGCCGTCCATCGCGTCAGTCGTCGGCGAAGCGATGTCGCATCGGCACAATAATCTTCCACCAGCGATCGTCCTTCCCGAACGACTGATTCATCGCACCGGACGCGTTATCCCCGGCCAATTCGGCGGACAGATGGGATCTCGCCGCGATCCTTGGTTCGTTGAAGCGTCACCGTTCAACTCCAAGTCGTACGGGGCTTACCCTGACTATGAATTTCATTTCGTGCGCGGACGCGAACGAACCGAGGATCTAAAGTTTCAGGCACCCAATCTCGGCTTGCCTCAAGGCTTGACATTCAAACAGCTTGGTGATCGGAACTCACTGCTAAAGACCCTCGACAAACAGCGAGCTGAGTTGGAGCAAGCGGCGTTGGTTGAGTCGTTTGATTCGCATCGCGAGGCGGCTATCTCGTTGTTGACGGACGGCCGAATGCGGAAAGCCTTTGACGTGCACAATGCCGACCCGAAGGATCTGGATCGTTATGGGAGAAACGCTTTCGGATGGTCGTTGCTGATGGCCCGGCAACTGGTCGAATTCGGTGTGTCACTGGTGCAAGTGAACCTCGGCAACAACGAGACATGGGATACTCACGAGAGTAACTTTCCACTGCTTCGAAACTGCCTATTGCCGCCGACCGACCGCGGTTTGTCGGCCTTGATAGATGACCTGGACGAACGTGGGTTGCTGGACGAGACGTTGATCGTGATGTGCGGCGAGATGGGGCGCACTCCAAAAATCAACGCGGGCAACGGGGAAGCCAAATCGCCCGGGCGCGACCACTGGGGAGCTGTGCAGACCGTGTGGATTGCTGGAGGTGGAGTTCCAGGCGGCGTGGTGGTTGGTGAGTCTGACAAGGATGGGGCGTTTCCCTCAAAGTCTCCTCAACTGCCTGAGAATTTGGCGGCCACGATCTACCACTCTCTCGGAATTCCCGATACTGCAACTTGGAAGGACGAAGCCGATCGCCCGTTCCACGTTTACCACGGCACGCCGATTGATTTTGCATAGCGCGGCCGAGCCGCAAGATTGTAGAGCATCTTGTCCCAAGTGCTCTGGGTCGGATTGTAGAGCATCTTGTCTCAAGTGCTCTGGGTCGGAAGGCGGGAAACGAGTTGGCACTAGACGGTTACTCCAACGTGTCGCAAACCCATGAACATTCGGGACGAGCTGTTCTACAATCTTGCCGCCGCAACACAAGCCACAGGCTTTGAGCCCGAGTGCATAAGTCGAACATGAAAGCCCAGATGCATAAAATCAGAAGCTTGCAAATGTGGCCGACTTGTCGCATTCAGATCGCGACTGTGTCAGCGCTAGTTCTTGGAGTTTGGGCTGGTTTTTGGTCCACTGGTTTTTGCGATGAATTGCCGGGACCAAAACAGAAATCACCAACTTTTGAACAAGAGGTTCAGGCGATTGTCAAGGTACATTGCCTGCGATGTCACGGACTCGAGTCGCGACAGGACGGATTGGATCTGCGTTCACCTTCCTTGATGCTGCGGGGTGGCGCTCACGGACCTGTGTTGGTTCCTGGCAGCGCTCGCCTTAGCTTAATCTACCAAAAAGTGGCCAGTCGCAGCATGCCGCCGAAGGGCGAACCTCCTTTAACCCGGGCCGAAATCGAGTCCATTCGCCTTTGGATCGATGCAGGCGCACTGGAGGGTCAGCCGGCAGCCGCATATTACGAGGCGGAAGCTCGTCCCATAACTGCTGAAGAACGCGATTTCTGGTCGTTCAGGAAACTTGATCGCCCCACGTTGCCGACGGTAAAACACATGTCGGCGATCGCGTCCCCTATGGATACCCTAGTGCCCATGGATGCCCTAGTGATCGAGCAATTGGAAGCGAAGGGGCTGATGTTGTCCAAACGCGCCGATCCTAGCGTGCTAATGCGTCGTGCGTATTTCGATCTCATTGGGTTGCCTCCATCACCAACCGAAGTCGACGAATTTCTGCGGGATGATTCGGAGTTCGCATGGAGCCGTTTATTGGATCGTCTGTTGGCCTCGCCGCATTTCGGGGAGCGCTGGGGCAGACACTGGTTGGACGCCGTGGGCTACTCCGAAGTTCGTGGTACGGACTACAACCAGGAACTCGATCGCAAGCAGGATTATGCGCCCGGCATGTGGTTGTACCGCCAGTATGTCATTGATTCATTGAATCAAGATAAGCCGTATGACCAGTTTCTAACCGAGCAATTGGCGGGTGACGAACTGGTTGACTGGCGTTCATTGCCGACGCTGACTGCGGAAGCTCGCGAGTTGTTGGTGGCCACCAGTTTTCTCAGAACCGCCCCAGACTTGACTTGGGACTCGCCCGACAACACTCTCATTACGCGCATGGGAGTCTTGAATCAGACACTGGAAACGGTAGCCAACAATGTCCTCGGGCTGAGTCTCGAGTGCGCTCGCTGCCATACACACAAGTTCGACCCGATCACCCAGCGAGACTATTACCGCATGATGGCGGTCTTTACACCAGCCATGGATCCGCATGGCTGGTTGACTCCGCATGATCGAGATGTCAATCGCGAGAATCAGGTGCTGCATGCGATGTACGATGTTTCACTGTCACCGCCTACATGGTTTCTGCGACGCGGTGACCACCTCACTCCCGGTCCGACAGTCGAGCCTGGTTTCCTCTGCGTGCTGTGTGACGATGAAGCCGAAGCAGTACGCGTTGCCTCCGAACCAGCGGGTGCCACTTCCGGTCGGCGACTCGCCTTGGCCAGATGGCTGACCAGCCCCTCGGGTCGAGCCGGGGCACTTACGGCGAGAGTTCGCGTGAGCCGCGTTTGGCAGCAACTGTTCGGCGTGGGACTGGTTGCATCATCGGGCAATTTCGGCCTTCAGGGCGAACGTCCAATCCATCCACAGCTTCTCGAATGGTTGGCATCTGAGTTCGTGCGCAACGATTGGCAACTCAAGCCGCTGCTGAAGTCCATCATGTTGTCGGCGGTCTACCAGCAAACTTCCTCTTCGCAGTCATCTTCCTCGCAGCCGACAAAAGATGCAGTCGATCCAGAGAATCAACTGCTGGCGCGCATGAGCGTCCGGCGGTTGTCTTCGGAGGCCATTCGCGACGCGATGCTTGCGACCAGTGGCTCACTCGATTTTGCGATGGGTGGGCCGTCGGCTGACACACAAGTTCTTCCCAGCGGACAAGTGGTCATTCCGGTGAAGAATTCGGAGACGTTCTCAATCCACCTGCGGCGCAGCGTGTATACACTAGCGAGACGGAATTTCTACCCAACGCTCATGGGAGTGTTCGACCAACCGAGCATGGTTGCCGCTTGTACGTGTCGAGAGAGTTCGGCAGTTGTGCTTCAGTCACTAACCCTGCTCAACGATGAATTCGTGATGGAGCAAGCCGATGCATTTGCGGGGCGAGTTCTGCGCGAAGCCAATGAATCTTCCGAAGCTAGAATTCGACACGCGTGGCGTCTTGCGCTTGCTCGCGAACCGAATCGGGAAGAATTGCAGTCCAGCAGCCGTCTGTTGCAGCAGCAGTCGGACCGTTTTCGCAAAGCGGTCGCCAATTCCGAAACGCTTGACTCCTCAAGCAAGGTCAATGCCGCGGACCAGATTGTGTCCCGGCAAGCACTCGCGTGCTTGTGCCACGTTTTGTTCAACACCAGTGAGTTTATCTATGTTGAGTAGACTGTCACGGCGCGGAATGTTGGAGTTGGCCGGTTTGGGCTTGGGCGGTGTCGCGTTGAAGTCGCTGTTGGCCGGCGAGCGCAATCCGGCAAGCGCCAACGTTGCCCACGGTCATGATTTGCGTCCAAAGTCACCGCATTTTCAGCCACGTGCCAAGTCCGTTATTCTGATGATGCAGAATGGCGCTCCGAGTCAAATGGATTTGTTCGATCCAAAGCCTGAACTCAATCGGCGCGACGGGCAGGTTCACGTAGAGAAAGTCGAAACATTCCAAAAAGGTAGCGAGAATAACCGGTTGGCTGGCACGCCATTTTCATTTCGCAAGTATGGTGCGTGTGGGATGGATTTCTCAGACCAGGTGCCACATCTGGCCAGCCTTGCCGACCAATGGTGTATGGTCCGATCGATGCATACGCATCACAACAATCATACTGAGGCATTAGTGATTTTCACGACCGGAAAATTTCTTCACGGGCGCCCAACGCTGGGATCTTGGGTCAGCTACGCCCTTGGGACCGAGAACCAGAATTTACCGGCATTTGTGGTGCTGCGCGACCCTAAATCCTATAACAACAATGGCACTCGGTTGTGGGAAAACGGATGGTTGCCCGCGCTTTACCGGGGCACCGAATTCGATTCGGGTGAGGGGCGCCCGCCGGTGCTAAATCTGAGATCCTCAAAATCTCTGCCGGAAGGTCTCCAGAACGATAATCTGGCACTGTTGGCCGAATTGAACCAGCGTTTTCTCGCGAAACATCCGAGTGAGTCTGAATTGGAGGCTCGCATCGTCAACTACGAATTGGCAGCCCGCATGCAGCTTGCCGCTGGCGATGTGGCAGACATTTCGCGAGAGACCCAAGCCACTCGGAACCTCTACGGCTTGGATAATGAAGTTACAGCGAGTTACGGCATGCGATGCTTGCTGGCGCGACGGTTGGTTGAGGCCGGAGTGCGGTTCGTCCAAGTGTTACAGCCTGGACATCAGCCTTGGGACACTCACTCGGACACCCAAAAAAAACTCCCCGAAATCGCTCGGCAAGTTGACTTGCCGTCAGCGGGATTAGTCAAGGACCTACGCGACCGAGGGCTTCTGGATGAAACGCTGGTGATTTGGGGAGGCGAGTTCGGACGCTTGCCGGTTTCGCAGAATGGAACTGGCCGTGACCACAATCGCAACGCATTTACGTTATTGTTCGCTGGTGGAGGAATGAAGCAGGGCTTTACATGGGGCGCCACCGACGATTTCGGTTATCGCGCGGTTGAAAAACCAGTCTCCGTCAACGACCTCCACGCCACCATGT